>Ga0180223_1002249_pt1 | contig 12037 bp, 14 predicted proteins | sample eDN5th30CKraftOP_FD_151337 | JGI IMG/M metagenome (GOLD analysis project Ga0180223, IMG submission 151337) | Enriched Organic Plus compost microbial communities from Emeryville, California, USA - eDNA 5th pass 30_C Kraft OP (version 2) (version 2) ...
GCGCCCTCAACTCGCTATTCCTCGGACTCGGAGCCATCTCACTCCTGGTCGGAACCGTCGGCGTCGCCAACACCATGATCGTCTCGGTCCTCGAACGGCGTGGCGAGATCGGCCTGCGCCGCGCACTCGGCGCCACCAGAGGACACATCCGCACCCAGTTCTTCAACGAGGCGATCCTGCTCTCACTCATAGGAGGCGTCACCGGGGTCCTAGTCGGAGCACTCGCGACCGTCGTCTACGCGACCAGCAAAGGCTGGCTCGTCGTCATCCCGCCGCTCGCCTGGACCGGCGGGCTCGGCTCCGCACTGGTCATCGGAGCCATCGCGGGCCTCCTCCCTGCCATACGTGCTGCGCGCATGTCACCGACCGAGGCGCTGTGGGCCTCGTAACAAGCGACGCCAAGCGATTGGGCGCAGAATCCAACTCGCTGTCGGCTTCTCGAGCGGCTGAGCACCGGACCAAGCCGTTCCGGCGATGCGCCCGTGGCGGACAGCCTGGCATCTAGCAGGCTTGCGTGAGTGCTCGGAGAGCCGCTACAGCCTGTCGCGGTGTCACACCATTGCCGAGCGCAGTGAGCTGTTGAGCGTGCGTGAGCCCGTACTCAGAGTCGGTGACCCATCCCTCGCTCAGGCCCATCAGCCATTCCACGAACGCCGGAGCGGGAGCGGGTCCGCGCTCGTTCAGGATCGCAGGGGCTGGAGCGGGCCTGCCGGTGATGCGCTCCCATCGGGCGATGGCTCCGGCGTAGCGTCCCCAGCGTCGAAGAACTCCTCGATCAGCGCGAACGCCGCCTCCGGGGAGTGCTGGCGTCCGCGCCGGGTCACGAGGTGGGCTCCGCGAGATCGAAGCGGCCGACATGGACGGGATCCTCGCAAGCGTCCCCGAAGGGTGGCAGCTCCTATACGTCCGCGAATGATGAGCACGACTCCCAGAGCGAAGATGTCGACGACGTCACCCAAGCGCGAGCGTGAGGCTCCTTTCGCGACGTGCAACCGCCTGGACTTCCGAATACGTTCCGAATAGACTGAGCGCATGAGCATCACCGCAACCATCCCGATGCGTACCCGGCGTTCTTCGGACCTGAGCAAGCACTCCGCCGAGGTGTTCGCGGAGGCCGAGGACCACCCCGTCACGGTGACTCGTCGCGACGGCGAGGCACTGGTCCTGATGTCGCAGCGCGAGGCCGAGGGGCGCGCACGGCTCTTGAACTTCGCAGCGCAGCTGATCACGGTGACCCTGGACGACCAGGGCACGCTTGCCGAGCGCATGGCGAAGGTCTTCCCGTGGATGCTCGCCCTGTCGCCGGCTGATCGTGAGACCTGCGCCCAGGAGCTCGTCGACGCCGCCCGCGCGTCGTTCTCGACCGATCAGCCGCATCTGGCGATCGCAGAGCTGACGAGCTGGAAGGAAACGGCGACGGCCGTCGCTGCGGGTCTCGGCAGTGCCGACGTGGAGTGGCTGGACGACGCTGACGCCGCGGGTGACGCCGAGCTTGGCGAGCCGGTGGAGCGCCCGTAGTCGTGGCGGCTGCCAAGAAGGGCGAGCTTGTCCCGCGCCCGCCGAAGAAGGTCGAGTATGAGATCCGCTTCGCGACCGCAGACGCACGTCGCGGCTGGCAGGACCTCGTCGCGACGATCCGCAATGCGATGACCGAGACGTGGGACTTCCTCACCCGCACGCCTCACGCGACGACGCCGACGAACTATCGCCTCAAGGGCGAGCTCGGAACGATCACGCGAGGCGGCTCATCTTTCGAGCGCTGGCAGCACAAGCCCACTGCCAAGGGCAGCGCCCGCGTCTGGTTCTACGTCGACGGACGGACGGTGTACCTCGAGCAGGTGCACACGCACCACCCGAACGAGACGACGCAGTGAAGCCAGACGATGCAGGAGAGCAAGCGCTGAGCGCCTCGACATCGTGAACGGCATGGAGGACATGCCGGGATGTCAGGTCGCGACGGCCACCTCTGCGACCGGGATCTCGGGCCGCGCGCGCACGAACCGCACCGCGTGCCGGAAGGAGTCGCCGGTCATTGCGATGTCCGCCGAGATCTCGACGACCATGGGCTCGACGAGAGTGAGCGTCACACGGTCACGGCCGCCGTGGGTGAAGCGATCGACAGCGCCGGGTTTCACCTCGGACGTCCACGGGTGCGGCGCTTCCGGCGCGCGCAGCAGCGCTCCGAGATCGCGAGACGCGGCAGCGCTCAGCGGCGTGGACCGCCCGACGATGCGCAGTACGCCGTTCACGGGAAGCCCGATGACCAGTTCCTCCGGTCGTTCACGCGCTCCGATCACGGCGGCGCAGACGACGTCGCGGGTGCTCCGGTGCTTCAGCTTCAGCCACGTCCTGTCCCCGCCGACGTAGGCCTGTCCGCCGCCTTTCACGATCAGACCCTCGATGCCCGATGCCGTCAGCGACTCGAACCACTCGGCAGCCTTTTCGGGGTCGGAGGTCGTCGGCGAGAGATTCAACGGCGGAGACCAGTTGACGGCGAGCTCTTCCAGCAGCGAGCGGCGAGCATCCAGAGGGAGCGCTCGCGCATCACGGTCGGCGATGGCGAGGTGACGTCCCTCTGAGTGGTGGAGTTTCTCAACACCGTGCGAGTTCAGTTGTTTGTGATTATGCCGCAGCGAGTTCGGGGATCGCGACCTCCTCTTCGGTGACGTTCAGGAGCTTCATGGAGTGCTCGCTGAAGTACCGGCGGTCGGCGCCGTCCCATTCGTCGTGTTGCTCGATCAGGACGTGCCCGGCGAGGCGCAGCAACGCGGCCGGGTTCGGGAACGTGCCGACGACGTCGGTGCGGCGTTTGATCTCCTTGTTGACCCGCTCGAGCGGGTTCGTGGACCAGATCTGCCGCCAGTGCTGCTGGGGGAAACCGCAGAACGCGAGGATGTCGTCCTTGGCGTCTTCGAGCATGCCGGCGACCTTGGGGTGCGACCTCGTGAGCATCCGGACGACTTCGTGGAACTGGGTGAAGACGTGCTCCGTGTCGGGCTGCGCGAAGATCGTGCGGATGATCGGCGCGACCATCGGGCCAGTCGCCTTCGGGACGTTGGAGAGCACGTTGCGCATGAAATGCACCCGGCATCTCTGCCAGGACGAACCTTGGAACACGGTATCGATCGCAGCGATCAGACCGGTGTGAGCGTCGCTGATCACCAACTTCACCCCGCCCAGCCCGCGCGCTTTCAGGGACCGTAGGAACGTGGTCCCGAACGGTTGCGATTCGGTGTCTCCGACCTCGAACCCGAGGACTTCCCTGCGCCCGTCAGCCGCGACGCCGATCGCGACCACGACAGCTTGGGACACGACCCGCCGGCCGATCCTCGCTTTGCAGTACGTTGCGTCGAGGAACACGTACGGGTACGTGGTGTCCGCGAGGGGCCGGTCTCGGAACGCGGCGACGTCCTCGTCGAGGTTCGCGCAGATCCGCGACACCTCGCTCTTGCTGATCCCGGTGTCCGCGCCGAGCGCTTTCACGAGATCGTCGACCTTGCGGGTGCTCACGCCGTGGACGTACGCCTCCATCACGACCGCGAACAGGGCTTGATCGACCCGGCGACGGCGCTCGAGCAGCGACGGGAAGAACGTTGCCTGCCGCAGCTTCGGGATCCGCAACTCGAGATCCCCGGTCGTCGTGGTGAGAGTGCGGGGTCGGGTGCCATTTCGTTGCGTCGTCCTGGCGGGCGTGCGTTCGAACGGGGCGGCGCCGATGAACGCGGCCGCTTCCGCGTCGATCAGCTCCTGATAGAGCGTTTCGGTCGCGACCCGGATCCGGTCGGTGACATCGGTGAGTTTTGAGTCGCCCCGGCGTGTCCGGAGGCAGGATTCCTTGGAAGGATCTGTCTCATGGGACGTCCCAGTAAGTACCCGCGCGAGCTTCGTGAGCGCGCTGTCCGCATGGTCGCCGAGGTGCGGCCCGACTATCCGAGCGAGTACGCCGCGATGACCGCGGTGGCGGGGATGCTCGGCATCGGCTCCCCGGAGACGATCCGGACCTGGATCCGCCGGCAGCAGGTCGACGCCGGTGATCGGCCCGGCGTCACGACCGATGCGGCGGTGGAGATCAAGCGACTGAAGCGGGAGAACGCCGAGTTGCGGCGGGCGAACGAGATGCTCCGATCGGGAAGGGTGCAGGTTCGAACAGAGGTTGTCCGGGCAGACGTCGTGAGTCGTTGGGCACGGGCGTCGCGTAGGTGTAGTCGAAGAGCGTGTCGACCGCTGGATGCGGGCTCGCTTCCGCGAACGCGACGGCGTCGGCGACCTCCTTGACGGCTGCCGCATCGATCTGCTGGATCGCCTCATCGCTGAGCTCACCCTCCTCGGAGAGGCGTACGGCGAGCGCCGCGATCGGGTCGCCCGACTTCAGGGCCTGCGCCTCTTCCTTCGTTCTGTACGTGGCGGGGTCCACGACGGAGTGGCCCTTCAGCCGGGTGCTGACGGCCTCCAGGAGGAAGGGAGTGCCCCTCCTGGCGCCCTCGAGCGCGTCGAGCATCGCCTCGTGCACGGCCACCGGATCGTTCCCGTCGACTCGTGCGGACGGCATCCGGTACGAGGCGCTTCGCTTGTGGAGCTCAGGCTCTCCCGACGACTTCTCGACGGTCGTGCCCATTCCGAGCCCGTTGTTGACGATCACGTACACGATGGGCAGCTTCCACAGCGCGGCGATGTTCAGGGACTCGTGAAAGGCGCCGATGTTCGTCGTGCCGTCACCCATGACGCACACGACGGCTTCCTCTCCCGACCGGTAGTCAACTGCGAGCGCGGCTCCTGTTGCGAGCGGCAATTGGCCGCCGACGATCCCGTAGCCGCCGAGCAGCCGGGCGTCCATGTCGAACAGGTGCATGGATCCGCCCCATCCCCGCGAGACGCCGTCCCGGCGGCCGTAGAGCTCGGCCATGATCCGCCCGGGTGCGATCCCGCGTCCGAGGGCATAACCGTGCTCTCGGTAATTGGCGAAGAGATAGTCGGTGGGTCGCATCGCAGACGTCACGCCGACGACCGTCGCCTCCTCGCCGAGATTCAGGTGGCAGTAGCCACCGATCTCAGCCTGGGGGTAGGCGCGAGCGGCGCGCTCCTCGAAGCGGCGGATGAGGACCATCTGCCGGTAGAAACGGAGCCGGGATTCAGCCCCCGGTTTCCGCCGTGCATCCGTCTGCCTCCGTGGGGTGCTGGACGTGCGTGCGGCCATGTGGCTCTGTCCCTCCTCGCGGTCCTCAGACCTGGTAGTTCGCGTGACGTCGCGGCGGCGCGGCGACGCAAGAATGAAACGACTACGTGTCATTGTAAGCTATTGGGCGGGAAGCGGCGACGGTGAGACCGGTGAGTGAGGCGAACATGAGCGCGACGTCCAACGGCGGGGAGCGCAAGCGGGGGCGACCCACGACGGCCGAGCGCGAGGAGCGGCGCGACCAGATCCTGGATGCCGCCGTTGCGCTGTTCAGAACGCGCGGGTACGGGCACGTGACGCTGGAGGAGATCGCCTCAAGCGCACGTGTGACGAAGCGAACCGTCTACTCCTACTTCGGGGACAAGGCGGATGTGTTCTCCGCGGTCGTCGAGCGGTTCCGCGAGCAGGCCCTCGGTGCCTTCGCGTCGACCGGTGAGTCACTCGTCGAGACGTGCACGCAGATCGTCTACGTTCTGCATGCCGACGACGCCGTGGGCATGCACCGGCTGATGGTAGGTGAGAGTCTCCGATTCCCCGAGCTCGCGACGCGCTTCTATGAAAGCGGACCGCGCGGCTACGTCGATCTCCTCGCGATCCGCCTTGCGGGTGACATGCCGAGTGAACGTGCGCAGCTGCTCGCCGAGGCACTCTTCGGCCTGCTGCTGGGTGAATCGCATCGCCGCAGGCTTCTCGGCCTATCGAAGGCGCCGACGGAAGCTGAGGCGCGCGAGCATGCCCTCGTCGCACTGGACCTGCTTGGACTTCTGGCGGCGTGAGGAAACGACGCACCTCGGGGGGAGGACGATCTTGCGGCCCGTTTCCTCGATGATGGTGCGCGCGCTCAGCTCGGCACCCGGCGGCGGACGACGAGGAGCAGCAGCGCCCCCGCGAGGACCGCGGCCGTCGCCGTGGCAAGAAGCGGAGCCGCGTCCGTCATCCCCGTCTCCGCGATCGCTGCGGGGCTCGCCGCAGTGCCTTCCAGCGGGCTTCTTGCGGGAACCTGAGCGGGGACGACCTCGACGACCACACTCGCCGTGAGCGAAGGGTCGCCGACGGCGGTTGCCGTGATGCGGTGGGGGCTCGCGTGCGGGAAGGTCACCCTCGTGCCGTCGATGACGTCGCTCGGCACGTCGGAGCTCAGCACGACGCCCCTGCCCGCGTCACCGAGCAGGCGACCGTCGGCGTCGAAGGCGTCGACCGCGAAGGTCAACGAGCCGTGCTGACCGACGCTTGGCGCGCCACCGCCCGGGGCGCGGATACCGATCGAGGCGACGGCCGAGGCGACGTCGACGGATGCCGTGGCGCGCACCGCGGGGTCGTCGTCGAGGCTCGCCGTGATGGTGTGCGTCGAACTGCCGCCGATCGCCGCGGGATCGAAACCGAACACGACCTCGTCACCGGAGGCGGCATCCGAGGGCACGTCGGAGCTGAGCGTGATGCCCGTCGGGGTGCCAAGCGACTCGCCCTGCGAGTTGAAAGCCTCCACGGTGAAGGTGGCGGTGTCGCCCTCTGTCGCCGTCGTGGGGCCGCTGATCGTGAGCGTCTCGGGGGTGCGCGGTGCCGCGGCGACCGACACGTCGAACTGCGTCGAGCTCGTGTTGCCCGCGAGGTCGGTCGCCGTGCACGTGACCGTCGTCGTGCCGATCGGGAACGCGCTGCCGGATGCGGGGGTGCAGCTCGCCGCCCCGGCGAGATGCAGGTCGGTCGCCGTGGGGGTCGCGAACTCCACGACCTTGTCGCTCGCGCCGAGCGCCGCATACCCGGCATCGAGGTCGGAGACGGGGGCGAGCGCGGGTGGCGTGCGGTCGAGAGTCATGGTCGCCGAGACGGTCGAACGATTAGTGGCGCCGTACTTGTCGACCACGAACCCGGGAGGCACCGAGACCGTGATGGTGCCGTCCTGCTCGGCCCCCGTGATCGTGACATGGTAGTACTGCGGGGTCCCGGGGGCGGGCGCGAGCGTGAAGCTGGGTTCCGCTGTTCCCCCGACCTGGATGAGCGAGGCATCCAGGGAGTCGAAAATACGCAGGTCGAGAACCGACTCGACACTGAAGACCGGCAGCGTGTTGTCGACAGCATCCGCGTCCGTCCACACCATTGTCTGAATGTCGGCCTCCGGGCAGCCGGCAACCCCGACCGTGATGGGGGATGTGCCGTTCCACAACGTCAGCCACACCGGGTTCTGAATCCGCGTGTCGGCGATAGGGATGGTGAAGGACGAGGCGTGCTTGAAATCGCCGACGGTGATCTCGCCCGACGCGAGTACCCGGTGGCCGTCCTCGCGGTCGAACCAGCTCTCGGTCACGTCCCACCGCACGACAGTGTCGTCGTACTGGTCGTCGGCCACCCCGACGACCTCTTCGAAGGTCTGCCCGGTCTTCGTCGCCACCTGCAAGGTGTGGCCGACGCAATCCAGCGTCGAATCGGTGAAGTCGACGAAGCTGGGGTAGATGACGCAACCCGAGAGTACGACTGCCGCCAGCGCGACGACGACGCCAGACCCGAGGGCGCGCCGAAGGCGCCGACGGGTGGCGTTGTCGCGACGGGTACGTGACATCGCCTCGTACTATACCGACCACCCGGTATGTACACAATGAGGTTAAGGTCGGGGGTGTGAAAGCGCCCCGTACACAGGCAGCGCGACGCGAGACGACGCGCACGGAGCTGCTTCAACTCGGTCTCGAGCGCTTCCCCGAGAAGGGCTTCTCGAACACCTCGATCGACGACCTGCTGCGTGGCTCGGGCTACAGCAAGGGCGCGTTCTACTTTCATTTCGCCTCGAAGGAGCAATACTTCCTCGAGCTCATGCGCCACCGGGTGCGGGGACGTGGAGAGTGGTGGCGCATCGCCGAGCGCCCCGAGCTCGAGTCGCTTCACGCCGTGCTCGAACGCGTCTACCGTGCCTTCAACGACGGTCCCCAGACGGGCGAGGGCGCGAAGTGGGTCACGATCATCGCCGACTTCGCGCTCACGGCACGCCGCTCGGGTTCGGCCTCGAGGGAGCTCGCCGAGCTGGAAGACGGATGGATGCGCGAGCTCACCGCATTCGTCGAGGCCCTGCAGGCGCGCGGCTTCGCGCGCAGCGACCGCCTCGCCGGGGAGCTCGCACAGACCGTGCAGGCGCTCATGGACGGTTCGAACCTGCTGCTCGCCGTGTGGAGCCGCCCGCCAAGCGGGATGCTCGACGCGCTCGTGCGCATCCTCGAGCCGCGCGAGGCTTGACGCCGCGTCATGCTCCGCCCGGGCTCGTCGACGGCGACCCACGACATCACTCGATTCACGTGATGCGCCCGCGTCCCCCGCGCCGGGAGCATGGGGTACAAGTGGGCACGAGCCCCGACTCCCTGCTTCTGTCGAACCAGCCCGTCGTGCAGATCCCCGGGTTCTCGGTGGGCGACCTCGTGTGGATCGACCGTGACAACGACGGCCGGTTCACGGAGGGCGTCGACACTCCCGTCGCTGACGTCGACGTCGAGGTCATCGACGAGAACGGCCGGGTGGTCGGATCGACGACGACGGATGCCGACGGCCGCTGGTCGGTGTCGGCGATTCCCGCGGGCATGTATCGGGCGCGCATCCCGGCCCGCGAGTTCCAGCCGGGCGGCACGCTCGCGCCCTTCAAGGTGATCTCGCTCGGCTCGAGCGACGCGAACGCCGAGAACGAGGGGACGTCGAACAACAACACTCCGACGCCTCGTCCGGCCGTGACGGGCCTCACGAGCTCGCCCGTGACGCTCGCCTACGTCTACGACGGCCAAGGCGACGACGCGCGACTCGTGGGTGCCAACGGGCCGATCGACGACGACGTCGCGGATCTCGCTCCGCCGCGGATCTCCGCCGACTTCACGAACTACACGATCGATCTCGCCCTCGCGCCGTCCGTCGCGGTCGACATCGAGAAGTACACGAACGGGGTCGACGCCGACGAGCCGACGGGTCCCTCGATCGCGCCGGGCGATCCGGTCGAGTGGACCTATGTCGTGACGAACACGGGCTCGATCGACCTCTTCGACATCATCGTCACCGACGATCGCGTACCGGCGTCGGAGATCGATTGCGGCGACGGCACGAACGTCGTCGCGGGCCCGCTCGCGATGGGGGAGCAGGTGACGTGCGAGGCACATGGCGTCGCGCACGCGGGGCAGTACGCCAACCTGGGATCGGTCTCCGCTCGTGGCCCGCTCGCGGTCGATGAGAACGGCGACCCCCTCCCGCCCGAGCAGCAGGATCCGCGCGTGACCGACGAGGACTGGTCGCACTACTACGGCGGCACACCGCCGACGCCGCCGGGCCTCGCGTGGACGGGAGTGCAGCTCACCGTGTCGCTCGCGCTCGGCGTCGCGCTGCTCCTTGCCGGGGGCGTTCTCGTGATCGTGCGTCGCCGTCGTGAGGAGGACGCCAGAGTCCGCTCATGAGCCGGTAGCGTCGAAGGGTGCCTGCCGACATCGTCCTGCTGACCGGCCCGCCCGGTGCCGGCAAGTCGACGACGGCGCGCAGCCTCGCGGTCGGCTTCCCACGAGCCGTGCACCTGCACACCGACGACTTCTGGCACGCGATCGTCGCGGGCGCGATCCCGCCCTACCTGCCGGAGTCCGATGCCCAGAACCACACGGTCATGGAGGTCATCCGACGCGCCGCCTGGGCCTACGCCGAGGGCGGCTACGTGACGATCGTCGACGGCATCCTCGGCCCCTGGATGCTGCCGCATTTCCGCCGTGACGGTTCGGAGCCCGCCCCGCGGCTGCACTACATCGTGCTGCGGCCCGATCGCGACGAGACGCTCCGCCGTGCGCACGCGCGAACAGCTCCGGATGCGCTCGTGGACGCCGAACCGATCGCGTCGCTATGGGCGCAGTTCGCCGAGCTCGGCTCCCTCGAACGGCACGTGATCGACACGACTGGGCAGGATGCCGGCGACACACTGCGAGCGGTGCGCGACGCGATCGCGAGCGGCGAGTTCGTGCTCGCATAGCTCACTCCAGCCGCGCGAGCAGCTCCACGGCGGCGCGCGCATACTCGCCGATCCAGCGGTCGTGGATGCGCTTGATCGGCAGCGGCGCGAGTGCGAGGTGTCGCTCGCGCCCGACGCGACGGCCCGTCACGAGCTCCGCTCTCTCGAGCACGCGGAGATGCTGCAGCACGGTCGTGCGATCGAGCTCGGGGAAGCGCGCGCACAGCTCGCCCGTCGTGCAGGGCACCTCCTTGAGCACATCGAGGATGCGGCGCCTTGTCGCTGAGGCGAGCGCCTTGAACACGGCGTCGTCGTCTACCTCGCCGCGGGCCGCGTCGCCGTCGACCGCCTCGCTCGAGGGGTTGATCTCACGGTGCGACATGTTATAAAAATATCACATGACAGATGACGGACAGCTCAGCGAACTCTCGTTCACGGTGTCGGGCCGCATCTCCCGACCATGTGCCGAGGTGTACGAGGCCGTCGCCGATCCCGAGCAGCTCAGCCGCTACTTCACGACGGGCGGCGCGCGCGGTCGCCTCGAGCCGGGTGCGGAGGTGAACTGGGACTTCCACGACTTCCCGGGTGCATTCCCCGTGACCGTCGTCGAGGCGACGCCCCCGAGCCGCATCGTCATCCGATGGGACGGCAGTGAGACGAGTGATCCGGCGGGTGTCACGACGACGACCTTCGAGTTCGAGCCGATTGACGGTGGAGCCCGCACTCTCGTGACGATCACCGAGTCGTCGTGGCGCCCGACTCCCGACGGCGCGAAGGCCGCCTTCGGCAATTGCGAGGGCTGGACGGGCATGCTCGCGGCGATGAAGGCGTGGCTCGAGCACGGCATCAACCTTCGCGAGGGCTTCTACCGCTGAGGCTCGTCGTCCGTGCGTGCCGGCGCGGCATCGCTCGGGAACGGGATGGCGCGCCCGCGCACGGCGGCATCGCCGTCGACGAGCGCGAGGAGCGTCGCGAGCGCGGCGCGCGCGGTGCCCATGTCGCGGGACTCGAGTCGGGCCTGCAGCTCGCGCTCAAGCTCGGTGCGGGCGCGACGTGCGACGGCCACGGCATCCTGCCCCCGCGCCGTGAGCGCGAGCCGCGTGACGCGACCGTCGAGCGCGTCGCGCGTGCGAGTCACGTAGCCCAGTTGCTCGAGCTCGCGCGCGGATTTCGAGGCGGCCTGCTGCGTCACCTCGAGTGCGGCGGCGAGCTCGCCGATCGTCGGCTCGCGCTCGATGAGGTGCTGGAAGACGTACCCGTGGGCGATCCGCAGCTGGGGGTGCCCCTCGCGGCGGATGCGGCGGAGCAGCGCGCGCTGTGCGGCGCTTCCCGCGGCGAAGGCGAGGGTCGCGAGGTCGAGCTCGCGCGGTTCGACGGGCATATGTCATTGTCTAATTGACAACCGGAGTTGTGCAACCTAGGTTGTGCACATGGGTGACTCTGCAGACCTCGTGCGTTCCTTCTACACCGCGATCGAAGCGGGCACGCGGGGCGACGCGCTCGCGCGTTTCGTCGCCGACGACGTGCGGACGATCGAGCGTCCCAACGCCCTCGTGCCCACGGGACGCGTGAGCGACCGCGCGGCGATGCTCGCGGCATCCGAAGCAGGTGCGGAGCTGCTCGCGAGCCAGCGCTATGACGTCATCTCGATCGTGGACCTCGACGGGCTCGTCATCGCGCGGCTCACCTGGACGGGCGTCGTGGCGCATGACGCGGGTCCCTTCCGCGCGGGCCAGTCGCTCACCGCCCACATCGCGCAATTCGTACGGGTGCGCGACGGTCGCATCGCCGAGATCGAGACCTACGACTGCTACGAGCCCTTCGCGGCGGCCTGATGCGGCGCTCAGTCGGCGAGGTCGGGGACGGGGATGCGCAACTCCCGCAAGGCCGCCCGCGCTGCGTGCCACCCCGAT
>Ga0180223_1002252_pt1 | contig 12026 bp, 9 predicted proteins | sample eDN5th30CKraftOP_FD_151337 | JGI IMG/M metagenome (GOLD analysis project Ga0180223, IMG submission 151337) | Enriched Organic Plus compost microbial communities from Emeryville, California, USA - eDNA 5th pass 30_C Kraft OP (version 2) (version 2) ...
TCGGTCGCCACCATCGCCGCGCCATGGCATTTCGATCGCTATCCCGCAGGCGAGCGCCAGCGCATCGCCGACCTCTGGCGGCAGTCGCAGCCGCTGTGCGAGCGGCTGGGCTATGTGCCGATGGAGGTGCTGCAAAACGGCTTCTGGTCGCTCGATCCCGTCCGCACCGTCCGCAAATATGCGGCCTTCGCGGATATGGAGCCGGGCAGCGAGGCGGAGCGCGCGTTCCTCGCGGTCGAGGACTGGGCCAATGAGGGCGCGCCGCTCAGCTATGCGGCGGGCCGCGACCTGTTCGAGCAGCTCTATGGCGGCAATGCGACCGGCGAGGGCCGATGGACCGTCGCCGGGCGGGAGGTGAGGCCCGAAAGCCTGCGCTGCCCCACGCTCGCCATCCGCTCCACCACCGACCGGATCGTGCCCGCCGATGCTGCACCGCCGCTAAGCACCCGGCGGGACAGCCCGCTGGGCCATGTAGGCATGGTTGTCAGCCGCAAAGCGCCGGAACAAATATGGCAATTTCTGTCGGATTGGTTGTCCAGCACCGGTCAATAATGCTACAGCGCACAAAATCTTTTTTCCAAACCCCGTCCTGTTCAGGAGCATAGCATGAGCGACATCGTCATCACCGCCGCAAAGCGCACCGCCGTCGGCAGCTTCCTCGGTTCCTACGCGGCCACGCCCGCGCATGAGCTGGGCCGGATCGCCATCGAGGCCGCGCTGGCGCAGAGCGGCCTTTCCGCCGAAGAGGTGGACGAGGTGATCCTGGGGCAAGTGCTGACCGCCGCTCAGGGCCAGAACCCCGCGCGACAGGCCGCGATCAAAGCCGGCATCCCGGCGGATCGCACCGCGCTTACCATCAATCAGGTCTGCGGATCGGGCTTGCGCTCGGTCGCGCTGGCCGCGCAGGCGATCGCCAATGGCGATTCCACGATCGTCATCGCGGGCGGGCAGGAGAATATGTCGCTCTCGCCCCATGCGCAGAATCTGCGCGGCGGCATCAAGATGGGCAATGCCAGCCTGGTCGACACCATGGTGCATGACGGCCTGACCGACGCGTTCAACGCCTATCACATGGGCATCACCGCCGAAAATCTGGCCGAGAAATACCAGATCACCCGCGACGCGCAGGACGCCTTCGCCGTCGCCAGCCAGAACAAGGCGGAGGCCGCCCGCGCCGCCGGTCGCTTCAGCGACGAGATCGTGCCGGTCACGATCAGGACGCGCAAGGGCGAAACCATCGTCGATCAGGACGAATATATCCGCGCCGGCGCGACGCTCGACGCGATGACGGCCCTCAAGCCCGCGTTCAAGAAGGACGGCAGCGTCACCGCCGGCAATGCCAGCGGCATCAACGACGGCGCGGCGGCGCTGGTGCTGATGAGCGCGGACGAGGCGGCGAAGCGCGGCGCGACCGTGCTGGGCCGCATCGCCTCCTGGGCGACGCGCGGCGTCGATCCGTCGATCATGGGCATCGGCCCGGTCCCCGCGACCCGCGCGGCGCTGGAAAAGGCCGGCTGGTCGATCGGCGACCTCGACCTGATCGAGGCGAACGAGGCCTTCGCCGCGCAGGCGCTGGCGGTGGCGAACGAACTGGCCTTCGACATGGACAAGGTGAACGTCAACGGCGGCGCGATCGCCATCGGCCACCCGATCGGCGCCTCGGGCGCGCGCATCCTCACCACCCTGCTCTACGAAATGGGCAAGCGCGACGCGAAAAAGGGCCTCGCCACGCTCTGCATCGGCGGCGGCATGGGCATCGCCATGTGCATCGAGCGCTGATAGCGGCGGCATGAGGTAAGGGACAAGGCCCGCTTTCCGGTGAGGAAGGCGGGCCTTTTCGTTGTGGATCGATGATGGGGTTCGGCTGATCCTCCCCGGTACGGGGAGGGGAACCACCCGCAGGGTGGTGAAGGGGCACCATCCATCAAGCGTAACGTCCAGCGGCCTGTGCCCCTCCACCATGCTTCGCATGGTCCCCCTCCCCCAAGGGGGAGGAATGGTTGCTAACCACCCAACACCGCCATCCCTCTCCCCGTCATGCCAGCGCAGGCTGGCATCTCAGGAGACCGCGCGCGCCATGGCCTACGCGCCAGCCACGCCGGGGCGACGAATAGCTGACAGCTCCGCCCGCACCCGCTATGCCATCCCCATGCCCTATCTCTATCTCATCCTCGCCATCACCGCCGAGGTCATCGCCACCTCCTCCATGAAGGCGTCGGACGGTTTCACGCGCCTTGCCCCCTCGCTGGTGACGGTGACGGGCTATTGCATCGCCTTCTATTGCCTCTCGCTGACGCTGCGGGACATCCCGACCGGCGTCGCCTATGCGATCTGGTCCGGCGTCGGCATCGTGCTGATCGCGCTCATCGCATGGCTGCTGCACGGGCAACGGCTCGACCTGCCCGCGATCATCGGCATGGCGCTGATCATCGCCGGGGTGGCGGTGATGCAGCTCTTCTCGAAGATGTCGGCGCATTGACGACGCACGGCGCCGCCCGCTCCCTCACGCCCAGTAGCGGTCGAAGCGCTGGCCCAGCCCGGTCAGCAGCTCATATTGCGACAGGCCGGTCAACAGCGCGGTGAAGGACAGGTCGTAATCGATATCGACCCAGTCGCCTTCCTTCAGATCGGGCCGCTCGGTCACGTCGATGGTCACGAGGTCCATCGACACCCGGCCGATCACCGGCAGGCGCGCCTCGTCCTTCAGCGCCGTCCCGGCCCCCGACAGGATGCGCGCATAGCCATCCGCATAGCCGAGGTTGATCGTCGCCGTCTCCATCGTCCGGTCGGCCACGAAGGTCGCGCCATAACCCACCGACTCCCCGCCGCGCACGGTGCGCCGCTGGAGGATCTCGGCCTGCGGCGTCGCCACCGGGCGGATATTCCCCTCGCATTCGGGATGGGCGATGCCGCCATAAAGCGCCAGTCCCGGCCGCGCGAGGTCGAACAGGAACTTCTCCCCGCGGCAGATGCCCGCGCTGTTGGCGAGGCTGTAGCGCTTCGCCGTCACCCGCCTGGCGACGTCGCCGAACAGCATCAGCTGCACATCGTTGAGATAATGCTCTTCCTCCGCCGCGACGAGGTGGCTCATCAGCGTGTCGATCTCCAGCCCGTCCAGCAGCGAGAAATCGAGGTCGCTCAGCGACAGGCCCAGCCGGTTCATGCCGGTGTCGATCATCACGTCGCAGGGGCCGCCGCCCGCTTCCTTCCAGCGCGCGACCTGCTCCGCGCTGTTCAGCACCGGCCGCGCGGGCGAGGCGAGCGCGATCCGCATATCCTCCGGCCGCACGCCGTGCAGCACGCTGAGGCCGACAGCCTCGCCCAGCCCGTCCTGCACGTCCAGCGCCTCCGCCCAGGTGGCGACGAAGAAATCGCGGCACCCCGCGCCGGCCAGATGCGCCATCACCTCGCGCGCGCCCAAGCCGTAGCCATTGGCCTTGATCGCCGCGCCGCAGGCCGCCTGCCCGCACCGCTCGCCGAGCCAGCGATAATTGGACAGCAGCGCCGCGCGATCCAGCCTCAGCCGCAGGGGCGATTGATAGTTCAGGTTCATCAGCGGCGGAATTCCCATCAGGTCCGGGTCAACGACTTGGTGCATTCGGGCGGCCTTTTCCCTTACCGGCGGACAGTTGCGCATGCATGGTTAACAGCGCATAGACATTACCGGTCAGGGCGGCAATAGCCCGCTCCGGCCCTGCGTCCTATCCCGCAAAATAGTTTGAATACTATTTACGATGCCGAAAAAAGGCGGTTCGTCGCAGTCGTCAGAACGGGCGTCAGAACAGGCGCGCGCCATCGGGAACGCGCATGTCGGGGGAGAAAAGCACCACCTCGCCCTCCTCGTCCCCGAAGCCGAGCGTCAGCACTTCGGAGAGGAACTTGCCGATCTGGCGCGGCGGAAAATTGACCACCGCCGCCACCTGCCGCCCGACGAGCCGGTCCGGCATATAATGGGTGGCGATCTGCGCGCTGCTCTTGCGGCGGCCGATGACCGGGCCGAAATCGATGACCAGCTTGATCGCGGGCTTGCGCGCCTCCGGGAAGGGCTCGGCCGAGACGATGGTGCCGACGCGGATATCGACCTTCAGGAAATCGTCAAAGCCAATCTCCGCCGCGATCGGAGAGTCCGGCGCATGATGCAGGTGCATGAAATCCTCTTCGAAAGCAGGTCCTTGTCGCGCACCGTACACCCAAACGGGCGCGCCTTTCCAGACACGCCCGTCCGATGGACCGGAAACAGAGGAAGCCGTTATTCCAGTTCCAATATGATGCTGTCGACCGGCAGGCTGTCCCCGGCGGCGGCGCTCACCTTCCTGACCACGCCCGCTTTCTGCGCGCGCAGGATATTCTCCATCTTCATCGCCTCGATGACGGCGAGCGGCTGGCCGATCTCGACCTTGTCGCCTTCCTGCACATTGAGCGCGACCAGCAGGCCCGGCATCGGGCAGATCAGGAAGCGGGAGAGATCCGGCGGGATCTTCTCGATCATGTGCGCGGCATAGGGCGCGATGCTGGCGGGCAGCACGCGGGCGAAATGGCTTGCGCCCCGGCAGGTCAGGCGGAAGCCGGTCGGCACCGGCGCGATGCGCACCGACAGCGGCTCACCATCCACCGCCGCGTCGATGATCCGGTCGCCCGGCGTATATTCGAGGCTGAGGTCGAGCGGCTGTCCGTCTACGATCACCTCGTCGAGGCGGATCGACACCGCATGATCGACATCGGCGATCCGCACCACCCAGTCCGCCGGGGGCTTCAGCCGGTCGCCCAGCTGGCCGTCGATGCGGCGCGCCCGGTCGGCCATTGCCGTGCCCGCGAAGGCGGCGACGGCGGCAAGGCTGCGCAGCAGTTCCGGCGAGGCGGGCGCGCCGCCAAAGCCTTCGGGATATTCCTCGGCGATGAAGCCGGTGGAAAGGTTACCCGCGCGGAAGCGCTCATGCTGCATGATCGCGGACAGGAAATCGATATTATGCCCCGGCCCCTCGATCTCGAAGCGGTCCAGCGCCTCGATCTGCCGGTCGATCGCCTGCTCGCGCGTCTCGCCCCAGGTGACGAGCTTGGCGATCATCGGGTCGTAGAACATCGACACCTCGCCGCCTTCGATCACGCCGTCGTCGACGCGCACGCCCTCGCCTTCCTCCGGCGGGTTGTAGCGCACCAGACGGCCCGTCGAGGGCAGGAAGCCGCGATAGGGATCCTCGGCATAGACGCGGTTCTCGATCGACCAGCCGTTGATCTTCACATCCGCCTGGCCGAAGGACAGCTTCTCGCCATTGGCGACGCGGATCATCTGCTCGACCAGATCGAGGCCGGTAATCTCTTCCGTCACCGGATGCTCCACCTGAAGCCGGGTATTCATCTCAAGGAAGTAGAAGCCGTCGCCGGTGGTGTCCGTGCCCGACACGATCAGTTCGACCGTGCCCGCGCTGAAATAGCCCACCGCGCGGGCCAGCGCGACGCACTGCTCACCCATCTTGCGGCGCATTTCCGGCGAGACGAAGGGCGACGGCGCTTCCTCCACCACCTTCTGGTGACGGCGCTGGATCGAGCATTCGCGCTCGTTGAGGTAGACGATGTTGCCGTGCTGGTCGCCCAATATCTGGATTTCGATATGGCGCGGGCTTTCGATGAACTTCTCGATGAACACACGATCGTCGCCGAAGCTCGCCAGCCCCTCGCGCTTGGTCGCCTCGAAGCCCTCGCGCACGTCCTGCTCGCTATAGGCGAGACGCATCCCCTTGCCGCCGCCGCCGGCCGACGCCTTCATCATCACCGGATAGCCGATCTCGTTGGAGATGCGCACCGCATGCTCGGTATCCTCGATCACGCCGACATAGCCGGGGACGACATTGACCCCCGCTTCCTTGGCGAGTTTCTTGGATTCGATCTTGTCGCCCATCGCGGCGATCGCGTTGGCGGGGGGGCCGATGAAGATGATGCCCGCCTCGTCCAGCGCCTTGCGGAAGCTCTCGCGCTCCGACAGGAAGCCGTAGCCGGGGTGCACCGCATCGGCGCCGGTCGCCTTGCATGCCTCGATGATCTTGTCCGCGAGCAGATAGGATTGCGCGGCGGGCGGCGGGCCGAGATGCACCGCCTCGTCCGCCATCAGCACATGGGGGCTGCGCGCGTCGGCATCCGAATAGACCGCGACGGTCGCGATGCCCATTTTCCGCGCGGTACGGATCACGCGGCACGCAATCTCGCCACGGTTCGCGATCAGGATTTTGGTGATTGCCATTCTACTTCCTGCCCCAGTCCTATTCAAATTCCTCACCCCGTTCGGGCTGAGCCTGTAGAAGCCCCGTCCTTCTTCTCGAAGAGAAGTGCAGCCCGTCGACACGCTCGGGGCGAACGGAGAGGTTGATATTTATCCAGCGGCGGCGATGATGCGGTTTCCATTCATTCGGCCGCTTCCTCCAGATGCCCGTGCGGCGCGGCCGGCATCGCCGTGATGCCGAGCTTGCCCAGCAGCGCCGCGTCGCTGTCATCGCCCGCATTGGGCGCGGTCAGCAGGCGGTCGCCGGTGAAGATGCTGTTCGCGCCCGCCATGAAGCACAGCGCCTGACAACTCTCGCTCATGCTCTCGCGGCCCGCCGACAGGCGTACCATCGAGCGCGGCATGGTGATGCGCGCCACCGCCACGGTACGCACGAACTCGATCTCGTCGATCCTGGCGAGCGGCGTGTCGGCCAGCATGTCGCCCAGCACCGTGCCTCTGACCGGCACAAGTGCATTGATCGGCACGCTTTCCGGGTGCGGCATGGAGGCGAGCGCATGGATGAAGCCGATGCGGTCCTCGCGCTTCTCGCCGAGGCCCACAATGCCGCCGCAGCACACGTTTATCCCTGCATCGCGCACATTTTCCAGCGTCTCCACCCGGTCCTCGAAGGTGCGGGTCGAGATGATGTTGGCGTAATTTTCCGGCGCGGTGTCGATATTATGGTTGTAATAATCGAGCCCCGCCGCCGCGAGCTGCTTCGCCTGATCGGCCGACAGCATGCCCAGCGTCATGCAGGTTTCCATGCCCATCGCCCGCACGCCCTTCACCATCTCGATGAGGGCGGGCATGTCGCGATCCTTGGGGTTGCGCCACGCCGCCCCCATGCAGAAGCGCCCGGAGCCGCCGTCCTTCGCCTGCGCCGCCGCCTGCAACACCGCGCGCACGTCCATCAGCTTGGTCGCCTTGACGCCGCTGTCCGCGCTCGCCGACTGGCTGCAATAGCCGCAATCCTCCGGACAGCCGCCGGTCTTGATCGACAGCAGCGTCGACAGCTGCACCTCGTTGCGCGGGTGATTGGCACGGTGCACCGTCTGGGCCTCGTACAGCAGGTCCATGAACGGCAGGTCGAACAGTGCCGTTATCTCGTCGCGGGTCCAGTCGGTGCGGGGTTCGAAGGTCATTCTGCGGCCTCTTCCAGTGGGGGCATGTTGTGGCCGAGCAGACGCAGCACATCGGCCGCGCATTCGACCACATTCGTCCCCGGCCCATAAATGCCCTGAACGCCTGCGTCACGCAGATATTCATAGTCCTGCGGGGGGATGACGCCGCCCGCGATCACCTTGATATCGGCCCGCCCTTCCGCCTTCAGCAGGCGGATCAGCTCCGGGATCAGCGTCTTGTGCCCGGCCGCGAGGCTGGACGCGCCGACCACGTCGACCTTCTTCTCCAGCGCCAGGGCGAGCGTTTCCTCCGGCGTCTGGAACAGCGGGCCGGACACCACCTCGAAGCCCATGTCGCTGAACGCCGAAGCGACGACATTGGCGCCGCGATCATGCCCGTCCTGCCCCATCTTGGCGACCAGCAGGCACGGCTTGCGGCCGAGGCGGTGCTCGACGGCCTGCACTCCGTCGAGCACCTGTTGCCAACGGCTGTCCCCCTCATAGGGGGCAGCGTAGACACCCTTGACCGGTGTCGGCACCGTGCCATAGCGATCGAACACGACCTCCATGGCGGCGGAGATTTCGCCCAGCGTCGCCCTCGCCCGCGCGGCGTCCACCGCCAGCGCGAGCAGATTGCCCTTGCCCTTCGCCCCTTCGGTCAGCGCCTTGAGCGCCGCCTGGCAGGCTTCCTCGTTCCTGTTGGCCTTGACCTGGTTGATGCGCGCGATCTGCGCCTCGCGCACCTTGGTGTTGTCCACCTCCAGCGTTTCGAGCAGATCCTCGTTCGCCAGACGATATTTGTTGACGCCGACGATCACGTCCTCGCCGCGATCGACGCGGGCCTGACGCGCCGCGGCGGCTTCCTCGATCATCGCCTTGGGCCAGCCCGCGCCCACGGCCTTGGCCATGCCGCCCTCGGCCTCGACGCGCTCGATGATCTCCCACGCCTTGTCGACCAGTTCCTGCGTCAGCGCCTCGATATAATAGCTGCCGCCCAGCGGATCGACGACATTGCACATGCCCGTCTCTTCCTGGATGACGATCTGCGTGTTGCGGGCGATACGGGCCGAGAAATCGGTCGGCAGCGCAATCGCCTCGTCCAGCGCATTGGTGTGCAGCGACTGGGTGCCGCCCAGCATCGCCGCCATCGCCTCGATCGTCGTGCGGATGACGTTGTTATACGGGTCCTGCTCGGTCAGCGACACGCCGGACGTCTGGCAATGGGTGCGCAGCATCTTGGAGCGCTCGGACTTCGCGCCCAGCTGCGTCATCGCCCGATACCAGAGCGCGCGGGCCGCGCGCAGCTTAGCGATCTCCATGAAGAAGTTCATGCCGATGGCGAAGAAAAAGCTCAGCCGCCCGGCGAACTTGTCGATATCGAGGCCCGACGCCACGCCATATTTCACATATTCCATGCCGTCGGCGATGGTGAAGGCCAGTTCCTGCACCTGCGTCGCACCGGCCTCCTGCATATGATAGCCGGAGATGGAGATGCTGTTGAACTTCGGCATATGGTCCGCCGTATAGGCGAAGATGTCCGAGATGATCCGCATCGAGGGTTCGGGCGGATAGATATAGGTGTTGCGGACCATGAACTCCTTGAGGATGTCGTTCTGGATGGTCCCGGAAAGCTTGTCCTGCGAAACGCCCTGCTCTTCCGCCGCGATGATGTAGAAGGCGAGGCAGGGAATGACCGCACCGTTCATCGTCATGGAGACGGACATTTCGTCGAGCGGAATCTGGTCGAAGAGGATCTTCATGTCCTCGACGCTGTCGATCGCCACGCCCGCCTTGCCGACATCGCCGACGACGCGCGGATGGTCGCTGTCATAGCCCCGGTGCGTCGCAAGGTCGAAGGCGACCGACAGGCCCTTCTGCCCCGCCGCAAGGTTGCGGCGATAGAAGGCGTTGGATTCCTCGGCGGTCGAAAAACCCGCATATTGGCGGATCGTCCACGGCCGGCCCGCATACATGCTGGCCTTGACGCCACGGGTGAACGGCGCGAAGCCCGGCAGGCCCGGATCGACCGTCACATCCTCGGCCGTATAGAGCGGCTTTACGATAATGCCTTCGGGCGTGTGCCAGTCGAGGGACTTGCCCTTGACTTCCTTGTCCGCCAGCTGCTTCCAATCTTCGAGATCGGCCATCGTCATGCACCCTTGAACAGCGGCTGGCGCTTTTCGGCAAAGGCCGCCACCGCTTCCTTGAAATCTGCGGTAAGACCGGCGCGGCTCTGGTTCGCGCGCTCGGTCGCGAGGGTTTCGTCCAGCCGCTGCGTCAGCGCGGCGGCAACCTGCTTGCGGATCATGCCGATGGCGATCGTCGGCCCGTTGGCAAGGCGCGCGGCGATCGCCTGCGCCTGCGCGAGCGTCTCGCCATCCTCCACCACGCGGGTGACGAGGCCCGCGGCGCGCGCCTCTTCCGCGCCCATCTTCTCGCCGAGCAGCGCCATTTCGAGCGCGCGGGCCCGGCCGACCGCCTGCGCGACCAGCCAGGTCGCCCCGGCATCGGGCACCAGCCCGATATTGACGAACGCCAGCAGCAGATAGGCAGAGCGCGCCGCGACGGTGATGTCGCCCAGCAGCGCCAGCCCCAGCCCCGCGCCCACGGCCGGGCCGTTGATCGCCGTCACCACCGGAATGTCGAGGCCAGTGATCTTCCGCACGAACGGATTGTAATGCTGATCGAGCAGCAGGCCCAGATCATCGGGCAGCGCATCCTCGCCCTCAAGCACGAGATCGGCGCCGGAGCAGAAGGCCCGCCCCTCGCCGGTCAGCACCAGCGCCCGCACGCCCGCGGCCAGCGCCGCGTCGATGGCGGCGGTGGCTTCCCCGAACAGCGCGGGCGTCAGCGCGTTCAGCCGGTCGGGCCGATTGAGCGTCAGCGTCGCGACCTTGTCCGCGATGTCGAGCCTGATGGTCTGCCAAGGATTCTGATCGTCGCTCAATGTCCGGCGCCTTCCTTTGGCGTTTCCATGATTTCGGTGAGGATGCCGTTCATGTCCTTGGGGTGGACGAAGAAGATCAGCGTCCCGTGCGCACCGATGCGCGGCTCGCCCAGCACCCGCTTGCCCATGGCGAGAAACTCTTCCCGCGCCGCATGGATATCGGGCACCTCATAACACATATGATGCTGCCCGCCGAACGGGTTCTTCGCGAGGAAGCCGTGGATCGGGCTGTCCTCGCCCAGCGGCTCGATCAGCTCGATCTGCGTGCCGTTGGTGCCGTTCTCGCCCGGCGTATCGACGAAGCACACCTTCACCCCCTGCGCGGGCAGGTCGAACGGCTCATGGATATGCGTCGCGCCCATCACGTCGCGATAATAGGCGACGGATTGCTCGATCGACGGGGTCGCGACCCCGACATGGTTCAGGCGTCCGAGTTTCATCGCATCCCTCTCAGAGCGGAATATTATCGTGCTTCTTCCACGGATTTTCGAGCGCCTTGTTGCGCAGCTTGCGCAGGCCGAGCGCGATCCGGCGGCGGGTCGAATGGGGCGCGATCACCTCGTCGATGAAGCCCTTCGACGCGGCCACGAACGGATTGGCGAAGCGATCCTCATATTCCTTGGTGCGCTCGGCGATCTTGTCCGGGTCGCCGATGTCGGAACGGAAGATGATCTCCACCGCGCCCTTCGCGCCCATCACCGCGATCTCGGCGGTCGGCCAGGCATAGTTCAAATCACCGCGCAGATGCTTGGACGCCATGACGTCATAGGCGCCGCCATAGGCTTTGCGCGTGATGACGGTGATCTTCGGCACGGTTGCCTCGGCATAGGCGAACAGCAGCTTCGCGCCATGCTTGATGATGCCGCTATGCTCCTGCCCGACACCCGGCAGGAAGCCCGGCACGTCGACGAAAGTGACGATCGGAATCTCGAACGCATCGCAGAAACGCACGAAGCGCCCGGCTTTCTTGGAAGCGTTGATGTCGAGGCAGCCCGCCAGCACCATCGGCTGGTTGGCGACGATGCCCACGGTACGCCCCTCGATCCGTCCGAAACCGGTGATGATGTTCCCGGCATGGGCAGGCTGCAACTCGAAGAAATCGCCCTCGTCCACCGTCTTGCGGATCAGCTCGTGCATGTCGTAGGGCTGGTTCGCATTGGCCGGGATCAGCGTGTCGAGGCTGTCCTCGACCCGATCCCACGGGTCGGCGGAGGGCCGTTCCGGCACGCCCTCGCGATTGCTCGCGGGCAGCAGGTCGACCAGATCGCGCGCGGCCAGCAGCGCCTCGATATCATTCTCGAACGCCACGTCGGCCACGCCGGATTTGGTCGTGTGCGTCACCGCGCCGCCCAGTTCCTCCTGCGTCACCACCTCGTTCGTCACCGTCTTGACCACGTCCGGGCCGGTCACGAACATATAGCTCGAATCCTTCACCATCATGATGAAGTCGGTCATCGCCGGGGAATAGACCGCGCCGCCCGCGCACGGCCCCATGATGAGGCTGATCTGCGGCACCACGCCCGACGCCAGCACATTGCGCTGGAACACCTCAGCATAGCCGCCCAGCGAGGCGACGCCTTCCTGGATGCGCGCGCCGCCGCTGTCGTTGAGGCCGATCACCGGCGCGCCGACCTTCATCGCCATGTCCATGATCTTGCAGATCTTCTGCGCGTGCCGCTCCGACAGCGAACCGCCGAACACG
>Ga0180223_1002253_pt1 | contig 12021 bp, 10 predicted proteins | sample eDN5th30CKraftOP_FD_151337 | JGI IMG/M metagenome (GOLD analysis project Ga0180223, IMG submission 151337) | Enriched Organic Plus compost microbial communities from Emeryville, California, USA - eDNA 5th pass 30_C Kraft OP (version 2) (version 2) ...
GAGGAGCATGGCCGGACCTTGGCCTTCGTCGCCGTGGGCACGGGGGTCACCGGGCTCGTGTTCTCGGCGGTCTGGCTCGGGTACTACGCGATCATCTACGGGGCGCTGCCCGCCTGAGCGCGGACCGTGGGCGAGGCATCCGTCGCGCGTGACGCACCGACTCAGAGACGCTCGACGAGCAGGGTCGCCCTGCGGCCGTTCTCGCGCGTGATCACGAGGGTCGCGGCGGCGTCGCCGCGCAGCTTGAGGCGCGTGCGCAGAGACGCGGGGTCGAGGTCGACGCCGCGCTTCTTGATCTCGAGCGTGCCGACCCCCCGCTGTGCGAGCGCCTGCCGCAGCTGCCGCTCATCGTTCGGCAAACGTTCCAAGACACGGAACCCGCGCGCGAACGGGCTGTCGACGGCGCGATCGGCGGTGACGTACGCGATGCCGTCGGAGAGCATCCAGCCGCCGTTCGCTCGCGCGAAATCCCCGATGAGGCGCGCGCGGATGACCGCGCCGTCGGGCTCGTACAGGTAGTCGCCGAGCGGGCCGGTCGGAGCGTCCTCGGCGTCGGCGGGCGCCGTGAGCTCGGCGGCGTGGTCACCACGGATGACCAGTGCCGCGCGCCCGATCCCGGGCCGGGCCAGCGGCCCGAACCACACGCCGAGCTCGACAAGATCGCCGTCGATCGACACCCACTGCGCCTCGACGCCGTCGGGAATGACGTCGCGGTCGGTGCCTGGGCCGAGCTTCACGCCGACCGCGAGGCGATCGGCGAGGCCGAACGCGAAGTCGAGCGACGGACTGTACGCGGCCGGATCGGTGAGGCGGGTCGTGCGCCCACCGGCGGTCGTGCGGCGCGCGGGATCGAGCCAGGCGCCGCCGATGCCCCCGAGCGGGACGTCTTCGGCTCGGCTGTGCAGGACGCGGGCCCGCGGGAACGGGGTCAGGTTGTATGCAGCGATCGCCGCCGTGACCTCGTCGGCCTCCGCAGCGGTCACCTCGAGGTCGACCGCGGCCATCGCGAGCGCGTCGCCGCCGATGCCGCAGCCGAGGTCGGCGACATGCCCGATGCCGGCCCGGGCGAACCGCCCCGCGTGCAACGCCGCGACCTTCAGACGCGTGGCCTGTTCGAGGCCGGCCTCCGTGAAGAGCATCCGGTCGGCGAACTCGCCGAACTTCGCCCTGGCACGTTGCCGCAGCCGGGCCTGACTCAGCACCGCGGCGACGAGGGTGGGGGAGTGGCCCTGCTTGCGCAGCTCGGCGACGGTGCGCACGATGTCGGCCGACGAATCCCACTCGGGCAGTGCGTCGAGGAGACGAAGCCCCTCCGGCGAGAGGAGTTCGACGAGCTCGGCGCGGTTCACCCGGCCACGCTAGCACCGCCGACTCGCTCGGGACCGGAGGCGAAACGCATTGGCACTCACGTTGCGTGAGTGCCAGAGACTGCCTAGACTCTTCATTAGCACTCTCAGTCAGAGGCTGCTAACGAAGTCTTCGTAAGACGTACCGAACGAAAGAGAAAAGGGGTCAACCGTGTCGGTTTCCATCAAGCCGCTCGAGGATCGCATCGTCATCAAGCAGGTCGAGGCCGAGCAGACCACGGCTTCCGGTCTGGTGATCCCCGACACTGCGAAGGAAAAGCCGCAGGAGGGCGAGGTCGTGGCCGTGGGCCCCGGCCGCATCGACGACAACGGCAACCGTGTCCCGCTCGACGTCGCCGTCGGCGACAAGGTGATCTACTCGAAGTACGGCGGCACCGAGGTCAAGTTCGGTGGCGACGACTACCTCGTGCTCTCGGCCCGCGACGTGCTCGCGGTCGTCGTTCGCTGAGCGACTCGATTCGTCTGAACGGCCTGGATGCTTCGGCATCCGGGCCGTTCGCCGTTCGGGCGCACGATCGGTGTGGGTGTCCGGGCGTAGGCTGACCCGGTGAGCACCTCTTCAGACGACCGCGCAGCCGCGGCCGAGGCGGGTCGCCGCTCGGAGCCGCGCGACGCCGGAGCCGCGCGACGGCCCAACTCGCTCGGCCTGCTGTATGCGATCGGTGCGTACGGGCTCTGGGGCATCCTGCCGATCTACTTCCTTGCGCTGGCGCCGTCCGGACCGGTCGAGATCGTCGGGTGGCGCATCGTGCTCTCGCTCGTGTTCTGCGCCCTGCTGCTCGCCGTCACTCGCGCGTGGCGTACGTTCGGGCTGCTGCTGCGAGACCGCCGGGTCGTGCTCATCATGGGCTTGGCCGGCGTGCTCATCTACGTCAACTGGCTGACGTACGTCTATGCGACGCTCTCGGGCCAGGTCGTCGAGGCGGCACTCGGCTACTTCATCAACCCCATCGTCACGGTGTTCCTCGGAGTGTTCGTGCTCCGTGAACGCCTCAACATCACGCAGTGGGTCGCGGTCGGCATCAGCATCGTGGCGGTGCTCGTCCTCGCCTTGGGGCACGGCGAGGTTCCGTGGATCGCACTGATGCTGGCGTTCTCGTTCGGCTTCTACGGGCTCATCAAGAAGCGCGTCGGTCCCCGGGTCGACGCGGTCTCCGGGCTCACGCTCGAGACGGCCTGGCTCACGCCCGTCGCCGTGGTCCAGCTCATCGTGGTGGGCATGACCGCCGGCCTGACGCTCGGCGAAGACGGCGCATGGCACACCGTGCTGCTGCTGCTCGCGGGCGCCGTGACGGCCGTGCCGCTGCTGTTCTTCGCCGGGGCGTCCAGGCGATTGCCGCTGACCACCATGGGGTTCATCCAGTACTTCGCTCCGTTCATCCAGTTCATCGTGGGCGTGTTCGTGCTGCACGAGCCGATGCCGCTCGAGCGATGGATCGGATTCGGACTCGTCTGGGTCGCGCTCGTGGTGCTCACCTTCGACCTCATCAGGGGTGCTCGGGCGGCTCGCAGGCAGGTCGTTCAGCTGACCTGAGCCTGGCCGGCCGGAGTGCGGTTTCCTTGCGCGGTGGCGTCAACGCCCCGCGCATATGTGCGCCAACCGCGGTGAATGTGACGGGAACGTAACGCTTTGGGTGGCGTTACCGGGTTGTGATCGGGGCTTCTTGTTCCGCGCGGTGGCCACAACTACTGTGACAGGACGGCATGCCCTCCGGGCTATGTCCCGAACGGAACACATTCCTTCAGTCCCAAGGAGCAACATGAGCGTTTTCGGTACATCCCGACCCGCTCGTTCGCGTGGGAAGGTCTGGACCGGCGTCGCAGTCGCTGCGACGAGCGTCCTCTTCCTTTCCGCTTGCGCGAGCGGCGAACCCGATGCCGGGCAAGAAGAGTCCGCCGGTCCGCGCGACGATCTCGCGCTGACGATCGGCACGGCCCTTCCCCAGACCGGAAACCTTGCCTTCCTCGGCCCGCCCGAAGAGGCCGGCGTGGCCTACGCCGCGTCCCAGATCAACGAGGTGTCCGACACCACCGGCCTCACGCTCGACGTGGTCTACGGCGACTCGGGCGACACCGACAACAAGGCGTATGAGACCGAGATCCCCCGTCTGCTCGGTGAGGGCGTGTCGGCGATCATCGGCGCGGCGTCGTCCGGCACGTCCCTTCAGTTCATCGACCAGGTCACGGGCGCGGGCGTCATCCAGTTCTCACCCGCGAACACCTCGGACGCCTTCACCACGTACGACGACAACGGGCTGTACTTCCGCACCGCCCCGTCCGACGTGCTGCAGGGTGAGGTGCTCGGCAATCTGATCGCCGAGGACGGCAACCAGACGCTCGGCCTCATCGTGCTGAACGACTCCTACGGCACCGGTCTCGCCAAGTACGTGACCGAGGCGTTCGAGGGCGCCGGCGGTGAGGTGGTCGCCGAGGCGACGTACAACACCGGCGACACCACGTTCGACGCGCAGATCAACGCGGTCCTCGCGGCAGCGCCCGACGCCATCGCGCTGATCACGTTCGACGAGGTGTCGACGATCCTCCCGGGTCTGTTCGGACAGTTCCCCGCCGACAAGCTGTACTTCGTCGACGGCAACCTGAAGAACTTCGCCGACGCGTTCCCCGCGGGTTCGCTGACCGGGGCGAAGGGCACGCTGCCCGGCCTCTCGATCGACTCGATCTCGGACTTCACCGGCGAGCTCGACGCGTTCCTGGAGTCGGAGGGTACCCCGGCGCTCGAGGACTACAGCTACGCAGCGGAGTCCTTCGACGCTACGATCCTCCTGGCGCTCGCAGCGCTCGCGGCCAACTCGACCGACTCGGCCGATATCGCCGCGAAGCTGATCGAGGTCTCGGGCGGCGAGGGTGACGGCGAGAAGTGCTCCACGTACGCGGAGTGCGCCGAGATCATCGTGGGCGGCGGCACGGCCGACTACGAGGGCATCTCCGGTCCGATCACCTTCGACGAGGTCGGCGACCCGACGGAGGCGTCGATCGGGATCTACCAGTACGGCGAGGACAACACCTACTCGGCATACGAGGGCTGAGCCTCACCGCGCACACGGCGGGCCCCGGTCTTCGGACCGGGGCCCGCTTTCGTGTGCCGGGCACTTCGCCCCTCCGCCGCTGTATTCAGGAAGAACTCGCCCGGTAACGGCGCGTCGCGCTCGGGCGCGCCGCAGGCTCGCCGGATCTTCCTGAGCGAGGGAGACGGATGGGTCGTGAGGGTGGCGGGCGGATGCCTCGGGCGGATGCCTCGAGCGGACGCCCGCACGAGGCGGACGCCCGCACGAGGCGGACGCCCGCACGAGGCATCCGCCCGTGACACGCCAGACGCCCCCGTGACGCGCCAGAGGGCGGGCCCCGCGATGCGGGACCCGCCCTCCTGGCCCGACGTTGAGGCGGGGTGCGCCGACCTCAGGCGCCGAGCGTGCCGAGGTAGAGCTCGGTGACCTTCGGATCGTTGAGGAGGTCGCGGCCAGAGCCGGTGTAGGCGTCGCGGCCCTGATCGAGCACGTAGCCGCGGTCGCAGATCTGCAGACAGCGGCGAGCGTTCTGCTCGACCATGATGCACGTCACCCCGGCCTTGTTGATCTCGGAGACCCGGATGAAGGCCTCGTCCTGCCGCACCGGCGACAGGCCGGCCGACGGCTCGTCGAGTAGCAGCACCTTCGGGTCCATCATGAGCGCACGGCTCATTGCGACCATCTGGCGTTCGCCACCCGACAGCGAGCCCGCCCGCTGCTTCAGCCGCGACCCGAGCTCAGCGAAGATCCCCGTGACGAACTCGAGGCGTTCCTTATAGATGGAGGGCTTCTGGAACAGCCCCATCTGCAGGTTCTCCTCGATCGTGAGGCTCGGAAACACGTTGTTCGTCTGCGGGATGAAACCGACCCCGCGCGAGACGAGCTTGTTCGCCTTGAGGCCGGTGATGTCCTCGCCCTCGAGCGAGATCTTCCCCTCACGGACATTCACCTGCCCGAAGATCGCCTTGAGCAGCGTCGACTTGCCCGCGCCGTTCGGGCCGATGATGCCGATCAATTCGCCCTGATGGGCGACGAGCGAGCACCCGTTCAGGATGTTGACCCCTGGGAGGTAGCCCGCGTGCACGTCATCGACGAACACGACCGGGGTTTGGGTGGCAGTCGCGGTCACTGGTCCTCCTCCTCGAGTTCGGCCCGAGCCTCATCGGTCAACACCGCGGCATCGACGTGCGCCGACGCCGAGGCATCCGTCGTGGCATCGGCTTCTTGTGCCGTGTAGCGGCCCGTCACGACGCCCAGATCGAGCTCCTGGTGCGCGCCGAGATACGCGTCGACGACCGCGGGATCACGCATGACCGAGTGCGGGTCGCCTTCGGCGACCACGCGGCCCTCGGCCATCACGATCACCCAGTCGGCGATGTGCCGCACCATGTGCATATCGTGCTCCACGAAGAGCACCGTCATACCCAGATCCTTCAGGTCGAGGATGTGGTCGAGCAGCGACTGGGTGAGCGCCGGGTTGACGCCCGCCATGGGCTCGTCGAGCATCACGAGCTTCGGCTCGCTCATCAAGGCACGTGCCATCTCGAGCAGCTTGCGTTGACCGCCCGACAGGCTTGCCGCGAAGTCGTTCGCCTTCGCGTCGAGCTTGAACTTCGCGAGCAGCTCCATGGCCCGTGCTTCGATCTCCGCATCCTGCCGGCGCCAGGCCGCCGGGATGAGGCTGGACCAGAAGCGCTCCCCACGCTGTCCTTTGGCGCCGAGCTTCATGTTCTCGAGCACCGTGAGCAGGCCGAGCGCCTTGGTCAGCTGGAACGTGCGGACCTGACCCATGCGGGCCACCTTGAACGCCGGCACGCCCGACAGCGACGTGCCGTCGAACGTCCACGTGCCCTCATTCGGCTTGTCGAAGCCGGTCAACAGGTTGAACAGGGTGGTCTTGCCGGCCCCGTTCGGGCCGATCAGCGCCGTGATCGCGCCGCGCGGGATCTCGAGGTGCTCGACGTCGACGGCCGTAAGGCCGCCGAACGTCCGGCGTACGTGGTCGGCAACGATGATCGGGTCCACCTTCGCAACACCCGGGGTGGCCTCGCCGACGTGCAGCCCCGTGGTCTTGGGGCGGGCCGTGGGCGCCGTCGGGGGCGCCGCGTGCATCGGCTCCTCTGGAACCGGAGTCTCACTTGACAAAGGTCAGCTCCTTCTTATTGCCCAGGATGCCCTGCGGCATGAATATGACCAGCAACATCAGCGCGACACCGACGAGGATGAAGCGCAGCGTTCCCGCCTGGATCTGTGTCATGAAGGGCAGCACCCCGGCCTGCACGAGTGCGGGCAGGAAATTGCTGAGGAAGGTCTGGATGAACCAGAAGATGAGCGAGCCGAGCAACGGGCCGAAGACCGTCGCGGCGCCGCCCAGCAGGAGGGCCGTCCAGACGAAGAACGTCAGGGATGTGACGTACACGCCCGGGCTCGCCGCGCGTTCGAGGGCGTACACGATGCCGCCGGCGGCGGCGAGCACACCGCCAAGCACGAGCGCCTGCATCTTGTAGGCGAACGCGTTCTTGCCGAGCGCGCGCACCGCGTCCTCGTCTTCGCGGATGCCCTTGAGCACACGGCCCCACGGGCTGCGCATCAGCATCCACACCACGAGGACGGCGATCGCGAGCGTCACGAGGCCCATGATGCGCACCCACCACTCGGTCGAGGTGTAGGTCCATGGGCCGAGCCCGTAGCTGCCGTCGGGCAGCGGGTTCGCGGCGCGGAAGTCGCCCTGATAGCCCGCGAGGCCGTCGGCCGAGCCCGTCACGTCGTCGAACGCCGTCGTGAGGAAGAGCAATCGGACGACCTCTGCCGCGGCGATCGTCACGATCGCGAGGTAGTCTCCGCGCAGCCGCAGCGTCGGCACACCCAGGATGAGCGCGAAGACCGCCGAGGCGACGAGTCCCGTGATCGCCGCGAGCCACCACGGGAACCCGAAGGAGAGGGTCGAGATGGCGTAGCCGTATGCGCCGATCGCCATGAAGCCCGCGATACCCATGTTGAGCAGGCCCGCGTAGCCGAAGTGCACCGCGAGGCCGAGCGCCGCAAGAGCGTAGCCGATGGTCGCCGGGCTGAGGATCGACGACAGCGAGTTGGAGAAGATCTGGAGCCAGTCCATGTCCGTGCCCTACCCGATTCTCTCTCGTCGGCCCAGGATGCCCTGTGGCCGGAACAGCAGGATGACGATGAGGATCACGAGCGCGCCCGCGTACCGGAGGTCGTCGGGAATCCAGAGGCCGGAGACCTCCACGAGCACACCGACGATCAGCGACCCGATGAGGGCGCCGAAGGCGGTGCCCAGACCACCCAGGGTCACCGCCGCGAACATGAGCAGCAGGATCTGCGCACCCATGTCCCACTTGATGCCCGGCCGGTAGTAGGCGTACAGCACACCGGCGAGGCCGGCGAGGCCGGCGGCCACAATCCAGACGATCCGGACGACGTGATCGACGTCGATACCGGATGCGCTCGCGAGCGACGAGTTGTCGCTGATGGCGCGCGTCGCCTTCCCGAGTCGCGAGTACGTCAGCCAGAGCGCGAAGCCGACGATCACGACGATCGAGATCACGACGGACGCGATGTCGATGATGCTCAGCTGGATGGGCCCGACCTGGAACTTCGGTGCGGTCGCGTACGGCAGCTGCGTCGTGCCGCCGCCGATGAAGAACTGGTAGATGTAGCGCAGTGCGAGCGAGAGGCCGATGCTCACGATCATGAGTTGCACGACCCCGACGCGCTTGCGTCGCAGTGGTCGCCACAGGATCACGTCGAGCACGAGGCCGAGCAGCGCGCTCACCACGACTGCGAGGGGCAGGCCGACCCACAACGGCAGGGCGAGCGAGGCTGCACTCACGAGGAACGAGGCGGCCACGGCGCCGAAGGTCACCATCTCGCCGTGCGCGAAGTTGGAGATGCCGGTCGTGCCGAACACGAGCGAGAGACCCACGGCGGCGAGGCCCAGCATCAACCCGAAGTTGAGGCCCTGTACGGTGCGCTGCAGGAACTGGTCCCACACGCTCGTCACGTTGCGCTCGCCCTCACCGATGAAGAAGTTCACCGTCACACGCCCTCCGGCGCCGACCGTGACCTCCTTCTCATTCGGGCTGTCGTCGTCGGGGTCGACGACGGCGATGCCCTCGGGAAGCGTGGATTCATCGAGCGTGACGGTGTAGTCGTCGCGTTCGGGTACACCGACGCGCCACTGTCCGTTCGCGTCCGTGGTGGCCTCTTGCTCACCCCCCGGCCCGTCGACCACCAGGACGACGCCCTCGAGTGGTTGCCCATCGAGTTGGACGTTGCCGCTGATGCGGTACGGATCGTCCTCGGCGGCGAAGGCCGGTCCGGCCGACAGCGCGAGTATGCCGAGCACGGCGGCGATCGCGGCGATGAACACGCCGATCAGCCTCGGTACGCGTCCCGGTGGGGACACGACAAAAGGGGTTGGGGATCTCACGAAACCTCCAGTCGGGACACCACGGCCCGACGTCGGTCCCGTCGGCCGTGAGGAGACCCTATGAGCGTAGTGTGTCGCCCGTGTTTCGGCTGGCATACCGGTACGAACCGCGTCCGAATCGTGAACATGGGTTGAGCGGATGCGGCCACGCCTTCCTCTGCGCGTGCGGGCGTCCGTGCGCGCGCCCGCGGGAATACCCGAGGCGCCCACCGCATTACAATCGGTACACACCGACACGGCCGGCGCGGCCGACTCGACGGTGAATCTCGATGCCGACACACGGAAAGAGGCGCGCCCGATGGACCAGCACGACCCATTCGGTTTCACGGGGTTGACGTACGACGACGTCCTGCTGCTCCCAGGCCACACCGACGTCATCCCGAGCGAGGCGGACACGACCTCCCGGCTGACGCGGCGCATCACCGTCGCGACGCCGCTGCTGTCGGCGGCGATGGATACCGTGACCGAGGCGCGCATGGCGATCGCGATGGCCCGGCAGGGCGGCATCGGCATTCTGCACCGCAACCTGTCGATCGCCGACCAGGCCGATATGGTGGATCGGGTCAAGCGCTCCGAGTCGGGCATGGTCTCGAACCCGGTGACGACGACGCCGGATGCCACGGTCGCCGATGTCGACCGGCTCTGCGCCACGTATCGGGTCAGCGGTCTGCCGGTGGTCGATGACGAGGGCACACTCGTCGGCATCATCACGAACCGCGACATGCGGTTCGTTTCGGACTTCGAGAAGGCTTCGACGAAGGTCAGCGAGGTCATGACGAAGGCCCCGCTCATCACGGGCCGGGTCGGCATGAACCCGGATGAGGCGCTCGCGATCTTCGCACAGCACAAGGTCGAGAAGCTGCCACTCGTCGACGAGGCCGGCAAGCTGACGGGCCTGATCACGGTCAAGGACTTCGACAAGTCCGAGCAGTACCCGAACGCGACGAAGGATGCCGAGGGGCGGCTGCGCGTCGGCGCCGCTATGGGCTTCTTCGGCGACGCGTGGGAGCGTGCGGAGGCGCTGCGCGACGCGGGTGTCGACGTCCTCGTGGTCGACACCGCCAATGGCGAGTCTGCGGGCGTGCTCGACATCATCCGCCGGCTGAAGGCCGATCCGACGTTCGCGCACGTCGACGTGATCGGCGGCAATGTCGCGACCTACGAGGGCGCCAAGGCCCTGGTCGAGGCGGGTGCCGACGCCGTCAAAGTCGGTGTGGGCCCGGGTTCGATCTGCACGACGCGAGTCGTCGCGGGTGTCGGCGTGCCGCAGGTCACCGCCGTCTATGAGGCGTCCAAGGCGACGCGCCCCGCCGGTGTGCCGCTCATCGCCGACGGCGGCCTCCAATACTCGGGCGACATCGCGAAGGCACTGGTCGCCGGTGCCGACACGGTCATGCTCGGGTCGCTGCTCGCCGGCACCGCCGAGAGCCCCGGCGAGCTCGTCTTCCAGAACGGCAAGCAGTTCAAGACCTATCGCGGCATGGGCTCGCTCGGTGCGCTGCAGACCCGCGGCCAGAAGACGTCCTACTCGAAGGACCGCTACTTCCAGGCTGATGTGCCGAACGACGACAAGCTCATCCCCGAGGGCATCGAGGGCCAGGTGCCGTTCCGCGGACCGCTCTCGGCGGTGGCGTACCAGCTCATCGGCGGCCTGCGTCAGTCGATGTTCTACGTCGGGGCGCGCACCATCGAAGAGCTGAAGACCAAGGGTCGGTTCGTGCGTATCACGCCGGCCGGGCTCAAGGAGTCGCACCCGCACGACGTCCAGATCGTCGTCGAAGCGCCGAACTACACACGCTGACTGCCCGGGCGGGTCTCGGGCCGCGTGCCGCTGCGTCGCGCGCCTCGACCCTGTTGGGTGGCGTGCCGCTGCGTCGCGCTCGCCTCGACCCGCGGCTACCGCGCGTCGGCCAGACGCGTAATCGCCTCGCCGAGCACTTCAGGTGAGCACGCGAAGTTGAGCCGTGCGAATCCACGGCCGGCGTCGCCGAACGCGGGCCCGTTCGCGAGCGCGACGCGCGCGCGTTCGAGTGCGACGGCTGCCGGGTCGTCGCCCCAATCGAGCGCACGAAGGTCGAGCCAGGCGAGGTAGGTCGCGTCGGGAACGCGGTACCGCACGCCGGGCAGCTCCTCCGCGAGGAGGTCGGCGAGCAGCCGACGACTGTCGTCGAGGCTCGCCAGCACCCCGTCGAGCCACGGGCCGCCGTGTCGGAACGCCGCGACGGAGGCGATCGCCCCGAACTGACTCATCCGCCAGCCCACCTCTTCGGGCATGGCCTCGCGCAGGCGGTCCCCGCGTTCGCTCGCGGTCACGATGACCGCCGCCTTCAGACCGGCGATGTTGAAGGCTTTCGTCGCCCCGGTCACCACGACCCCGTGCTCGCGGGCCGCGTCGGAGACCGTCAGGAACGGCACATACGGAGTGGCCGGTTGCGCCAGCGGGCCGTGCACCTCATCGCTCACCACGGTCGCGCGGAAGCGGGCCGCGAGGTCGGCAAGCTCGGCGAGGGTCGAGGCGTCGTGCACGAGCCCGACCGGGTTGTGGGGGTTGCAGAGCAGGATGGCGCGCGCGCCGCGCGCGAACGCCGCCTCGACACCGGCGAGGTCAAGCGACCAGCCCTCGTCGAGACCACCTGCGAGGGGGACCTCGACGACCTGCCCACCGGCTTCGCCGATGAGGTCGAAGAACGGCGGGTATACGGGCGGCGTGATGATGACGGACTCCCCGGGCGCGATCGCCTGCCTCAGGACCTCGACGAGGCCCATGCTCACATCCGAGGTGGCGGTCACGCGCGAGGCATCCACCGGCCAGCCGAACCGGGCGGCGGCGAACTCGCCGAAGGCTGCGGCGATCTCCGCACCGCCCGCCACGTAGCCGGTGTCGGAGCGCCGGATGGCGGCGTGCAGCGCCTCCGCGACGGGTTCGGCCAGCGGGTAGTCCATCTCGGCGACGGGGAGTGGCAGCACATCCTCCGGGTACAGTCGCCACTTGGCGCTGGTGCGGGATCGGAGCTGATCGATCGGGTCGGCCGGCACGCGCTGCATGCCTCCATCCTGCCAGCGCCGGGTCCTCCGAGCAGCGTTCGGTAGGCTGTGGGAGTGACTCAGGAGATCGAGATCGGCCGTTCGAAGCGGGGCCGTCGTGTCTACGCGTTCGATGACATCGCCATCGTGCCGA
>Ga0180223_1002256_pt1 | contig 12014 bp, 10 predicted proteins | sample eDN5th30CKraftOP_FD_151337 | JGI IMG/M metagenome (GOLD analysis project Ga0180223, IMG submission 151337) | Enriched Organic Plus compost microbial communities from Emeryville, California, USA - eDNA 5th pass 30_C Kraft OP (version 2) (version 2) ...
TACAGGCCGACGACCTCCAGCTCTACCTCGTCGATCCGATCGCGGGGAGCGAGCCGACGCCACTCGGGCAGCGCACCGAACTGCGCGGATTCCTGCCGGGTACGTTGCAGCTCGTCGTGGCCGACCCCGACGGCGGCGCGATCGTTGACCTCGCGTCGGGGGCGACGACCTCCCTCGAGCTCCCGCCCGCCGAGGTGCCGCCCGGACTGTATCCCGACGACTTCGTGCTCACCTCGACCACGAGCTACGTCGAGCTCTTCAACGACCCGATGGGCGACGCGGGGGTCGGCGCGCGTTCGATCCTCTACGCGGTCGACCCGCAGGGCACGCGCGAGCTCTTCCGCCCGGCCACGGCGACGAGCCGCATCGGCGCCGTGTGCCTCTCCCCCAACGGCCAGTACCTCGCGGTCGAGGTCGTGCCGGGCGGGGCGACGCCCGACAACTACGCGAACGCGCCCGGCTGGTCGGGCACGACGATCTACTACGTCGATGCGGTATCCGGGGCGACCTCGCGCGGCGTCACGGGGATGTCGCCCGACTGGTGCCGGTGAGCGGGCTCAGCGACCGCCGTGAAGGGATCCTCGTGCAGCCTTCAAGCGCCGCATCGGGTCCGGGGGCGTTCGCCCGGAATTCGGCGTCGAGTCGCATGAGCATCACGTCCGCGAGCACGCGCTCCCCCGCCCCGTCACGCGCAGCACGGATGCCGCGCCCGCGGGCGCCGTCGCATCCGCCACGACGCCCGCGTCGACGAGCGACCGCACGGCCGCGTGCGCCGACTGCACTGCCGGCGGTTGTCACCTCGCACTCGGTGTACACGTCCTACAAGGGGGCAGCACTGAAACGCTGTACCTGGCGCTCCGCGTCACCTCGAGCTCCGCTTCGACGATCGCTTACTAGAAGGTAGAATCCGAAGCAATTGAGGAGAAGTCAAGATGAGCGATTCTCTCGCGCGCAAGTCGGCCCAAGTTAACAGGCTCTCCCTGTTCTCGCTGCTCTTCGGCGCGGCCGGTGCCGCAATCTTGGTCGCCCTTCCTCTCCCGGGGTGCATTCTCGCCGCATCGGCTATCGCGCTGTCACTGAAAGCACGTCATGAATTCAAAGCGATGTCCGCGCAATCCGGCGCGCGCCTCGCTGCAGGAGGTTTCCTCCTCGGCGTCGGCGTGTTGATCGTGGGCCTCGTGCCCACGATCGGATCACTCGTGATCGCCGTCTCGACCGGGCTCTCCTAAAGACCGGCAAGAAGCGGCGGAGGCCACAATGGTCTCCGCCGCTTCTTCACGCCTCGAGCCCCGCTGCTCGACGTGCGCCCCGCGTCGGCGACGCATGACACTCTGGGCGCGAGACTCCCGGCATGTCTCCGTCACGGCGACTCAAGGGGCCCGCTCCGGATGTCGCCTCTGTCGCGACTCATCACAACTGTGAATCCAGGAGTGTCTGGGTTCACGACATAGGTCACGCGCCCGGCTGGTCGGGTACGACGATCTACTACATCGATGCGGCATCTGGGACGCCCCGCGGCGTCACCGGGATGTCGCCCGACTGGTGCCGGTGAGCGGGCTCAGCGACCGCCGGGCGGTCCGATCATGAGGAGCACCGCGAAGAGCACGACGACCGCGAGCGCGATGAGGGCAGCGAGCACCCATGGACGACGCAGGAACCAGCGGAGGAGGCCGTCGTACCAGCGGCGGTCGGCATCCGGGGCGTCGGTCGTGCGCCATTCGCCCGCGAGACGCCCCGTGCGCGCGAGCCACAGCTCGGCGGGGATCGTCGCGTAGGGCACGACCGCGCTCGCGAGCGCCACGACGAGGGGCACCGGCCGCCAGCGGTTGTTGAGGGCGACGAGCACCGCTGTCGCGCCGTAGGAGAGGAAGACGAAGCCGTGGATCGCACCGCCGACCGTCACGGCGATCGCGAGACCCGCCATCGCGCGGAGCAGCAGACCCAGGATGAGCAGGGTCCACGAGATCGCCTCGGCGATCGCGAGCGCGCGGAACAGTCGCTGTGGAGTGCGGAACATAGCTTCAGTGTAACTGAAGGCTATCAGTCTGCCTGAAGGTCAGCCGTGAACGGATCCTCGTGCAGGCCTTCGAGCGCCGCACCGAGTCCGGGAGCATTCGCCCGGAACTCCGCGTCCAGTCGCATGAGCATCCCATCGGCGTCCGCGAGCACGCCCTCCCCGGCCGCGGTCACGCGCAGCACGGATGCCGCGCCCGCGTGCGCCGTCGCATCCGCCACGACGCCCGCGTCGACGAGCGAGCGCACGGCCGCGTGCGCCGACTGCACCGTGATGTGCGAGCGGCGAGCGAGCTCGGAGAACGAGATGCCGGGCGTCGCGCGGATGTGCGCGAGCAGACCGTACTTGCGCGTCGTGAGCCCGAGCGCCCGCAGCTCGGCGTCGAGGCGCGCCTCCCACACCGCCGAGACGGCCAGGAGCGACACGACGGGGCTGAAGGGCGGTCGCGCGGCCTCGCTGCTCATCGCCGCTGCAGCTCCAGCACGGGGATGACGCGGCTCGTGCGACGCTCGTACTCGACGAAGCCGGGGCTCCGCGTCGTGAAGAGCGACCACGCGGCATCGCGCTCGGCGCCGTGCAGCTCGACCGCGTGCACGGCGACGTCGCCCTCGTCCGGCGTCTCGATGACGACATCCGGATGCGCGTGCAGGTTGTGGAACCACGCCGGGTTCTCGGGCGCGCCGCCCTTCGAGGCGGCGACGAACCATCCGTTCGCGCTCGGGATGCCCATGACGGGCGAGACGCGCTCGGCGCCGGAGACCGCGCCGCGATGGTGCAGGAGCACGAGGCCGCGCCCGAAACCCGCGGATGCGACGGTCCCCCCGTTCGCCCGGAACTCGTCGATGATGCGCTGGTTGAAGTCCGACACGCAGCTCCCCTCTCGCTCGCGCCAGCCTATCCGGGGCGACGCGAGTGAGAGCGGACGACAATGGAACCATGAGGATCGTCGTAGTCGGCGCGACCGGGCTCATCGGCAGTCGGCTCGTCGAGCTGCTCGCACACGACGGCCACGAGGTCGTCGCCGCCTCGCCCCGCACGGGAGTCGATGCCGAGACGGGCGCGGGTCTCGCCAGCGCTCTCGCGGGCGCCCAGGTTGTCGTCGACGTCTCGAAGCCCCACGGCTACGCCGACGACGCCGTGCTGCGCTACTACCGCGAGAGCACCACGAAGCTTCTGCGGCTCGGCGCGGATGCAGGCGTGCGCCACCACGTGACCCTCGCGGCCGTCGGAACCGACAAGCTCACCGACTCGGGCTTCTATCGCGCGAAGCGTCAGCAGGAACGACTCGTGGAGGCATCCGGCACGCCCTTCACCCTCGTGCGCTCGACGCAGTTCTTCGAGTTCGCCATCGGTATCGCCGATGCGTCGATGCGCGAGGGCGCCGTGCACGTGCCACCGGCGCCGGTGCAGCCGATGGCGTCGAGCGAGGTCGCGGAAGCCGTCGCACGCGCGGCCGTCGGAACACCGCGCCTCGGGGTCGTGGAGTTCGCCGGGCCCGAGCGCCTCACCCTCGACGGCTTCGTGCGCACGGTGCTCGAAGCTCGCGGCGACCCCCGACCCGTCGTCACGGATCCGGATGCCGCCTACTTCGGCGGACATCCGGGCGCCGATACGCTCGTGCCGGGCCCGGATGCGGAGCTCGGCACCGTGCGGCTCGCGGACTGGCTCGCGGCGCACACCTGAGGCCGCACGACAAAAAACCCCGGCGGCGCCGGGGCTTCTTGGTGGACCCAGGGGGATTCGAACCCCCGACCTTCTCATTGCGAACGAGACGCGCTACCAACTGCGCCATGGGCCCGGACTGCCTGAACACGATATCACCTTGCGGCGGGGCCTCCTGACCATGCCCCCGGAGCGAGCGCGCTCGCGAGGGCCGTCGGGTGCCGCGCCCCGGCGTCAGCCGACCGAACGGCGGCGGCGCAGCGCCTCGTCGAGATCGGGGACGGTCGTGTCGACGTCATCGACGATCCCCATCGCGGCGAAGCGGCTCGCATGCGATGGCTGGGGCGTGTCGCGCGTGCGGAAGGGCACGACCTCGGGCTCGGCGTGCGCAGCGGCAAGCGCGCGCTCGGCCTCCGCCGCGGCAGCACGGAGCAGCTCCTCGGCGGTGACCGGCGGCACGACGCTCACGCGCGGCGCCTCCCCATGCTCGAGGTAGAGGGGCTTCGGAAGCGGCACGGGCGTCCACTCGCGCCGGCTCGCCTGCGTCGCGGGCTCGGCGTCGATGAGGGTCGACTCGACCCGTTCGCGGCGCGGGACCGGCATCCGCGTGAGGGCGCGAGCGCGCGCGGCGATGCTCGCCTGGAGCCGCAGCGACACGACCGCCGCGGCGACGCATCCCGCGATCACGAACCAGGCGCCGAGCGCGATTCCCGTCGTGGCCATGAGCCACAACTGGGTCCCGCCCACGACGAGCGCGGCGAGCAGCAACAGTCCGGCGAGCCTGCGAGCGCGACGCAGGCGATCGAGCGTACGCGTCGGGGCGCCCGAGACGACCGACGACACCGCCGGGCTCGCGCGCCGCTCACGCGCGAGCCGCTCGACCTCCGCCGCGTGCACCTCCGCAGCCTTCGCCTGCAACTGGGCGGCGCGCAGCTCGGCGCGTGCGAGGGCCTCCTCGCGGCGACGCTCCTGCGCGAGCAGACGCTCGGCGCGCGCCGCGTCACGCGCGCTCGCCTCGACCCGCAGCTCGTGCGGCGCCTCGGCCGACTCTGCCATGACCCGGATGGCGCGCTGCAGCCGCGCCGCGTTGCGCTCCGTCGCGAGGAACTCGCGTCGCCGCATCCAGCTCGGAAGGAGGCAGAGGAACCACAAGACGGCCGCGAGCGCGACCATGATCGCCGTCCCCGCACCCGAGATGTCCATGCGCTCCAGGGTAGGAGCGGATGCGCGTCCCGCCCGTGAGGCGCGCGCGGGCCGCCCCGGGCTCGCGTCAGTACCGCAGCGGCCGACTCGCAGCCTGGAGGTCGGCATCCGGGATGCGCGCCGCGCTCTCGGGCGCGCGCCCGTCCTTCCAGCGCCGCAGCACGCCCTGCGGAACCTCCTCGACGACGAGCGCGAAGCAGAAGTGGTCGCGCCAATCGCCGTTGATGTGGATGTAGCGCCGCCGCAGCCCCTCGTAGCGGAAGCCGAGCTTCTGCACGACGCGCAGGCTCGACGCGTTCTCCGGCCGGATGCAGATCTCCATGCGATGCAGACCGAGGCCGAAGAAGCAGTGGTCCGTCGCGAGCGCGACCGCCGTGGGCGTCACGCCGCGCCCCGCGAAGCGCTCGGCGACCCAGTATCCGAGCGTCGCCGACGAGAGCGAGCCGTAGGCGATCCCCGAGACGTTGAGCTGGCCCGCGAACTCGCCGTCGCATTCGACGGCGAACGGCAGTCCGGCTCCCGAGCGCGCATGCGCCTGCAGCGAGCGGATCGACGCCTTGACGTCGAACCCCGCGGGCCCGTGCGGGTTCGTCGCCTCCCACGGGCGCAGCCACGCGCGATTGCGCATGAGCTCGTTCTCGAGCACGCGCGCGTCACGGATGCGGATGGGGCGGATCGTGACGCGCTCGTCGGTGAGTGTCGGCGTGGCCATCGGCGTCAGACTACTGGCGCACGCACGCCGACGCCCACCGGCACGCGCGTGAGCCGGCGCGGGAAGCCGGGGCCGGCGCGGTCAGCCCTCGCCGCCGTCGGCGACGCGACCGCGCAGCGAGTCCGCGAACTCGATGAGCCACCGGTCGAAGTCGGGCCCGAGGTCGTCTCGATCGCTTGCGATCTGCACGATCGCCTTGAGGTAGTCGAGGCGGTCGCCCGTGTCGTAGCGACGTCCGCGGAACACGACGCCGTGCACGCCGCCCGCCCAATCCGGTCCGGTCGCGAGCTCGCTCAGCGCATCCGTGAGCTGGATCTCGCCGCCCTTGCCCGGCGCCGTGCGCTCGAGCACCTCGAAGATCTCGGGTCGCAGCGCGTATCGGCCGATGATCGCGAGGTTCGACGGCGCCTCTCCCGGCGCGGGCTTCTCGACGAGTCCCGTGATCTTCACGACGTCGTCGCCCAGCTCCGTGGGCTCGACCGTCGCGATGCCGTAGAGGTGCGTCTGCGCGGGATCGACCTCGAGAAGCGCCACGACCGAGGTGTTGAGCTCCTCCTGCACCTCGAGCATCCGCGAGAGCAAGGGGTCGCGCGCATCGATGATGTCATCGCCGAGGAGCACCGCGAACGGTTCCTTGCCCACGTGCATCTTCGCCCGCAGCACCGCGTGGCCGAGTCCCTTCGGATCTCCTTGGCGCACGTAGTGCACGTCGGCGAGGTCGGTCGAGTAGTTGACCTTCTCGAGCTTCTCCTCGTCGCCCTTGCTCATGAGCACAGCTTCGAGCTCTCCCGCCCGATCGAAGTGGTTCTCGAGCGCCGTCTTGTTGCGGCCCGTGACCATGAGCACGTCGTGGAGCCCGGCCGCGACCGCTTCCTCGACGACGTACTGGATCGCCGGTTTGTCGACGACGGGGAGCATCTCCTTCGGCATCGCCTTCGTCGCGGGCAGGAACCGGGTTCCCAGTCCCGCCGCGGGGACGACGGCCTTCGTGATCTTCGTCGGCATGCGCGTCAGGGTATCAGCGCCGTCTGCACGCCCGGTGAGGGCGTCTCCTACAATCGGTCGCATGCCCGACGAACCGGAGAACCGGAAGCGTGCCTTGCGTGCGGAGCTCCGCGAACGCCGCCGCATCCGCACGATCACCGAGCGCGAGACGGCGGAGGATGCCATCACGCAGCATCTCGTGCAGCTCACGAGCGACCTCGGAGCGCGGTTCATCGCGGCGTACCTCTCGACGCCCGACGAGCCCGGCACGCGGGACTTCCTGCGCTGGGCGGACGAGCACGGCATCCGCATCCTGCTGCCCGTCTCGCGCGAAGACGGCCTGCTCGACTGGGCGCCATACGACGGCGAAGACGAGGAGCAGGACATCCTCGGGATGCCGACCCCCACGAGCGAACTGCTCGGCCCGATCGCGATCAACGGCGTCGACCTCATCCTCGTGCCCGCCGCGTGCGTGGCCCGCAACGGCATGCGCCTCGGATGGGGGCGCGGGTACTTCGACAAGACGCTCGGGTCGATGGAAGGATGCCCGCCCGTCTACGCCCTCATCTACGACGACGAGCTCGTCGACGAGGTGCCCACGGAGCGTCATGACATGCCCGTCAACGGCGTCGTGACGCCGAGCGGCATCGTCTCACTCCCTGTCGGCTGAGCGGGCCGTAGCCTGGGATGGCCGACCGCTCGGCCGGCGACCAGGCAGCGTCAGCTCGACAGAAGGGGAGCCACGTGAAGGGGTTCAGGGACTTCATCCTCCGCGGCAACGTCATCGACCTCGCGGTCGCCGTCGTCATCGGCGCGGCGTTCACCGCGATCGTCAACGCGATCGTCAACGCCGTCATCAACCCGGCGATCGGGGCGCTCTTCAAGGCCGACTCGCTCGACAAGGCGCTCCCCGTGACGATCCCCACGACGGATGGCGGCGAGGCGACGATGTACTTCGGCGCGGTCATCGGCGCCGCGATCAACTTCCTCATCGTCGCGGCCGTCGTGTACTTCGTGCTCGTGCTGCCGGTCAACAAGCTGCGCGAGCGCCAGGCCGCCAAGAAGGGCATCGCGGAGGAGGAGGCGGGGCCCACCGAGACGCAGCTGCTCGCCGAGATCCGCGATCTGCTCGCGGAGCAGCGGGGGCGGTAGGGGCTGCCCCGCGGCTGGTTGAGGAGCGCCGCGCGCGAGCCAGCTGGTTGAGGAGCGCCGCGCGCAGCGCGACGCGTCTCGAAACCAGCCCCACAGCATCGCCGCCTCTGCACCGACGGAGGCTTCGAGACGCGTCCGCTGGGCGGGCGCTCCTCAGCCACCTCGACAGAGAGAGGCTTCGAGACGCGTCGGCTGCGCGGCGCTCCTCAGCCACCTCGACAGAGACAGCGCGCGGCCGGCTGCGCGGCGCAGAAACTACCAGTGCGGCGGCTTCTCGCGCCGCATCCGCTCGTCGTTCTCCGTCGGCGCGTGCCGCGGCGGCTCGGGGGCCGGATGCGGATCGCTCCCCGGCGGGGGCGGCGTCGTCACGCGGCGGCGACGGCGCGGCCTCCGCTCCTCCTCGGGGTCGGGCTCAGCCCGCGGTGTGTCCGGCAACGACGGGGATCTCCTCCGTGACGGGACCGCCCGGCAGCCCGGCCATGCGCGCGATGCGGTCGGCGACGGCATCCGGGTCGGTGAAGAGCTCGAACGCGTGGACGCGCGCGTAGTGCCAGCCGAGCCGACGCAGCACCTCGGGCCGCAAGCGCAGCGCCTCGCGCAGGCTGCGGCCGACGAGCACGGAATCGGTGTCGACGACGACGCACATGCCGCCGTTCGCCGCGACGAGCCCGAGCTTGCCGCGGTGACCGAGCGCAACCCGCAGTCCGCGCGCCTCGAGACGGCGTGACAGGTCGACGAGCATGGGGTCGGAGTCGTCGGGCAGGGGCGGCTCGGCGCGACGCGACGCGATCTCGCCGAGCAGCTCGGCGAGGGCGACCGCGCCGTGCTTCATGCGCGTCTCGTCGAGATCGGAGGGCTGCACGCACGTCACGATCACGAGCGAGCGACGGGCGCGCGTCATGGCGACCGCGAGCAGACGCTCGCCACCGGGCCGGCCGAGCGCGCCGAAGTCCGAGAGCACGCGCCCGTGCGGCGTGCGCCCGTAGCCGAGCGAGAACACGACGCGGTCGCGGCTGTGCGCGACGGCACGCTCGACGGGCAGCACCGCGAACGGCTCCGCACGCTCCCCGACCATGAACTCGCTGAGCTGCGGATGCGTCGCCATCTTCGCGACGACCGCGTTCATGACGCGCACGGCGTGCTTCTCGGATGCCGTCACGACCATGAGGGATTCGCGCGGCCGCGTCTCGGCGTGCTCGACCACGAGCTCGACGACGCGCGCGACCTCGGCGTCGACCGATTCGACGGCGCCCGTGTCGGGGTCGGGCAGACCCGTGCCGTTCTCGATGTAGTCGAGCGAGAGGCTGCCGTGGCCGAGGAACGACCCGGCCCAAGGCAGGGCGTCGATGCGACCCCCGTAGAAGCGGCGGTTGACGAGCTCGGCGAGATCCTCGCCGCCCGCACGGTAGCTGCGCGTGAGCGAGAGCACGGGGAGCACGGATGCGAGCTGCGCGAACGCCGAGCGCCCGTGGAGGTCCGTCTCGGCGTCCTCCGGCCCGTTCGTGTCATCGGCGACGTCGTCGAGGGTCTCGGGGTCGGCCGGGGGGGCCGCGTCGTCCGCGCGCCCCTCGTCCGGGCGCTCCTCGTCCGGGTGCTCCTCGTCCGCGTCCGACGCGTCGGCATCCGCGTCGTCCGCGCCCACGAACCGTACGGGCATCGTGGCGTAGGGCGAGGGATAGGCGACCGCGACGGGCGACTCCTCGCCCTCGTCGAGCCCGATGCGGAACGGCGCGGGCGTCTGCGTCACGGGATCGCCGAACGCGATGACCTGCCGTGCCCGGCGGATCGCACCGACGTTCTCGGCGATCGTCGTCGCCCCGGCATCCACGAGGATCACGACGTCGACGGGCATCGTGTCGCTCACCTGGTCGATCTCGTAGGGCGAGGCGAGCCACACGGGCGCGATCGTGCGCGAGAGGTGCGGGGCGAGGCGCTGAAGCGACTCGGAGGTGAGCGCGCCCGTCGTGATGAGCTGCTTGAGCGCGGCCGCCTCGTCGGGCCAGTCGACGATGCCGATGCGCCAGCTCTCGGCGAGCTGCCACGCGAGCAGCCCCGCGCTCCCCTGCTGGTGCGCCTCGTCGACGAGCCGGAAGTCAGCCTCGAGACGCTGCAGCACATCCGTCTTCGCCCCGAGCAGGGCTCTGTCGTTGACGAGCAGGCCGTCGAGCGCCGATCGCCACCATGCGAGCTCGAGCTCGGCGGCGACGCGATCCTCCGGCACGTGGCGCGCCGCGAGGTCGGCGATGAACTCGTCGAGGTCGAGATCGCGCAACTGCTGCATGAGCGCGCTGCGCTCCTGCAGGTTGTTGAGCACGTCCGACTCCTCGGCGAGCTGCTCGAGCAGTTCCGCGAGCTGGTGCAGCGGCAGGTTCGCGAGGCGCGCCTCGGGTGCCGTGCGTCCGAGCGGGCCGTCGAGCTCTGCGAGGTCGGCGGCAACCTGCTGCCACGCGACTTGCACATCCGAGATGCCCGTCGGCACCTCGGGCGTCACGCCGGCTGCGACATAGCGCTGCCACAGGATGCGCTGCTGCTGGACGGCCGTGAGCGCCTCGTGCAGGTCGCCCACATGCATGCCGGGCCGCACGTACTCGCGCGCGAGCTTCTTGAGCCGCCGGCGGTTGGCACCCGACATCTCGGGGGTGTCGCGCCGCGGTGCCGTCGCGACGATGAGCTCGGAGAGCGAGCGGTCGAAGACGCTCGCGTCGAACTTGTCGAGCGTGTCGCGCAGCTCCGAGAGCAGCCGCAAGTAGATGCCGAGCTCGGCGATCGTGGTGAAGGGCCGCATGCGCGTCGAGCCGATGAGCTCGTTCGCCTTGAGCAGGAGGCGCGGAAGCGTGTCGGCGTCGAGCTTCTTCGCGAGGGCGTGGGCGCGCGCCGCGTCGTCGCCCGAGGCGAACTGCGCGCCGTACCAGGGAGAATCGCCCGGTCCGTAGCGGAACTCGCCGAGCCGAGCGGCCTCGACCATCGTCGCCGCGACGCGCGCGCGGTCACCCGCGAGGGCACGCACGGCGTGCGGCGAGAGCCGCGCCGTCGTGGTTGGCGGATGCGGCAGAAGCGCGAGACGCGAGAGCTCGGCGACGCAGTCGAGCACCGACACCCACAGGGTCTCGTCGGTGCGCGCGAGCGCTTCGCGATAGTCGATGAGCACGCTGCGCAAGCGCACGAGCGCCTCGTCGACCTCGGCGAGCTGCGGCTGCACGGCCTTCTCGTTGCGCGCGATCGCGCGCACGACGTCGCGACGCAGGGAGGCGGGCGACACGGCCATTCCGGCGAGGCCCACATCCGCAAGCCGCTGCGCGATGCCGCGGAGGCTCGCCCGCCGTGGGCTCACGACGAGCACGCGCTTGTTCTGACCGACGAGCATGCCGAGGGCGTTGACGATCGTCTGCGTCGCGCCTGTTCCCGGCATCGTGCGCACGACGAGCGAGTTGCCGGCGGCGATCTGCGCGATGATGTGCTCCTGCTCGGCGTCGGCGTCGAGCAGCAGGACGTCGGTCGAGGGGTCGCGCCGGTCGGGATCGACGGGCTCGACGGCCTGGTAGCCCTCCTCGAGGGCCCACTTCGCCGTCGCGTCTCCGCCGACGGCGTCGAGCACGGGATGGTCGAGATCGCCGGCGTCGGCGACGAGCGCAGGCGCGACCTCTTCGAACGACGAGACGACGAGGCGGGGCTGCACGACGATCTCGCCGAGGTGGCCGGTGAGCCGCCGCAGCTGATCGATCACGGCGTTGGGCTTGAAGGTGCCGTCGTCGTCGGACAGCGCGACGAACGTCGCGGCGTCGAGCGAGATGCCGTACTGCGTCTCGAGCGCGCGTGCGAGCGCGGGGTTGAGCACCGCGGCACCGCGCAGGCGCAGTTCGAAGTCGCGTCCATGGCGGCGGATGGCGAGCGGCCGCAGCAAGAGCGGCGCGCAGTAGTCGACGCGTTCGTGCGTCCAGCGCACGACGCCCACGCCGAGGTGCACGGTGTCGAGCCCGCGCGTCGTCGAGAGCTCAAGGCCCTTCGCCGTGATCCGCTCGGCGGCGACGCGCACCCGGCGCAGGGCGAGGTCGTCGCGGATGAGCTGCGACAGCAGGGTCGGCTTGCCCGTGATGAAGCGGGCCAGGCCGCCCGGGTGGGTGGTCGACAGCTCGATGCGCGTCGTCGGCGCATCCACGAAGTGAAGGAGCGGCGAGCGCCCCCCGAGTTGGGCGAGCTCCGCACGCCACGCGTCACGAGCCGGATCGGCGACCGCGCGCACGGGGGCCGGAGCGAGCAGCGGCGGCGTCGCCGACTGCGCGGATGCGT
>Ga0180223_1002259_pt1 | contig 11987 bp, 8 predicted proteins | sample eDN5th30CKraftOP_FD_151337 | JGI IMG/M metagenome (GOLD analysis project Ga0180223, IMG submission 151337) | Enriched Organic Plus compost microbial communities from Emeryville, California, USA - eDNA 5th pass 30_C Kraft OP (version 2) (version 2) ...
ACAGATAGACGACGTCGTTCGTCACCTTGCCGTCGATCACCTTGCGATAGGGCGTCTCGATGAAGCCATATTTGTTCACGCGGCTGAATGTGGCCAGCGAGTTGATCAGACCGATGTTCGGGCCTTCGGGCGTTTCGATCGGGCAGATGCGGCCATAGTGGGTCGGGTGGACGTCGCGCACTTCGAAGCCCGCACGCTCGCGGGTCAGACCGCCGGGCCCAAGCGCCGAAACGCGGCGCTTGTGGGTGACTTCCGACAGCGGGTTGGTCTGGTCCATGAACTGCGAAAGCTGCGAGGAACCGAAGAACTCGCGCACCGCGGCCACGGCGGGCTTCGCGTTGATGAGGTCGTTGGGCATCACGGTCGACACATCGACGCTCGACATGCGTTCCTTGACCGCGCGCTCCATGCGGAGCAGGCCGACGCGATACTGGTTCTCCAGCAGCTCGCCCACCGAACGGACACGGCGATTGCCGAGATTGTCGATATCGTCGATCTCGCCCTTGCCGTCCTTCAGGTTCACCAGTTCCTTGACCACGGCGAGGATGTCCTCGACCCGCAGCGTCGTCACGGTGTCCTCTGCGTCGAGGTCAAGGCGCATGTTGAGCTTCACGCGGCCCACAGCGGACAGGTCATAGCGTTCCGGGTCGAAGAACAGGCCCGCGAACAGCGCCTCGGCGGTTTCCTTCGTCGGCGGTTCGCCGGGGCGCATGACGCGATAGATGTCGGACAGAGCCTGATCGCGTTCTTCGGCCTTGTCGGCCTTCAGCGTGTTACGGATCCACGGACCGGTGGTCACATGGTCGATGTCCAGCAGTTCCAGACGGTCGATGCCCGCCTTGTCCAGCTTTTCCAGGTTCTCCGGCGACACTTCGTCGCCCGCCTCGATATAAATCTCGCCAGTCGCCTCGTTGACGAGGTCATAGGCGCTGTAGCGGCCATAGACTTCCTCGGTCGGGATCAGCAGGGTTTCAAGCCCGTCCTTTTCCGCCTTGTTGGCGGCGCGGGGCGAGATCTTGTGGCCTGCCGCGAAGACGACTTCGCCCGACTTGGCGTCAACGATGTCGAAAGCGGGCTTCTGGCCGCGCCATGCTTCGGCGAGATAGGGGATCTGCCAGCCGCCTTCGCCACGGACGAAAACGACCTTGTTGTAGAAATAGCCGAGCATGTCCTCAGCCGTCAGACCCAGTGCATAGAGCAGCGCCGTGACCGGCAGCTTGCGCTTGCGGTCGATGCGGACGTTGACGATGTCCTTGGCGTCGAATTCGAAGTCCAGCCACGAACCGCGATAGGGGATGACGCGCGCGGCGAACAGATATTTGCCCGAAGAGTGGGTCTTGCCTCGGTCATGGTCGAACAGCACGCCCGGCGAGCGGTGCATCTGCGACACGATGACGCGCTCGGTTCCGTTGACGATGAAGGTGCCGTTGCCGGTCATGAGCGGCATGTCGCCCATATAGACATCCTGCTCCTTGATATCGAGCACGGAACGGGTTTCGGTGTCCTGATCCACTTCGAACACGATCAGGCGCAGCGTGACGCGCATCGGCGCGGCGTAGGTGATGCCGCGCTGGCGGCATTCTTCCACGTCATATTTCGGGTCTTCCAGCTCATAATGGACGAAGTCCATTTCCGCCGTGCCCGCAAAGTCGCGGATCGGGAAGACGGAGCGCAGCGTCTTTTCAAGGCCCGAAACATAGCCGATCTTGGGATCGGACCGCAGGAATTGTTCGTAGCTCTCCCTCTGGACCTCGATCAGGTTCGGCATCTGCACCACTTCGTGGATGTCGCCGAACACCTTGCGGATGCGCTTCTTCGCGCCGGTGTTGCTGATGGGGGGAAGAGCTTTGGTCGCCATGCGTTTCCTGCCTTTTGTTCGTCGCATTTTTTCGCATCGCAGCGAAAACTCAGCCTGACGGGACGATTTTCGGGCCGGATTCGACTCGATTCGCCACGCAAAAAAGTGCGGGCCGGGACTGTCCGATCCGCACTGTCAGCGTCTTGTGCACCCGCCGAACTCACCCAATTCCGCCGAAAACCGCGCGCTACCCGGTTTCGGACCCCGGTGGGATCGTGGGCCAGTCAAACTCCGCAAAAGCGGCGGATCGACCGGATTTCAGAAAGGCATATAGGATATACGTCCCGGTTTGTGAAGGGGGAGGAGGGATCGCTTCTGCCCGCCTCCCCGCAAATCGCATCGCTGCCTTTATGGCTTCGCCGTCGGCGCCGCGACGACCGGCAAGGTTGGTGGCGCGATCTTCACCGTTTCAAAGCGCTCCTTCCGCCGAACGCCCAGCAGGGCGGGAAGGGCGGGTTTCGGAGCATCCGCCACCGCGCTCGGCCCCTCTGCGATGACCGGCTCGCGCTGGCGCATGCATTCATTGCGGTTAGGGCGCGGAAACTGGGCGCAGTTCCACAAGGACCGCTGCAACCCCGTCGCCGCATTGTGGATATAGGCGAAGGTCATGCTCTCCATCTGTTCGCCCGACAAGGGCACGCTGGTGGGTGCGCTCCCGACACGCCAGCCCATGATGCGGCACTCCCGCCGGCCCGCGCAGAAAGTGCGCGCCATGACGGGCCAGTTGTCCGCCATGCTCTCCTTCGCCAGCTCGACCAGAAAGCTCTTGCCGCCCGGAACGGCTACCACCAGCCGCGCCCCGGCGATGGCATTACCCTCCACCGGCTGTTGCGGCTTCCCCGCCAGCTCGGCCGCTGTGCCGCCCACCAGCATCGACGGCGTCAGGCCAGGCATCAGGCCGGGCAGCCCCTGATGTGCTGGAGACAGGCGGGCGATCCGGCTGATGACCGGCTCGTTTATCTCCTGCGCTTTCCGAAAGGCGGGCGGCGTCCCCCACCAGCCGCGCCAGCGGAAGAACAGATGCGTCCCCACCGCCGTCACCTTGTCCAGCGTGCCGCTCCAGTAAGGCACCACCCAGTCAGTGTGATAATGGGTGGCGTAGCCGACAGGCTTGAACACTTTGCCCGCCAACGCCTGTTGCGCGATGGCGCGTGCCCGTTCCCAGGCTGCTTGCCCCGGCGAGCGGGCCAGTGCGCCGTCGCAGGTGAAGGTGAACTGGCATCCCGTCGCCCGTTCCTGCCCCTGAAAGACGACACCGCACACCGTCTTGGGAAAAGCGGGATGCCGCACGCGATTGAGCACGACTTGCGCGACCGCCCGTTCGCCCACCGCATCGTCGCCCGCCTCATATAGCTGGGCGGCGGCGAGACAGTCGGTCGCGCGGGCCAGATCGTCCGCAGACCCGGTGAACTGAAAGGGCCGCGCCGCCGGATTGGGGCCATGCGAAAAGGGCACGGAAGCGTTGAGCGTCCGCGCCTGATCGCGATCGATGTCGTACACTTCCACCGGTTCGACGGGTGGGGGCGGGCTGGGTGGACGGATCGTGCGCTCCGCATCGGCAGCGGCGAAGCGCGGAGCCGTCAAGGGGCGTTCCCGCGCTTCCCAGCTCGCGATGGCCATCGGCAACCCGACGAACAGCGCAAGCCAGACGAGCCACACCAGCGGATGCGGCTCCCTCCGAGGGAGAGCGTCTGTCATGCCGCTTCCGGCTTGCCCTTATTCCGGCAGGAAATCGGGAACGGACAAATAGCGTTCGCCAGTGTCATAGTTGAAGCCCAGAACGCGGCTCCCGGCGGGCAGTTCCCTGATCTTCTGGGCGATGGCCGCCAGTGTCGCGCCGGATGAGATGCCAACCAACAATCCTTCTTCGCTTGCCGCGCGCCGGGCATAGTCTTTCGCATCGGCGGGATCGACCTGAATCACGCCGTCCAGCAACTGCGTATGGAGATTGGCCGGAATGAACCCCGCGCCAATTCCCTGAATAGAGTGGGGTCCGGGCTGTCCGCCGCTGATGACAGGGGAAAGCGTGGGTTCCACCGCATAGACTTTCAGGTTCGGCCACAGTTTCTTGAGCACTTCGGCGGTCCCGGTGATATGGCCGCCCGTGCCCACGCCCGTGATCAGCGCATCGATGGGCGCATCGGCGAAATCATGGGCGATCTCCTGCGCGGTGGTGCGGGCATGCACGTCGATATTGGCGGGATTCTCGAACTGCTGCGGCATCCATGACCCCGGCGTCTGGTCGATCAGTTCCAGCGCGCGCTCGATGGCGCCCTTCATGCCCTTTTCGCGCGGCGTCAGGTCGAAACGCGCGCCATAGGCCAGCATCAGGCGCCGCCGCTCGATCGACATGCTTTCGGGCATGACCAGGATCAGCTTATAGCCCTTGACCGCGGCGACCATGGCCAGGCCGACGCCGGTATTGCCGGAGGTCGGCTCGATGATCGTGCCGCCGGGCTTGAGTTCGCCCGCAGCCTCCGCCGCCTCGATCATCGCGAGGGCGATGCGATCCTTGATCGACCCGCCGGGGTTGGAGCGTTCGGACTTGATCCAGACTTCCGCGTCGCCAAACAGCTTGTTGATGCGGATATGCGGTGTGTTGCCGATGGTTTCGAGAATATTGGCAGCTTTCATGAGGACTTCTCCTGGCTGATGTCCGCCTCCCTTATGTCGGGTGGGTCGAAGGTGCGTGCAAGGCGCAATTCGGGAAACAGGCGCGCCCAGACAAGGGTGATGACAATAGCGCCGATTCCTCCGCCGATCACGGCCGCAATCGGGCCGACCAGCGCGGCGAGGAAACCGGACTCCGCCTCGCCCAGCTCATTGGAGGCGGAGATGGTGAGTTGCGACAGGCTCGACACCCGGCCGCGCATGGCGTCGGGCGTGTGAAGCTGGATCAGCGACTGCCGGACATAGACCGACACCATATCGACGCTGCCCAGTGCGATCAGGGATGCGATCCCCACTTCCATCGCGATGCTCCGGGGCAGGAAAGCGGTGCAGCCGAAGGTGATGGTGGCAAGGCCGAAAAGGACCACGGCCCCCAGCATCTTGAGGCCCACCTCTTTCTTCATCGGCCGGAATGAGAAATAGAGCGCGGTGACGCCTGCGCCAATGCCGGGGGAAGCCGCCAGGTGCCCAAGGCCGGTCGATCCCACATGCAATATGTCGCGGGCATAGATGGGCAGCAATGCGGTCGCGCCCGCCAGCAGCACCGCGAACAGATCCAGCGTGATCGCGGCCAGCACCAGCCGGTTGGTGCGGACATAGGCGAAGCCGTCGATCATCTGGCGGATCGGATGGCGGCTGGTGTCGCGCGGCGGCTGGGGCACCGGCCCGATCAGCATCATGCAGATCAGCGCCATGGCGAACAAGGCCGACGCCAGCGCATAGGCGCCCCATGGCTCGGCTGCGTAGGCATAGCCGCCCAATGCGGGCCCGGCGATCATACCCGTCTGCCACACGACGCTGGAAATGGCGATGGCGTTGGGCAGCACTTCGCGCGGCACCAGATTGGGCGCGAGCGCGCTATAGGCCGGCCCGTTGAAGGCGCGGGCAATGCCGACGATGGCCGCGATGCAGAAGATCAGCGGCAGGCTGATCCAGCCTTCCCATGTCGCGAAGGCGAGCAGGCCAGAGGATAATGTCAGCAGCGTCAGCGTTACGCGCGTAATGATGCGCCGGTCGAAATGATCGGCGACCCATCCCGTCACCGGCGTCAGAAAGAAGAGCGGCACGAACTGCGCGAGGCCGATCAGGCCAAGCTGGGCTGCCGCGCCCGATGTGCTCATCGTCTCGCGGGCGACGTTATAGGCTTGCCATCCCAGCACGATCATCATGCCATATTGGGCAAGCACCGCTGCGAAACGGCCCGCCAGATATGCGCGGAAATCGGAATAGTGAAGCGGATGCCGCGGCGCGTGAGGGGACGTCATGCGCTTTCCTTAGCCGCGCCGGGTTGCAAACGGCAACCATATGGCAAGGAAAGGGAAGCAGTAATTCTTGCTGCTTCCATGCCCGCGCTTTGGCGCTCACGGAAACCCCGATTCCTCTGCGGCCTTGCGGGCCGGAACCTGCAAGGGGAAGGCCGGGCGATCCTATTCGTCGCGTCGCAGCAGGATGCCCGTCACCGAACCGTTACGCACCGAGCAGACGAACGGGACAGATGAATCGGTCGCGGGAGCCACCATGCCTTCCACTTCCCAGCCGGTCGCCATGCTGTTCGCGCTGGGCGTGCCGATGATCTTCGCGCCCGCTCCCGCCTGTGCGAGCGCCTTCTGCGCGCAGGCGTCACGCGCGCCGTGAGCCGTCGCGATGGAGCCATAGCCGGAGCCGGGCGAAACATAGGGTTGCCGCTTGGCGTCGCGCTCGGCCTGCCGGTCGCTGGCGATGTCGCTCAGGATCGCGGCGCCGACGGCGCGATGCAGATCGCCGTGGCTTTGGGCGAGGGCCGCCGTCCCGGCCGTCAGGCCAAGGGCGAGAGCCGTCATCGTGAAAACTGTCCGCCGCGCTGCCATGGTCATGCCGTCCTCCCTGTCTGGACTGCTATGATACCGTCATCATCGGCGCGGGAAAAGCGGTCATACGCGGCTATTTGAACAGGCCCCCCAATATGCCCCGCACCAGCTTGCCTGCGATCCCGCCAGAGCTACGGCTCGATCCGCCAAAGACGGCGCGGCCAAGCTCATTGGCCACCTGGCGCCCGACCGAGGAAGCAGCGGAGCGCGTGGCGGACTGGACCGCCTTGTCGAGGGCCGATGGCTTGGCCGCTTCCCGCTGGGCCGCCGCATCCCGCCGGGCCTGTTCCTTCAACTCCTGCTCGCGCTGCTTGGCTTCGACCTTGGCCTGAGCGGCGGCGGCCTTGTCGGCTTCCGCCTTCGCCTTGGCCGCTTCGGCAGACGCAGCGGCGGCTTGCCCGCGCGCGGCGAGGATTTCCTGCGCCGACTCCCGATTGACGGCGGCGTCATATTTGCCCGTGCACGGCGAAATCGACTGGATGATCGCGCGTTCCTTGGCATCCACGGGGCCAAGCCGCGACCGGGGCGGGGCGATCAGCGTGCGTTGCACGATGCTGGGCGATCCGTCTTCCTGAAGCAGGGAAACCAGCGCTTCGCCGACCTTGAGTTCGGTGATGGCAGTTTCGACCTTAAGGTCGGGGTTGATGCGGAATGTATCCGCCGCCGCCTTGATCGCTTTCTGGTCGCGGGGTGTAAAGGCGCGCAGGGCGTGCTGCACGCGATTGCCAAGCTGGCCCGCCACGGCTTCGGGAATGTCGATCGGGTTCTGGGTGACGAAATAGACGCCCACGCCCTTGGATCGGATGAGGCGAACCACCTGTTCGATCTTGTCCTCCAGCGCGGGCGGCACATCGTCGAACAGCAGATGCGCCTCGTCGAAGAAGAATACCAGCACCGGCTTGTCCGGGTCGCCCACCTCCGGCAGCGTCTCGAACAGTTCGGAGAGCAGCCACAGCAAGAATGTGGCGTAGAGCTTGGGGCTCTGCATCAGCTTGTCGGCAGCCAGGATGTTGATATAGCCGCGGCCCTTGTCGTCGACCTTCAGGAAATCATGGATGTCGAGCGCCGGTTCCCCGAAGAAATGCGCCCCGCCCTGGCTTTCGAGCTGAAGGAGCTGGCGCTGGATCGCCCCCACGCTGGCCTTGGTCACATTGCCATAGCGCGATGACAGGCTGTCCGCATTGTCCGCGCAATAGGCCAGCATGGATTGCAAATCGGCAAGGTCGAGCAGCAGCAACCCTTCCTCATCGGCATATTTGAAGGCGATGGACAGCACGCCTTCCTGCGTTTCATTAAGGCCCATCAGGCGCGCCAGCAGCAGCGGGCCCATTTCGCTGACGGTGGTGCGGATCGGATGGCCCTGCTCACCGTAAAGATCCCAGAAGATCGCGGGATTGTCGGCATAGCTGTAATTTTCGATGCCGATTTCCTTGGCCCGCTCGACCAGCTTGTCGGCATTTTTCGCCGTCGGCGATCCCGCCATGGATATGCCCGACAGGTCGCCCTTCACATCGGACAGGAACACCGGCACGCCCAGCGCGGAAAAGCTTTCGGCGATCCCTTGCAGCGTCACCGTCTTGCCGGTGCCGGTCGCACCAGCGATCAGGCCATGGCGGTTGGCGCGCCGCAGGTTCAGATATTGGGGCAGGCCGCCATCCTTTTCCGGCGCGCCCAAACCGATGAAAATGCCGTCGCTCATTGACCCACGCTCCCTCGAAAAAACATTGGGCCGCGCTTGCCGGTTCAGCCCGCTCCCCGTTTATGGGAAGGGGAACTGATCCGGCAGGCGCGGCCCATCATGATCCGCTGTCCTGCCCAGCCTTATTTGTCGCGAAGCCGCACGGGCAGGAAGATCGGCGGTTGTCCGCGACGCAGCACCTGCAACAGGATCGCGCTGCGGCCCTGCGACGACACCTGCTTCACTGCCGCATCCAGATCGGACTGGCTGACGACGGGGCGGTTGTTCGCGCTGATGATGACGTCGCCGCGACGCAGGCCCTTCGCCCCCGCATCGGTGGAAGCGTCGACCGCCGTGATGACGATGCCGCGCGTATCGGCCGCGATGCCCAGCTGCCGGATGATGCTGGAGGTCAGCGGAATGGCGGAAATGCCGAGCGACTTCTGCGCGGCCTGCCCGTTATCCGATCCATTGTCCTGCTGGCCAAGCGCATCGTCATCCTGCTGCTGCGCGAAGCTGTTGAGCTGATCTTCGGGCGGGCGTTCGCCGACGATGGCGGTGACATTCTGCCGCTGGCCGTTGCGGATGATGACGATGGGCACGCGCGCCCCGATCGCCTGATTCGCGACGATGGACGACAGATTCTGGTCCGGGGTCACTTCCTGCCCGGCGACGCTGACGATCACATCGCCCGCCTTGATCCCCGCTTTGTCCGCGCCCTTGCCCGGCTCGACGCTCTGGACGAATTCGCCCCGGTTCTTCGCCAGCCCCAGGGAATCAGCCATGTCCTCGCCCAGCGGCGTGATCTGGATGCCCAGATAGCCGCGCTTGACGATCTGCCCCTTGCGAAGCGTTTCGACGATGGGCGCCGCCTGCTCCGATGGAATGGCGAAGCCGATGCCGACATTGCCGCCCGAAGGCGACAGGATCTGGCTGTTGATGCCGATCACGTTGCCGGCCATGTCGAACATCGGGCCGCCGCTATTGCCCTGGTTGATGGACGCGTCGGTCTGGATGAACTTGTCATAGGTGCCGCCGGTGCCGCGATGCAGGGCGGAAATGATGCCCGCCGTCACCGTGCCCGAAAGGGCGAAGGGATTGCCGATGGCCACCACCCAGTCGCCCACGCGGGCGCGGGTGCTGTCGCCGAACTTGACGAAGGGCATGGGCTTCTTCGCGTCGATCTTCAGCACGGCGATGTCGGTCGCCGGATCGCGGCCGACCAGCTTGGCGGGATATTCCTCGCGGTTGGTGAGCGTCACCGTGATCGAATCGACGCTCGCGCCTTCCGCGCCCGCGGACACCACATGGTTGTTGGTGACGATATAGCCGTCCGGCGAGATGATGAAGCCGGAGCCGAGCGATTGCGCCTGACGGGTCTGTGGCTGGCCGCCTCCGCCTCCACCCTGGCCAAAGCCGAACAGGTCGCCAAAGGGCGTGCCGGCGAAGGGGTTCTGTACCTGTACGCGCTGCTTGGTCGAAATGTTGACGACGGCGGGTTGAAGTTTTTCCACCATGTCGGCCAGACTGGCGGGCGCTCCTGCGGGCGCGGCGGCCTGCATTCCTTCATTTTGCGCGGTCTGCGCGCCGACATTGGGGCTTGAGGTGACGGCGATGGCGGTGCCGCCAAGCAGCAGGGCGCCGGTAATGGCATAAGCGTAACGCACTCGTGACGGTCCTCTCATGATCTTCGGGAATGGAAGGGCGGGACTCTAGGAGAGTCCTGGATGCGCCGCCCTGCCTTAACCCATATTGAATGACTCTGGTTCCGTAATGACCTCATCGCCCCTGGAATTGCCGGAGGAATTCATTGTCGCGGGACAGGACCATATTGGTCTGCCCCGGCTTGTCGGTCGCGAAGGTATAGCGATAGGACTGCATCGCCCGATAGAAATCGTAGAATTGCGGGTCCTTGCCAAAACTTTCGGCATAGATGCGGGCGGCGTTCGCGTCTGCTTCGGCCCGGATGATCTGGGCCTGTTTGGCGCCCTGCGCGCGGATGGTGAGCGCTTCCTGCTCGCGCGCGGTCCGCATCCGGGTGAAGGCGCTTTCCAGCGGCGTGCCGTCGGGCAGGTCGGCGCGCTTGATGCGGACATCGACGATTTCCGCGCCATATTGCCGCGCGACGCGGTCGAGGCCCGCTTCGATATTCTGCATCACCTGCCCCCGCTCCGGGCTGAGCAGCGCCGCGAAAGGCCGCTTGCCCAGTTCGTTGCGAAGCGCCGAGCCGAGTATGGGCCGCAGCGCGTCGGACACGCGTTCCTCGCTTCCCGCCGCGATATACATGCGAAGCGGATCGACGATGCGGTAACGGGCAAAGGCGTCCACCTGCAAGCGAAGCTGGTCGGTCGACAGCACCTGCTGCCGCTCCATCTCGACCGACAGGACGCGCTTGTCGATCCACACGATCTGGTCGATGAACGGCCAGCGCATGATGACGCCCGCGCCGGTTTTCCCGAAGGTTTCGTTCGGACGATAGCGGTTGATGATCGCCTTGGGATCGCCGAAGCGCACGACCACGCCCTGCTTGGTTTCCGGCACGATGGCGATGGTGCTGCCAAGCAGGAGCAGCAACGCGATGGCGATGAGCGCGATGGCGATCGGATGGCGTTGGAATGCGGGCATCACTGATCCCCCTCGGCCTGCGCGGCGTTGCCCGGCGCGGCGGTGGCGGCCTGCGCCCGGCGCTTGAGTTCGGGCAGCGGCAGATAGGGGGTGACGTTGCCGCTTTCGACGATCGTCTTGTCGACGTTGGACAGAACGCTCTCCATGGTTTCATAATACATGCGGCGGCGCGTGACGTCCGGGGCGAGCCGGTATTGCTCGAACACCTTGTCGAACGCGGCGGCCTCGCCCTGCGCCTTGGCCGTCACCTGCTGGGCGGCGGCGCGTGCTTCGTTGAGGTAGGTCTGTGCGGTTTGCTGCGCGGCGGAGACCGCCTTGAACGCGTCATTGACGGCGGTGGGCGGATCGGCCTGCTTGATCGCGACGCCCTGCACGCGGATGCCGGACCTGTAGCCGTCGAGGATTTCCTGCATCCGCAATTCGACCTGCTGTTCGATCTCGGTGCGGCCCGCGCCCAGCGCGTCGTCCAGGCTGACGCTGGCGACGACCGAGCGCATGGCGCTTTCGGCGACTTCGCGGACGCTCGCGTCGGGATCGGAAAGCTGGAACAGATAGAGTTCGGGATTACGGATGTTCCAGCGGACCGAATAAGCCAGGTCGATGATGTTCTGATCGCCCGTCAGGACGAGGTTTTCGCTTTCGGCGCTGGTCGATCCGATGTCGATGGTGCGGATTTCCTCGACATCCACCGTCGTCACATTCTCGAACGGCGCGGGCAGCGTCAGGCTGATACCGGGCGAAAGCGTGCGGCTATATTTGCCGAGCAGCGTGACGACGCCGCGTTCCTGCGGGCCCACGCGGTGAAAACATGTAAGCGCCAGCCACAACAGAATGAGGATACCGATGGCGAGCGGCCACAACGCCTTCCCATTGGCGCGGGGTGGCAGTCCGCCCAGCCCGCCGCCACCGCCCGAACCAAAGCTCTCGCGGCTGCGGCGCAGCAGTTCCTCGATCGCGGAGGGGCCTTTCTGCCCGCCCGATTTGCCTGGCTGGGTCCACGGGTTGCGCGGGCCATCGCTCCCCCCGCCGCCCTTGCCCGGTCCGTCATTGCCCTCCGGCCCGTCGCTTTTACCGCCCCATGGCCCTTGGGCCATGGCGCTCGCGATGCCGGGCATCCACCCGAAAATTCTCTTCATGGGGTCTCTATAGGAAGGCTGAGCGGCGAAAAACAGTGCCCATCGTCGGGAATATTGTTTGAAAGCATTTCCGGACGGCGCGCGAAGCGGAAAATGCGCCAGCCGGGCAAAGCCTCTTTCCCCACCATGCCGAAAGGCTTTAGAGGGCAGCCATGACCGATCTCGACAGCTTC
>Ga0180223_1002263_pt1 | contig 11976 bp, 7 predicted proteins | sample eDN5th30CKraftOP_FD_151337 | JGI IMG/M metagenome (GOLD analysis project Ga0180223, IMG submission 151337) | Enriched Organic Plus compost microbial communities from Emeryville, California, USA - eDNA 5th pass 30_C Kraft OP (version 2) (version 2) ...
CGGACTGGGCCACCAACCCCGCGACGCAGATCACCTGGGGGCTCGGCTACATCGCGGGCCGCTACGGCACCCCGTGCGGCGCGTGGGGCCACTCGCAGTCGGCCGGGTGGTACTGATCTTTTTGGCGCGGCGATAATCCGCCGCACTGCGCCGCTGGCGCGCACGAGCGCGGTCGCGCGCGCCTGCGGGTGCGTACACAGGTGGGTGTTGTGCGGGATCCGCCGCGCTGCGCCCCCGCACATGTGAGCTGGTTGAGGAGCGCCGTGCCGCAGGCGCGACGCGTCTCGAAACCAGCGGCCCCGCGGGCGCTGGAGAAACCGGCGGCCCGCAGGCGCCGATACGATGAAGCATGGACTACGCGCTCGTCGCGATCGGCGGCATCGTCGCGATCGTCGCCGCCGCGGCGTGGGGTCCCCGGCTCGGAGTCGCGGCGCCTCTCATCCTCGTCGTGCTGGGTGTCGGCTACAGCCTCATCCCGGGCGTGCCGCCCATCGACGTCGAACCCGACATCATCCTCATGGGCGTGCTGCCGCCGCTGCTCTACGCGGCCGCGATCACGGTGCCGTTCGTCGACTTCCGGCGCAACTTCTCGACGATCGGCGTGCTCTCGGTCGTGCTCGTCGTCGCGAGCGCCCTCGTCACGGGCTTCGTGCTCTTCATGATCCTGCCCGACCTCAACCTCGCGGCCGCGATCGCGCTCGGCGCGGTCATCTCGCCCACGGATGTCGTGGCCGCGACCTCGATCGCGAAGCGCATCGGCCTGCCCGCGCGACTCGTGTCGATCCTCGAGGGGGAGGGGCTCGTCAACGACGCGACGGCGCTCGTGCTGCTGCGCACGGCGATCGCGGCGACCGCGGCCACGGCATCCGGAGCCGAGCAGGTCGCCTGGAACGCGATCGGCGAGTTCTTCTACGCCGTCTTCGTCGCGATCGCGATCGGCATCGTCGTGGGCATCGTCGCTGTGTGGGTGCGCAAGCGGCTCGACAACCCCATGCTCGACACGGCGATCTCCTTCGCCGTGCCCTTCATCGCGTACATCCCCGCCGAGGAACTGCACGGCTCGGGCGTCATCGCGGTCGTCGCGGCAGGACTCTACAGCGGTCATCAGAGCGCCAAGGCCTTCACGGCGCAATCGCGCATCTCCGAGCGATTCAACTGGCGCACGGTGCAGTTCGTGCTCGAGAACGGCGTCTTCCTGCTCATGGGTGCGCAGATCTCGACGATCATCGCCGACATCGACCCGGCGGATCTGCCGATCCACGATGCCGTGTTGCTCGGCTTGCTCATGACGGTGCTGCTCATCGTCATCCGCTACGTGTTCGTGTGGCCGCTCATCTTCATGATGCGTTCGCAAGAGCAGCGATTCGAGGAGCAGGAGACGATGCTCGCGCGGGGTCTCGAGCGCATGCAGGCCATGGTGGGCCTCGGCGGCGAGCGCTTCGAGCGGCGCCGCCGCGGTGTCGAGCGCCGCATCGACCGGCGACGCAACGACATCGCCCAGCTGCGCGCCGAAGGGCTCGGATGGCGTGGTGGCGTCGTGCTCGGATGGGCCGGGATGCGCGGCGTCGTCACGCTCGCCGCGGCTCAGTCGCTGCCCCGCGAGACGCCGTACTACGAACAGCTCGTGCTCATCGCGTTCGTCGTCGCCGTGACGACGCTCCTCCTTCAGGGCGGGACGCTGCCCATCGTCATCCGCGCCACGGGCATCCGGGGGACCGACCGCCAGGCCGATCGGCGAGAGCTCGCGACGCTGCTCGAGGAGATGTCGACGGCGGGACTCGAGGTGCTCGATCGCGACGAGATCACGCTCGCCGGCATCCCGATCGACGCCGAGGTCGTCGAGCGCGTGCGGCACGACACCCTGCTCGCGACCGAGTCGGCGTGGGAGCGTGCCGAGCACGCCGACGAGGAGGACGGCCTCGCGCACTCGCCTCACCAGCAATACCGCTCGCTGCGGCGCGAGGTGCTCGCGGCCGAGCGCGACGTGCTGCTCGACGCGCGCTCGCGCGGCGCGTACCCCTCGCGCATCCTGCAGCGCGCGCAGGCCCTGCTCGACCTCGAAGAGGCGCGCCTGCAGCAGCTCGACACGGGCGGCCGCGTCGAGGAATAGTTGCCGTTCCGCGTGTTCGCACCCGTTCCGGCGGGAACGAACACGCGGAACGGGAACTATGGCGCTCGTAGACTCGAAGCATGTCTCCCTCGCGTCGCCCTCGCCGCCGCGACGCGGAGCCCCAGCCGCTCGACGTCGAGCGCATCCTGGGCGGCATCAAGCACACGGAGACGCGCCGCGACGGCACCTGGAACGTGCAGCCGCAGAGCGCCGCGGCGGCCGTCAAGGAGTACGTGTGCCCCGGATGCGGGCTCGCGATCGCGCCCGGAACAGCGCACGTCGTGACGTGGCGCGCCGACGGGCTCTTCGGCGAGGACGACGATCTCGCCGCCCGTCGACACTGGCACACCCACTGCTGGAGGATCCGCACGTGACCATCGCCATCCGCGGGGGCGTCGAGCTGCCCGCCTTCCGCGAGGACATCGAACTGCACACGGCCGACGGCCTGACCCTCGTGGGCGAGCTCGCGCTCCCCGAGACCGCCGACCCCGCCGCGACCCTCGTGTGCCTGCACCCGCTGCCGACGCACGGCGGCTTCATGGACTCGCACATCATCCGCAAGGCCGCCGCGCGACTCCCTGCGCTCGCCGAGCTCGCGGTGCTGCGGTTCAACTTCCGCGGCGTCACCTCGCCGCGCGGCACGAGCGAGGGAGCCTTCGGTCACGGGGTCGACGAGCGCCACGACCTCGCTGCGGCGATGGCCCTCGTCGCACAGCGCGGGCTTCCGCATCCGTGGCTCGTGGGCTGGTCGTTCGGAACCGAGGTCGCCCTCAAGTACGGCCTCGAGCATCCGATCGAGGGGGCGATCCTGCTCTCGCCGCCGCTGCACCGCACGAGCGCGGATGAGGTGGCCGCGTGGGCGGGCAGCGGGCGCCGCCTCGTCGCGCTCATCCCCGAGCTCGACGACTACCTGCGGCCCGCCGAGGCGCGCGAGCGCTTCGCGTCGGTGCCCGAGGCCGAGCTCATCGCTGTGGAGGGCGGCAAGCACCTCTGGGTGGGGGAGAAGCAGACGTCCCGCGTGCTGAGCGAGATCGTGCGCATCGTGAACCCCGGAGCGCTCCCGCTACCGGAGGAGTGGCCCGCGGGCGCGTGAGCCCTACAGCTCGTTCTGACGCGGGATGAGGACCTGCTTCACGACGATGAGGATCGACGCGGCGACGGGGATCGCGACGAGCGCGCCGAGCAGCCCGAGCAGGGTGCCGCCCGCGAGGGCCGCGATGACGACGACGACGCCCGGCACCTTGACCGCGCGGTTCATGATGTTGGGGCTCAACAGGTAGGCCTCGACCTGCATGTACACGAGGTACCAGATGCCGACGATGAGCACGGCGGGCCAGCGGTCGAAGATCCACACGAGGCCCGTGATGATGATCGACCCCGTGATCGTCCCGACGAGGGGGATGAGCGAGAACAGGAACGCGATGAACGCGAGCAGTGCCGCGTACTCGATGGGATCGCCGAGGATCCAGCCGAGCACATTGAGGAAGATGAAGCTCAGGATGCCGTTGCACGCGCCGAGCACGACCTGCCCGACGACGTAGCGGCCGACAGACGTCGAGATCTGCTCCGAGATGTCGATGAACTTCTCACGCTTGCTCGCGGGCACGAGCTGGTAGAGCGCGCGCTTGATGCTGCCGATCGAGGCGACGAAGTACAGCATGAGGATGAGCACGATGAGCCCGCCGAACACCCCGCTCACGACGGTGAACACAGTGTTGAGCACACCCGAGGTGATGGTCTGGAGATTGCTCGTGAACCAGTCCTGCACGTTCTTGAGTGCGTCTTCGTACTCGATCCATCCGACATAGGTCGCCCACCACTGCTCGAGGCCCTTCTGGTCGCCGATCGCCTGCACGAGCTTGGGCACTTGCGTGATGAGGTTGCCGACCTGCTCGGCGATGACGGGGATGATCGCGAAGATGAAGCCCGCGAAGACGCCGAGGATGCCGAGGAGCACGATGACGATCGCGAGCGGCCTCGGCACCTTGTGTCGTTCGAGGAACGAGACCGCGGGGTCGACGCCGAGGGCGAGGAAGAGCGCGGCGCCGACGTAGGTGAGGATCGTCGCGAGATTCGCGATGCCCTGCCCGAGTGTGACCGCGACGAGCACGCCGAGTCCGCCGAAGAGGCCGAGCCGGAACGCGTTCTGGATCTTCATCGCCATCCCCTCTCGCCCGCGCCATGCGGGCGTAGGGAAAGGCTAGCGTCAGCCCTCGGCCTGGGCGTGCGCCGCGGAGCGCGTGTTCTCGTCGGCGCTCGGCTCGGGCTCGGCGTCCGTGGCCCCGGGCTCCCCGGGCTCGGAGGCGGGCGCCTCGGCCGTGACCGCCGCCTCGAGCGCCTCGACCGCATCCGGCTCGTCGGCCGGCACGGGGAAGTCGTCGGATGCGGCCGCGAGCTTGTCGGCGCCCGCGAGCAGTCCGCGCAGGTTCTCGAAGTACCCGGCGACCGCTTCGCGCTCGACGCGGATCTTCGCGAGACGCTCCTCGGCATCCGCGATGAGCGCCTTCGCCTGCTTCTCGGCATCCGCGACGAGCTTCTTCGCCGTCTTCTCGGCCTCGCGCGTCGTCGCGGTGGCCTGCTTCTGGGCCTCGTCGACGATCGCGCGCGCCTCGGCGACGCCCTCGGTGCTCAGCTTCTCGACCTCGGCGCGCTTCTCGGCCGCGCGAGCCGACGCCTCCTGCAGCTGCACGGTGGCTTCGTCGAGGTAGCGCTGCGTCGTGGCGGCCGCCTCCTGCTGCGTGACGAGATACTCCTTCTCGGCCTCGTCGCGTCGCGCCGCGAGCTCGACATCGAGATCCGCGCGCGCCTGCTCGGCCTCGGCCGCGAGGCGCGACGCCTGCGCGTCGACCTCGTGTGCGAGCCGCGCGCGGTGCGCTTCCTGCTCTGCCGCGAGCTCGGCGCGGATGCGGGCCGCGTCGCGTTCCGTGTCGGCACGCAGCTTGCCCGTCTCGACGGCGGCGGACTGCCGCAGCTGCGCGACCTCCTGCTCGGCTTCGGCGCGCCGCGCCGCGAGCTCGGCCTCGAGCGCCTCGCGCGCGGCCGCGAGCTCGGCGGCCCAGCCCTCGCGTCCCGCGGTCTCCTCGGTCTCCCAGGCGGCGCGAGCCGTCTGCAGCTCGGTCTCCTGCGCCGTGCGGCTTTGTGCGAGCTCCGTCGCGAGGGCCTGGCGCGCCGTGCGCAGCTCGGTCTCGAGCACCTTGCGCGCGTTCGCGAGCTCGGCGTCGTGCGCCTCGCGGGCCGCCGCGAGCTCGGTCTCCTGCGCGGCTCGCGCGGCAGCGAGCTCGGACTCCTGGTTGGCCTTCGCAGTCGCGAGCTCGGTCTCCTGCGTCTGACGGGCCGCCGTGAGCTCAGCCTCGAGGGCCGCGCGCGCCGTCGCGAGCTCCTTCTCGAGCTGGGCGCGCGTCGTCGCCGTCTGCTGGGCGAGCTCGGCCGCCGTGCGCTCGCGGTCGGCCGCGAGAGCCGTGCGGGTCGTCTCGACCTCTGCGGCGAGTTCGGCGCGTGTGCGCGTGACCTCGTCGTCGACCTCGGCGCGCAGGCGCGTGAGCTCGGTCTCGAGGGCCGCGCGGCGATCGGCGATCTCCGTCTCGAGAGCCGCACGCTGGGCGGCCGTCTCGGCCTCGAGCTGCGCTCGCGCGGCAGCGATCTCCTGAGCGAGCGCCGTGCGGTCGGCCGCTGTCTTCTCCTCGAGCTCGGCGCGCGCTCGCCGCGTGTCGGCCTCGAGGGCCGCGCGTGCGGCCTCCGTGTCGATGCGGAGCGCCTCGCGCTTCTCAGCCGTCTCGCGCTCGAGGTCGGTGCGCCCCTGCTCGAGGTCGTGGGCGAGTTGCGCCCGTGCCCGTGCGTCCTCGGCCTCGAAGTCGGCGCGGCCCTTCTCGGTGTCGCGGGCGAGAGCGGCCGCGGCCTCGCGGGCCTCGGCCACCTCGCGCTGGGCGACGACGCGCAGCTCGGCGATCTCGCGCTCGGCCTCGGCCCGCACCGCCGCGACCTCGCGGCGGCCCGCCGCGCGCGCCTCCGCGACCTCGGTCGCGACGGCACCGCGGATCGACGCCGCTTCACGCATGGCCTCCTGCGTCGTGGCCTCGGCATCCGCGGCGGCCCGCGTCACGAGCGCCTCCGCCTCCTCGCGCGCGCCCGACAGGATGCGGTCGGCCTGCGCTTGCGCGTCGGCCACGAGGCGAGCGGCGGTCTCGGCGGCATCCGCGCGCTGCGCGTCGACCTCCTGCTGCACGGATGCGCGCAGCTTCTCGGCGTCGATGTCGGCCTGGGCGATGAGGCGCGTCGACTGCTCCTCGGCGATGCGGAGCGTGTTCTCGAGCTTCGTGCCGAGGCCCGCGTAGGTGGGGCTGCCGACCTCGTCGAGCTCGGCCTGCAGGTCTTCGGCGAGAGCCTGAAGGCGCTTGACCTCCTTGAGCGCATCGCTGCGGTCGCTGTTGGCCTTGATGAGATCGCGGCGGAGCGTGGCGACCGTCTGGTCGACCTCGTCCTTCTTGTAGCCGCGAAGCTCGGTGCTGAATCCCGCGTCGTCTGCCGCCACGTGCGCTCCTCGCTCGGGAAAACCATGGGTCTGGCCCGCCGGGACCGGCGGGGAACCCTCCCGAGTGTAATCGGCGGCGGGGTCGCCCGCCTCCGCCGGGAGCGATCTGCGGTCAGCGGACTCCCAGGGGGTTCCCTGACTCCGTCCGGCGTTCGGCGCGGCATCTCCGCTAACCTTGGGTGTCTTTGCCTGCTGCCCCGTCGAACCCCCGACGGCGGGGGTCCGCCATCCGGATGCTGTCCCGCGGACCACGCGAAGCCATTCGCGTCGCAGCTCGAGAGGAGTTCATCCGTGCGATTCATCATCGCGATCGTGCTGTTCGTCGTCGCCGCGGCGACGATCGGCCTCGGCGTCGCGCAGCGCACCGTGCTGCAAGGCCCCGACCACCTGACCGTCGGCACCGAGGTCACCGACGGTGCCGCGTTCACCGTCATCGACGGCACGACGCTCAACGCGCATCCGGGCGCCCAGCTCGTCGAGGCCGTCGGCGCGCCCGACGATCCGGTCTTCATGGCCTACGGCCGTACCGACGATGTGCGCGCCTGGCTCGAGGGCACGAATGCCGTCCAGCTCGACTACGACGCCGAGGCAGCCGAGCTCTCGGTGGGCCCCGTATCGGCGCGCCAGTCCGATGACGACGAGGAACCCGCGCCGAGCGAGACCCCCAGCACGGCGCCGAGCGATGGCGCGACGCCTCCGGCGGAAGGTGCTGATGCCGCAAGCGGCGAGGCGGCTGACGCGGATGCCAAAAAGGCTGCCGCGGGCGTCTCGCCTGTCGGCAGCGACCTGTGGATCCAGGAGTTCTCGGGCGAAGGGACGCTCGTGCGCAAGGTCAACGTGCCGCGCGACGTCTCGGTGCTCATCGCATCCGACGGCACGGCAGCCGCGCCGACGCAGATCTCCATCACGTGGCCGCTCGACAACTCGGTTCCGTGGTCGGGACCGCTCATCTTGGGCGGCATCGGAGCTCTCCTGCTCGGCCTTCTGGCCCTCATCTGGGCGCTCGTGCACGCCCGCCGTCGCCACGGGCCGCGCCGCAAGACCCCCAAGATGCCCAAGCCGCCGAAGCCGGCCCAGCTCAAGCCCGCGCCGCGCCGTGCGGCTGTGACGGCCGGCACCGAGGGGCACGGTCGTCGGCGCGCGTTCGCGGCGCTGCCGCTCGTGCTCGCCGGAGCCCTCGTGCTCTCGGCATGCACGGGCACCGACTCCGCACCTCTCGCGGAGCCCTCGCAGACCGCGACGCCCGCGCCCGAGATCGACCCGCCCGTCGTGACGAAGCAGCAGTTCACGCGCATCGTCGCGCGGACGGCCGAGGTGGTCGCGGCCGCCGACGAGGCGCGCGACGCGGATGCCGCTGCCGCGCGCCTCGGCGGTCCGGCTCTCGAGCAGCGCAAGGCCAACTACGCCGTCCGCGGCGTCGACTCGAGCATCGCCGCGCTGCCCGCGTTCCCGGCGGGCGAGGTGAGCCTCATCCTCCCGCAGCAGCAGCATGACTGGCCGCGTGCCGTGTTCGCGGCGGTCAAGGATGCCGACGGCAACGACTACGGCCTCCTGTTCGTGCAGCAGACGCCGCGTGAGCAGTACAAGGTGCACCACCTGACGCGACTGACCCACTCGATCCCCGAGGTCGCGCCGGTCGAGCTGGGCGCCTCGCGGTACCGCATCGACACGAAGCTCCTGGCGTTCCCGCCGGCGGAGCTCGCGACCGAGTACGGCGACGTGCTGCTCAACGGCGAGACCTCCGACTACGCCGCGACGTTCGACGCGACGGACGACGTGTTGCAGCAGAACCTCGGCGCCGCGTACAAGGCGCAGCGCCGCCAGGAGCTTCCCAACGCGATCGTCGAGTACACGAGCAAGGCAGGAAAGGGCGAGCCCATCGCGCTCGCCACGAACGACACGGGCGCGATCGTCGCGGTCGACCTCCGTGAGACCGAGACGGTCAAGCCCGCCGAGGCGGGCGCCGCGATCAACCCCAAGGGAGCCGTCAAGGCCCTCTCGGGCAAGGAGACGACGACCAAGGGCATCGCGGCGGTGTACGGCATCCAGATCCTGTTCTACGTGCCGCCCGCGACGGCGACCGACCCGTCCGTGCGCGTGCTCGGCTTCAGTCAGGGTCTCGTCGCGGCGAGCGAAGTACCGTAGACAGCGTGACTGATCTGCCTTCCGCGAATCTCCGCGGCGCTGTCGACCTGTCCGGACTCGTGCGTCGGGCGGCGGATGCCTCACGCCCCGCCGCCGATGCCCCGCCCGCATCGTCGCTCGTCTTCGAGACGAGCGACGCGGGGTTCCAGAGCGTGCTCGAGCTCTCGACGCGCGTGCCCGTCGTCGTCGAGTTCATCGCGCCCGGGCTCTCGTCGGCGCTCGGCCCCATCGTCGAGTCCTACCGCGGCCGTCTCGTGCTCGCGATCGTCGACGGGAGCGTGAATCCGCAGCTCGCGCAGGCATTCCAGGTGCGCGAGGTGCCGACCGTCGCCGCGGTCATCGCGGGCCGTCCCGTGAGCCTCTTCATCGGCATCCCCTCGGATGCCGAGGTGCGACAGGTTCTCGACGAGCTGCTGCAGCTCGCGGCCGAGAACGGTGTGAGCGGCACCGTGCCCACCGAGGATGCCCCCGAGGGCGAGGAGGGCGCGGAACCCGCCCCCGAGCCGCTTCCGCCGCACCACCAGGAGGCCTTCGACGCGATCTCGGCGGGGGACTACGCGACCGCCATCGCCGAGTACCGCAAGGCACTCGCCGAGAACCCGCGCGACCAGCTCGCCGTCGCGGGCCTCGCGCAGGTCTCGCTCCTCGACCGGCTCTCCGGGCGTTCCGCGGGGGAGATCCGGGATGCCGCTGCCGCACAGCCGGATGACGTCGATGCCCAGCTCGCGGTCGCCGATCTCGACGTGAGCGGCGGGCACCTCGAGGACGCCTTCGGGCGGCTCCTCGATCTCTTCGCCACGGCGTCGTCCGCCGATCGCGACCGCATCCGCGCGCGCTTGCTCGACTACTTCGAGATCGCGGGTGCCGAGGATCCGCGGGTCGGGGCGGCACGGGCGCGGCTCGCGTCGCTCCTGTACTGAGCGCGGGGGCGGGCGCGGGGGCGGGTTTCGACACGCGCGCTTCGCGCGCTACTCAACCCGCGGCACACAGGGGCAGCGCAGGTGGTTGAGGAGCGCGACGCAGCGGCGCGCGTCTCGAAACCACCGGCTCACGCGCGCTTCGCGCGCTACTCAACCCGCGGCAGGCCACCGGCTCACGCACGCTCGAGGTAGAGCGCCGCGAGCGGCGGCAGGGTCAGCTCGACCGACGCCGGCATCCCGTGCCACGGCTCCTCGTGAGCCGTCACACGCCCCAGGTTGCCGACGCCCGAGCCGCCGTAGGCACCCGCGTCCGTGTTGACGAGCTCGATCCACTCGCCGGCGGCGGGCAGGCCCACGCGATACGGGCCGACGGGATTGCCGCCGAAGTTCACGAGGCACACGAGCTCGCGCCCGTCACGCGCGCGCCGCACGAAGGCGACGACGTTCGATGCCGGATCGCTCGTGATCCACTGGAACCCCGCCGGATCGGCGTCGAGCTCCCACAAGGCGGGCCGCGCACGGTAGACCTCGTTGAGCTGGCGCACGAGCTCCGCGAGTCCCTGGTGCACGGGCTGGTCGAGGATCCACCAGTCGAGGCCGCGCTCCTCCGACCACTCCGAGGGCTGGCCGAACTCGCACCCCATGAAGAGCAACTGCTTGCCGGGATGCGCCCACATGAAGGCGAGATACGCGCGCACATTGGCGAGCTTCTGCCACTGGTCGCCCGGCATCTTCGCGAGGAGCGAGCCCTTGCCGTGCACGACCTCGTCGTGGCTGATCGGCAGCAGGAAGCTCTCGCTGAAGGCGTAGAGGAACGAGAACGTGATGTCGTGGTGGTGATCCGCACGCCACATCGGATCCTGATGCATGTACTGCAGCGAGTCGTGCATCCACCCCATGTTCCACTTGAGCCCGAAGCCCAGGCCCCCGTCGCTCGTGCGGTGCGTGACCCCGGGCCATGATGTGGACTCCTCGGCGATCATGACGATGCCGGGGTTGCGCTTGTAGGCCGTCGCGTTGACCTCCTGCAGGAACGCGATGGCCTCGAGGTTCTCGCGGCCCCCGTGCACGTTGGGCACCCACTCGCCCTCCTTGCGCGAGTAGTCGCGGTAGAGCATGCTCGCGACAGCGTCGACGCGCAGGCCGTCGATGTGGAACTCCTCGAGCCAGTAGAGCGCGTTCGCCACGAGGAAGTTGCGCACGTGCGAGTCGCCGAAGTTGAAGACGAGCGTGCCCCAGTCGGGATGCTCGCCCACGCGCGGGTCGGCGTGCTCGTAGAGCGGCTCGCCGTCGAACCGCGCGAGGGCCCACTCGTCCTTCGGGAAGTGCGCGGGCACCCAGTCCATGATGACGCCGATGCCCGCCTGGTGGAGGCGATCGACGAGATAGCGGAAGTCGTCCGGATGCCCGAAGCGGCTCGTCGGCGCGTAGTAGCCCGTGACCTGGTAACCCCACGATCCGCCGAAAGGATGCTCGGCGAGCGGCAGGAACTCGACGTGCGTGAAGCCGAGGCGCGACACGTAGTCGATGAGCTCGTCGGCGGCCTCGCGGTACGAGAGCCCGGGGCGCCACGAACCGAGATGCAGCTCGTAGACGCTCATCGGTCCGCTGTGCGGATCACGGGCCGCGCGGGCGTTCATCCACTCGGCGTCGTCCCACAGGTATTGCGAGTGCCCGATGACCGAGCCCGTCGCGGGCGGCACCTCCGTGTAGCGCGCGAGCGGATCCGCGCGTTCGACCCAGGCTCCGGATGCCGTGAGCAGCTGGTACTTGTAGACGCCGCCGGCCCCGATGCCCGGCACGAAGAGCTCCCACACGCCGTTGTCGTCGAGGCGCCGCATCGCGTGGCGGGTGCCGTCCCAGGAGTTGAAATCGCCCACGACCCGCACGGCCCGTGCGTGCGGCGCCCACACGACGAAGCCCGTGCCGTCGACGCCCTCGTGCTGCTTCACATGCGCACCGAAGACGTGCCAGAGCTGCTCGTGCCGCCCTTCGCCCCACAGGAAGAGATCGACCTCGCCGATCGAGGGCACGAAGCGGTAGGGGTCGTCGGCGAGCCAGTCGGGTGCTTCCGCATAGCGGGCGCGCAGCCGGTACGCCTGACCCGGGCCCGGCGCGTAGCCCTGCCAGAGGCCCGCGTCCACGTGCTCGAGCGCGACCTCGCTGCCGTCCGCGCGCACGGCGACCACGGCATCCGCGAGTGGGCGCACGGCGCGGATGACCCACCCGTCGCCGAGAGGGTGCTGGCCGAGCCAGTCGTGCGGTCGCGCGTG
>Ga0180223_1002264_pt1 | contig 11972 bp, 10 predicted proteins | sample eDN5th30CKraftOP_FD_151337 | JGI IMG/M metagenome (GOLD analysis project Ga0180223, IMG submission 151337) | Enriched Organic Plus compost microbial communities from Emeryville, California, USA - eDNA 5th pass 30_C Kraft OP (version 2) (version 2) ...
AGGAGCTCCGCTTCGCGATCCCGGATGACCTGCCCAGCGGCTATCACACGGTGCACGCGGAGGGCCCCGAAGCCCGGGCGCAGATGCGGCTCATCGTCACGCCGCGCCGGCTGGGACGGCCGGAGGGACTGGCCGCGGGCGGGGGCTGGGGCATTGCCGCGCAGCTGTACAGCCTCCGCTCCCGCGGCTCCTGGCATCTGGGCGACCTGAACGAGCTGTGCATCTGGGCGGCCGTGCAGCACGGCGCCGACTTCGTCCTCGTGAACCCCATGCACGCGCCCGCCCCGGTGACGCCCATGCCGGCCTCGCCGTACCTGCCGGCCAGCCGCCGCTTCTCGAACCCGATCTACCTGCGCCCCGAGGCGCTCCCCGAGTACGCGCTCGCCGGCCCCGAGCTGCGCTCCCGCGTTCACAGGCTGCACGAGCAGCTGGAGACGCAGCTGCAGGATGCGGAGCTCATCGAGCGCGACCCGGTCTGGCGAGCGAAGCTGGACGCCCTCGACCAGCTGCGGGCAGTGCCGCGCTCGCCGGGTCGTGAGCTCTCCTATCGCTGGTTCCTGCGCGCCCAGGGCCGGAGCCTCGAGGACTGGGCCCGCTGGTGCGCGATCGCCGAGGAGCACGGCGCCGACTGGCGCAGCTGGCCGCAGCAGCTGCAGGACCCCGGTTCTGCCGCGGTGGAGTCCTTCGCGCAGGAGCACGCCGACCGCGTGGAGCTGCACCGCTGGCTGCAGTGGCTCACGGCGGAGCAGCTGCTCGCGGCGAACGACGCCGCACGGCATCACGGCATGGCGGTCGGCGTGATCCACGACCTCGCGGTGGGAGTCGATCCGGCGGGGGCGGACGCATGGCGCATGCAGGACGTGTACGCGCAGGGGATGTCGGTCGGAGCCCCGCCGGACGCGTACAGCCAGACCGGACAGGACTGGGGGCAGCCCCCGTGGCGCCCCGACGCGCTCGCGGCCGCGGCCTACGAGCCCTTCCGGCAGCTGGTCGCCTCCGCGCTCGCCCCTGCCGGGGGCCTGCGGATCGACCACATCGCGGGCCTGTTCCGCCTGTGGTGGATCCCCGAGGGCGGCAGCGCAGCGGAGGGCGCCTACGTGCGCTACGACCACGAGGCGCTCATCGGCATCCTCTGCCTGGAGGCCGAGCGCGCCGGCGCCGTCATCATCGGCGAGGACGTCGGGACCGTCGAGCAGTCCACCCGCGACTACCTGCGCGAGCGCGGCGTGCTCGGCACCTCGATCCTGTGGTTCGAACGCGACTGGGAGGGCGACCGCCAGCCGCTGGAGCCCGCCCGCTGGCGGGAGGCCTGCATGGCCTCCGTCTCCACGCACGACCTTCCCCCTGCCGCAGGGTACCTGCGCGGCGATCATCTGCGGCTGCGCGCGGAGCTCGGCATGCTGACCCGTCCGCTCGAGCAGGAGCGTGCCGAGTTCGAGGCCGAGCGCGCCCTGTGGGTCGCGGCGCTGCGCAGGCAGGGGCTGCTGCACGACGCCCCCGGCTCGAGCGCCGACGAGGACGAGGAGCAGGACGTCATCGCCGCCCTGCACCGCTACCTCGCGCGGACGCCGGCTGTGCTGCGCAGCCTGTCGCTCACCGACGCCGTGGGCGACAGGCGCACGCAGAACCAGCCCGGCACCGACCAGGAGTATCCGAACTGGCGCGTGCCCCTGAGCGGGCGGGACGGGAGGCGGCTCCTGCTGGAGGACGTCTTCGGCGATCCGCGCGTCGCTGCGCTCATCGCCGAGCTGCGCGACCCCCGGACGTAGCCCGCAGCTGGACCGCGAGTCCCGGCGCGTCGGCGAAGACGGCGTCGACGCCGCTCGCGTAGACCGCCGACCATTCCGCCCGCCAGTCCCCCGGCGCGGCCGGATCCTCTCCCCTGCGGAAGCGCGGCTCGAGGAAGGCGTTCTCCGCGCGCAGCGTCCAGGTGAACACGGTCAGGCCGGCGTCGTGCGCGCGCTCGACGAGACCGCCCTGACCGGAGGCTGCGCCGGCCGCGGTCCCGCCCGGCGCGGTGCCGGGCACCGCACCGGGAGCCGCGCCTCCGCCCGCGGCGTCCAGCAGGAGGACCTTGTCCACGCTGATCCCGTCGACTGCCGCACCGCCCTCGCCCGCGGCGAGCGCCGCCAGACCCGCGTCGGTGAGCTGCGCCGCGTAGGGCAGCGCCCGCTCGCCGAGCCGGGCCCGCTCGTCCGGCGGAGCCCCCTCGGCCTCGATGAGGTACACGAGCGATCCGGGCACGCCCTCCTCCCGGGCGCGCTGCAGCGCCGAGCGCTCGAAGCTCTCCACGACCAGGCGATCGTCGGCGTCGGCCCAGCCCGTCGCGCGGAGTGCCGCGGCGAGCAGCGGTTCGAGCTCCAGCCCGATGGAGCGGAAGTGACGGGAGTGCTTGAGCTCGGCGACGACCCCCAGTCGCCGGCCGAGCCGCGCCTGAGCCTCGTCGACGAGCGTCAGCAGATCTTCGAGCCGCAGGATGCCCCATTCGCCGTCGTGCGCCGCGCTGTCGGGCCGCAGCAGCGGAAGCCGCTCACGGCAGCGCAGCGTGCTCAGCTCCGCCCAGGTGAAGTCCTCCGTGAACCAGCCCTCGACGGTGCGGCCGTCCACCGTCCTCGTCGTGCGGCGCTCGGCGAACTCGGGCCGGCTGGCGATGTCGGTCGTGCCGGAGATCTCGTTCTCGTGCCGGACCACCAGGACGCCGTCCCGGCTGGCCACGAGATCCGGCTCGACGAGCTCGGCGCCCTGCTCGAAGGCGCGCAAGTACCCCTCGCGGGTGTGCTCCGGCAGCTCGGCGGGAGCGCCGCGATGGCCGATGACCAGCGGCAGGGCGGGGACGGACACGGCCACACCATACCCTCCACGCATGACGGGCGCTTTCCGGCCGGATTCCCAGCCGTCTCCGATACTCTTCCCTGTGAAGACGCGCTCGCGCGCCCGACCCCAGGAGATACTGGCACCATGGCACTCGACAACCCGGCACTGTCCCGGAACCCGGCCTTCGCGAAGGGCGCCTCCGGTCAGGGGACGTTCAGCGCGGAGGAGCTGCGCGCCATGTACGCGCGGCCCAGCGCCACAGGCACGATGGACGGCGGCGCCGCAGCCCCGGTGGGCTACCCGCAGGGCACCTCCTACGTCGGCCCGCCGCCGGTGGCGTCTCCGACCCCGATGACCTTCGAGAACACGCTCTCGAAGATCGTGGGGCTGTTCGTCGTCCTGCTCGCGGGAGCCGCGGTCAGCTGGTTCCTCTACGCGAACTACGGGAACATCGTGCCGATGTACGTGGGCGTCTTCGCGGGCCTGATCCTCGGGCTGGTGAACGCGTTCAAGCGCGAGCCGAGCCCGGTGCTCATCCTGCTGTACGGCGCAGCCGAGGGCCTGTTCGTCGGCGGCATCTCCGCCGTGTTCGAACAGGTGTGGAACGGCATCGTCACTCAGGCGGTGCTCGCGACGCTGGCGGTCTTCGCGGCCACGCTGTTCCTCTTCCTCAGCGGCAAGGTCCGCACCTCGGCGCGGATGAACAAGATCGTCCTCGTCGCGATGCTCGGCTATCTCATCTTCTCGCTGCTGAACTGGGGCCTGATGGTGTTCGGCGTGCTGGACAACCCCTGGGGCCTGCGGGCCGGCTGGCTGGGCATCGTCATCGGCATCATCGTGGTGTTCCTGGCGGCCTACTCGCTCGTCGGCGACTTCGAGTTCATCCAGAACGGCGTGCGCAACAAGGCGGACCGCAAGTACGGCTGGACGGGCGCCTTCGGCCTCATGGTCACGCTGATCTGGCTCTACGTCGAGATCCTCCGGATCATCGCGATAGCGCGAAGCAACTAGCGGCGTCCCTTCTGCGCACGAGGCCGGCCGGGCTGCTCAGCCCTGGCCGGCCTCGTCGTCTTCGCTGCGACGCCGGCGCCCCCACCGGCGCACCGCGTAGACCGTGGCGTAGGCGAGCACGGTCAGCGGGATCGCCACCGGCATGACGGGCCAGAGGTCCAGCAGGACGAACAACGCCTCGATGCCCACCACGGCGCCGGCCGCGGAGAGGATCGCGACGCTCAGCTCGTCCAGCCGCCAGCGCAGCGCGAGCCAGGCGCCGCGGATGCGCCGGAGCACCGTGGGCGGCCCGGCGGGCTCCGGCCGGCACGCCGGGCCGATCCCGGGGACCGGGTCGCGTTCGGATCGGGGTGGGATCTCGGGTTCGTGCATGGCGGGGCTCTCCGTCGAAGGATCGAGGACGCGCGGAAGCGTCGCCGGATCCTGCGGGCGCGACGGCACACGCGCCACCGCCGGATGATCGCGGCACGATCAGCCGGACGATCGCGGGAAGGATGTGCGCGGGCTGCGCTCAGGCGGACGCGGCGACGCCCGCGATGGCCGGAGCGCGCGGCCTGCTGCCCGTGAGCCGGAGCGGTGCGCGGCATCCCTCCCGCGGCGGCCGGCGCGCCGGGACGGCGTACGGCTCCAGCGGATCGAGGCTGGGACCGAGCAGCCGCACGGCGACCACGCGCCGGTGCGCGGCGAGGACAGCCAGCACGAGGGCGAGCAGCGCCACGGGCACGAGCGCCCAGAGGGGGTCGACCCCGGGAACGACGGGCAGGAACGGCGCGAAGGCGTTCCACTGCTCGACGAGCCCGCTCACTCCCACTCGATCGTCCCCGGAGGCTTGGAGGTGACGTCGAGCACGACGCGGTTCACGCCCGGCACCGAGTTCGTGATGCGGTTGGAGATGCGCGCGAGCACGTCGTAGGGCAGACGCGTCCAGTCCGCGGTCATCGCGTCCTCGCTCGAGACCGGCCGCAGCACGATCGGGTGACCGTAGCTGCGGCCGTCGCCCTGCACGCCCACGGAGCGCACATCCGCGAGCAGCACGACAGGGCATTGCCAGATCTCGCCGTCCAGGCCGGCGGCGGTCAGCTCCTCGCGCGCGATCGCGTCTGCCTTGCGCAGCAGCTCCAGGCGCTCGCGGGTGACCTCCCCGACGATGCGGATGCCCAGGCCGGGGCCGGGGAAGGGCTGGCGGGCGACGATGGCCTCCGGCAGCCCGAGCTCGCGCCCGATCGCGCGCACCTCGTCCTTGAACAGCGTGCGCAGAGGCTCGACCAGCTCGAAGCGCAGATCCTCGGGCAGTCCGCCGACGTTGTGGTGGCTCTTGATGTTGGCCGCGCCCGTGCCGCCACCGGACTCGACCACGTCCGGGTACAGGGTGCCCTGCACGAGGAAGCGGATCGGCTCGCCGTCCGCGGCGGACTCCGCGACCAGCTCGGCCTGCGCCTGCTCGAAGGTCCGGATGAACTCGCGGCCGATGATCTTGCGCTTCTGCTCCGGGTCGGTCACCCCGGTGAGCTCCGCGAGGAAGCGCTCGGAGGCGTCCACGGTGACCAGGCGGATGCCGGTGGCGGCGACGTAGTCCTGCTCGACCTGCCGCCGCTCGCCCTCGCGGAGCAGCCCGTGGTCCACGAAGATGCACACGAGCTGGTCGCCGACGGCCTTGTGCACGAGCGCAGCGGCCACGGCCGAGTCGACACCGCCCGACAGGCCGCAGATCACCCGGGCGTCCCCCACCTGCTCGCGGATGCGCGCCACCTGCTCGGCGATCACGTTGCCCGGGTTCCAGTCCGCAGGGATCCCGGCGGCACGATGCAGGAAGTTCTCCAGCACCGCCTGCCCGTGCGCGGAGTGGCGCACCTCGGGATGCCATTGCACGCCGTAGAGCCGGCGCCGGTCGTCCGCGAAGGCGGCCACCGGCGTGGACAGCGTGCTCGCGAGCACCTCGAAGCCCTCCGGCGCGCGCACCACGGAGTCGCCGTGACTCATCCACGCCAGCTGCTCCTGCGGCAGGCCGGTGAGCAGCCGACCGCCGTCGCCGAGGGCGCGCACATCGGTGGCGCCGTACTCGCGCAGGCCGGTCTTCGCCACCTCGCCGCCCAGCGCCTGGGCCATCACCTGGAAGCCGTAGCAGATGCCCAGCACGGGCACTCCGAGATCGAGGATGGCCGGGTCGAGGGCCGGCGCGCCCTCCTCATAGACGCTGGAGGGCCCCCCGGACAGCACGACGGCGGCGGGTCTGCGAGCGGCGATCTCCTCGGCCGTGACCGAGTGCGGCACGATCTCCGAGTAGACCTTCGCCTCCCGCACGCGCCGGGCGATGAGCTGGGCGTACTGCGCCCCGAAGTCGACCACCAGGACCGGGTGCTCCGCCGCGCCGCGCGCGTGCTCGGCAGCCTCGGCTACGGCGCCCTCCTCGAGCGCGGCGGCCTCCGTCTCGCGGCCGGCGTCTGTGTCGCGACCGCCGCTCACGCCGCCGCCCCCGCGGCGACCGGCTCCTGCGGCGCGTTGTCCCGCAGGTAGCGCTGCACCTCGCGAGCGGTGAGCACCTCGAGGACGAAGGACAGGAACGGAACGACGCCCGCCGCCGCCAGCACGATGAAGCGCCAGAACGGCCACCGCATGAGGCTCCAGATGCGGAACGCCGAGAACAGATAGACGACGTAGAACCAGCCGTGCGCGATGAGCACGCCGGTGGAGAGGTTCAGCCCCGTCCCGGTGCTCTGCAGCCCCTCGGGCGTGTGGGCGACGGGCGCGAAGACGAGGAAGCCGGAGGAGCCGAAGGCGAACAGCTCGAAGCCGACCGCGTACTTGACGATCATCTCGGCACACAGAAGCAGGAGCATCACACCGGTGATGATCGAGCAGACCCGGTAGAAGGTGAGCGCGCCGCGGATGCGCGGGAAGTCCTCCGCCTTCGGCCTCAGGGTCGCCATGACCCCAGTCTATTCGCTCGCTCTGCCCGAGCCCTGGACGTCCTCTTCGGCCTCCGCCTCGGCCTCGGCCAGCTCGATCTCGCGGTGCCAGGCGTCCCGCACCAGCCTGTACCAGAAGTACAGGGCGAAGCCCGCGAACACCGCCCATTCGATGGCGTAGAAGAGGTTCAGCCAGTTCAGGGTCTCCTCCGGCACCGGCGGTGGCGACTCGATCGCCGTGAGGCCCGCGGGGGCGGAGGAGGCGACGAGGTAGCCGCCGTACGCAGGGCCGCTGTACTCGCTCCACATGTTCACGAGCTCGGCGACGGACATCGCCGAGGGCTCCCCGGGCGCGGCATGGCCCGCCGTCTCAGGGTCGTCCGGGGGCAGGTAGCGGCCGGTGAGGCTCACCGGCGCGGCCGGCTGTGCCGAGAGGGAGTCCCGGGCCGCCTCGACGGCGGAACGGTCGGCGGACCAGCCCAGGGCGACCGCCAGGTCGCCCTCGGCCTTCAGATGCCCCACGAGCCAGAAGCCGGTCTGCCCCTCGTTGAGGCGGCCGGGCAGCACCAGATAGTCGGCCGGAACATAGCTGCCCTGAACGCTGAGCATGCGGCCGCCGGCCTGCTCCGAGACCGGGGCTCCCGGCTGTGTCACCTGCCCGATCGGCACGACCGTCTCCGTGTCCAGCTGGTTGACGATCGCGTTGCGCACCGCCTGGCCCAGCTGCCACTGGCCCAGCAGCGCGAAGACCACGGCGAGCGCGAGCGCCAGCAGAAGGGCGAGGATCCAGCGCGGGCGGACCATCACCGAGACGAGGGTCGGCTGCGCGGGCGCCACCGCGCCGCCGCGCCGACCAGCCGCCATCCGCCTGCCTCGCTCTCCCCGCTCGACGGGCCCTCAGTCTAGGCGACGCCCCTGGGCAGGAGCCGCTGCGCGCATGGGCCGCTCAGGGATGCAGCCGGGCGATCGTCTCGTCCACGCCCGTGGCGGTCACGTCGAAATCGGGCACCTGCAGGCGCACGCGATCGGCCGCGACGTCGTCCGGCTGCTGCTGGCTCGCCCGCTCGGCCGCCACGCGCTGCAGGTAGCGCTCCACCTCCAGGCCCTCGCGCGCCTCGTCCCAGCCCAGCGCCTTCGCCATCAGGGCTGCCGCGACAGGGGCGGCGGAGACGCCGCGGTCCCACGCCTCGATGGAGATGCGGGTGCGTCGCGCGAGCACGTCGTCCAGGTGCATGGCGCCCTCATGGGTCGCCGCGTAGACGACCTCCGCGCCGATGTAGTCGTCGGCCCCCGGCAACGGCTCGGCGAGGCTCGGATCCTCCGCGATGAGCTCGAACAGCTCGTCCACGAGCACGCCGTAGCGGTTGAGCAGATGCTCGATGCGCACGGGATGCAGGCCGGTCTCCTTCGCCGTGCGGCCGCGCCTGTTCCAGGCGGCGCGATAGCCCTCCGCGCCCACCAGCGGGATGTCCTCCGTCGTGGACGGAGGCACGCGGCCGTCCAGCGCCGCCACGGCTGCGTCGATGGCGTCCTTCGCCATCACGCGGTAGGTCGTCCACTTGCCGCCCGCCACGACCACGAGGCCCGGGACCGAGTGGGTGACGATGTGCTCTCGCGAGAGCTTCGACGTCTCCTCCGACTCGCCGGCCAGCAGAGGGCGCAGACCGGCGTAGACGCCCTCGACGTCCTCCCGGGTCAGAGGCACCGCCAGCACCCGGTTCACGTGCTCCAGGAGGTAGTCGATGTCGGCCGCGGTGGCCGCCGGATGCGCCTTGTCCAGGTCCCAGTCGGTGTCGGTCGTGCCGATGAGCCAGTGCCGCCCCCACGGGATGACGAACAGGACGCTCTTCTCCGTGCGCAGCAGCAGTCCCATCGTGGACTGGAACCGGTCCCGGGGCACGACGAGATGGATGCCCTTGGAGGCCCGCACCTTGAACTGGCCGCGCTCGCCGACCATCGCCTGCGTGTCATCCGTCCACACGCCGGTGGCGTTGACGACCTGCTTGGCCCGCACCTCGAAGCGCTCGCCGGTGATCTTGTCGAGCACGACGACGCCGACCACGCGCTCGCCGACCTTGAGGAAGCCCTCGACGGCGGCGCGGCTGGCCACCTGTGCGCCGTAGGAGGCGGCAGTGCGCACGAGGTTGGTCACGTAGCGGGCATCGTCCACCTGGGCGTCGTAGTAGGACAGTCCTCCGCGATGCGCCCGTGAGGCGAGGCTGGGGACCGCACGCCTGACCTGCCCGCGGCTGAGATGGCGATGGTGCGGCACCCCCGGCGGCCTGCCGCCGGTGTAGGAGAAGGCGTCATAGAGCATCATCCCCGCGCCGACGTAGAAGCGCTCGATGAAGCGCTTGCGCACCGGGTACAGGAAGCGGACCGGCTTGACCAGGTGCGGCGCGATGCGCTGCAGCAGCAGCCCCCGCTCGATGAGCGCCTCCCGCACCAGGCGGAAGTCGAGCTGCTCCAGATAGCGGATGCCCCCGTGCACGAGCTTCGAGCTGCGGCTCGAGGTGCCCGAGGCCCAGTCGCGCGCCTCGAGCAGGCCGGTCGTCAGCCCGCGCGTCACCGCGTCCAGCGCCGCGCCGGCACCGACGATGCCGCCCCCGACGACCAGCACGTCGAGCTCCGTGTCGCGCATGGCCGCCAGTGCGCGCTCGCGCTGCTGCGGGTTGAGGTCGGCGCCGATCCGGGTTCCGGCTCGACGGGAGTGCGGTTCGGCGGCCATCTCGGACTCCTCTGCAGCTAGGGCGCTACGACGACATCGATGCGCTGGAATTCCTTGAGCTCGCTGTAGCCGGTCGTCGCCATGGCCCGCCGGAGCGCTCCCGCCAGGTTGGCCGTTCCGTCCGCGACCGGCGCGGGGCCGTGGAAGATCTGCTCCAGCGGGGCGATCGCGCCCACGTGCATGCGGCTTCCGCGCGGCAGCTCGGGATGGTAGGCCTCCGCGCCCCAGTGCCAGCCGCCGCCGGGGGCGTCCGTGGCGCGCGCGAGAGCCGCGCCGAGCATGACGGCGTCCGCCCCGCAGGCGATGGCCTTCACGATCGCCCCGGAGCTGCCCAGGCCGCCGTCGGCGATGACGTGGACGTAGCGCCCGCCGGACTCGTCCAGGTAGTCGCGGCGCGCACCGGCGACGTCGGCCACCGCGGTCGCCATCGGCGCGTGGATGCCGAGGGTGGAGCGGGTCGTGGAGGCGGCGCCTCCGCCGAAGCCGACGAGCACGCCCGCGGCGCCGGTGCGCATGAGATGCAGGGCCGCCTGGTAGCTGGCGGCTCCGCCCACGATGACCGGCACATCCAGCTCGTAGATGAACTTCTTCAGGTCCAGCGGCTCGCGACCGCGGGACACGTGCTCGGCCGAGACCGTCGTGCCGCGGATGACGAAGATGTCCACGCCGGCCTCGATGACCGTCTGGTACAGCTCCTGCGTCCGCGCGGGCGAGAGCGAGCCGGCGACGGGGACCCCGGAGGCGCGGATCTCGGCCAGCCGGGCCGTGACGAGCTCGCGGTCGATGGGCGCGGAGTAGATCTCCCGCAGCCGGGCGATGACGTTCTCCTGGGGCAGGCCTCGGATCTCCGCCAGCAGCGGCTCCGGGTCCTCGTAGCGCGTCCAGAGGCCCTCGAGGTCGAGGACGCCCAGGCCTCCCAGCCGGCCGATCTGGATCGCCGTCGCCGGGGACACCACGGAGTCCATCGGCGCCGCGATGAACGGGGTCTCGAAGGTGAAGGCGTCGATCGTCCACTGCGTCGAGACGACCTCGGGGTCGCGGGTACGGCGACTCGGGACGACGGCGACGTCGTCGAAGGAGTACGCCCGCCGGCCGCGCTTGGACCGGCCGATCTCCAGCTCCATGCTCACCGGCTCAGCCTACCCGCGCGGCGCCGCACGGGTCAGCTGCTGAGGATTCAGCGGCGGTAGTTCGGAGCCTCCACGACCATCTGCACATCGTGCGGGTGCGACTCCTTCAGGCCCGCCGCGGTGATCCGCACGAAACGCCCCCGCTCCTTGAGCTCGGCGATGGTACGCGCGCCGGTGTAGAACATGGACTGGCGCAGCCCGCCCACGAGCTGGTAGACGACGGACGCGACCGGCCCCCGGTAGGGCACCTGGCCCTCGATGCCCTCGGCGATGAGCTGCTCGTCGCTGGGCACGTCGGCCTGGAAGTAGCGGTCGCGAGAATAGGAGGTCTTCTTGCCGCGGGTCTGCAGGGCTCCGAGCGAGCCCATGCCGCGATAGTTCTTGAACTGCTTGCCGTTCACGTAGACGAGGTCCCCGGGGCTCTCGTCCGTGCCGGCGAGCAGCGAGCCGAGCATGACCGTGTCGGCGCCGGCGACGAGCGCCTTGGCGATGTCCCCCGAGTACTGCAGCCCGCCATCGGCGATGACCGGGACGCCGCTCTCTCGCGCGGCCAGGGAGGCCTCGTACACGGCCGTGACCTGGGGCACGCCCACCCCTGCGACCACGCGCGTGGTGCAGATCGAGCCCGGGCCCACGCCGACCTTCACCGCGTCGACCCCGGCGTCCACGAGGGCCTGGGCGCCCTCGCGGGTGGCCACGTTCCCGCCGATGACGTCGATGTGCGCGAAGGACGGATCCGACTTCAGCCGTCGCACGATGTCGATCACGCCGGCGCTGTCGCCGTTGGCCGTGTCCACGACGATGACGTCCACGCCCGCGTCGCGCAGCGCCTCCGCCCGCTCCCAGGCGTCCCCGAAGAAGCCGATCGCCGCGGCGACGCGCAGCCGCCCCTCGGCGTCCTTCGTCGCGTTCGGGTACTGCTCGCTCTTGTCGAAGTCCTTGACGGTGATGAGGCCGGTCAGGCGGCCCTGCGCGTCGACCAGCGGCAGCTTCTCCACCTTGTGCTGGGCGAACAGCGCCAGCGCCTGCTCCGGCTTGATGCCTGCCGGCCCTGTGATCAGCGGCGCGTGCGTCATCACGTCGCGCACGAGGGTGCTCTCGCGCTCGAAGGGCGAGACGAAGCGCATGTCGCGGTTCGTGATGATGCCGACGAGCCGGCCGTCGCCCTCCACCACGGGCAGGCCCGAGATGCGGAACTGGGCGCAGATCGCGTCGACCTCTGCGACGGTGGCGTCGGGGGTCGTGGTCACGGGGTTGCTGACCATGCCGGACTCCGAGCGCTTCACCTTGTCGACCTGGGCGGCCTGGTCGGCGATCGAGAGGTTGCGGTGGATGACCCCGATGCCTCCCTGCCGCGCCATCGCGATCGCCATACGGGCCTCG
>Ga0180223_1002266_pt1 | contig 11961 bp, 13 predicted proteins | sample eDN5th30CKraftOP_FD_151337 | JGI IMG/M metagenome (GOLD analysis project Ga0180223, IMG submission 151337) | Enriched Organic Plus compost microbial communities from Emeryville, California, USA - eDNA 5th pass 30_C Kraft OP (version 2) (version 2) ...
GAGATCGGCCCGGTGCAGGATCGAGATCGGCACGCGCTCGCCGTCGGCGGCCGTGGCGAAGATGCGCCGGACCTTGTAGGCCGCCGGATCGTGGCCCGACGGCACCTCCTGCCGCTTCAGCAGAACCCGCTCGCCGGTGGCGAGGTCGTAGTCGTAGGTCTCGGTCGGCCGCGCCATCGAGGCGTAGAGGAAGCGCAGCGTATCCGTGTCGAATTCGTAGCCGGCATCCATGCCGAGCCCGTAGGCCTCCTCGTCGAAGGCGATGGTGCTCTCGGCCCCGCTCGCGAGATCACGGATCACGATGCGCGGCAGGCCGTCCTCGCGCTCCAGCCGGATCAGCCGGCCCTTGAGGCAGAGATGGTCGAGGATCAGCCGGCCCTGTTTGTGGGGAACGAGGTCTCGCCATTGCTGCGGAGCCGGATCGTCAAGCGGGGCCGTGACGATCTTGAAGTCCTCGGCGCCGTCGGCATTGGTCAGGATCACGAAATCCGCACCGTGATGCTCGACGCTGTATTGCCGGCCGGGTCGGCGCGCGGCGACGAGGCGCAGCGCCGCCGCAGGGGCATCGAGGTCGAGCAGCCGGATCTCGGATGTCTCGTGATCGCTGATCGAGATCAGCAGGAAGCGGCCGGACTGGGTCTTGTCGATATCGACGAACATGCCGGCATCGGCCTCGTCATGCAGCAGCTCGTCCGCCGCGGCGGCCGTGCCGAGACGGTGGCGCAGCACGCGCGACGGCCTGTGGTCGGCATCGAGCGCGACATAGAAGAAGGAGCGTGAATCCCGCGCCCAGACGATGTCGCCGGTGGTGTCGCCGACCTCGTCGGCGAGATCCTCGCCGGTCTCGAGATCGCGGATGCGGATCCTGTGCAGCTCGGAGCCGGCCTCGTCCGCGCTCCAGGCCAGGAGCCGGTGGTCGGGGCTGTGCGCCGTGTCGCCGAGATCGAAGAAATCCTTGCCGTCCGCCAGCGCATCGGCGTCGAGCATGATCTGCTCGCGGCCCTTGCGCAAGGACGCCTTCCGCTCCGGGCGCGGGCGGCGGCAGATCAGCGGATGCTCGGCGCCCTTGCGGTAGCGCGCATAGTAGAGCCAGGGGCCGTCCGGCTGCGGGACGCTGGAATCGTCTTCCTTGATGCGCCCGCGCATCTCCTTGACGAGTTCGCGCTGCAAGCTGCGGGTCGAGGCCATCAGGCTCCTGCAATAGGCGTTCTCCGCTTCGAGATAGGCGCGGATATCGGCCGGCAACGCCTCGGGCGCGCGCAGGACCTCCTTCCAGTTCGGCGCGCGCAGCCAGCCGTAATCGTCGCGCAGGGCGACGCCGTGGACGATGCTTTCCTTCGTCCTGATCTCCGCCCGGGGCGCCGCCGGCAGGCGGCGGCCTCGACGCGGCGCGCCGCTCTGATCGCGAGGGCCGGGGGCAGGGCGCATGACGGGTTCTCCTGGGCGGGTGAGCGAGAGGTAGAGGCCCCTCGGCGCGGTGACAAGGCGCACGCGATGCGGGAAGGTTTACCTTGTCGTGTATCTGAAATCGCAGTCATGTCCGCATTTGAATATTGCGGCGGATTGATCTTGTTCCATTCAATTGTTCGCTTGCGTGACTAGTCAGTATCCATTACAGGCTGATCTCGATAGGTCGGGATCAATGATTCTGACGCGGGTAATGCCTGACACTATTGGCAAGAATGGCCAGGAGGCCGCGCTTCCAGAGACGGGCGATCGTCAAAGTCCACGCCAAGAACGATAAAGGAGCGACATAGCCATGGCTGAACATGAAGGAGCGGACTTCATTGAGCTCACGGCAGACATTGTTTCTGCCTATGTTTCCAACAATTCTGTTCCTGCGTCCGACTTGCCCGCCCTGATCAGCGAAGTCCATTCGGCGCTGAATCGCGTGGTCGGCGGCGCGGCGCCGGTCGTTCCCGTCGAGGCGCCGAAGCCGGCGATCCCGGTCAAGAAGTCGATTACTGCCGATTATCTGATCTGCCTCGAGGACGGCAAGAAATTCAAGTCGCTGAAGCGCCATCTGCGCACGCAGTACAACATGTCGCCCGAGCAGTATCGCGAGAAGTGGGGCCTGCCGCCCGACTATCCGATGGTCGCGCCGAGCTATGCCGAGGCCCGCTCGCAGCTCGCGAAGAAGATGGGCCTGGGCCAGCAGCGCCGCAAGCGCCGCTGAGACGCCCCGCAGGCTGCATCGCAGCAAGCCTGCATCGGACAAGCAGAGCCGCCGGGGATCCGGCGGCTTTTTTCATGCCGCCTCCAGCCGCGCCGCGGGGATAACCATCGGGCCGGGCTTGCCAAGCCGGATTTAGGAATATAATCATATGTTCCGCAAGCCGCACCGAAGATGCGCGGCGGGAAAAGAGGAACATATGATGAACAATTTGGGCGCAGGCGCTGACACGGCCTTGCAGGAGGCTGCCGGGGCGCGGCTGGCGGAGACGGCGGTCGCCGCCGCGGCCGGCATCCCGTCGCGCAAGCTCAGGGCCTTCAACCGTGGCCGCCGGCCAGTCGCCCGGGCGCGGCAGCGGGCGATGTATCTCGCCCATGTCGCCTTCGGGCTCACGCTCTCGCGCGTCGGCGTCTGCTTCGGGCGCGATCGCACCACGGTCCGTCATGCCTGCGCGCTGATCGAGGACAGCCGCGACGACCCGCGCTGCGAATTCGGCCTCAGCGCGCTCGAGGCGGCGCTCCTCGCCATCCGCTCCAGCCTGTCCGGCGCACCGCAGGAGGCATCCCGATGACGGACGAGACCTTGCGCCGCGACCGCGACCGGCTGCTGCGGCATCTCGCCGAACCCGGCGCCTATGGCATCGTCTCGCCGCTCGGCTGCGGCCGGATCGCGCTTTATCGGCAGCGCGGCGGCGCCAGCCTCGGCGCCGGCTATGTCGCGGCCGGGGCGGCGGCGGTGCTCGTCGCGGAGCGGCTGGCGGCCTGGAGCGGCGAGGGCCGGCGAGCCCGCCTCGTCGCGCGGGCGCCGGCGCCGCCGCCGGCCGCGGCCGCTGCGGCGCCGGCGCCCGCCCCGCGGATGGAGGCGCGCGAAAGCCCCTTGCTCTGGCTGCATCGCCGGCTCGGCCGGGACGGCAAGCCGCAGATCAGCGACGCCGAATTCGCGGCGGGCGAGCGTTTCCGGGCGGATATCACCCGGGCCGGCCTGCTGCCGCGCACGACGATGAACTGGGATGCGGCGCTGACGCCGGACGAGCGCGCGCCGGGACCGCGCGATCCGGCCGGCGCTTCCGATGCCGCCATCGCCGCGCGCCAGCGCGTCCGGCGCGCCTGCGAGCGTCTCGGGCCGGAATTGTCGGGGCTCGCCATCGATGTCTGCGGCTTCCTCAAGGGGCTCGATCTCGTCGAGCGCGAGCGGCGCTGGCCGGCGCGCTCGGCGAAGGTGGTGCTGCGCGTGGCGCTGGCGACGCTGGCCGCGCATTACGGGACGGATCGGGCCGGCAGGGTGGCGGGCCTCACGGCCTGGCTGGAGCCGGGAGCCCGGCCGGAGATCCCGCCCGCGGCCGGGACCTGACGCGGCCCGGCCGGCGCGGCCGCCGTCTCAGGCCGCGGCGGCGGCCCGGGCGTCGCTCTTGATGCGCTCGATCATGGCGCGCACGCCGTTGGAGCGTTGCGGCGTCAGATGCGCGGCGAGGCCGAGCCGCTCGTAGATGGCGAAGGCGTCGGTGGCGAGGATCTCGCCGGCTGGGCGGCCGGAGAAGATCGCGAGGGCGAGCGCGACCAGCCCGCGCACGATATGGGCGTCGCTGTCGCCGCGGAAATGCAGGCGCGTTCCGGCGCCGGGGCCCCCCTCGCTGCGCAGCTCGAGCCAGACCTGGCTGGCGCAGCCGCGGACCTTGTTGGCGTCGTTATGCGCCGCTTCCGGCAGCGGCTCGAGGCCCTTGCCGAGCTCGATCAGATAGCGGTAGCGGTCGTCCCAGTCGTCGAGCAGCTCGAAATTGGCGACGATCTCGTCGAGATTGGTGGTCATGTCCTGCCTTGCCGCCCTCGGCTTGCATGCGGGGCCGGCGCGCTCTCTTCCCGCGGCTTGCGGGCCGGCGTCAAGCATTCAACGCGGGGGCGTGCGGCCGGTTGCTGCGGAGGCCATGGCGTCGAGCACGCGCCCGCGCGTCTCGGGGTCGAGCCCGGCCAGGATCTGCGCCGCCTCGCGCGCCGCGGTCAGGCTGCCCGTCGTGAGCCGCGGCTCGGCCTGGACAGCGCTCGCGATCTGGCGGACGGCCTGCGGCAATTCGGCCTCGGCCGGCTTGCCGCCATGGACCGGCGAATTCATCGCGATCAGGCCGATGATCGCGACCTTGCGCAGGAAGTAAGCCATTTCGTTCTCCGTCGCGGTTGGGGGCCGCGAGAGGGACCCTAGCCGGGGATCCGGAAAAATCGCGTCATTTCAAATGCTCAAATACGAGTCGAATGCCGCTGGCGATCTTCAGCTTCCGTTCACCCTGCTTTGAACTGCCCGGCCGGACGCTGCAGCCAGGTCGGGCGGCGTAAGAGCATGATTTGACGTCATAAAAAACCGAAGCAGGGCGGTCCGGGGGCTTTTCGGAGGTTCCCGCCTTAAGCCCCGCTTAAATTCCCCATGGCGAGATGGCGGAGAGCGGACATGTCGGTCCGCGAGAGTTCGGGCGTTGCGTTTTTGATGGCGATGGCAGCACTGAGGACACAGGCGGCGGCACTGGTGCATGCATCGGTGCGGGCCGATTCCTGCGAGAGGGGGCGCCATGAGCGCTTCATCCTGTCGCGCCTGCTCATCGGCGCCGCGGCGCTCGGCCTCGCCCCGGCCTATCTCGCCTGGCGCGGCACGCTCGGGGCCTTCGAGGCCGCCATGGTCGTGGCCGCGGCCCTGCCGCTGCTCGCCGTCTTCATCCTGTCCCGCAGCGGGCGGCTCGATGTCGCCCATGCCGTCTCGGCGGCGGCGCTGTCGCTCTTCGTCGTGACCCTGGCGGCGGTGACCGGCGGCGCGACCTCGCCGCTGCTCGCCGGGCTCGCCGTCGTGCCGGTGGAGGCCGCGAGCTTCGGCGGCCGCAAATTCGTCTTCCGCTCCGGGATGGTGGCGGTGACGGCGCTGCTCGGCGTGGTCGTGGCCGGCGAGATCGGCGCCTTCGCCGCGCCGCCTGCGTGGATGGGGCAGGCGATGCCGCTGCTCGTCATCGGCGCGCTGGTGCAGGCGCTCGTCGTCACCGCCCTGATGCTGCGCCGGCGCGACGCCGAGCTCGGCGAGTACCGCGCCACGGATGCGCGGGCGCGGGCTCTGCTCGACCATGTCGGCGATCTGGTGACCTGGCACGATGCGGACGGCGCGGTCGTCTTCGCCAACGCCGCCGCCCGCAGGCTCGCCGGGGCCGAGCCGCGCGAGCTCGTCGGGCGCGGTCTGTTCGAGCGCGTGCATATCGCCGACCGGCCGCTCTTCCTGAAGGCGCTGAGCGACGCCGCCCATGGCGATGCCGGCGTCAGCGCCTGCTTCCGCACGCTGTTCGTGCCGCTGGATGAAAGCGAGGGGCGCGTCCCGGTGTCGCGCTGGCTCGAGATGCAGGCCCACCGCGTCGAGGACCGCCAGGCCCGCGACGGCGCCACCGTCGTCTGCGTGATGCGCGACGTCACCGAGCGCCGTGCGCAGGAGGAGGAGCGTGCCCGCGGCCATGCCGAGGCGCTGAAGGCCAACGACGTCAAGGCGAGCTTCCTGGCGACGGTCAGCCACGAATTGCGCACCCCGCTCAATGCCATCATCGGTTTCTCCGAGATGCTCAGCATGGACGAGGCCGGCCGGCTGGATGCGCAGAAGCGGATGGAATATGCCGGCATCATCCACGCCTCGGGCAACCACCTGCTCGATGTCGTCAACACCCTGCTCGACATCTCGAAGATCGAGAGCGGCGCCATGTCGATCGCGCGCGACCCGCTCGACGTCGCGGCCCTCGCCAAGGATTGCTGCGCGCTGATGGCGCTGCGCGCCGAGAGCGGCGGCGTCGCGCTCGAGCCAGTGCTGGGGCCGGCCCTGCCGCAGGTCGACGGCGACCGGCGCGCGCTGAAGCAGGTCGTGCTCAACCTGTTGTCCAACGCCATCAAGTTCACGCCTGCGGGCGGGCGCGTCACCCTCGCCGTCGTCCGCGACGGGGATGTGATCGATCTCTCCGTCTCCGACACCGGCATCGGCATCTGTGCCGCGGATCTGCCGCGATTGGGTGATCCCTTCTTCCAGGCCAAGGGCTCCTACGACCGCGCCCATGAGGGCACCGGCCTCGGCCTCTCCGTCGTGCGCGGGCTCGTCGGCCTGCATGGCGGGCGGCTCAGCGTCGAGAGCGCGCCGGGGATCGGTACCCGTGTCTCGGTCCGGCTGCCGATCGGCAGCGCCGAGGTCGCCGAGCAGCCGGCCAGGATCGTGACCTTCGCCAGGGCGCCCCGCCGGGGCCTCGACACCAAAGAACCGCTTCGCCTGACCGCCTGAGAACGAGCCGAACCGATGTCCGCTACCATGGCCGCCCGCGCCCGCACCGGTACCTCTCTGTCCGCCCCGGTCCGGCGGGCGCAGCCGGCGCGCCGTAAATCCTCGTTCTGGATCAAGCCGCTGCTGTGCGGCGCGGGCCGGCGCCCCGGCCGCGCCCTGGTCTTCCTGGCGTTCGGGCTCGTCTCGCTCGCCATCGTCGTCAACGCGCTGATGTTCCAGAAGGCGCGCCACCCGCATCCGATGCTGCCCCGCTCCGTCGCGGCGGAGGAGGCGCGCCCGGCCCCGGCCCTGCGGCGCGCCGAGCCCGCGCCGGCTCCGGCGCCGGTGGCGGCGCCGCCGGCCGATATCCCGGCGCTGCTGGCGCCGGCCCTGCCGCCCTCGCGCCCGACCGGCCTGTCGCAGGCGCAGCGCGAGGCCGCGCCGCGGCCGCCGGCGGCCGTCACTCCCGTCGCCCGCACGCCTGCTCCGGCCGCTGCCGCTCCGCGCGCCGCGGCTCCCGCGCCGCGCGATCCGATCGCCGATCTGATCAATGGCGGCGATTTCCGGCCGCCGGCGGAGATTCGGGGCGCATCGGCGCGTTCGGCCGCCGCCCCGCGCCGCACGGCAGCGAACTGAGGCGGGCGGCGCCGCGATGGCGCGTCTCACCAGCGAGTTCTGGATCTCGGCCTGGCTGCGCCAGGCGGCGCTCGACGGGCTGATCGCGGTGCTGCGCCGGCGCGGTGCCGCCGAGGCCGGCGCCATTTTCGTCAAGCTCGACCGGCTGGACGGCACGGCGGCGCTCTACGGCCCGGCGCCGCAGGCTCTCGCCGCCGATGACGGGGTGCGTCGGTTCCAGCTCCTGCTCGAATCCGATCCGCTGGCGGTCGAGGATCGCGTCGCGCGCGAACTGCGCTTCGACGGCGATCTCTGGCTCGTCGAGATCGAGAACCGGGCCGGAGATCCGCGCCTGGAGCTGGCGCGGGACTAGGGTATCGGCGCGAAAACTGGAACGCGGCTTTCGGGAAAAGCCGATACTCTCGCGTTTTCATCGCTCCGGCGCGTCGCGCGGAGGCGTCAGCCGCGTTCCCGCTGCGGGCCGATCCGGCCGAGCACCTCCGACATCGCCGGCTGGCTCTCCGGCCGGAGGGCGCCGGTGCGCGCGGGCGTGCCGCTCGGGTCCATCGCCGGCTGATGCTGGCCGCGGCGCGGCGGCAGGGCCGGCACCAGTCCGGCGATCTGCTGGACCAATCGCCGGGCGACGGCCGGCCGGGTCGCGCGCATCAGGGAAACCAGCGCGAAGATGCGCTCGACGGAGTGGGCCGCCTCGTCCCCCAGCCGGATCAGGAAGCGCGTCGCCTCCTCGACCGTGGCGCCGCTGGCGACGAGGGCCAGCGCGGCCAGCTCGCGCGAGGCGTCGCGCCGCATCGCATCGGCGAAGGCCGGGCCGCCGCCGAAGGAGCGGGCGATCGCGGCGAAGGCCAGCTCGTGATCCTCGCTCGCCAGCGCCAGCCATTCTGCGAAGGTCGCGGCCGCGACCGGTGTGAAGCGCTCGCCCGGATGCAGCGCCTCATGGGCGGCGAGCGAGTCCAGGATGGCGAGCCGCCGCTCAGGCCCGGCCTGCAGGAAGAGCGGCGCGAGGTCGAGATTGGCGAGGTCGGAACGGGCGAGGAGGCCGGGCCGGTAGGCGGGGCGGCTGCGGGCGCGCGCGATCAGGAGCGCGGCCGCCGTCCGGGGCAAAGGCGCCTCGGCATTGGCGATCAATGCGAGGTCGAGCGCTTCCCGGTCGCGCTCGACCAGCATCAGCACGGCGACGCCGGTCAGGTCCCGGCGGGCGGCGAGGGCCGCCAGCGTCTCGTCGTCGCCGGTTTCCGCCAGCCTTTCGATCTCGGCGGAGCCGAGCGGGAAGCCGTGCCGCAGCATCGCGACGAAGACGGCGCCGCCGCGTGCGCGCAGGGCCAGCAGGACGGGCGCCGGCGCATGGCGCCAGCCGGAGAGCTTGCGTGCGAGGGCGAGGGCCGTCGTCTCGTCCACGGTCGGAATCAGCGCCGTCGCCATCTCCGAGAAGGCGGCGAGATCGTCGCGCTGCGGCTGGGACGCGGTGAGCAGCAGGTCGGCCTTGACCCGCAGCGAGACCTGGCTGAGGTCGAGCCCGCCCTCGCGGGCGAGGCGTGCGAGACGGGCGAGGTCGTGGGCGTCGGGCTTGGTCATCGAGGCAGGATCCGGTGTCGCCGCGCAGATTATCCCCGAGGGTTTAAGACTGCGTTAACCATGTCGGGTCCTGATGGTCTTGAGAGCTGCGACGCGGAGTGCGGCTTGCGCAACCTCCGTGGCTCCAGCGACCGCAACCACGCGCCGGGCAAGGAGGCGCCATGGCCGACGTCATCCCCTTCGCGCTCTGGCGGCGCCACCGGCCGCGCTCCTGCGCCTTTCCGCGGCAGACCGCCGAGATCCTGTTCTTCACCGGCGTGCGCTACGAGCGCGCGGCCGAACCCGCGGCCGAGCGGAGCGCCAAATCCGCTTCGGGGCCGGGCGCCCTGTCGCGCGGCCGCGGGCCGACGCCGGGCAAGGCGGCCGGGCGCAGGAAGGCCAGGCGGCCGGCGTGAAGACGGGTCCGTTTCCAAGGGTGGTCCGGCGGTCCCGCGCCGGCAGGGTCGCTTCCGCCCTGCTGCCGGCCTGGCTGGCCTGCGCCTGCACCGCGACCACCGGCGATCTCGGCCGGCCGCGCCCGACCGTCTGGTCCCAGCTTCTGGCGCCCGAGGCGGGCTTCGTCGCGGCGGCCGGGCGGGGCGAGGCCGCCTCCCGTTTCCGCCTGACCGACGACGAGGAGCAGATGCGCGACCGCGCCTGGCGCTTCGTCATGCCGGCCAGCCCGAACAGCGTCTTCCAGGGCGAAGTCTCGAACCTGGCCCATACCCGCATCCTGCCGGTGGCGGCCCAGTCGACCGACGTCTCGGATTACTTTCGCGGGCTGACCGGAATCGCCTTCGCCTCGCAGGCCTCGCGCTACAACCGCATGACCGAGGACGCCAATGCCGACCGCCTGCTGATCGGGCCGTTCCGGGCCAATGCCATGCGGGTGGTGAGCATGGACCGGGTGCGGATGCGCACCGTCCAGACCTCGCCCGATGTCGCGCCGGAGAAGCAGGACCCGGCGCTGGCCCGGGTGATCGAGAACGAGGGGCTGATTCTCTGGGTCTGCGAGCGTCTCGATTTCCGCATCAGGAGCTACCGCCACGCGCTCGCCAATCTCGTCGTCGAGATGCCGTCCCGCGAGGCGGTCAGGGCCGAGCGCGCCATCATGGCGCTGGAGGCCGAGGCCGGCCCGCTCTGCAAGATGCCGCTGAACGACGCTTTCGGCGACGGCGCGAAGCGCCCCGTGGTCTACAAGGGCTGAGTCCGGCGAGGCGAGGGGCTCAGCCCGCCGGGCCGCACCGGACGCCGCCGGCCAGGGCTTCCGCATCGCCCCGGTCAGAGGGCCGCTTGGCGAGCACCCGCGCCACGACGAGCCCGCGCTCCGTATCCGACACCACGCGCAGTTCGCGGCTGGTCTCGCCCTCCTCGTCATTGGCGACGCGCTCGTCATATTGCGCCTCGGTGAGGACGAGGAATTCGAGCACGCCGCGGATCGCCGCCCGGTCGGTGATCGCGTAGATCACGCCGCCGCCCTGCCGCTGCAGCGTCAGGCCGAGCGGCAGGGTTCCGGTCCGGGCCACGACGCGCACGGGGCCGGCCGCGAGATCATAGGCGCAGACCGCGGTGACTACGTCCGGGTCGGCCTCCTGCAGGGCGGGCAGGCTGCCGGAGCCGCGCGCCAGCGGAACGATCTCGGCATTCCCCTCGGCGCCGAGTTCGCGATAGGCATAGGCCGCGTCGCGCTGCGAGAGGGCGGGGATCAGCAGGATCGTGACGATGTGCACGATCGCCGCGAGCATCAGGCCGGCCAGCGTCGTCAGGCCCAGGCGCATGCCGGCGGCGCGCAGCCGCTGCGGCCAGCGGGGCCGCGCGGGCGCGGGCAGGGGGGTGGAAAGGGGGGGCGCGGGCACGGGTGCCGGCCGGGGCTCTCCCGACGGCAGGGGGGCCGCGTCGTGGTCGATCGCGCTCATCGGCAATCCAGGCGGGCGATCCGCGGCAGGTTCGCCGCGCGCGTCTCGCCGGTCTGGCTGGAGACGGGCGTGTCGTAGAGCCGCAGCCGGAACTGGAAGCGGCCGGCCGCCGGCAGGGGCAGCCAGTTGCCGGCCTGCGGCGCCGCCGCGGCGACGATCGACAGGGCGCCGTCCTCGCCCCGCACGATCTCGGCATCGCTGAAGCTCGCCCGGTCGAGCGGCAGGGCGAAGGGACGGCCGGCGCCGTCGGTGACACCGAGCGTCCAGCCGCGCGTCGTCGGCACGCTGCCGCTCAGCCGGTAGCGGCAGCGGCCGTCGAGATGGGCTCCGTCGTCGCTGCGCTCGGCGATCAGCTCGACCCCTTCGCCGGCGCCGAGCGGCAGATGGACGCCGCGCGCCAGATAGGCCCGCATATAGGGATCGACGCCGCGGCTGCCGCTGCCCGGCCAGGCCATCCAGGCGCCGACCTCGACCTTGCCCACCGCCGGCCGGCCGGCGACCGCCCAATGGGCGGAGACCAGCCCGAGGCCGGCGCCGAGCCCGAGGATATAGGCGAGATCGAGAATCCGCACGCTTGCCTTCCGCGCCCGCGCTGCATCGCGGGCCGCCGGAGTTGAACCCCGCCGCCGCGGATCGTCAACCGCCGGCCCGGCGCCCTCGTGATTGCAGGGAGCGAAGCGGCGAGGCAGCCCGGGCGGATCGGGGGCGAGACGTCCGGCCCGGCCGTCCCGGGTTGCGTCGCGGAGCCTGTCCCTGGGCTTGCCGAAGACAAGACCCGCGGGCGCGCAAGGGCGGGAAAGGACGACGCCCGATCGTCAGCGCAGCCGCGTCTCCGCCCCGGACAATTCGCGGATGCCGACCTGGAGCGGCCGGGCCGCGCTGCGCGAGGGCTCTATCGTCCTGAACATCGCCCCGACGGCCGAGAGGACCTCGAAGGACTGCCGCGGCATATGGCCCGCGCCCGGCATGCCGGCGCCGAGCGGATCGGGCGCGGCGGCGTTCGCCCTGGCGACGGTCGCGGCCTTCGGATCGGCCGGCACGCCCGGGATCGGCTTCAGCTCCAGCCCGCGATGGGCGAACTGCATGATCTCCTTGAAGGTCATCGCCGGCAATGCGCCGCCGGTCAGGTTCGCCATCTCGGAGGAATCGTCGTTGCCGAACCAGACGGCCTCGACGAGGTTGCCGGTATAGCCGACATACCAGGCGTCCTTGTAGCCGTTGGTGGTGCCGCTCTTGCCGGCGCCGACCACGCCGTCGAGGGCGGCGCGCCGGCCGGTGCCTTCGGTCGGCACCTTGGACAGCATGAAGTTCATGTCCTGCACCACCTGCGTGCTGAGCACCTGCTGCGGCTCGGGCTCGTCGCGGCTGTGGTCGTAGATCAGCTCGCCCTGCGAGTTGGTGATGTCGATCGCGGCATAGGGTTTTGCG
>Ga0180223_1002267_pt1 | contig 11959 bp, 19 predicted proteins | sample eDN5th30CKraftOP_FD_151337 | JGI IMG/M metagenome (GOLD analysis project Ga0180223, IMG submission 151337) | Enriched Organic Plus compost microbial communities from Emeryville, California, USA - eDNA 5th pass 30_C Kraft OP (version 2) (version 2) ...
CAGGATGAATTTTTGCGGTACGGTGGCTAATGCTGGCATTGACGGTAGGGATAGGCAAAGCCGTCCAGATCGGGGAGGCGGCTGTTGTTAAGGTCGAGGACAAGCAGGGCCGAGCGGTCAAGCTTGTCTTCGCAACCGACATTTACCCGATACGCATCTTGGATGACGGCGTTATCCCGCCCCGCTTTACGCGGGGAATAACCGGGCGCCCGCGACCGTACTGACAAAATCGGGAACCTGCGAATAATCGCAAACTGACAGTAAGGGCCGCAGATCGCGGCCCTTACTGCTATACGGCTTGGCGTAAATTGTCGGGTATGTGCTCTGCGATGATGCGCGCCCGGTGGCGAAGGCGTACAATCCGGGTTGGGCGCTGCCGGGTAGCTTCCTCATATGCTGCCCTGGCGATCAGTGCATTTACCGAGCAGCTAAGAAGGGTGTCGACCCTCAGGTCGTCATCTGTCCACTGCTCAACGTGGAACTCGCAATTCGCATAACGCTGTACATATTCATTCATCGCTTTTCTCCTTTGCCGGAAGCATTGTTATTGTTCTGCCGCCAAACGAGAACGAATAGGAAACGAAAGCGCCGGTTTCCCGGCGCTGTCAAGCCACAGATGGTTTATTTGACCCCAAAGATTTTTTTGGCAACTTCGATGGCCTCTTCTATTTCGCCATCGCGGGTGGATATGTTGCAATCCTCCGAACGATCGCGCGCTTTTCCGCTGTCATCCCAACTCACATTAATTCGACCAGCCCCGGGCGTTTCTATCCAACCATTTAACAGATCGGTTCCGTTTCTAATTCCGGTAATCTCGCCGCTATAACCGCCCCGTGTAGTGATCGAAATAGGCTCAATTTTTACAGTTGCCATAACACATCCTTTTTGGCTTTCAACGTTCTCCAATCTCAGTAATTCATCACAAAATGCAAGGTGGCTGAAGTTGACATTTGTTGACATCAGCCAGTTCCATAACTCCATTTGTCACCGCAAATCCGCTATTGCATTGGCCTGCCGTTACGAGTAATTATGAGCGCACAGTTTGCGCATGACGTGCTTCTGCCCGAGAAACCCGGAGATACACGTCATGGCCGCAAAGACCACGATTCCGTTTGGCAGTCCGCTTGCCGTTGCCCGTTGGTCGGGCGCACTATTCGCTTCCGTTGAAACGCAGAGCTACTGGGCCCGCAAGTTCATGGGCGAGGATGATAATGCCATCATCCAACGCCTCACTGATCTTGAGAAGGAAGCCGGCGACACGATCCATTTCGATCTGTCGGCGCAGCTCCGCCAGAAACCAACCCCCGGCGACAATCGCATTGAGGGCAAGGAAGAACAACTTCGCTTCTATTCGGATGAAGTGAAGATCGACCAGCTCCGCCACCCGGTCTCCGCTGGCGGTAAAATGTCCCGCAAGCGCACCGCTCATGACCTTCGCAAGACTGCCAAGGCCCGCCTGTCCGAATACTGGGCGAAGTACATGGATGAAATCAACTTCATCTATGTGTCCGGCGCGCGCGGCATGAATGAGGACTTCACCGAAGAAGTCACGTACACCGGCCATGCCACGAACCCGATTCAGGCACCGGACAACGATCATATCCTTTACGGCGGCGATGCCGAGAGCAAGGCGACAATCAGCGCCACGTCCAAGATGGACCGCGACCTGATCGAACGTGCTGTCGTTCATGCTGGCATGATGCGTTCGCTCAATCCCGACAATGCCAACATGCAGCCGGTCACCATCAACGGTGAATCCCACTACGTCTGCGTTATGTCTCTGTTCCAGGAATACGACCTGCGCACGAGCGACACCGCAGGCTGGCTGGAAATCCAGAAGGCCGCTGCCGCTGCCGAAGGCCGGAATAATCCGATCTTCAAGGGCGGGCTGGGCATGATCAACAATTGCGTGCTGCACAGCCATCAGCGCGTGATCCGCTTCGACGACTACGGCGCTGACGGCAAGCAGCCCGCAGCACGCGCCCTGTTCATGGGCCGTCAGGCCGGCGTGGTGGCTTATGGTTCCACCGGCGGCATGCGCTTCACGTGGAAAGAAGAAATGCGCGACTACGACAACGAACCGACCGTTGCCGCAGGCATCATCTTCGGCGTGAAGAAGACGCGCTTCAACGACCGCGACTATGGCGTGGTCGCGCTCGATACTTACGCCTCCCGGCCCAAGAAGAAGTGATTAGCGCGCCGCCCATGACGGGCGGCACGTCGCATTTCAGATTTCTCCATCGGAGCTACGACAATGACCCATTTCAAGAGTGATGCGGCAAAGGGCAAAACCCCTGTCACCTATCCTCGCGGCGCTGGCTATGCCACCACGCAGCGCTATGTCGCCACGATCCCGGCAACTGCCGCCGTGGGCGATATCGTCGAAATCGCATGCATTCCGCCCGGTTGCCGTCCTGTGGAGGCGGTCATCGATGCAGACGGTGCAGTGAGCGGCGATATCGGCGTGATGACTGGCGACTGGGGCAAGGAAGATGCCGAACGCACTTGCGGCGCCGAAATCGCTGCCGCGCAGGATCTGACCGCCGACGCGGTTTTCCGCCCGACCAAGCCAAGCGCCTATCGCATCCCGTCGAACGACGCAGCCCGCGGGATCGGCGTGAAGATTACGACCGCGCCCACTGCCGCGGTTGCCATCGGCATTACTCTTACCGTTGTCGCTTAATCCACGGGGCGAGAAGCGCCAGACGAAAGAGTGATAAGCGGCCACGGCGGGCGTCAAGCTTTCCGTGGCCGTTTTCCCATCAACCCCGGAGGGAACATCATGCCTCGCATTCAATGCCTGCTTGGCCCGCAGTCCGATATTTATGTCGGTGGCGTCGCCTATAACTTCACCACTGATGAACATGGCCGCGCTGTCGCGAATGTGCCAAGCCAGCTTCACGCCCAGTGCTTCCTTTCGACCCAGCATTACCGGCTTCTGCCGGATGACATGATCCTTGGCGATGCGGTCCAGACCGAGCAGCTCGTCAACGATGACGACATGGAAGTCGTGTCGCAGATCGTCGAGCCGGGTGCGAGCAATCAGCAGTCCGCCGATGACACCGGCAACGGTGGCGATCATTCAGGCGCGAACAGCGATGAAAACGGCGCGGGCGAGGATGCGGACGCCTCCAATGGCGATCAGGACGGCCAGAAGGGCGATGAAAGCCAGCAGCCGAACGGTCAGCCAGGCGAGCAGCAGAAGGCACCGGAAGGCGAGGGCACCACGGTTACGCCGCAGCCCGACGCCAGCGACGTGGCAAAGCCTGAAAAGAAGAAGACAGGTCGCCCGAGAAAGGCCGACGCTGCAACGAAAGTTAACGCCGAGTAAGGTTGGTTAACGAATGGTTAAGGCCAGTGAAATCATACAGAAAGCGCAAACGCTTCTGATCGACCCGGAAGCGGTTCGCTGGCCTTTGCCGGAGCTCGCCGGCTGGATCGACAGCGCCATCAACGCAATCCTGATTGCGAAGCCATCGGCGAACACGCACTCTATCACCGTGGATCTGGAGAAGGGCACCAAGCAGAAGCTCCCGACCGACATTGACCCACGCCCCATGATGTTCATTGCAGCCAGACGCAACATCAATGCGGACGGTACACCGGGTAAGGCCGTGACCCCTGTTTCCATCCAGAAGATGGATATGTCCGATCCCGACTGGCATAGCGAGCGCCGCAAGCGCGCTGCAGCGCTGCATTACCTGTTCGACGAAAAGAACCCGACCGAATATTTCGTCTATCCGGCCAATGACGGCAAAGGCAAGCTGGATATCACCGTGGCGTGCGAGGTCGCACCGATCGTGCCGACCGGCGATCCGGACGATATCAAGTCCTATGACGTTCCGGTAGGTTTGCCAGAGCCATATTCAGAGCCGATCATCGACTATGTGTGCTACCGCGCGCAGACGAAGGACGCAACCGGCGCGGATGCCGGACGCGGTGCGCTGCACTATCAGGCATTCGCCCAGGCTATCGGCATCAAGACACAGGTTGAGGCTAATTCCAGCCCGAACGCGCGGAGGACTGGTTGATGCGGCTCGTCAATCTTGACCCGATTGTGGATCGTGTGCGCCGTCAGGCACCGGCAGCGCCGATACCGCTGATCGAGTCCAACATCATCGACAAGGCGATCGAGCTTTGCGAGGCCGTACCGGTATGGCGCGATACCGATGTGCTGAACTTCGGCGAGAACGATCCATGCGAATATCTGATGGCCGTTCCGCAGGCGGAGATTTATCGCATCGAAACTGCCACGATGAACGGACGCCCGCTTGAGCGCATCCGTGCCGAGGAATTGGACCGGCGATATCCGAACTGGATGGATGACAAGCCCGGTGAGAATATCCCACGCTTTGTCACGCAGCTTTCAGCGAACACGCTACGCCTCTATCCGGCGAACAAGTGCACCGTTCACGTGCGGCTCTGGCTCAAGCCGAGCATAGAATGCGATGTGCTGCCGTCCGATATCGTCAGTCAGCACGGCACATTGCTGTGGCAGGGCGCAGCGGGCGAAATTCTCTTGATGCCAGATGCAGAGCTTGCAAACCCGCAGCTTGGTGCACGGCTACTAGCCAAGTTTGAGGGTGGGCTCGACACACTCCGCACGAACCACACGCGAACGCAATTGCGCGCGCCGCTCCGTACCAAACCAAGCTTCATGTGAGGGTGACATGCCTGCAACGACCTATACCGGCAACAAATTGATTGACCAGCTCGTGCGCGGTGTAGCCTTCGCTCCACCAGCTCGTGTCTTTCTGGCGCTTCATACCGCTGATCCCGGTGTTACCGGCGCATCGGAAATGACCGTTGCGAAATGGCCGGGTTATGCCCGCCTCGATGCAGCACAGGGCGCAGCCGTCGACACAGGTTTTGCGGCAGCAGCCACAAAGAAAACCAAGAATGCAAAGCAGCTCCTGTTCCCAACCATGGACGGCGCAGAGTCAGTAACAATCACGCATTGGTCGCTCTGGGACGCACTGACCGGCGGGAACTGCCTTTGGACCGGTGCGCTAACCTACTCGAAGACACTCAATCCAACTGACGAAGTTGTGGTGCATCCGAACGAACTGGAACTTGAGATCGATTGATGAATGATGCCGGGACGATAGCAGGCAGCTTTATCAACGCCTTCGCAGTCAACGAAGGCGCGATAGTGCACGTTCTTACCGGCACCATGACAGCGCGCGCGACCGGCACGCTTGAGGCAACGCGCCGCACTGCGATCAATGACACGATGGTAATGAACTTTGTAGGCGTGAATGATGGACAAAGGCGGGTTGCGGCTCCCGGCACTGGCACGATTGTGCTTCTCGATACCGTCAACGCCAGCCAGCGGAACAGCGTGCGGCTGACAGGGCTAATTAATTTCGAGTCCAGCGCTATTGCGATCCGCAGGCGGTCAGCGCCTGGCACCGGTATAATTCACTTGAAAGCCCGCAACGATCTGCACGCCCGGCGAGCAGCTACAGCTCGTGGGCTATTCGCGCTGCAGCATATTCGTGCCAAGGCCGTTCGTCGCCAGCGCGCACCGGGATCAGGTCTTATCCGTTTCCTCCATTTGGTAAACTTACGCGCCTTTGCTCCGATCTATGGCAAGGACATGGTTCGGTTTCGTCAATCGGCCACCGCAGTTCGCCGCGTCGGCCTACCGTCACACGGCTTGATAGTTTTTGGCGAGGCAGCAAGCGCAACAGCCCGCCGAACGATTTCGACGGCCAGCACAATCCGCTTCCTGTCGTCAATCCGCATGCCACACGCGCACATGACTCCGACCGAGGAAATCCGGTTCATGCAAGTGCTGGAAGAATTGCGCGCCATCGATGTGCCGGAGACGTTCGATCCGATCCGCGTCATGTTCGGCGACAGAGAACTTGTTGTGCCCGAATCCTCCCGCGACATTGGCAATCCAGATATCGAGGACCCAGCATGAGCCTTGCCCTGCTTATGAAAACCCCCGGTGACGTGTTGGATTACGATGTGTCGTTCGATGAATGGCTCACCGGTGATGATCGTATCAACGGCTGGGAGGCCACGGTCGCCGATAGCGCGGCCGTCATCGACCGCGGCGATTATACCGACCGCAGTGTGCGTCTTTGGATTTCTGGCGGGGCGAACGGCGATACTGCACAAATTTCGCTCACCGTAACCACCGCGCAGGGCCGGACGAAGGTCGTTTGCTTCAAGCTTCGCATTAAGGAGTGCCGATAATGGCGGTTGTTCTTACCAATAACGCTACGTCCCTGCTGGCAGCGGCCATAGCAGCGGAAGACACCACACTTTCCGTCACGAATTCGGACGCAGGAAAGTACCCCAATCCGGGGGCGGGTCAGTGGTTTCCGCTCACTATTGTCGACAACGCCGGCAATATGGAAATTGTAAAAGCTACTGCCCGCAACGGCGCGATTATTACCATTGAGCGTGCGCAGGAAGGGACAACAGCTAAGGCATTTGCTGCCGGTGCGCGGGTTGATTTGAGAGCAACCATTGGCGCGCTGAACGATATTGGCGCGAAAACGGTTGCTGAATCAGAGATCAGAACGTCGGCACCAAGTGATGAGGATTTCATTGTTGGCGTAGGAGCAGGCAGCGCCAGCGTCTTCAAGATGGCCGTTTCGGTTTTCAAATCAGCACTGACGACGATTTTTTATGATAAGACCGAAATCAATAACATCGTAAAAGGAACAATGGACGGTCGCGCCTACCCTCGCCGTGTGGGTGGTGGCGCCCTCAACTTCAATTGGTCTGGCAAATCCGGAAATCCAACATGGTTGTGGGGCTTCAAAACCGGAGACGGCGTTGAAGGCCAAGACATGTTTGTCTATAGCCCCGGACAGTTGAGCGTCAACTACGCTTCGAGCGCAGGAAACGCCAACTCCGTTGGTGGACAGACACAGGCACAGATTTGGGCGCAGATTGAAAACCGCGCCGCAGCTTTTGCAAACGACCGTAAAAACGCCTGTGTAACCGATACCCGGTTCGCCGGATACGTTGAAGGTATTTCAGGTGCGCATTCCGTTGAATGGTGGAATCCGCCAAGCGGGTACGTAGCAACAGCGCATCGTAAAGCAGTGAGCAATTCTTACGTTAGCAACATCGCATATAGGCAACCTCAAATCTACATCGCAAACATTGGTTGGCGCGCATTTGGAGGATGGTAATGAAGAACTTCGGTAAGTTTACTTCCGGGCGCGAAATACTGACGGTTCCGGGTGAGCAAATCGGTGAAGATGAGCACGGAAACCCGATCTTTAGTGAGCCACAATCATATCCGGTCCTGATATTTCGTGATGCGAAAGGTCAGGACTTGGTTGATGTGGCGCGAGCAAATGAGCACCCATTTTACATCGCCGTGAATGACGATGGCATGATTATTTCGATGACTGACGATATCGAGCAATCGCAGATTTCCGATCATGATATCATTGGTATTGATACCGATTATGGCTTCACATTTGGCCAAGGCGGAAACGTCTACGGAAAGATTTGGAACGGAACCGCCATCGTTGAGCCAGAGCCGGAGCCAGAGCCAATTCCCGATGAAATCAGTAGGCGTCAATTCTTCCAGCATCTGGCGGCAACGGCCATTATCACTAAGGCCGAAGCTCTTGCGGCAATGCAGGGCGGTGTAATTCCCGCACCTCTGCAAGCCATTATCGACCAGCTTCCAACGGAAGATGATCGATTTGAAGCCCAAATGTTTGTGGTGGGCGCTCAAAACTTCAATCGTTTGCACTGGCTCACGGACAAAGTTCGGCAGGCTATGGCATGGACGTTGGAGCAAAGAGACGAGTTCTGGCGCGAAGCTGCAAAGCTATAGGGGGCGATCATGGTTGTTCCTAATATTAGGGTCCGGACCCATAAACAGGATTCACATGGTTGCCGCGATGTGATTCACGGCCTCTGGCGAGGAGGCACCATCGATGGCGGATTTCTTCTGGTTTTCAGATGAGCAGTGGGCGCGGATCGAGCCGCTCTTGCCGACCAAGCATCGCCCGTGCAGCGAGATAGCGCCTGGCTTTGCTTATTATTTTGACCATATGGGCTTTGATTACAGGGCATTTAAATCAGAACTGGAGAAGCATTTTCAGATCGAACGGATGAAAGGCGGCCCGTTTCCTGCCTTCGGCGCCATCTTCAATCCTGAAATCAATTTCCTTGTTAGATCGAAGGCTTTATAGTGAAGGAAATGGCGCATGACGTGCCTCTTTCGAGAGGTGAATCATGCCCGCAATCAAGCTTACTGCTTTCACCGGGGAACAACCCCGGCTCATATCCCGCCTTCTGCCCGCCACCGCCGCACAGTTTTCGGTAAATACCCGCCTTGATGACGGCGGATTGACGCCCTTCAACACCTCTGTACAAGAAGCTTCAATCGCGTCGGCCGACGCCAAAACCATTTATCGCTTTCAGAACGAATGGCTGTGGTGGCCAGAAATCGTGCACGCCGCGCCCGGCCCTGTTGCAGAAGAACGGCTTTATTACACCGGCGACGGTAAACCGAAGATGCGCGTTAACAATACGGTCTACGATCTGGCCGTTGCGCGACCTTCGGCGGCGCTCGCGACCGCCTTGAGCGGAACCGGCAATGGCGACACACAGACCCGCATCTATACCTATACCTATGTAACTGAGCTGGGCGAAGAATCCGAACCTGCGCCAGCGTCGGCGAACTTGGATTGGAAGCCCGGCCAGACAGTGACACTTTCGGGTTTTCAAGCGCCGCCTGCTGGCCGTGCAATTACGAAACAGCGCATATATCGGTCGCAAACCGGCTCGAAGGGGACATACTTCTATTTCATCGCAGAGCGTGATGCATCAAGCGCAAACTTCGTCGACAATATTGCGGTTGATGCATTCCAAGAAATGCTGCCATCTGTCGCCTGGAATGCGCCGCCCGATACGCTGCGCGGGCTTATAGCGATGCCAAACGGCATGATGGCTGCTTTCGACGGCAAGAAGCTGTATTTTTGCGAGCCTTTCCGACCTCACGCTTGGCCGGAAAAGTATGTGCTGACCACCGACGCCGATATTGTCGGGCTTGGCGCCATCGGCACGTCATTGGTGATTGCTACCAAGGCAAATCCATATCTCGCAACCGGTTCGTCTCCGGATACAATGCAGATGGTGAAGCTCGAAGCAAACTTGCCGTGCGTCAATGCCCGCGGCATCGTCGATCTTGGCTTTGCTATTGCATATCCCTCGAATGAAGGACTTGCAGCGGTGGCCGCAAATGGCGAGGCAAAGCTCGTGACGGGCAACATTATGGGCGTCAATGATTGGCGGGCCTTGTCGCCAGAAACGATCATTGGCGGGCAGCTATCCGGACGCTATATCGCCTTTTACGATACCGAGGACGTGGATGGCACCCAGATCACAGGCGCGGTTTTCTTCGACCTTGGCAGCACGCCATATCTGATCCGCACAAACACGGCGGTTTCGTCCGCCACGTATGAAATCGAGACTGGTGCGGTTTATTTCCTCGCGAAAGGTGAGCGGGACATTTACCGGCTGGATTCCCCGCAGGGAGACCGCGAATCCTACTACTGGAAATCGAAGGATTTCCATATGTCTGGGGAAGCAAGTTTTGCTGCGATCCAGATTGACACGATCGATTATGTATCTCCGCTGGAATACAAGAACTATGAAACGCAGCGCGCGCAGATCCTCGCGAAGAACGCGGAATTGATAGCGTCCAAGGTCAGCCTGGGCGATCTGAACAGTGCACCGATCAATCACATTGCATTTGCTGGCGACAATCTTCTACGCCTGCCGACCCCGCCCGGAAACGTCCGCGTGGGCGTGTACGCCAATGGCCGGTTGATAGCCACAGTTACGCGAACGGGAACGCCCGTCAGGCTTCCCGCCGTTGCAGGAACGGTTTGGGAAATTGATGTTAGCGCCAATGTCAGCGTTTCGCAAATTGTCATGGCGTCCACCATGGACGAGCTGAAGCGGGTTGCAATGTCATGAGTGTTTTCGATCAACTGCAAACCGAAACGCTGGAAGTTCTGGCGGGCAAGCGCAATCCCGGCGAGCGGCACAAAGCAGCCGTTCGTGTTTCTGATCTTGAGGCGCTGACCGATTATTCGTATCGCCTGAAATCAGGGCTCGTGTCTGCCGCTCCTACCGCCGCACAGCACAATGCGCTTGTTGAGGACGTGCAGCGCCTTCACCAGATACTGCAATCGCTATCGCAGGCGTTGAAAGACCGGCTGGGCCGCGCATGAGAGCTGCTATTTTACGGTTGATGCTCCCAGGCAAGCTTGGTGCGGTGAAGCTCGGGCCCGAAGACCGCATCACAATTGAATTGGCCAACCGCCTCCGTGCGTGGACGATCGAGCAGCGGCTGCGCGCTGTGTGGACGCATATACCAAACGAAGTGGGCGGTGGCACCAAGAACGCCAAAATCCGCTACGCGATTGCTAAAGCACTCGGCATGATCCCCGGCGCATCTGATTTCATATTCATGTGGGGAGCGGGCGCTGCAGCCATCGAGATTAAAGCTCCAGATGGTCGACAGTCAGCAAATCAATCCGATTTCCAGAAATGGTGCGAGGCGGAGAACGTGCCGTACCACATCGCGAAATCCGCAGATGAAGCCGAAAAAATCCTTCGCGACCTTGGTGTGCTGTCATGAGCTACGAATACGATTATGAGCAGCGCCGCATCTATAAGGAATGGGCCGCGCATCAGATCGGCATCGAGCAATTCCGCTCCGATGCCACCACAATCGCCGTTCTCAAAGAGAAACAGATTGTTGGGGTGACAGTTTTTGACACCTTCGCATCCGATGATTGTCAGATCCACGTTGCGTCGGACGGCTCGCGGCGTTGGCTCACTCGTGACTATATGCGGATGGTGTTCGCATATCCGTTCGTTCAACTCCGGTTCAAGCGCATCACATCGTTTGTGCCGGAAAGTAACGTTGCATCCGCCCGATTCTGCGCTCATATGGGCTTTCGGGAAGAAGGGCGCTTGCGCGAGGCGGGGCTTCATGGTGAAGATATAATCGTTTTCGGGCTTTTGCGGCGTGAATGTCGCTGGCTGACTTCCAGTCTCATAAATTTATGAGGTTTCATCATGGGTGCTATGTCATGGGGTGACGATGCCGCGTTTGTGCCAGGCGGCATTATCGTGTTCATCGTTATGGTCGCGTTGCTGTGGTTCGCCCCACGAGTGAGCGACCGCTTTTGGGATTACGTCTCTCATTGCATTACCGGGGTGGCGTTTGCGATTCCCGCATTGTTCGTCGCCATGGTTTTGAAGCTGCCCGGACTTTATATTCTCGCATGTGTGTTAGGAGCGGCCTTCCTCGGTTCAGTTTGGTCATATCGACGGCTGACTTGAATTAGAAAGCTTGCGATTACTTGCGCTTAAAAGCGTCGAGGACTAAGGGTTGTGAGGCGGTCAATATATCTTGGGGTAATCCATGAATAAAATCGTATTCCTAGCTTCGGTGCTAGCTTTGTCAGCATGCCAGAATGGCGGTGTTGGTATGGCCGAGTCTCCGGCATGGTTCGCAACGGCATCACAAGAGCAGCAGACTGCATATTTCTCAAAGCGCTGCGCCACATATGGGTTCAAGCCGGGTACGAACGAGATGGCCCAGTGCATCATGACGGAATCACGTTCAGCCCGAAGCAACGCGAATGTACGATCAGCGATGTCGAGCCGTGCGATAGCCAACTCCGCGCCTCGCACGATCACCACGAATTGCAGCCAGTCGTACAATCGAATTTCGTGCAGTAGTTACTAACGATGGACCGGGCAAATATGTCAGGCTGACATGATCGACTAGCGTTTTGCCCGCTCCTCAATTATAACAATTGCACTTAGCGCATGATGTGCTGCCACCAAATTTATTTGAGGCTCGCGTCATGGGTAAAAGCTCGCAATCTGCGCCCGATCCAGATCCCAATATCGGCAAGGCCGCGCTCAAACAGGCCGAAACCGGCGAGGA
>Ga0180223_1002268_pt1 | contig 11958 bp, 12 predicted proteins | sample eDN5th30CKraftOP_FD_151337 | JGI IMG/M metagenome (GOLD analysis project Ga0180223, IMG submission 151337) | Enriched Organic Plus compost microbial communities from Emeryville, California, USA - eDNA 5th pass 30_C Kraft OP (version 2) (version 2) ...
CATCGTCGAGCAACTGCTGCTGCTTCTCGCGGCGGACCGCAGCCGAATCGACTTCAAGCAGCAGATGCGAGCCGCCCTGCAGATCGAGGCCCAGCACGATATGGCGCTGCGCCCAGGTCGGCCAGGTCTCGCGAATGCGCTCGGGAACAAAATTCGGGACCGCGAACAGACAGACGATCAGCGCGATGAGGATGATCCCTGCGGCCTTCCAGCGTGTATAAAACATTTATTCTACCGTTCCGGAACGCCCCGCGCGTCGTCCAATCAGTTCGCTTCGTCCTTCACCGGCTCGCCCTTGGCGCGGACACCGGAGATCATCTGCCGCACCTGGCGGACGCGTACGCCGTCGGCAAGTTCGATTTCCAGCATGTCGTCATCGACGACCTTGGTCACCTTGCCGAGAAGACCGCCGGCGGTGATCACCGTATCGCCGCGGCGCACATTCTTGATCATCTCCTGCTGCTCTTTCTGCTTCTTCTGCTGCGGGCGCAGGATCAGGAAATACATGATGACGAAGATCGCGACGAACGGCAGCAGCGACACCAGCATGTTGTCGCCCCCGAGCGGGCTCGTTGCCTGGGCGAAGGCAGGTGTCACAAACATTCTGGGTCCTCTGGGTTGCACCGCGCCCCGAGGCGGTGCGCCATCGGGCAAAATCGCGCGGACTATACTGGCCACCGTCTCAATTGCAATGTGGCACGGCAGCCGCCCGGATTTGGCATTTCTTCCGGCGCTGCCGCGACTTGCCGCCAACACATGGGGCCGGTAAGGGTGCACCGCAACCACCGGAAGCCATGTCAAAATCCTCCAAATCCAGCGCCCGCCCGTCCGGGCGAGCACCCGCCCCGAAGACACCCGCCGGCCGCGAGGCGACTGCCGCCGCGACCATGCCCTCTGCCGACGCGGCGACGCTGCTGCGAATCGCCGAGGCCCTGGAGCGACTCTCCCCGCCGCCGCGCCCCGTGCCTGACCTGTCGAGCGCGGAAGCCTTCGTCTGGCAGCCGCAGGGCCGTCACCTCGCCCCGGTCGCCCGCGTCAACAGGGTCGAAATGTCGCTGCTCAAGGGCATCGACCGGATGCGCGACACCCTGGTCGACAACACCGAACGCTTCGCCCGCGGGCTGCCCGCCAACAATGCGCTGCTGTGGGGCGCCCGCGGCATGGGCAAGTCGTCACTGGTGAAGGCCGCGCATGCGGCGGTGTCCCGTGAGCTCGACGGCAAAGGTCCGGCGCTGAAGCTCGTCGAAATCCATCGCGAGGATATCGAAAGCCTGCCGGACCTGATGGCGATCGTGCGCGCCAGCACCGACCGCTTCATCATCTTCTGTGATGACCTGTCGTTCGACGCCGAGGATACGACCTACAAATCGCTCAAGGCGGTGCTCGAAGGCGGCATCGAAGGCCGCCCGGACAACGTGCTGTTCTACGCGACGTCGAACCGGCGCCACCTGATGGCGCGGGAGATGGTGGACAACGAACGCTCGACCGCGATCAATCCCGGCGAGGCTGTGGAGGAAAAGGTCTCGCTGTCGGACCGGTTCGGGCTGTGGCTCGGGTTCCATCACTGCAGCCAGGACGACTATCTCGCGATGGTCGATGGCTATGTGGCCCGGCACGGGATCTCATATGACCCGGACAGCCTGCGCCGCGAGGCGCTGGAATGGGCCACCACCCGGGGATCGCGATCCGGCCGCGTGGCGTGGCAGTTCATTCAGTATCTGGCCGGACGGCTCGGCGTCACCCTGTCTGAAAAATAGCGCGCGCGATCATTTGAAGCCCCTCACCCGGCTCGAATGTCGCTACGCTCCATTCTTACCGCCCTCTCCCCACAAGAGCGGGGCGAGGGTCAAGGGAGACACCGCAGCATCAGCTGAGCTTGCCTCCTGCCGGAGGGGCTTCAGCAAGCAGAGGCGATCAGGTCCCGCCGAGGAACGGCATCGGGTCGACCGGCGCGGCGCCCTTGCGGATCTCGAAGTGCAGTTGCGGCGAGCTCACGCTGCCGGTCTGCCCGGCCTTGGCGATGGTCTGGCCGCGCTTCACCGTATCGCCGCGCCTCACCATCAGCTCGCTGGCATGGGCATAGGCGGTGACATAGCCGTTGGGGTGGCGCACCAGCACGAGATTGCCGTAGCCCTTCAGCTCGTTGCCGGAATAGGCGACGACGCCGTCTTCCGCCGCCTTCACCGGGGTTCCCTCCGGCACGGCGAGGTTGATGCCGTCGTTCTGCTGGCCGTTGGTCTTCGGGCCGAAGGCCGTGATCACGCGGCCGCGCGCCGGCCAGCGGAAGGTCGGCATCGAGCCGGTGGCCTCGGCCGCCTTGGTCGGCTCCTCGATCTTCGGCTGCTCGGCCGCCGGGGTGACGACGCGGGCCGTCGCAGCGGGCTGGACCGGAGCCAGCGGTTCCGCCGACGCGACCTTCTTTGTCGGCAGCGCGGGCAAAGTCTTCTGCGGGACGGCTGCGGCCTGCTTCTGCGCGGCGGGAGCTGCCGCCGGCTGGGCCATCTGCGGAGCGGCTGGCGCCGGCGCGGCCGCCGCGACCTGCCGCCCGCCGCCCGGGATCACGATGCGATCGCCGATGCTGACCTTGGTCTGGGGCGAAATGCCGTTGGCCTTCGCCACTTCGACGAACGGCTTGTTGTAGGTGCGCGAGATCGACATCAGCGTCTCGCCGGGCTTGACGGTATGGACCGTCGAACCGGGAACACGCGGCGCAGCGGCGCTGGGGGCGGCAGCCACGCTCTTCGCGGGCGCCGGTTCCGGAGCCTGCGCCGCCCGCGCCGGGGCGGTCGAATTGTAGCGCGGGATCACCAGCCGCTGGCCGGGCTTGAGCGCGGACGCGGAGGTCAGGTTATTGGCCTGCATGATCGCCGAGGCCGGCACGCCATAGCGCCTGGCAATGCCCGGCAGCGTATCGCCTGAACCGACGATGATGGCTGTCCCGCCGCTCCAGGACCAGTTCTGGGTCGGAGCGGCGGGCGCTGGCGCGGGGGCTTGCGCCATGGGAGCGGGAGCAGGCGCGGCTGCGACCTGTCGCGGCGCCTGGACAGTGCCGGTGACCTCCGGCTGCGAGGCCGGACGATAGGACCCGAGGCCCGGGCCACCGCCCGACACGCCCTGCGAGGAACCCGAATAGGTGGGGCTGGAATAGGATGGCGCGGTCGCCGGCCGGCTGGCGACCGGCGCCGTTTCCGGCGGCGGCAGCGGCTGGCTGGAAATCGGCCGGGATTCGACTCGATTCACCGGGCCCTGATAGGGGATCTGCCCCTGGCGGCGGACGGAGCCGGTCGTCTCGGCGGGCGGTGTCCGCGACGCCGTGTCGAACGGCGACGAATCGAAGCGGGACACATCGGAACCACACCCGGCGGCCGTGGCTGCCATCAAAGCCATCACCGTGGCGCGCAAGATGCGCGTGTGAACGCGCTCGACGACGATACGCATGGGCTACTCACTCAAACGCGACAAAACCACGTCAGAGTTAATCCCAGGCGGGTAAAGATTGATTTAAGCCGGAAAGAAGCCCTTAAGCCTAACGTTTCCGCCACAGGCGTTAAGAACACCCCCGTCGGCGTTTACAATTCCTTTGCCCTGCCCGGCAGCAGCGGAACGAAGCGGACCGGGATCAGATCCTCCCGCTCGAGGCCGTTCTCACTGCGCCGCAGCCTCACAAGCTGCTGGGCGCCGTCATGGGGACCCAGCGGCAGGATCATGACGCCGTCGTCCACAAGCTGATCGACCAGCTGCAGCGGCACCTCGTCGGCCGCCGCGGTGACGATGATCCGGTCGAACGGCCCGAGCGCGGGGGCGCCCTCAAAGCCATCGCCGACGATGACCTCGATATTGCGATAGCCCAGCGTGGCCAGCCGGGTGCGCGCCTGTTCGGCCAACGTCCGGTAGCGTTCGATGGTGACCACGTCACGGACCAGCCGCGACAGCACCGCCGCCTGATAGCCCGAGCCGGTGCCGATCTCGAGCACCCGGTGATGCGGCCGCACCTGCAGATGCTCGGTCATATAGGCCACCACATAAGGCTGGCTGATGGTCTGGCCGCAGGCAATCGGCAGCGCATGATCCGCGTAGGCGTCATCCAGATACGCGGCGTCGACGAAATGCTCGCGCGGCACTTCATCCATGGCGCGCAAGACGGCGGCATCCATGATGCCGCGCTGGCGGAGCCGCAGCATGAACTGCATGCGGCCGACCCGGTCGTCAGCGGGAGGTTGAGTCACAGTTGCACCCTCTCGTTGTCAGGACTCTAAGACGCACCGACGAAAAAAGCGACCTGATGATGCATAAAGCATCAACGCCTGGAATGATTCACAAGTTCAATCCGGCAATAGCCGGGCCGATGCAAAACCTGATAGTCTGCCGCCGGTGACATTGCATATTCGCGACGGGATGGATGAATGACTGCAGGTGATGTGGCACCGGGCGCAAGGGCTTCCGGCAAACGCGTGCTGATCGTCGAAGATGAATCGATGATCCGCATGCTGCTGGAAGACATGCTCGATGACCTCGGTTACTCAGTCGCCGGTTCAGCCGGCAAACTCGACGAAGCGCTCACGCTCGCACGCGACACCGAATTCGACATTGCAATTCTCGACGTCAATCTGAATGGCCAGGCGGTGTCGCCCGTCGCTGATGTTCTCGAGTCGCGGGGCCTGCCCTACATCTTCGCGACCGGCTACGGTGAACAGGGAATCCCCGATGGCCATCGCGACAGGCCGATGCTGCAGAAGCCGTTTCATCAGGATGCGCTGGTCAAGCTGCTCGCCAACATGAGCGAGAACTAAACCTATCGCAGCAGACAGCTCTGCTTGTTTGCTGTCCTATTCCGCAAACACCTCGGCAAGCTTCGTCATATACGGCTTGTCCGTCATGTCGAGATTGAGCGGCGTCACCGACACGCGATTATCCGACAGCGCTGCGAGGTCTGTTCCATCTGCGCCGGCGGGCTGCGGCAGACCGCGCTCATAAGCAACCCAGTAGTAGGGATTGCCGCGCCCGTCCTGCCGCGGCTCGATGCGCAGCAGCATCTGGTCACGCTTGCCCTGGCTTGCAACGGTGACGCCCTTGACCTCTTCCGGCATGCAGTTGGGAAAGTTGATGTTGATGAGGACGTCGCGCGGCACGCCTTGCTTGAGGACGCGGCGGATGATGTCCGGCGCGAAATATTCGGCGGTCGCCCAGTGCGGGTCGCGGCGCGCGCCCGCGGCAAAAGCCAGCGATAGCGCAAACGAGGGAATGCCAAGGATCGTGCCTTCCTTGGCGCCGGCGATGGTGCCGGAATAGTTCACGTCCTCGGCCGCGTTGCGCCCGCGATTGACGCCGGAGAGCACGAGATCGATCTTGCCGTCTGTTACGATATGACGCGCACCCATGATGACACAGTCGGTCGGCGTGCCCTTCACGGCAAAGCGCCGCTCGCCGAGCTTGCGCAGCCGCAGCGGATCATTGAGCGACAATGAATGCGATACGCCCGACTGGTCATATTCCGGTGCGACGATCCAGACGTCATCGGACAGCGCCCGCGCGATATCCGCGCAGGTGTCGAGCCCCGGTGAATTGATGCCGTCGTCGTTGGTGACCAGGATGCGCATTCTTTTCCTTACCTCTCCCGCTTGCGGGGGAGGTCGGCGAGCGAAGCTCGCCGGGAGGGGGAAATTCGCAAGCGCCCCTGCCCCCTCCCTAACCCTCCCCCGCAAGCGGGAGAGGGAACGACGCCTCGTCCGTGGAGTTTCATCACTTCGCTTCGATCGTCTTCAGTCCACCCATATAGCCCTGCAGAACATCCGGCACTGCGATCGAACCATCCGCCTGCTGATAGGTTTCCATCACCGCGATGAGCGCGCGGCCGACGGCGACGCCGGAACCGTTGAGGGTGTGCACATGCCTCACCGCGCGGCCCTCCCTGGTGCGATAGCGCGCATTCATCCGCCGCGCCTGGAAATCACCGCACACCGAGCAGGATGAGATCTCGCGATACATCCCCTGCCCCGGCAGCCATACTTCGATGTCGTAAGTCTTTTGTGACGCGAAGCCCATGTCGCCTGTGCACAACGTCACCACGCGATAGTGCAGGCCGAGCCGGCGCAGCACTTCCTCGGCACAGGCGAGCATGCGCTCGTGCTCATCCTTCGACTGCTCGGGCGTGGTGATCGACACCAGCTCGACCTTGGTGAACTGATGCTGGCGGATCATGCCACGGGTGTCGCGTCCTGCCGCGCCCGCCTCGGCGCGGAAGCACGGCGTGCAGGCGGTGAGCCGCAACGGCAATTCGGCCTCGTCCGTGATGGCTTCGCGAACGAGATTGGTCAGCGGCACTTCGGCGGTGGGGATGAGCCAGTGCTCTTCACCGGCGCGAAACTGATCTTCGCGAAACTTCGGCAGTTGCGCCGTGCCAAACATCGCATCGTCACGCACCAGCAGCGGCGGATTCACTTCGGTGTAACCATGCTCGCCGGTGTGCAGGTCAAGCATGAACTGGCCGAGCGCGCGCTCCATGCGCGCGAGGCCCTTCTTCAGAACAACGAAGCGTGCGCCCGACAGCTTCGCCGCGGCCTCGAAGTCCATCAGCCCGAGCGCTTCGCCAAGGTCGAAATGCTGCTTCGGCGTGAAGGCATAATCGTGCTTGGCTCCGAAGTGATGATGCTCGACATTGTCGTGCTCGTCCTTGCCGTCCGGCACTTCGGCGAGCGGCAGGTTCGGGATCGACGCCAGCGCATCATCGAGCGCCTTCGAGGCCTCCTTCTCCTCCGCTTCCATCGCCGGGATGGAGGTCCTGAACTCGGCGACTTCGGCCATCAGCGCGGCCGAGCGGGCCTCGTCCTTCGCCTTCTTGGCCTCGCCGATTTCCTTGGACGCGGCATTGCGGCGCGCCTGCGCCTGCTCGAGCCTGGTGATGACGGCGCGCCGGCGCTCGTCGAGCGCGATCAGGCGCGCAGACTCGCCCGACAGGCCACGCCGCTTGAGCGATGCGTCAAAAGCCTCGGGGTTGTCCCGGATCCAGCGAATGTCGTGCATGAAGACCTGTCCCGCGTCATGGCCGGGCTTGTCCCGGCCATCCACGCCTGTCGCCCGACGAAAGACGTGGATGCCCGGCATAAAGCCGGGCATGACGCTTGAAAAGCCCCTATCCGATGAGAAGCGCCTACTCCGCCGGATTGGCGCTGGCGGCGTCCGCATCGGCCGCGGCCTTGGCCTTCTCCGCAGCCGCCTTCTTCTCCACCAGCCGGACCGACCAGATCGAGCCTTCGTAGAGAATCAGCAGCGGGATCGCGAGCGAGAACTGGCTGATCAGGTCCGGCGGCGTCAGCACCGCGGCGACGACGAAGGCGCCCAGGATGAAGTAGCGGCGCTTCTCCTTCAGCGTCTGCGACGTGAGGACGCCGATCCGGCCGAGCAGCGTCAGGATCACCGGAAGCTGGAACGCGATGCCGAAGGCCAGCACCAGCGCCATCATCAGCGACAGATATTCGCCGACCTTGGGCAGCAGCGCGATCTCGGCTTCGCCGGGCGCCGTCTGCTGCATGCCGAGCGAGAACCGCACCAGCATCGGCATGACCAGGAAATAGACCACCGCCGCGCCCAGCGCGAAGAAGAACGGCGTCGCCACCAGATACGGCAGGAATGCCTGCCGCTCGTGCTTGTAGAGGCCCGGCGCCACGAACATGTAGATCTGCGTCGCGATCACGGGGAACGCGAGAAACGCCGCGCCGAACATCGCCAGCTTGATCTGGGTGACGAAATATTCGAGCAGCGCGGTGTAGATGAACTTGGTGTGTTCCGCCCCGGCGATCCAGACGAACGGCCACACCAGGATGTTGTAGATCTGCTTGGCGAAGAAGAAGCAGAAGATGAAAGTGACTGCGAAGGCGATCAGCGCCTTGATCAGGCGGGACCGCAGTTCGACCAGATGCTCCATCAGCGGAGCCTTGGTGGCGTCGATGTCCTCTTGGCTCATGGCGTCCGCGCTTCCACGGGGTCACGGGCTCCGGGCTTGTCGTCGGCTGCGATCTCACGCTCGGTCGGCGGCGTGAAGGGGTCCGGCGCCGGGACGTTGATCTCCGGTTCAGGCAAGGCGGCCGTCGTTTCCGGCGGCGTTGCGGGGGGCACTTCGGCGGGCGTCGTCATGCATTCAGCGGGCGTTGCAGCAGACGTCGCCGGCTCGGCCGGCTCACCGATCTTGTCCACCGAGCTTTCGAATTCCTTGCGGATGGTTCCGATGGGATCGAAGCTCGAATAGGTCTGCGCGGTCTGGCTGACGTCCTCGAACTGCTTGCGCATGTCCGCAAGCTCGGCCTCGCGCATCGCTTCCTGGAACTGGCCCTGGAATTCAGTCGCCATCCGGCGGATGCGCGTCACCCACTGCCCGACGGTCCGCAAGACCGACGGCAGTTCCTTCGGGCCAATCACGATCAACGCGACGACACCGATGACCAGAAGCTCGCTCCAGCCGATGTCGAACATGACTACGCGCGCTCCAACCCGCGCCCCGCTCGGGATACCCCGGGCCGATCAAAGGGACTAGGTCGGCCGCTCGGCCTGAGCCTTGATGTCGTGCGCCGTCGCTGCGGCGGCCTGATGGTCGATCGCCTTGGTGTCGGCCTTCGGATCGGCCTTGGCGGTATCGTCCTCGGCCATGCCCTTCTTGAAGGACTTGATGCCCTGGGCAACGTCACCCATCAGCTCGGAAATCTTTCCGCGGCCGCCGAACAGCAGCAGAAACACGGCGATCACGATCAGCCAGTGTACCCAACTCATTGAACCCATGGACAAACCCTCCGGATCGATGGCGCCCCGCGCGCGCAAGCCATCAACGGTTTCAGACTCAAACTAGGCTCCGGAGGCGGCAAAAACAAGGTCGCAGAGCCCCCCTGCGGCCAATGGCGTTACCCGCCTCGGATGACGGCCGTATGTACGGCCGAGCGCCCGGACCGAGGCCGCCAACTCGCCCCTATTATTCGCCTTCGGTCGGGCGGGGAGCCAGGGTGAGATCGAGATCGCCGGGCTCCAGCGGGTCCTCGTCCTCGCGCAGCGCCGGATCATCCGACGGCGCCGGCACGGAGAAGCCCGGCGGCAGGCGGCCATCGAGCAGGCCCGAGCCTTTCAGTTCCTCAAGTCCGGGAAGGTCGTTCAGCGCCTCGAGGCTGAACTGCGCCAGGAATGTCTCGGTGGTGCCATAGGTCACCGGGCGCCCGGGAGCCTTGCGGCGGCCGCGCGGCCGGATCCAGCCGGTCTGCAGCAGCACGTCGACGGACCCCTTGGAGGTCGAGACGCCACGGATGTCCTCGATCTCGGCGCGCGTCACCGGCTGGTGGTAGGCGACGATCGCCAGGGTCTCGAGCGCGGCGCGGGAGAGCTTGCGCGGCTCGACCGTCTCGCGGCTCAGCAGCCAGGAGAGATCGCTCGCGGTGCGGAAGCTCCACTTGCCGGCGACATTGACGAGATTCACGCCGCGCGCGGCGTAGTCCCCCTGAAGCTGCGCCAGCAGACGGCGGACTTCAGTCGCATCCGACAACCGGGCCGCGAGCGTCTTCTCATCAAGCGGCTCGGCGGACGCAAACAGCATCGCTTCAAGCACGCGCAGCTCGTCCGTCTGTTGTGCCTCCTCCGCGACGGCGTCGGCTTCCGGCTGCAGCGCATTCCCGGACTGCTGGACATCAACGAGCTGCTGCGTCTCTTCCGACGATTCCGTCTCGTCAGGCTGCGGCTCGTCTTCGGGTTGCCCGGCCTCAAACTCAGCAACGCTTTCGATCTGTTCCGCTTCGACGAATTCTTCAACAACAGCGGATTGCTCAGCTGCTTCATCCGGCTGTGCGTCGTCAGAGTCTTCGTCGTCCGGTTGCTCATCGTCCGCTGGCGCGGCCGCTTCAATTTGATGAGCGTCCTCTGACTCGGCAGCTGCTTCAGGCAACTCATCGCCTTCGGCCTGCCCGGCCCCAGCAAGTTGCTCCGCATCTTCGGATTGCTGCGTGCCTTCGGATTGCTGCGCGTCGCCCGGCTGCGCGTCGTCAGCCTGTCGCGCCGCTTCCGCCTGCGCAAGCTCTGCTTCCTGCTGCAACTGCTGCAACCGCCGCACCTCGAATTCCGGGTCGTCGGTGCTGATGATCCTCCGTCTCTCGGCCAGTCCAGCCATGATCGGGGCCTCCTCTGCTATGTCCAGACTCATCACACACTCATTCCGGCACCACGAGATTCTCATCGCCGCCTGTCACCTCGGCGACGGCCTTGTGTTTGCGGATGTAGATCGGCGCGAAGGGTTCCTGCTGGTGAAGGTCCATATGGCCTTCACGCACCAGTTCGAGCGTCGCCGCAAAGCTCGAGGCAAACACCGACGCCGCCTGCTCCGGCTCCGCCACATAGGCAATCAGATATTCGTCAAGACGGCTCCAGTCCTGGGACTGTCCGAGCAGCCGCTCCAGCGTCTGGCGCGCTTCCGCCAGCGACCATTCCCGACGCCTGCGGAACCGCACGCGCGCCAGCGCGGTGTTCTGCCGCCGCGCCGCGTAAGCCGACAGCAGATCGTAAAGCGTCGCCGACCATTCCGGCTTCTTGACATGGGCGATCGGCTCGGGCTGGCCGCGCGCAAACACGTCGCGGTCAAGCTGCGGCCGGTCAAACAATTGCTGCGCGAGGTCGCGGAAGGTTTCGAGGCGCTTGAGGCGCAGCGCGAGGCCGGAGGCCATATCCTCCGCGCTCTGCCCCTCCGGCGTGTTGGTCTCCGGCAGCAGCATCCGCGACTTGAGATAGGCGAGCCACGCCGCCATCACCAGATAGTCGGCCGCAAGCTCAAGCCGCAGCTTCCGCGCCGCCTCGATGAAGATCAGATACTGATCCGCCAGCGCCAGGATCGAGATCTTCGCCAGATCCACCTTCTGCCGCCGCGCCAGCGCGAGCAGCAGATCGAGCGGACCTTCAAACCCCTCGACGTCAACCACCAGCGCCGGTTCGTCATCGGCCCGGTCGGTGAGTTCACCCTCATAGGCAAGTTCGGGGGATATCATGACAGGACCAGTCCCTCGCCGGAGGCGCGGCCTTCCATCAGCGCTGCGAATGTGGCGCGGGCCGCATCGACGTCGATCGGATCCGGTGACCGGCGCGCCGCTAGCGCAGCATCGGCGCGCTCCCGCGCCCGGCCCGACAGCGCCGGCGCATTGGCGGCCACCTCGGTCATCTCGGCGGCGTTGCCATTGCAATGCAGGACGACGTCGCAGCCGGCCGCAATCGAGGCGCGCGTCCGCTCGCCGATCGTGCCCGACAATGCTCCCATCGAAACGTCATCACTCATTAACAATCCCTGGAACCCGATCCAGCCGCGAATCACCTGCTCCACCATTGTCACCGAAGTCGTGGCAGGAGCGAGGGCGTCAAAGGCGGTAAACACAACATGCGCGGTCATTCCCAGCGGCAGGCTGGACAACGGCCGGAAGGCGGCAAAGTCCACCGCCTCCAGGGTTCCCCGGTCGGCATCCACCACCGGCAGGCTGGCATGGCTGTCCGCGGTGGCCCGGCCATGGCCCGGAAGGTGCTTGAGTACCGGCAGGACGCCGCCGTCGGCCAGTCCGCCAGCCACCGCACCGGCCAGCGCCGCGACCTGCTCCGGCGTCTCGCCATAGGCCCGGTCGCCGATCACCTGGTCGCCGTCCGGCGCCGGCACGTCGGCCAGCGGCAGGCAATCGACATCGATGCCGACAGCCCGGAGATCATGCGCGATCAGCCGCGCACCCAGCCGCGCCGCCGCAAGGCCGGTCTGGCGGTCTTTCTGATAGAGCCGCCCATAGTCGGCGCCCGGCGGATAGCTCGGCCAGTGCGGCGGCCGCAGCCGCTGCACCCGCCCGCCTTCCTGGTCGATCAGGATCGGCACGTCGCGGCCGAGTACGTCGCGGCACGCGCCGGTCAGCCGGCGCAGTTGCTCCGGCGTTTCAACGTTCCGCTTGAACAGGATCAGGCCCCAGGGCT
>Ga0180223_1002269_pt1 | contig 11955 bp, 13 predicted proteins | sample eDN5th30CKraftOP_FD_151337 | JGI IMG/M metagenome (GOLD analysis project Ga0180223, IMG submission 151337) | Enriched Organic Plus compost microbial communities from Emeryville, California, USA - eDNA 5th pass 30_C Kraft OP (version 2) (version 2) ...
CGCGCCGAGCCGCGCCCGCCCGTATTCAGGAAGATTTGAGCGACATGCCGGTGGCAGGGCGTGCGGGCGGGTGTCTGGGCGGCAAACTCCTGAGTTGCGGGGCGGACGCGGGAGCGATGGCCGCGCCGAGCCGCGCCGAGCCGCGCCGAGCCGCGCCGAGCTGCGCCGCGGCGCGGCGCGCCCGTGTTGGCCGCGCCGCCCCGAGCCGCGCCCGCCCGTATTCAGGAAGATTTGAGCGACATGCCGGTGGCAGGGCGTGCGGGCGGGTGTCTGGGCGGCAAATTCCTGAGTTGCGGGGATGTAGGACGGGCGGGGCGGCGGTTCAGCGCTCGGTGACCTTGCCGTTCGCGATGTGCAGCCGCCGCTCGGCGCGCGCGGCCACCGACGAGTCGTGCGTGACGAGCACGATGGTGAGTCCGCGTTCGCGCCACAACCCCTCCAGCAGATCGACGATCTCGTCGCGTGTCTGCTCGTCGAGATTGCCGGTCGGTTCGTCCGCGAGCAGCACGTCGGGGGCCTTCTGCGCTTCCCGGGCCGAACCTATGAATACGCCATGCGCGGCTCAGATCGCCGACAGGAACTCCATAGGAATCCCATAGGCCCGTGTCCATACTGAGGAGTATGAGCACCCCGCAGACCGCCTCTCGCGTCCCCCAGCTGCAGAAGCCCGACGGCTCGATGGTGCGCGTCCTCGTGGTCGACGACGAGGCATCCCTCGCCGACCTCTTGAAGATGGCCTTCCGGTACGAAGGATGGGACGTACGCACCGCTGGGGACGGCCTCGCCGCCGTCAAAGCCGCGCGCGAGTTCCGGCCCGACGCGATCGTGCTCGACATCATGCTGCCCGACATCGACGGGCTCGAAGTGTTGCAGCGGGTGCGCGCCGACGGCACCGAGACGCCCGTGCTGTTCCTCACCGCGAAGGACTCGCTCGACGATCGCATCGCCGGCCTCACGGCCGGCGGCGACGATTACGTGACCAAGCCGTTCAGTCTCGAAGAGGTCGTCGCGCGCGTGCGCGGACTCATCCGTCGCTCGACCCTGACCCTCGCACAGCAGCGCGACCCGGTGCTTCGTGTCGGCGATCTGACGCTCGACGAGGACTCGTACGAGGTCGCCCGCGCCGGCACCCCGATCGAGCTCACCGCAACCGAGTTCGAACTCCTGCGCTTCCTCATGCGCAACCCTCGACGCGTGCTGTCGAAGGCGCAGATCCTCGACCGGGTGTGGTCGTACGACTTCAGCGGCAAGGAGACCGTCGTCGAGCTCTACATCTCGTACCTGCGAAAGAAGATCGATCAGGGCCGGGAGCCGATGATCCACACGGTGCGCGGGGCCGGGTACATGCTGAAAGCGGCGAACGGATGACCCACCCGGGCGAACCGGGATACGCCGCCGCGTCGCGCGCGGCGCACCTCAGTGCACCCGGTCCACCGGCTGCCCCAGGGGTCGGGGACGACGCCGGGCCGGATGCATCCCGGCGATCGGCGGATGCCTCGGGCGTGCGCGCCGTGCTCGACCGCACCCCGTTCGCGCGCGGCCCGTGGACCATTCGCCGCCGCCTCCTCGTGCTCATCGCGGCGCTGCTCGTGGCCATGAGCGTCGCGGTCGGCGTTGCCACCATCGTGCTGTTCCACGCGTCGTCGGTCGCCCGACTGGATGCGAGCCTGCAGGCGGCCTCGTCACGCGCGGACTCCGCCGCCGGCCCCGTGTTCCCGGCCGACGCGCTCACGACTGTGCGAAGCTTCCTGAGCGTGCCCGGCCAGCCAGAGGGCACCCTCGGCGGCCTCGCGCAGGGCGGGGCGGCGACCGCCGCCTACATCGCCGAGGGGCAGATCATCGAGGCCGGACCTGCGGCGACGGCCGCGCTCGCGGGCGTCGCCGCCGACGGCGCGCCGCACACGATCCGCGCGGGAGCGCTGGGGGAGTACCGCGCGCTCGCCGTGACGTCGGAGCCGGGGGTGCGCGTGATCCTCGCGCTGCCGCTCGCCGACGTCAGCGCGCAGACCACGCAGCTGACGGTCACGGTCGTGCTGGTCGCGGCCGGAGGCCTGCTCATCGCCCTCGGCGCGGGCTCGCTCGTGGTGCGGCGCTCGCTCGAGCCGCTCGAACGCGTGACCGCGACCGCGCAGACCGTCTCGGAGCTCCCGCTCGAACGCGGCGACGTCGACCTCGACGAGCGGGTTCCCGTCGAGGACCCGCGCACCGAGGTCGGCCGGCTCGGCACCGCGTTCAACCGGATGCTCGGGCACGTGGCATCCGCCCTCTCGGCCCGCGAGGAGTCCGAACGCAAGGTGCGCCGGTTCGTGGCCGACGCGTCGCACGAGCTGCGCACGCCGCTCGCGTCGATCCGCGGCTACGCCGAGCTCACGCGCTTGCACGGCGGCGCGCTGCCCGACGACGTCGTGCACGCGCTTGGCCGGATCGAGTCCGAATCGGTGCGCATGACCGAGCTCGTCGAGGATCTGTTGCTGCTCGCGCGGCTCGACGAGGGTCGTGAGCTCGTCGCCGGTGAGGTCGACCTCCGCCCGCTCGTCGCCGACGCGGTCGCCGACGCGCAGGTCGCCGGGTCCGACCACGAGTGGAGCGTGGAGCTGCCCGAGGATCCCGTCGTCGTGCGCGGTGACGAGGCGCGGCTGCGCCAGGTGCTCGGCAACCTGCTCACGAACGCGCGCGTGCACACGCCCGAGGGCACCTCGGTCGTCGCGACGCTGACGGCGGATGCCTCGTCGGCGGTCATCACGGTCGCCGACGACGGCCCGGGCATCGACCCGGAGCTGCGCGACACGCTGTTCGAGCGCTTCGCGCGCGGCGACAGCTCGCGCTCGAGGCGCGCCGGCAGCACGGGGCTCGGGCTTGCGATCGTGCGTGCCGTCGTCGAGGCCCACCACGGGTCGGTCGAGGTGGAGAGCGCGCCCGGGCGGACGGTGTTCACGGTGCGCCTGCCGCTCGCTGCCTGAGCGCCCCGCCAAGATCGCACGCTCAACGGCGGGGCAAGGTGGTCAGGGGGGTGGGGAGCGGTGGGGAGGTGCGGGTCAGCGGGGGAGCGCCGCGAGTGCCTCGATCTCGACGAGTGCGCCGGGTCGGCCCAGCTTGGCCACGTGCAGGACGGTGATCGCCGTGGGATGCGGACCCCATACCCGCATCGACGCGCCGAACCCCTCGTCGACCGACACGGTCGGATCGAGGAAGACCGCGAGCCGGATGACGTTTGACTGGTCGGCGCCGGCTTCCGCGAGCACCGCCAGCACGTTGCGAAGCGCCTGCTCCGTCTGGGCGGCGGCACCGCCGTCGACGATCGCGCCCGAGGCATCCGTGCCGTTCTGGCCGCCAACGATCAGCGTGTCGTGGTCACCGCGCACGAGCACGCCCTGGCTGAACGCCGGATTCGTGTGCAGGGACGACGGATTGATGTGTGTGATCTCCATACCCCGCATGCTGCCACCACCGCCGTCACGACTGATAGCGTGGCTGGGTGACGGAGTCGATCAAAGTGGGCGTCGCTGGCGATATCGGTGAAGATGAGGCGCTTGTGGTTCCACGATCCGTCTCCGGCACACGAGATGACATCGCCGTCGTCTTCAGTGGCGGCCGGTACTTCGCGATCGACAACACGTGCACTCACGAGGATGCGTCCCTCGCCGAGGGGTGGATCGAGGCCGGGTGCGTCGAGTGCCCACTGCATGCGTCGACCTTTCGGCTCACGGATGGCACGGTGCTCGGCCCGCCGGCCCAGACCGGTGTCGCAGTCCACACCGTCGCGCTCGAGGGCGACGCCCTCATGCTCACACCGAATCCGGAATCTCTCGCGTGACGGCCGACCGGCGAGTCGTCATCGTCGGAGGCGGAATCGGTGGCTGGACGGTCGCGTCGACGCTGCGTTCGCAGGGCTTCGACGGTGGCCTCGTCCTCATCGAGCGTGAGGCAGCCTGTTATGACCGGCCGCCCCTCTCCAAGGTCGCCCTGATCGACGGCTCACCGCTTTCGGCGCTCGCATTCGCGGATGCAGCCACGATCGCGGACCTGCGCCTCGACCTGCGGCTGGGGCGCACCGCGATCCGGCTCGACGCCGAGGCGCGCTCCGTGGTGCTCGACGACGGTGAGGTCCTGCACGGGGACGCGGTCGTCCTGGCGACCGGGGCGAACGCACGGGTTCCCCCGTTCCCCGGTGCCGATTTGCCCGGCGTGTTGACGCTCCGAACCTACGCGGATGTCGTCGCGCTCCGCGCGTTCGCCGCGCGCAGCGTCGCGGTGATCGGCGCCGGCCTCATCGGAGCCGAGGCCGCCGCAGCGCTGCGCGCGCTCGGTTCCGAGGTCGTGCTCATCGATCCGAACGAGGTGCCCGGATCCCGGATCTTCGGATCCACGATGGCGAAGTATCTGCACGCCATGCACGCCGAGAACGGGGTCGATGTTCGCGCGGACACGATCGCGGGCGTCGCCCCGGTCGCCCCGGCCGGACCAGACGGCGGGCGACTGCGCGTCACTCTCGGAGGCGGCGACTCGATCGACGTCGATGGCGTCCTCGTCGGAACCGGGATCACCATCGACACGACCCTCGCGGCAGGGGCCGGCCTCGATGTCGACGGCGCGATCCTCGTCGACGAGGATGGCCGCACCTCCACACCGGGAGTGTTCGCCGTGGGCGACGCGACCCGGGCGCGCTTCCCCGTCGACGCACCCGCGAACCCTCGCGGGCACTGGGAAGCGGCGCAGCAGGACGGGAGAGCGGTCGCCGCGGCCATTCTCGGACGCTCGCGCGAACCGCGGGGCGCGGAATGGTTCTGGTCAGACCGCTATGGGCATCACGTCGAAGTCGTCGGTGACGTCGTCGTACGGGGCCGCGAGGTCGTGCGATCCGGCGCGCATCCGACGGTGTTCCGGATCGACGGAGGACTCCTGGTGGGGGCATCCAGTGTCGACGATCCGAACGCCGTGCGTGCCGCGCGACGGCTCATCGACCGTGCGGTGTCGGTCAGTATCGCGCAACTGACCGACCCGCACGTGCCGCTGCGGTCGCTTCTCGCGGGAGCCTAGGCGGTGGCCGCGGCCGCCGTCTTCTTCACGCGCACCTTCTGATACGGCTTCGCGATGGAATCGCCGATCGCCTTGGCGATCAGGTCCTCTGCCGACTGGTTCTTCCGTGAGAGCTTCGCGATCCACTTGGTGAACTTGGCTCCCTTCTCGAGCTCCTTCGCACTGCGGTCCTCGAGCGCGTAGAAGATCAACGCCTTCTCGGGCAGCAGCGAGAGCACGCCGTTGAGGACCCGCCGGGTCACCCACTTGGCGAGCGGTCCCTTCACGTCGGGATGGCGAAGTGAGCTCCCGGCCATCGCGGCGAAGAGGGTGAGCGCCTTCGAGTCGAGCCCGGACCGGATGTAGGCGTCCAGGTCGGCGAACGTGTCGAAGTACGGCCCGGGGACATGCAGCTGCTCCGCGCCCTGTCGCGACTCGACGACCACGCGATCGGAGTCCGCGGTGGAAAGCCCGGGGCCGAACTCCTGGTATCCGCGCACGGCAGACCAGATGTAGGTCCACCAGGTCCAGCGCTGCCATTCCGGCTGCTTGGCGCTGACGACCTCACCCGTCTCGGGATTCGTCCACGTGGCTCGTTCGTGCAGCATGTCGACGTGTCGTGCCGCCGCATCGGCGTGCGCCTTGTCGGCGAAGATCGCGTCGCGCAGGTACGCGGAGGTCCGATCGAACCGGGCCGCCATCGCCGCCGGGCCCTCGTTCGTCATCGAGACGCGCTCGAAATGCGTCATCATGCCAGGGTCGAGCATCTGCAGGAACACCGCGTTCTTCGCGCCCAGCATCGAGCCGGGATCGGAGAACACGCGCCAGGAGACGCTGTTCGGGCCGTAGTACCCGTCGTCTGCGCGCGGCGCATCGGCGAGGGAACGGGTGGGGTGGGCGTCCGTCATTGGAACCTCTTTCTCACGGGCACGCGCAGGGCACCTCAGCGCCGGTTCCACGGAACGGAGCGCAGCGGTGCACATCGGGGGTTTGCGTTCCCCCGAGGGTAGTGCATCCCGTCACTCCGTCGGCAAATCCCCGCCGTGTCGCGGGTTACTCGTCGGGCGCTTCGGCGATCAGGCTGAGCATGCCCGCGAACGCCACGAGCTCCTCGGGCGCGCGGTCTTCCAGTACGCGCCGAACGCGCGCCTGGTGTCGCTCCCGTACGGCATGGACGCGTTCCACCGCGACCGGCGTCGGCGCGAGTACCCGGAGTCGCCCGTCGCGCTCGTCGGGGCGGCTCTCGACGAGTCCGGCCTCTTCGAGCACGCGCACCTGCCGGCTCACCGAGCTCTTGTCCATGTCGAGCAGGTCGGCGAGCACGTGCGCGTTCGTCGACTCGAGGCGGACGATCGTGGACAGCACCTTGTATCCGGCGGGCTGCAGGTCGGGGTGGATCTGCTCGGCCGCCTGCTTCCAAAGTTGACGCGCGCGGGTGAAGACGACGCTGAGCTGTTCCTCGACGAGGGCGATGGCCGCGTCGACGGCGGGATCGGTGGCGGTCGCGGCGGTCATGTCAGGAGCGGCCTTCCTCGGGTCGGGGCCCGTCGTCGATCACGGGCAGGGTGCCCGTGACGGGCACCGCGACGGTGGCTTCGGATGCCTCGAACAATTCTTCCCCGATCAGCTCGGCTTCCGAAAGTCGGCCGGATGCCTCGGCGCCCTGCGCCGCATCCGTTGCGCCCGCGCCGCGCGCCGCATCCGTCGCGCCCGCGCCGCCCGCACCGGCGCCGGCCGCGCCCACACCGGCAGCCCCCGCGCCGCCCGCGCTCTCGACCTTGGCGCGCTGCACCGCGTTCAGGGTGCCGAGCTGCACGTTCGGCAGGAAGATGACGGTGATCAAGGTGATCACCGCGAGCGGGACCGCCGCGAAGAACACTGTGCCGACGCCGATGCCGTACGCCGACTCCACGACAATGCGGATCGCCTCCGGGAGCGTGCTCAGGTCGGGGATCGCGCCGCCGGCGAGCAGCTTGCCGGCCTCGATCTGCTGCTCCGGCTGCAGGCCACCGATTCCGGTCTTGACCTGGTCGGCGACGACGTTGCCGAGGATCGACCCCATGACGGCGACGCCGGCCGTGCCGCCGAGGCTGCGGAAGAACGTCACGGCGCTCGTGGCGACGCCGAGGGTGCGCACCTCGGTCGTGTTCTGCACGACGAGCACGAGGTTCTGCATGATCATGCCGACGCCGGCGCCGAGCACGAACATCGACACGCCCACGTAGAGGAAGTCGGTGTCGTAGTGCAGCTGGGCGAGCAGCAGCGTGCCGGCGATCATGAGCACCGAGCCGATGATCACGTACATCTTCCACTTGCCACGCCGCGAGATGAGCGCGCCGATCACGGTGGACGAGATGAGCACACCGGCCATCATCGGGATCGTGAGCAGACCCGACTCCGTCGGGGTCGCGCCTCGCGCGAGCTGCATGTACTGGCTGAGGAACACCGAGGTGCCGAACATCGCGACGCCGACCGAGATGCTCGCGACGACCGAGAGCGTGAAGGTGCGGTTCTTGAAGAGGTGCAGCGGCAGCAGCGGCTCCGTGACCTTGAGCTCGACGACGACCGCGACGATGAGCAGCACGACCGCGCTCACGACCATCGCCCACGACTCCGGCGAGTTCCACTCGAACTGGCTGCCGCCGAGCGACACCCAGATCAGCAGGAGTGCGACACCGCTCGAGATGAGCACGATGCCCGCGTAGTCGATGGAGACCTTCCGCTTGGTGAGCTTCGGCAGGTGCAGCGTGCGCTGCAGGATGATGAGCGCGACGATCGCGATCGGCAGGCCGACGAAGAAGTTCCAGCGCCAGCCGATGCTGTCGGTGACGACACCGCCGAGCAGCGGCCCGCCGACGGTCGCGATGGCCATGACCGCGCCGAAGAGGCCGGCGTACTTGCCGCGTTCGCGCGGGCTGAGGATGTCGGCCATGACGATCTGGCTGAGCGCGCCCAGACCGCCCGCACCGAGGCCCTGGAACACGCGCATGGTGATGAGCATGCCCGGGTCCTGTGCGAAACCGGCGATCGCCGACGACAGCACGAAGATCACGAGTGACAGCTGCAGCAGGACCTTGCGGTTGAACAGGTCGGCGAGCTTGCCCCAGATCGGGGTCGAGACGGTGGTCGCGAGCAGGGTCGCGGTGACCACCCAGGTGAAGGCGCTCTGGTCGCCGCCGAGGTCGGAGATGATGACCGGCAGCGAGCTGCCGACCACGGTCGTGGCGATCATCGACACGAACATGCCGAGGATCAGGCCCGACAGCGCGGTGAGCACGGCGCGGTGGGTCATCCCGCTTTCCGTGAGCTGCTCACCGGCAGCGGCATTCTTGGGAGTGTTGCGTGACATGCGGTGTGGTTCTCCAGCACAAAGTAGTTGACGAGGGTCAACTATAGACCAAGTTCGATGACATCAGTCAACTATTGCTCAAGTTCAACTATTCCCACGCTGGGTCGCGACGATCCTCGGGGCCGGCAGGCGGGCGGATGCCTCGTCGGCGAACCCGTGCGGATTTGGCCGCTCCCGACCCATCCGGTATGCTGCTCTGAGCCGAAGACCGCTGGTCGTCGTGTGCGCCGCAAGGCGAACCGACCGAAGCTCTGCGATGCAGGGGCCCGCGCAGGTGTGACGAAGACTTGGTTTTCCATGAGCTCCGCGCGTCTGCGCCGGAGCTTTTTTCATGCTCAGCCGACCAGTGCTCCCAGGCCGTGCATCGCCTCCGCGATGCGCGTTGAAGACACAAGGAGTGGCCATGGCGAACAAGGAAGCCTCGGTTGCCGAACTCAAGAACCTGTTCGAGAGCTCGACCGCCGTTCTGCTGACCGAATACCGCGGCCTCACTGTTGCCCAGCTCAAGACGCTGCGCAAGTCCATCAGTGGGGACGCGAGCTACGCCGTGGTGAAGAACACGCTGACCAAGATCGCCGCCAACCAGGCCGGCATCTCGGCGTTCGACGACGAGCTCAAGGGCCCGTCGGCGATCGCGTTCGTGCACGGCGACCCGGTCGCCGTCGCGAAGTCGCTGCGTGACTTCGCCAAGGCGAACCCCCTCCTCGTGGTCAAGGGCGGCTATTTCGATGGCAAGCCCCTGACCGCCGAAGAGGTAGGCAAGCTCGCCGACCTCGAGTCCCGCGAAGTGCTGCTGGCGAAGCTCGCCGGTGCCTTCAAGGCCTCGCTGTTCGGAGCCGCATATCTGTTCAACGCACCGCTGTCGAAGGCCGTTCGCACGGTCGACGCGCTGCGTGAGAAGCAGGAGTCCGCTGCGTAGGCGCGAGCCTCTCAAGCGGTGAGTAACCAACTAAGGAGATAGAAATGGCAAAGCTGTCCACTGAAGAGCTGCTCGAGCAGTTCAAGGGCCTGACCCTCATCGAGCTCTCGGAGTTCGTCAAGGCGTTCGAGGAGACCTTCGAGGTCACCGCCGCCGCGCCCGTCGCGGTTGCCGGCCCCGCCGCTGCCGGTGGCGGCGCTGCGGCTGAAGAGGCTGAGGAGAAGGACTCCTTCGACGTCATCCTCGAGGCTGCCGGCGACAAGAAGATCCAGGTCATCAAGGTCGTCCGCGAGCTCACCTCGCTCGGCCTCGGCGAGGCCAAGGCCGTCGTCGACGGTGCCCCCAAGGCCGTGCTCGAGGGCGCGAACAAGGAGGCCGCCGAGAAGGCCAAGGCTTCCCTCGAGGAGGCCGGCGCGACCGTCACCCTCAAGTAATCGCTGCGCTCTGAGAGCGCGCATCTTGAGTGACCTCACGTCACCACTGCACGGATGCCCCGTGCCGACTCGTTCGGCACGGGGCATCCGTCGTCTCGCCCGCCCCGCCCGCCCCCGCGACGCCCCGCGGATGTTTCCGTGTGGACCGAATGTGGCCGCGCAGCCGGGAACATCCGGCGCGAACGGAAACGGTGGCGGACCGCGATGCATAGCCGAGCTATATAGAAGGGCTATATAGTGGGTCGGTGAGCACTCCTGAACCACTCGCCGAGCTGATCGGCGACCTCATCTCCGTCAATCACGGCATCACGCGGCTCGCCGCGACCGCCACGGGGAGCACGGAGTCACCCGCCGTCTGGCGCACCCTCGGCGTGCTGCGCGACTTCGGGCCCATGCGGCTCGGCGAGCTTGCCCGGGTGAGCCGGGTGTCACAGCCGACCATGACGAAGCTCGTGCACGCGCTCGACGACCGCGGCTGGATCCGCCGCATCGCGGACGCGGGTGACGCCCGCGCCTGGCTCATCTCGGCCGACCGGCGCGGACTCGACGCGCTCGCGGCCTGGCGGGACGAGCTGGCCGCTCAGCTCGCACCGCGCTTCGCCGATCTCACGGCCGCCCAAACGCAGACGATCGCCGACGCGGTCGCCATCCTCCGCGAGCGCCTCGACCGCTCCGACGCCGAGGTCGCGCTGGGGGCTTCGGCATGAGCGAGCACGGAAGCGCCGGATTCCGCTCCATCCTGAAGCAGCCGAAGGCCGTCTGGGCCGTCGCGTTCGCGTGCGTCATCGCGTTCATGGGCATCGGCCTCGTCGACCCGATCCTGCCGGCGATCGCGGCGAGCCTCGAGGCGACGCCGACCGAGACCGAGCTGCTGTTCACGAGCTACCTGCTCATCACGGGACTCGCCATGCTCTTCACGAGCTGGCTTTCGAGCCGCATCGGCGCGAAGCGGACCTTGCTCATCGGGTTGGCGCTCGTCATCGTGTTCGCGGCCGCTGCGGGCCTGTCGCAGGACGTCGAGTCGGTCATCGGCTTCCGTGCGGGCTGGGGTCTCGGCAATGCGCTGTTCATCTCGACGGCGCTCGCGACCATCGTGGGGGCCGCCTCCGGCGGCACGGCGTCGGCCATCATCCTGTACGAGGCGGCGCTCGGGCTCGGCATCGCCGTCGGTCCCCTGCTCGGCGGTGTGCTCGGCAGCGTGAGCTGGCGCGGGCCGTTCTTCGGTACGGCGGCACTCATGGCGATCGGCTTCATCGCGATCGTGGCGTTTCTGCGCGAGAGCCGGAATGACACCGCACCGCACCCCGTCCGGTTCACCGCGGCCGTGCGCGCCCTTCGCCAGCCGGCGCTGGGCGTGCTCGCCGCCGCCGCGCTCTTCTACAACATCGGATTCTTCGTCCTCCTGGCCTACTCACCGTTCCCGCTCGGGTTCGATGCGATGGGTCTCGGCTTCACGTTCTTCGGTTGGGGACTCGGGCTCGCGATCACCTCGGTCTTCCTGGCGCCGATCCTGACGACGCGGATGCCTCGGACGCGCGTGCTCTGGATCGCGATGCCGCTCCTCGCGGTCGACCTCGTCGCCGCGGGTCTGCTCATCGACAGCGCCGCAGCGCTCGTGGTCTGCATCGTCCTCGGCGGGCTCGTGCTCGGCGTGCTCAACACGGTGCTGACCGAATGCGTCATGGAGGCGACCGACCTCCAACGCTCGGTCGCGTCGAGCGCCTACTCCGGCGTGCGGTTCATCGGCGGGGCGATCGCTCCGCCGGCGGCTGCCGAACTCGCGGCCCTCCTCTCCCCATCGGCGGCCTACTACGGCGCAGCGGCCGCGGTGCTGGTGGCGCTGCTCATCATCGTGCTGGGCCACCGCGCGCTCCGCCGGGTCGACGGCCCGGATGTCTCGGGCCCGACCGAGGCATCCGTCACCGAGGCCGAAGCGATCACGGTCGGCGACGCGACCTGACCTGACCCGCGCGCCCCGGCGCCCGGCCGCCCGCGCCCCGCATCCTTGCTCAGGAAGCTGATAGGGGTGCGCGGCGTGTCGACCCACGACGCGCCGCGCGCAAGTCCGGCCTTCCTGAGTTGGGGGGGTGGGAGTCGGGCCCGACCGAGTCGCGACACGAGTCGGCCATGACCTACCCGGCCGCTTCCGCGGCCGCGCCCGAGGGCGTCGGCCCCGCTTCCTCGCCCCACCCCGTCTCCTCGCCCCGCCCCGTTTCCTCGCCCCGCCCCGTTTCCTC
>Ga0180223_1002271_pt1 | contig 11943 bp, 13 predicted proteins | sample eDN5th30CKraftOP_FD_151337 | JGI IMG/M metagenome (GOLD analysis project Ga0180223, IMG submission 151337) | Enriched Organic Plus compost microbial communities from Emeryville, California, USA - eDNA 5th pass 30_C Kraft OP (version 2) (version 2) ...
ACCGAGGGGATCGAGGTGCTGATCGACCGAGCCCGCAAGGCCGTCGAGGATTCCGACCGGCGACGCAGCCGAGGGATCGGCGGGACGATGGGCCGGCGCGCCGCCGAGTTCGAGCGCTGGGATCAGATCATCCGCCGCTACCTGCCGGCCGACAAGTCCCTGGCGACGGCGTTGGGGATCAGCTCATCGGCGATCCGCAACAACCGACGAGGGATCACCACCCCGCAGCCGCACACCGTCCGAGCGATGAGCCGTCTGGCGTTGCTGCTGGAATTGGTGCATGCCGAACGCCCGCGCCTGGACCCGACCGTCGTCGGGGACACCATCCGCGATCACTGCGTCACCGGTCCCATCCGCATGTTCATCGGCGTGCCCGACCAGGACTTCACTCCGGCTGTCGAAGCTGCGCTCAGCCATCTGCGCTGACAGCTCGCACACTCCCGCCTGACGCGGATAACGTGACAGTATGAGATTTCGAGTTGCCGTTCTGCCCGCCGCCGCTGCCGTCTGCCTGATCGCCGGCGGATGCAGCGTCGAGACCGCCGCGTTCAGCGGCGACGCCGGGTTCTCCGGCTGCTCGGCCTACGACACGCACGCCCAGGCGCAGAAGGCGTGGGAGAACGCCGGCAAGCCCAGCCGCTACGACGGCGACGGCGACGGCCTCGCCTGCGAGAGCCTCCCCGGCACCAAGCGCTCCGGCTCCGAGGGCTCCACAGGCGGGGGGACGGCCAAGACGTCCGGCTGCCGCACCGCCAAGAAGCCGGTCGCGGTGCTGCTGTCGCGGTCCAAGTACCCGGAGACGAGCCTGCACATCGAGGACGCGATCGCGCACGGGCAGCCTTCCGTGCTCAAGATCGAGCGGACCGGCACCGACGCCAAACGAGACGAATGGCAGCAGGTCTCCGGCGACGGCTGGGACTGGGACGGCGATGGGGAGGTTGAAGACCGCGATGAATTTTCTCTGGCCATGGCGTCGCGCTCGACCGGTGCCGGCCGCAACGCGTCCGTCGCCCTCGTCGACCCGTCCGACAATCGCGGCGCCGGCAGCACGATCTCCCATCAGCTGTCCGCCTACTGTGACGGCACGCCTTTCAAGATCAAGATGTACAACCACCGCCTCCAGCCGGTGAAGATCCTCGTGATCGCCGAGCACGGCAAGAAGACCCGCCGGGTCGTCACCGCCGACAGCTGAGCCTCACATGCTGTCCTGCACCCCTTACGTTCAGGGGTGCAGGAGCACGTACGCGTTGAACGGCAGCTGTCGCCATGGAGGAACGAGCGGGCCCGGTTGAAGTCGAAAGCGAGACCAGGTGCCACGTTCTTCGGTTTCCACGGCGAAGGATCCCCGCAGAACATGACCGGCCTGGGCGTAACCGGACTAACGCCGTTGCGGATAGGTTGACCTCATGAGGACCTCCCGTGTCATGCTCGCCGTCGCGCTCTCGGCCGCGGCAGCAGCCGCTGTCGCCGGCTGCGGCAGCTCCGACAACCCCGCCGTCCCGCCCGCCGCGAACGCCGGCGAAAGCCCCGCCAGCACCCTGCCGAAGGCCGACGGCCGGGTGTTCGAGGTCCGACACAGCGACCGGGTCGCGACCATCAAGGTCCGAGACCCTTACGGGGATCCGTCAGTGCCCGCCGCGGTCATCACCAAAGCCTGCGGGCCGTCCGGGTTCAGCGCCGCCGCGCCGATGGCCATCAGCCGAGGCACCACGGTGCAGCTGATCCTCACCTGCAACTCCGCCGGCGTGCGCACCGGCGACTACTGGACCGATGAGAACGGCCGGGAGGTCGCCAAGCCATGAGCGATTTCCAGCGCGCCGGCGTCAGCTTCACCGACGACGACAACCCGTCCGCTCCGCCGCGCCCCGCCCTGTTCCACCATCCGGATCTGACCGTCGCCGACGCCCGCCGGCTGCTCGGCGACGCCGACTGGCCCGCCTACACCATCGACGGGTACCCCGGCGTGTGGATCACTCCGAAAGGCAACATCCCCGTCAGCGAGTTCTGCGAGGTCACCTTCCGCCTCGGCGACGGCTGGCTGCTGCAAGCCGACCCCCGCTGACCGCACCGCCGGTGGCCTCCCGCATCGGCGCCGGCTAGGTTCACCGCCCGATGACCGACCCATCTGCCTGGCAGCCGCCCGAGGGCATCAGCGAACGCGATCTCGCTATCTGCCGGGGCCGCCTGGAAGGCCTGTCGCTGCGTCAGATCGCCCTGCGCGCCGGCGTCTCCCATCAGACCGCCGCGAACATCCTGCGCGCCAACGGCCTCCCGCCGGCGCCGCGGCCGCGCGCGCCGGTGGCTGACATCAAACGGCTGCGCCGGGACGGCAAGCAGCCCAAGGACATCGCCCGGATCCTCAACGTCAACCCGTCCACCGTCCGTGACGTGCTCGCCCGCCACGGCATGACCGGCCCCCGCGACAACTGGCTCCGCCAGCCGCCGCGGCAGCCCAGCAGCTACCGGGCCCGCCCGGTCCGCCGCAACGGCGTCGCGGACATCGACCCTGGGCGGCTTCGCGCGCTGATCTCAGACGGCTTGAACGCCGCCCAGCTCGCGCGGGAGCTGAACACCAGCCCCAGAACGATCGGGCGGCTGCTGGACCAGCTCGGCCTGCAGGCAACCAACGGGGTGGGCGTCCCCCGATCCAGCGTGGATGAGGGCGAGCTGCGCCGCCTGGCCGCGCAGAGGATGCCCGCCACGCGGATCGCGCGCGAGCTGGGGGTGTCTGACCGGACGGTCCGGCGGATGCTCGACGAGCTGCGCCTGCGCTAGCTCAGACGATCTGATCGTCGCGGCGGGCGGTGAGATCCTCAGGGTTCAACAGGATCTCCTGCTCGCCGCGGCGGTCCAGGTAGGCGATCACCGCGTCGCGGCTGACCCGGGCGCGGGCGACCCACGCCTGCTCAGGCTCAAAGCGGGCGGCGAACCACCAGGCGCGGTCCTCATCGACCGTCCAGCTCATCCCTTCGGCGGCGTCCGGATGCGAGTAGCCGCGGAACACCTCCACCGTCTCCGGCAGGCGACGCAGCGCGTTGCGTTCCGTCTCGCTCATCAGCCGCTGGCGGCCGGGCCGGTCGCTGGTGAGCAGCTGCTTCCACACCGTGAGGTTCTCGGAGATGTTCTCGCTGTCGGTCCAGATCTCCGACAGCAGCGCCCAGTAGTCCTCGTCGGACAGCTGGCCGGCGGGGATGGTCAGGAACGCGTCCAGCCGGTACGGCCGCTCATGCATATGCACGACCCGGTACCAGTCCTCCTCCCTGAACGCCTCTTCGATCGCGGCGAGCTTGCGCTCATACAGCTCGTTGATCGTCTTGTTCATCGCCGGCGCGTAGGGCAGGAACAGCACCAGCGGATGGCGGACCACCGGCATCTGCATGCCGGCCAGATCCTCCACCCTGACGTGATCGGTCAGATCCGGGTGCAGGTCGGTGTCGGTGAGATCCCAGCCGTCGATCATGCGGCCACCGCGATCAGGTTCGCGACCGGCCGGCCCTCAGGCAGGCAGCCCGTCCGGTAGGCGTCGGTCAGCTGCTGCCATGACATGGGGCGGGTCATCTCCAGCTGCAACCCGACCAGCAGCCACCGCTCGTCGTTGAGCGTCGCCTGCGTGGACAGATACCGGGGTTGCGGGCGGGTGCCGACCCGCCACAAGGTGAGACGGTCGGAGTCAAAGCACGCGCCGGCGGTCGGGTCGGCGGTCGGCCCGGCGGTCGTGTGGCGCTGGCAGGCGTCCATCAGCGCGTGCAGCTGCTGATCGCTGATCGCCAGCTTCCCGGCGTCGAACAGTTCCAGCGCGTAGGAGGCGGCGCGGGGCCCGTGCAGCGGGTCCTCGTCCTCGTTAAGACGCTGCGTGTCATGCAGCAGCGCGAACAGCGCCACGACCGTGGGGTCGGCGGCCTGGTCGCGCAGGCACAGACCCAGGCCGATCTCCGCGACCCGCTGCCAATGCTCGGGGCCGTGGTAGCCGCTGTCGCGGTTGCTGGCGCCTTCAAGCGCAGTCGCGGCCAGCCGGTCAAGGTCCAGGTCGAAGGTCATCGCAGCCCACGTTATCTGCCTGAGGCGAACATCATCACGGCTTTCCCGGGCGCCGGTAGCGTGCACCATGAGCTTCTTTGACGCTCTGACCGTCTCCTGGCGTGTCCCCTGCCCGCATCAGCCTGGGCTGGTGTCGGCGACATTGCAGGACTTCCGGGAGATCAGCCGGATGGCCGGCCCGCAGAGCCCGCCTGCCTACACCGTCCGTTACCGCTGCTCGTGCGGGGAGCTGCATCAGGCGATCCTCACCGGGCCCGCCCTGGATCTGCATCCGGTCCTGGATCCGCTGCCCGTCTACCACGACCTGCTGCTCGGCCGGCCAGACTGGGATCCGTCCACGCGCGCATCGTTGTGGGCGCAGAGCATCCGCCGGCGCCGCTGGCCGCTGCAGCTGCACTGCCGCCATCGCGACATCCCCGTCGGCGGGTGGCCGTCGCTGCTGCGTCATCTCGAACCTGACGATGAACGCCGCGTCCGGAGGATGCTGGTCACCTTCGACTGCCCAGCCTGCCAGCGCCAGGAGATGACCCATCTCAAAGCGTCCCAGCTGACGCTCATCCCCGCTCAGTGGTCCTGACCGGGAGACAGCTAGTGGTAGTCGGGCAGTCCGAGCGTCGGCATGGCCCGACGCCAGCGCGCCTGCTCGCAGCTGTCTGACAGCCGCAGCGTCTCCTTGACCCGCACCCCCGACCAGTCACCGGACACCTTCGCGTACCCGGGCCGCGCGTCACGGGTCGTGCAGATCCCCCGTTTGGCCAGCTGGATGGTCCGCGGGCTGGTTTGGCGCAACGTCGCGCACAGCTGATGGGGGCGCGGTTGATCGCAGCGGATGTGGCGGACCAGGACCATGTCGGCGGTGTTGCCGGTGGGGACGACGACCACGTCCAGGCTGATCCGGGACGGGTCCGGGCTGTCGTCCTTGGTCATCCACAGCCACGCCCCGGCGATCGACAGAACTGCCACGGCGACCCCCAGCAGCGAACGGCGGTTCACTGCGGTTCGTCTTTCTGCTGGCTGTCCGGTGACGCGGGCGCCGGCTTAGGCTTGAGGCGTTGCTGTTGGACCATCTCCACCATCTGCCGGCGGCGATCCTCGACCTCCAGCCCGAGCGCGACCTGCCAGACGATGATGGCCGCCCACCAGAACAGCAGGTTGGCGATCAGCCATCCGGCCAGCGCGCCGATACCCGCGACGAACGGATCCGCGGTCTGCTGCCAGCCCATCCAACCGCCGAACAGCAGGCCCAGCAGGCCGCCCAGCGCGCGGATCCGACGCACCGACGCGCGAGCGCGCGGGGAGTTACGCACCGACACCGCAACGCCGTCGCCGCCGTCGCTGGCGGCTTTCTTCTTGGACGGTTTGGCCATCCTCGCCAGTATCAGCGCCGCCGGCCCGTCAACGTCGGAAGTTCCGCGCCTGCCCGGCCCGTCAGCTGATCATCCCGGAGCGCAACCCGATCGCGACCGCATGCGCGCGGTTTCGCGCCTCCAACTTCGCGGAGGTCCGGCGCATGTGCGTGCGGACGGTCTCCTCCGACACGCTCAGCTGCTGCGCGATCGCGTCGCTGGACATCCCGTTCGCGGTCAGCTGCAAGATTTGCAGCTGACGGGCGCTGAGCCGCCGCGGGCAGCTCATGCCGACCGGCTTCTTCGCCGAGGCGCTGAGCGAACGGATAGCGGAACCTGACAAGGACATAGCTCGGTAAACAACATGCGGCGAGCCCGGAAGCTCGCCTGTGTTTGTACCCTAACTCATACCAGGCAAGTCGCGACAGGCAACCGGTCATAGTGTCCCCGCACCTGCGACAGCCCAAACACCGCGAACGCCCCGCCCAGCGCGCATAAGCTGTCCTCATGAGCGATGGGCCGGATCGATTCTCGCGTGAACGCCGAGCCAAGCCGCCCAGCCCGGCGCGGCCGGCGTCGGCTCCCGCCAGCCGGCCGGCATCCCCCGCGAGGCCCAGCGCCCCACCGCCGGCGCCGCCCGTCGCCCAGCCGGCGTCCGTGCCATCCCCGCCGTCTGATCGGCCGGCCGCGTCGCGGCGCGTGTCCGGCCGGCCCGTCGCGCCCGCGCCGCCCGGCCGCCAGCCCGCCCGGCGCCCGCAAGGCCCGCCGCGTCCGCCCGCTGTCCGGCGGCCAGCCCCGACCGCTGCGCCCCGGCCGAAGTCTGAGGCCCAGGAGAGCGAACGGCCGTGGTCGAGCTTCGGGCTGGCGCGCATGCCGGGCCTGTACCGCTTCGAGAGGCTGCAGCGGGCCCTGTGGACGGTCGCCAGGGTCTGGGCGCGGATGCAGCCGCGCAAACGCCGCTGGCTGATCTGGGCGCTGGTGGTGCTGACGTTCGGCTGGCTGATCAACGCCGCCGGCTGCGGCCGCCCGTCCGGACCCCCGAAGCCGTCGGACGCCGAGGTCGACCAGTCCGCCGGTAACCGGCAGGTCGCCCAGCAGCTCGCCTCGCTGCGCGACGCGGCGGCTGCCGCCCCCGGCGTTCAGGTCACCAATCCGGTGCTGCATCTGACCGCCCGCTGGGATCCCGCCAGCCAACGCGCCAGCCTGCTGAGCGGATCGGATCTACGTGTCACCGACACCGACGGCGGTGTCTGGCAGAAAGCCGGCAGCTGCTTCAAGCGTGTCGCGAGCACCGTCGCGCCGGCGATGGCTGACGTGCTGCTGCCCCTGGCGGCCACCGACGCGTCCTTCGACGCGCCGCGCCCCGCCGGCGACAACACCACCCAGACGATGCGGTTCACCGCCTCCAAGATGGGCAGCTACGAACAGGGCGCCGGCACCGTCACCATCAGCGACGGTCAGATCAGCGCGTTCAGCTACCACCCGCACAACCTGCCGTCCGATCAGACGTTCAAGGTCACCTACCCGTCGGTGGAGATCAAGCCGCCGCGGCCTGAATGCTCCTGAGCCGTTCACGCAGAGGCTGCGGGTTCCCGCGCAGATACGCGATCAGACGGCTGCGGGTGTCCTTCATCAGCACAGGGTGAAGCATCTGAGCGCGATCGTCGCGCGGGTCGCCGTCGTGGAGGATCTGCGCGGCCGCGACAACCATGCTGCGCGCGTTGGCCAGCCGGGCCAGCCGTTGGCGGGCGACCGGGTCGTCCTGATGTTCGGGGTTGCCGATCAGCTCGCTGATCAGCTCCGTTTCGGCCTGGTAGGCCTCCGACTCGGCGTACCGGACCGCGCGTCCCTGCGTCAGGCTCAGATCGATCGCCACCGTCGTCGCCGCTCGCGCCGACGTCACCTCCGCGTAGCCTTCGCCGAGCGCGACCTCCAGCGGGTCCCTGCGTGACGCGCTGACGTTGTTGGCGGTCGCGTGCGCCAGCTCGTGCAGATGCACGCGCTGCAGCAGCTTGCCGTACTTGTCCTCCGGCGTCCATTCGGGGTCCAGCAGCATCCGCGAATGCCCGGGCGACAAGGTGACCATGTTCAGCTTCGGCATGTACGCGCCGCGCAGACTGTCGGTTTCGACGTGGTAGGGGAACACGGTCTCGAACTCCTCCCGGGTCAGCGTCGGCAGGAACGAGGCGTCCGGCGCGGGGATCCCGTTGGCCTCCTCAAGCGCCTGGGCACAGGTCGCCCCGACCCGCCGCGCTTCGCGCATCAGCGTCATGCTGCCGTCCCCGGCCAGGAAATGACGTTGCAGCAGCGTCCCCACGGCGACCAGCATCCGCGCGTCATCCACCGACGTGCGCACACGAATCGGCTCCAGGGAGTCGCTGCGCGCGTTGCGCAAAGCGAGGTTGATCGCCGCTCGCAGGCTGCGGATCGACGATTGGACAGGGGCGAGATAGCTGGAGATCACCGCCGCCTGATCCTCGCCGCCGTGATCATCGGCGAGCTGGCGCATGTTCTCCGACAACGCTTCGATCTGCCAGGCCATCACCAACGCCTCATCCAACGTGCAGTTGTCTGGGTCAGGAGAAGCGATCTCAAACAGCGGGCCCTGGCGGGGGTTCATCTGAGCTGCCGGTGACAGCGACCCGAACGCCGGCCGGGCCGGGCCGTAGGTCGGCCGATCCGGGTCACCCAGCGAGGTCTGCGCCAGCCACGCCTGATGCGCTTCGCGTGCCGCCTGATACTCCCGGTCGCTGAACGTCGGCGACAGCAGCAGATCTTTGAGGATCCCCGCGATCGCCCGGGCCTGGCTGCAATGGGTGACCGCGACCGCCAGCCGCCGAACGCGACGGTCGAACAGAGCGCGGTGCACGCCCATCTCCCCCGCTTCGGGGCGGCTGACTGACAGCAACACGGCGACCTTCTCCACGCCGTCAAGCTGCGCGCGCAGCATCGCGTCCTTCTCATCGGCTGGCTGCTCAGCGAGAAACGCTCGCGCGTCGCGGATCGAACGCAACGCCACGACCGCCCGTTCGCGGCAGTAGGACACCGACTGCGCCGGCATCGGCGTCATTGCCGCCCCTTCGATCGCGAACAGATTGAAGTACGTGGCGCTGGCCACGCCATCCACCCGCGTCGTGGCCTGTTCGCAGTTGGGGTCGTTCCCTTTACCCATGTCGTCCCTTTCTTGAGGACGCCTCGTACCCCTGATGGTTACAGTATGACTGTTCCAGAACCAACTCAGGTCAGCTAACAGCCGCGATTTTCATGGTCCCAGCGGCTATTTTGGCGCCAATAAACTGCTTTCATGGGCCTGAGCGGCCGCGTGGTACGTTCAGGCGTGCCTGCGCAACCCCGGTCTGAGCCTGCCCGCAAATCCGCGCTGTGGCGGCGGATCCTGCGCTGGATCCGGCTCGCGTTCGCGTTGTCGGTGACCGCGGTCATCCTCGCCGCGCTGGCCGGAGTCTGCTTCGTCGGCTATCAGTTCCATAAGGCCGGGGTGACCCTGTCGTCGGTTCCCGCGCTCACCGACCCCGCCAAAGCGCCGCTGCCGGCGCCGATCAGCTACTACTCCGCTGACGGTGTGCTGCTGGGCCGCCGCGGCACCGAGCAGCGGATCGTGCTGTCACCCAAGGACATCCCGCCGGTGATGCGCCAGGCGATCGTCGCCATCGAAGATCAACGCTTCTACGAGCATCGCGGCGTCGACTTCCAAGCGCTCGCTCGCGCCGCGCTGATCGACGTGCGCGCCGGCTCGGCCAAGCAGGGCGCTTCCACCTTGACGATGCAGTACATCCGCAACGTCTACCTGGACCTGCGCAAGACGACGCACCGCAAGCTGCAGGAGGTCGCGCTGGCCATGCAGCTGGAATCACGCTGGACGAAAGACCGGATCCTCACCGCGTACCTGAACACCGTGTTCTTCGGCGAAGGCGCCTACGGCGTCGAAGCGGCCGCCCGCCAGTACTTCGGGGTGCACGCCAAAGACCTCACGTTGCAGCAGGCGTCCCTGCTGGCCGGGGTGGTCCAGTCGCCGTCGGAGCTTGACCCGCGCCATGACCGCAAAGCCGCGCGGGCCCGCCAGGCGCTGGTGCTGGATGAGATGTACGCGCAGGGGATGATCACCCGCCGCCAGGCGGAGAACGCCAAAAGCCAGCCGTTGCATCTGCGCAAGCTGTCGGCCTCCCAGCGCGACCGCGAGCCGGCGCTCATGCAGCTGCTGGAAGACGAAGTGCAGACGCGGGTCTCCAAGCGCGAGTACCGCCTCGGCGGCTTCAACGTGTACGCGTCCTTTCGGATGAGCGACATCCGCCGCGCCCGCGAACAGCTGCGCGCCTCATACCCGCAGCTGCCCCGAAACGACCGGCCGACGGTCGCCGCCTCCTTCGTGGAGCCGTCCAACGGTCGGATCCTGCTGCTGGCCTCCTCCGCCCCAGCCAGCTCCCATTTTGACTTCGCCGCCCAGTCGCGCCGGCAGCCGGGCAGCACCGTCAAAGCGTTCACCGCCGCCACCTACCTCACCGAAGGCGGCCAGCTGTCAGACCCGGTCGACAACAGCCCGGTGAAGGTCACCAACGCCAACGGTTCCAGCTACACCGTGCAGCCGGAAGCCTCCGGGGTGCGCAACGTGTTCGACATGCTGCGCCTGTCGCAGAACCCGGCGGCCTGGCGGCTGTTTCAGAAAGCGGGCCCGCACAACGTGCTGCACATGGAACGCAAGCTGGGGATCCGCGGGATGGACGCCAACGCCGCCGCCGCGCTGGGCGGCGTGAAGTACGGCACCAACACACTGGAGATCGCCGGCGCGTTCGCCGCGATCGCCAACGACGGCGCAATGGCCCCCACCCACGCGATCGTCACCATCAAGGACACGCTGGGCAACCCGATCTGGGATGACAGCCAGCTGCCGAAGGTCCGCCGTCTCGACCAGGAGTACGCCCGTCAGCTGACCGTCGGCCTGCAACGGGTCGTCACCGACGGGTTCCCGCAGCTGCGGGCGAACCTGCCGATCTCCAAGCGCCGGCCGCTGGCCGGCAAGACCGGAACCACCGAGGAGAACGCCGACGCCTGGTTCAGCGGCTACACGCCGCAGCTGGCCGGGTCGGTCTGGACCGGGTACGCCAAGGACCGCCGGTCGCTGGCCAACCTCCCCGGCGGCACCGTGTGGGGGATGACGCTGCCCGCCCAGACGTTCAACCGTCTCGCGGAGGATCTCCTGGACGGCCAGCCGGTGCGCCGGTTTCCCAAGCCCGCGGGCATTCAGCGCGTCCCGGACGTCACCGGCGACGACATCGCTCAGGCGCGCGCGGAGATGGGCCAGATGCGCTTCTACAACGTCGCCTACACCGAGCAGTTCGATGCGCACGCCAAACCCGGAACCGTTCTCACCCAGAAGCCCGCCGGCGGGACGTGGGTGCGCCCGGACACCCCGGTGACCGTCACCTACGCCACCGATCAGCGGCCCACGCCGACGCTCGTCGGCAAGAGCTACCTGGACGCCGAACAGACCCTCGGCTCGTTCGCCGATCTGGACGTCACCTTCCAGGTCTCCGAGCAGCCCCTGGGGACCGTCATCGAACAGCAGCCCTACGTCGGGCAGCCGTTGCGCTACCACGGCAAGGTGTCGGTGGTGATCGCCACCAGCCCCGGCCCGATCCGCTGGAAGGTCAAGAAAGTCCCCTACGTACCGTCCAAGAGCGAGCTGGCGCAGCTGCGCCAACAGCTCGCCGACAGCCAAGCCGAGGCCGAGCAGGCCCGCTCGGAGGCCGACATCGCCCGCCAGGAAGCCGATCAGGCCCGCCAGGACGCTGACAGCCAGCCGCCGCAGACGCTGATCACCGTCCCGGACCTGACCGGCCTGGATGTCGCCGCCGCCCAGCAGGTGATCGCCAGCCTCGGCCTGATCGCCAACATCCAAGGCGCCGCGCAGACGGGCGCGGTCACCTCGCAAAAGCCGGCGGCCGGGGTCGCCGCGCAGGACGGCTCCGCGGTCACCCTCCGCCTCGCAGGCTGACCCGGCGCGAGCGGATAACGTGAGTGCATGAGCCTCCCGACGCTTGAGCGTCTCAGCGCCCCCGGCGAGCATCTGCGCGACCGATCCGGCCAGCGCGGCACGAGCTGGCTGATCTCCGGCACCAGTGTACGCGTGATCAGCGACGGGACGTCATGGCGGCTGACAGCGCGCCAGGCCACCGACATGGACACCGACCGGTGGCTGCGCAAGGAGAAGCTGGCCAACCAGAAGTTCCCCACCCGCAAGGACGCGCTGAAGGCCTACCAGGCCGCCGCCGCGCTGGATGCGCCGCCGCCCTCCCGGCTCAGCGATCTGGGGCCGCTTCGGCCGGTCGAGACGGGCAAGTACCTGATCGCTGACGTGCTGATCGAGAAGACGACCAGCACCAACTGGCGGATCACCTACCCGGACGGGACGCGCGCGAACGCGCGCACCCTCGCCGCCTGCCAGCGGATCATCTGCGACCCGCGCAACCGCCAGAAGGCCACCATCAACCGGCCCGCCGTCCCCGAGCATCTGGCTCCGTACACAGAGGACCCGACGATCAAG
>Ga0180223_1002274_pt1 | contig 11935 bp, 11 predicted proteins | sample eDN5th30CKraftOP_FD_151337 | JGI IMG/M metagenome (GOLD analysis project Ga0180223, IMG submission 151337) | Enriched Organic Plus compost microbial communities from Emeryville, California, USA - eDNA 5th pass 30_C Kraft OP (version 2) (version 2) ...
GCAGGAGAACGGCGTCACCATCTGGGACGAATGGGCGGACGAGAACGGCGATCTCGGCCCGGTCTACGGCCGGCAATGGCGCTCCTGGCCGGCGCCGGACGGCCAGACCATCGACCAGATCGCCTGGCTGGTGAACGAGATCCGCCGCAATCCGGATTCGCGGCGCCTGGTCGTCTCGGCCTGGAATCCCGCCGATATCTCCAAGATGGCGCTGGCGCCCTGCCACTGCCTGTTCCAGTTCTTCGTCCAGCCCTCGGGAAGCGGGCGTGGGAAGCTGTCCTGCCAGCTCTACCAGCGCTCGGCCGACGTCTTCCTCGGCGTGCCGTTCAACATCGCCAGCTACGCGCTGCTGACCCATATGGTGGCGCAGGTGACCGGCCTCGACGTCGGCGATTTCGTGCATTCCTTCGGCGACACCCACCTCTATGCGAATCATCTCGACCAGGCGCGGCTGCAATTGTCGCGGGCGCCGCGGGCGCTGCCCAAGCTCGCCCTCAACCCGGCCGTGACGAAGCTCGAGGATTTCCGCTTCGAGGACGTGGCGATCGAAGGCTACGACCCCCATCCGACCATCAAGGCTCCGATCGCCGTATGACGCTCGCCATCCGCCCCGTCCGGCCCGGCGAAGCCGGCCTCGTGCTGAGCTTCGTCCGGGAGCTGGCCGAATACGAGAAGCTGCTGCACGAGGTCGTCGCCAGCGAGGCCGATATCGCCGAATCGCTGTTCGGCGAGAATCCGCGCGTCTTCTGCGACATCGCCGAATGGGATGGCGAGCCGGTCGGCTTCGCGCTCTGGTTCTACACCTATTCCACCTTCCGGGGCCGGCATGGCATCTGGCTGGAGGACCTGTTCGTGCGCCCTGGGCAGCGCGGGCGCGGCATCGGCAAGGCGCTGATGGCGCGGCTGGCGAAGCGCTGCGTCGACGAGGATCTGCCGCGCCTCGCCTGGTGGGTGCTGAACTGGAACGAGCCCTCGCGCGTCTTCTACCGCTCGATCGGCGCGAAGGCGCAGGACGAATGGACGGTGAAGCGACTGGAGGGCGAGGCCCTGGCCAGGCTCGGGGCGGAAGGCTGACCGGCGATGGCGGCTCTCCCGCTCGTCCTCGTCGCGGCGATCGCCGATAACGGCGTGATCGGCAGCGACAACCGGCTGATCTGGCGGCTCAAGACCGATCTGAAGCGCTTCCGCCAGATCACCACCGGCTGCCCGGTCGTCATGGGGCGCAAGACCTTTCTCTCGATCGGCAAGCCGCTGCCGGGGCGCCAGACGATCGTGCTGACGCGGGACCGCGGCTTCGCCGCCGAGGGCGTCCATGTCGCGCATGGGCTCGACGAGGCGCTGCTCCTGGCGCAGCGGCTGGGGGCGGAGATGGGCGCCCATGCGGTGATCATCGGCGGCGGCACCGAGATCTATGCGCAGATGCTGGCGCTCGCCGACCGGCTGGAGCTGACGCGGGTCCATGCCGCGCCCGCCGGCGACGCCATCTTTCCCGCCTGGGACGAGAATGCCTTCGCCGAGGTCGCGCGGGCGGACCACCCGGCCGATTCCGACAACGAATATCCGTTCAGCTTCGTGTCCTATCGACGCCGGGGCGGGGGAGGGCGCGGCTGATCGCCGCTTTTTCCATTTGCGACGGGTGACTTGCGCCGTTGACGAAATCATGGCCCATGACCAAGTGAGGCCAGCGTCCCTCCCGGGGGCGCTGACAAATGGCCGCCATTCGCCTATGGCTCGGCCTTAAGCACATGAAAGGGAACGGCCCAGGTATGCCATGGAGTAACCAGAGCGGCGGCGGCAGCGGCGGGGGTGGACCCTGGGGCCAGCGCGGAGGAAGTGGCGGCGGCGGCCCGTGGGGCGGCGGCTCCGGCGGAGGCAACGGCAATCCGCCCGATCTGGAGGAAATCCTGCGGCGCAGCCAGGACCGGCTGAAGAATCTCGTGCCGGGCGGCGGCCTCGGCGGGCGGGGCCTCGTGCTCGGCGCGCTCGTGCTGGTCGCGATCTGGCTGCTCTCCGGCTTCTATTTCGTGCGGCCCAACGAGGTTGGCCTCAACGTCGTCTTCGGCAAGTTCGTCGGCAAGACCGGCGAGGGCGCCAACTGGAACTGGCCCTATCCGATCGGCAATGTGATCAAGCCGCAGGTGACGAACGTCATCACCACCGAGGTCGGCTTCCGGACCATCGAATCGGTGCGCCAGTCGCCGCGCCAGACCGATGTGATCGAGGAAAGCCTGATGCTGACCGGCGACGAGAACATCGTCGACATCGACTTCATCGTGCAGTGGCAGATCGACCCCGCCGCGCCCGAGAACTATGTCTTCAACATCCAGGATCCGTCCGGGACCGTGAAGGCCGTGGCCGAGAGCGCGATGCGCGAGGTCATCGGCAAGCGCAACATCCAGCCGGTGCTGACCACCGACCGCGGCGCCATCGAGACCGAGGTGCGCCAGCTCATGCAGGAGACGCTCAACGGCTACAATGCCGGCGTGCAGATCCGGCTCGTCCAGCTCCAGAAGGTCGACCCGCCGCAGCAGGTCATCGACGCCTTCCGCGACGTCCAGGCGGCCCGCGCCGACCAGGAGCGCCTGCGCAACGAGGCGCAGACCTATGCCAACCGCGTGGTGCCGGAGGCGCGCGGCCGCGCCGCCCAGCTCACCCAGTCGGCTGAGGCCTACAAGGAGCAGACCGTGGCGGAAGCGCGCGGCCAGGCCAGCCGCTTCAACGCGGTCTACGAGCAGTACAAGAACGCTCCGGGCGTGACGCGCGAGCGTCTCTTCCTGGAGACGATGGAACGCGTGATGGGCGGAACCGACAAGATCATCCTCGACTCGACCGGCAGCGGCCAGGGCGTGGTGCCCTATCTGCCGCTGGACCAGTTGCAGCGGCAGCCCGCCCGGGGCGGCCAGCAGCAGGGAGCGACCCGATGAACGGCTCCTTCCTCAAGGCGGCGCTGCTCGCCGTGCTCGTCGCGGTCGCGGTGGTCTTCTACGCCTGCACCTTCATCGTCGCGCAGACGCAGTCGGCGCTGGTGCTGCGGCTCGGCGCGGTGCGCGCCGTCAAGACCGAGCCCGGCCTCTACTTCAAGTGGTTCGCGCCGATCGAGACGGTGACGCTGCTCGACAACCGCATCCTCGACCTCGACCTGCCGGCGCAGGAGATCATCGCCTCCGACCAGAAGCGGCTGGTGGTCGATGCCTTCACGCGCTACCGGATCTCCGATCCGCTGCGCTTCTACCAGGCGGTCAACAACATCCCGCGGGCGAATTCGCAGCTTTCCTCGATCGTGAACGGCAATGTCCGCAGCGTGCTGGCCGAGGCCAGCTTCGTGGCGATGGTCCGCAACGAGCGCGCCAAGCTGATGACCCGCATCCGCGACGACGTGAACCGCGAGGCGGCCCGCTTCGGCATGACGGTGGTCGACGTCAGGCTGCGGCGCGTCGACCTGCCGGCGGCGAACTCGGCGGCGGTGTTCCAGCGCATGCAGACCGACCGTCAGCGCGAGGCGGCCGAGGCCCGCGCGCTCGGCGGCCAGCAGTCGCAGGAGATCCGCGCCCGCGCCGACAGGGAGGCGACCGTCATCGTCGCCGAGGCGCAGCAGCACGCCGACGAGATCCGCGGCCAGGGCGAGGGCGAGCGCAACCGCGTCTTCGCCGAGGCCTTCGGCAAGGATCCCGAATTCTTCGCCTTCTACCGTTCGATGCAGGCCTATGAAGCCAGCATCAAGCCAGGGGATACGCGGATGGTGCTGACGCCGGACTCGCCGTTCTTCCAGTTCTTCAACGGTCCGAACGCGCAGCGCGGGGCTGGGACGACGCAGGCGCCGGCCGCCCAGGCACCGGCCGCGCCCGCGCCGGCTCGGCCCTGATCGGAGCGAGCGACGCCGATGTTCGATTTCATCGCGGCGCTCGGCCTGGTTTTCGCTATCGAGGGCATCCTCTTCGCCGCGATTCCGCATCTGGCGAAGGATGCTTTGCGCAGCGCCGCGGAGACGCCGCCCGATCGGATGCGCCTGATCGGGCTGGGCTCGGCGGTTCTGGGCGTGATCCTGGTCTGGGTCGCGCGCGGAAGCTGGTAGGCGATGCCGCGATCGTGTTCGAGGACAGGATCGCACGTCGCCCTTCCGCCGCATTTTCGCGTTCAAGTCGCGGTGCGTCCTGTGCCGCGTCGGCCGGCCTGCGTTTTTCCGTCAAGAGGACCCAAATGGCATTGAAAACCGTTTCCGTGGCTGCCCGGCCCATCCGCATCGCGCTCGCGGCCGGCGTGGCCGGTCTGGCGCTGATGACGCCGGTGCTGGCACCGGCGCAGGCCCAGGCCAACACCCCTCTGCTGCAGGGACAGACCTCCCTCGCCGATCTGGTCGACAAGGTGATGCCGGCGGTGGTCAACATCTCCGCCGTCACCACCAGCGACACCAAGGGCCGCAACCTGCCGCAACTGCCGCAGCTCGGCCCCGACACGCCCTTCGGCGACCTGTTCGAGGAGTTCTTCAACCGCCGCAACCAGCAGGGCGAGCGCCAGGCGCCGCAGCAGCGCCGCTCGCAATCGGCGGGCTCGGGCTTCGTCATCGACCCGTCCGGCATCGTCGTCACCAACAACCACGTCATCGGCGACGCCAACGAGATCACGGTGATCTTCAACGACGGCCTGCGGCTGAAGGCCGAGGTGGTCGGCAAGGACACCAAGGTCGACCTCGCCGTGCTGCGGGTGAAGCACGACAAGCCGCTGCCGGCGGTCAAGTTCGGCGATTCCGACAAGATGCGGATCGGCGACCCCGTGATGGCGATCGGCAACCCGTTCGGCCTCGGCGGCTCGGTCTCCTCGGGCATCGTCTCGGCGCGCAACCGCGACATCAGCCAGGGACCTTACGACACCTATATCCAGACCGACGCGGCCATCAACAAGGGCAATTCCGGCGGTCCGCTGTTCAACATGGCCGGCGAGGTCATCGGCATCAACACCGCGATCCTGTCGCCGACCGGCGGCTCGGTCGGCATCGGCTTCGCCGTGCCGTCCTCGCTGGCGGCCAATGTCGTCGAGCAGCTCAAGGAGTTCGGCGAGACGCGGCGCGGCTGGCTCGGCGTGCGCATCCAGAGCATCGACGACGCCACCGCCGACGCGCTCGGCCTTGGCGCGGCGCGCGGCGCGCTGATCGCGGGCGTCGACGACAAGGGGCCGGCCAAGCCGGCCGGGCTCGAGACCGGCGACGTGATCACCAGGTTCGACGGCAAGGAGGTCAAGGATTCGCGCGACCTGCCGCGGATCGTCGCCGCCACCCCGGTCGGCAAGGACGTGCCGGTCACCATCATCCGCAAGGGCAAGGAAGAGCAGAAGACCGTCAAGCTCGGCCGCCTCGAGGATGGCGAGAAGGTCCAGTCCGCCTCGGCCAGCAAGCCGGCCGGCGAGGCCGACAAGCCCGCCGTCGCCAATGCGCTCGGCCTTGAGCTCTCGACGCAGAACGACGAGCTGCGCAAGCGCTATGCGATCAAGGACGGCCTCAAGGGCGTCGTCGTCACCAAGGTCGATCCCAACTCGAACGCGGCCGACAAGCGCGTCATGGTCGGCGAGCTGATCGTCGAGGTCGGCCAGGAGCCGGTCACGACGCCGGACGCCGTGACCAAGCGCCTCGACGCGCTCAAGAAGGACGGCAAGAAATCGGCGCTGCTGCTCGTCTCCAACGGGCAGGGCGAGGTCCGCTTCGTCGCCGTGGCGATGAAGTAGGGCGCAGCCGGCAGGCGCGATCCTGGAGGGCGGCCCGGCGGGCCGCCCTTTTTCGCGCCGCCGCCTCTGCGGGCATGCCCCGTATCCGCGGCGGGCGATGGCGCCGGCCGGGCTGCGCTGGCATCCTGGGCCGGGCCTTTCCTTCGCCGAAGGAACCTGGCCTCGCCCGGAGCGCAGCGTCATGAAGATCAGCGAGATTCCCTTCGTCACGACCGACTGGTCCGCGGTGCCGGCTGAGCGCCATGCCGGCGAAGTGGGCGAGGCGATCTGGCGCACGCAGCATTTCGGGCCGGAGAGCAACCGCATCCGGGTGCGGATGGTCGAGTACTCGCCCGGCTATGTCGCCGATCACTGGTGCTCGAAGGGCCACATCATCCTGTGCCTCGAAGGCGAGATGGAGACGACGCTGCAGGACGGCCGCGTCATGCCGCTCAAGGCCGGGATGAGCTACCAGGTCGCCGACGGCGCCGAAGCGCACCGCTCGCACACGGCGACCGGTGCGAAGCTCTTCATCGTCGATTGAGATTTCGGGCGCTGCGGGTCATCCCGGGTCTCCGCTTCGCTGGGTCCGGGATGACGCGCGTCCTTGATCGCTGACCTGCTTCAGCCTCGCACGATCTCGTCGCCGGTATAGCCCTGGGCGTAGAGCAGGGCGGTGAGGTCGGCATGCTCCAGTCGCGCGGCGGCGGCAGCGGCGACGGCGGGCTTGGCGCGATAGGCGACGCCGAGGCCGGCCTCGCCGAGCATGGCGAGGTCGTTGGCGCCGTCGCCGATCGCCAGCGTCTGCGCGGGGGACAGCGCGAAGCGATCGCGCAGCTCGACCAGCGAATCGCGCTTGGCCTGCTTGCCGAGGATCGGGTCGGCGACCTCGCCGGTCAGCACGCCGTCCTGCGCCAGCAGCAGGTTGGAGCGGTGCTCGTCGAAGCCGATGGCCGCGCCGATCGGGCCGGTGAAGACGGTGAAGCCGCCCGAGACCAGCGCGGTATAGGCGCCGTTCGCCCGCATCGTGCGCACCAGCGCGGCGCCGCCTGGCGTCAGCGTGATGCGCTCGCGGATGATCTCGTCGACGACCGAGAGCGGCACGCCCTTCAGCAGCGCGACGCGCTCGCGCAAGGCCGGCTCGAAGGCGATCTCGCCGCGCATGGCCCGCTCGGTGATGCCGGCGACGAGATCCTTCAAGCCGACATAGGCGGCGAGCTCGTCGATGCATTCCTGGCCGATCATGGTCGAATCCATGTCGGCGAGGAACAGCGCCTTGCGGCGGCCGGCGGCAGGTTGGGCCACGATGTCGATGGCGGCTCCGCCGAGCGCGGAGCGGATTTCGGCTTCGAGCTTGCGCGCATCGGTTCCATCCGCGAAGAGATCGGCGGCGACGGCGCCGTCGAGCGTCGCCGTGCGGCTGCCCGGCACGATGCCGGCGAGGCACGCCAGCAGGGCTTCATCGACGAGCGCCTGGCCATGGGCGGAAACGAGTGTCGCGACGAGCATGGGAGGACCGGTGCAGCAGGCGGAAAGGACGATCAGGGCGGTGCTCATCGCAGGTCCGACCGCCAGCGGCAAGTCCGCGCTCGCGATCGAGATCGCGCGGCGCTGCGGCGGAGTGGTGGTCAACGCCGATTCGATGCAGGTCTATGCGGATCTGCGCATCCTCTCCGCCCGCCCGAGCGCGGCCGAGGAGCGAAGCGTGCCGCACCGGCTCTACGGCCATGTCGACGGGGCGGTGAACTATTCCGCGATGCGCTACGCCGCCGCGGTCGCCGCGCTGCTGCCCGCTCTGTGGGCGGAGGGCAGGCTGCCGGTGCTCGTCGGCGGGACGGGGCTCTATTTCAAGGCGGTCACCGAGGGCTTTTCCGCCATGCCGCCGGTGCCGGAGGCGGTGCGCGCGGCGTTCCGGGCGCGAGCGGGCGACGTGGCGACCGAGGCGCTGCACGCCGAGCTCGCCGGCCTCGATCCGGTGATGGCGGGGCGGCTGCGGCCGTCGGACCGGATGCGGATCATGCGCGCCATCGAGGTGCATCTGGCGACAGGGCGTTCGCTGGCGAGCTTCCAGGGCGAGCGCGAGCCGGGGCCGCTCGGCGGCCTGCCGCTGCTGCGCCTCTTCGTCAGCCCGGAGCGGGAGGCGGTGCGGGCCCGGATCGACCGGCGCTTCGAGGCGATGATGGCGGAGGGCGCGCTGGATGAGGTCGCGCGGCTGCGCGAGCGCCGGCTCGATCCGCTGCTGCCGGTCATGCGGGCGCATGGCGTGCCGGGGCTGGTCGCGCATCTCGATGGCACGATCACGCTGGAAGAGGCGATCCGGCGCGGGCAGGCCGATACGCGCGCCTATGCCAAGCGGCAGGTGACCTGGTTCCGGCACCAGATGGCCGGCTGGCAGGCGGTGGCGCCGGAGGCCGCGCTGGAAGCCGCGCTGCGCGTCCTGGAGCGCTGAAGTCAGGCGGCGTCCGCCACCGCGTCTCCTTCCGTCCCCGCGGTGCCGATCCGGTTGCGGCCCTCGTTCTTGGCGCGGTAGAGCGCCTGGTCGGCCCGGGCGAACAGCTCGGCCAGCGGCTCCGCCGGCCGGCGAGTGGCGATCCCGTAGCTGGCGGTGATCCTGAGCGCGAGCGTTTCGGAGGCGGGCAGGGCGCGGCGGGCGAGCGCCTCCTGGATCTGGGCGGTTCGCTTCGTTGCCTCGGCCGCGTCGGCGCCGCGCAGCAGGACCGCGAACTCCTCGCCCCCGACCCGGGCGACGAGATGGCGCTCGCCGCGCAGCAACCCGAGGAGCATGTCGGCGAAGGCGCGGATCACGGCGTCTCCGGCCGGGTGGCCATAGGTGTCGTTGACCTGCTTGAAGTGGTCGAGGTCGACGATGATCAGCGAGGCTTCCGCTCCTGCCTCCGCCAGGGCCGCCTGCGCCCGCTCGGTGAAGGAGCGGCGGTTGAGCAGGGCGGTCAGCGGGTCGGTCTCGGCGAGCCGGCGCAGCTCCTTCTCGCGCTCCTCGCGATGGCCGATCTCCTCCGACAGGGCGCGCCGGGTCGCGCGCTCGCGGCCGACCTCGAGGGCGAGGGTGGCCGCGCGCGACTGAAGGGTCTGGTTGGCGACGGTGAGGTCGGTGATGTCCGTCAGCGTCAGGAGCAGGCCGTCGCCGAGCGGCGCGATGGCGAGCCGCAGCCAGCTCGTGCGGTCCTGGCGGGTGAAGGCGGTCTCGAAGCTGTCGCCGCTCTGCTGCTCCATCGCCGCGAGACAGCGCTTCCAGATCGTCGGGTCGGCCAGGAAGGGCAGGGCCTCCCGGGCCTCGCGGTCGAGCAGGCGGGCGCCGGGCTGTCCGGCGATATCCGCGGCCCGGCGATTGGCGGTGACGATGATGGTGCGGTCGACGCCGCCGCCGTCGTCGCGCAGGGCGCGGAGGGCGACGATCCCGCTCGGCGAGCTGTCGAGCACGGCGTTCAGCAGGTCCTCGCGGAACTGCAGCGGGCGGCTGAAGGCGACGAGCACGTTGCGGCCGTCGCGCGCGACGGTCGGGAGCAGCAGGCGCTCCCAGATCGCGACCCGCAGGGTCGGCTTGGCGCGGTGGATGGTGTAGAGCGGTCGGCCTTCCGCGAAGGCGCGCTCGGCGCAGTGCCGGGTGAAGGCGGCGACCTCGGGCTGCATCGCCGAGAGCCTCTCGCCGAGGCGCGTGCCGCCGACATAGCGCGTGATCTCGCGGCCGTAATGAATCCAGCGATAGTCGCCGTCGCCGGTCGGTTCCAGGATGACGAGGTCGTCGCCGAAGCCGGGCATGACCGCCGCTGCGAAGCTCTCGTAGGGGACCGGGCCGCCTTTGCGGCCGTGGAGCGTGAACCGGCTCAGAAGTTCCGCGATCTTCGGCGCATGGGCGCGGGCCGCGATATTCTCGGTATGGATTTCCTGATACATAGCCGTCCCGGTTCGAGCGGCCGGAGGCTAGGGCGAACGGATTGAGAAAAGGTTCCGCAAGGGAAGCGATTTTTCGGCAATTGCGTCAACGTTTCGTTGCCGATGCCGTTAGCGCTTGACCGGCTGCCCGGCCTCCGTTAGCGTCCGGCAACTTCCGCCAAGGATCATGAGCGCGATGCGCAAGCTTATTATCGTAGAGGTGCGCTGGTAGGGGCCGGTTTCAAGACCGGGCGTCCCCGACGCCAGCGCACGCCCAGGCCCCTCCGAGGGCCTTTTTTATTGCCGTTTTTCCGTCCGAATTCCTCCCGAACCGAAGACAAGCCGCAGGAGAGCGTTATGAGCGAGATGATGACCGGAGCCGAGATGGTCGTCCGCGCGCTTCAGGACCAGGGCGTCGAGCACCTGTTCGGATATCCCGGCGGCGCCGTGCTTCCGATCTATGACGCGATCTTCCAGCAGGACAAGGTCAAGCACGTGCTCGTCCGCCACGAGCAGGGCGCGGTCCATGCCGCCGAGGGCTATGCCCGCTCCGGCGCCGGCAAGGTCGGCTGCGTGCTCGTCACCTCCGGCCCCGGCGCGACCAACGCCGTCACCGGCCTGACCGATGCGCTGCTCGACTCGATCCCGCTCGTCGTCATCACCGGCCAGGTCCCGACCCATCTGATCGGCTCGGACGCCTTCCAGGAGTGCGACACGGTCGGCATCACCCGCTCCTGCACCAAGCACAACTATCTGGTGAAGAGCATCAAGGACCTGCCGCGCATCCTGCACGAGGCTTTCTATGTCGCCGCCAACGGCCGGCCGGGCCCGGTCGTGATCGACATCCCGAAGGACATCCAGTTCGCCACGGGCGCCTATAGCCGTCCGCGCGACAACCAGCACAAGACCTACCGCCCGGTGGTCAAGGGCGACCTCAACAAGATCAAGGCCGCGGTCGAATTGATCGCCGGCGCCAGGAAGCCTATCTTCTACACCGGCGGCGGCGTCATCAATTCCGGCCCGCAGGCGGCGGCGCTGCTGCGGGAGCTGGCGCGGCTGACCGGCTACCCCGTCACCTCGACGCTGATGGGGCTCGGCGCCTTCCCGGCCGCGGACAGGCAGTGGCTCGGCATGCTCGGCATGCACGGTACCTACGAGGCCAATCTCGCCATGCACGACTGCGATGTCATGATCGCGATCGGCGCGCGCTTCGACGATCGCATCACCGGCCGCATCGACGCCTTCTCGCCGCGCTCGAAGAAGATTCATATCGACATCGACCCCTCCTCGATCAACAAGAACGTCAAGGTCGATATCGGCATCGTCGGCGACTGCGCCCATGTGCTGGAGGATATGGTTCGGATCTGGCGCGAGACCTCGCCGCAGATCGACAAGACCGCGCTCGCCGCCTGGTGGACGCAGATCGAGGGCTGGCGCGGCCGCAAGAGCCTCGCCTACAAGCCGTCCGACACGATCATCAAGCCGCAATACGCGCTGGAGCGGCTCCATGCGCTGACCAAGGACCGCGATCCCTTCGTCACCACCGAGGTCGGCCAGCATCAGATGTGGGCGGCGCAGTACCTGCACTTCCAGGACCCGAACCGCTGGATGACCTCGGGCGGGCTCGGCACCATGGGCTACGGCCTGCCGGCGGCGATCGGCGTGCAGATGCGCCACCCCAAGGCGCTGGTCATCGACGTCGCGGGCGAGGCCTCGATCCTGATGAACATGCAGGAGATGTCGACGGCGGTGCAGTACCGGCTGCCGGTCAAGATCTTCATCCTCAACAACGAATATATGGGCATGGTGCGCCAGTGGCAGGAATTGCTGCATGGCGGGCGCTATTCGGAGAGCTATTCGCAGTCGCTGCCCGACTTCGTGAAGCTGGCCGAGGCCTATGGCGGCCACGGCATCCGCTGCGACGATCCGGCCAGGCTCGACGATGCGATCATGGAGATGATCGAGACGCCGAAGCCCGTGATCTTCGACTGCATCGTCGCCAAGGAGGAGAACTGCTTCCCGATGATCCCGTCGGGCAAGGCGCATAACGAGATGATCCTGCCCGATTTCGAAGGCGATACCGGCGAGATCATCGACGCCAAGGGCAAGCAGTTGGTTTGAGTCCGAAACCTGTAGCCGTCATCCCGGACAAGCCGCGTCAGCGGCGCCGATCCGGGATCCATGCCTGAATCGCTCCGGCATGGATCCCGGGGCTGCGCGGAGTTTATCCTTGGGCCGATCGAAGATCGGACCCGAGGGCTTCGCCCGGGATGACCATCGAGAGATAGGCTGGGAAACATGGCGACGATCGGCCTGATCGGCGGAATGAGCTGGGAATCGACGGCGGTCT
>Ga0180223_1002276_pt1 | contig 11928 bp, 10 predicted proteins | sample eDN5th30CKraftOP_FD_151337 | JGI IMG/M metagenome (GOLD analysis project Ga0180223, IMG submission 151337) | Enriched Organic Plus compost microbial communities from Emeryville, California, USA - eDNA 5th pass 30_C Kraft OP (version 2) (version 2) ...
TGAACGACCTGCTGCATCCCACGCTGGGCGACGGCGCCATTCGCTATTCGATGCTCGTCATCGCGCTCACCGCTCTGCTTGGCGGACTGCTGTTCCTCCTTTCGGGCCGTTATCTCGATGCCGACACCGGGCGCGCGCTCGACGAGGCATGAACGGACGATCGGTCGGGAGGCGGATGGCCGATCGACAAGCGGGACCTTGGGGAAAGCGCGATGGAGCGCGATTCCGCGACCAGGACCACGCCTCATCGCGCCGGCGCGGGCGGGCGGCGCGGCTCCCTCCCCTGCGTCCCGCTCAGCGGTCGGCCAGCGCCTCGTCGGGGATCGGCATGGGGTCGCCCCATTGCACGCCGAGCAGGTCGTCGAGGGTGCCGAAGCCGCCGGGCTGGCTGGCCGGCAGCTTGTCGCCGTCCGTCCAGTGCTCGATCTCGTTGCCCCAGGGGTCCTTCCAGTAGTCAAACACCTGACTGCCGAGCAGATGCCGGCCGACGCCCCAGAAATGCGCATGGCCATGCGCCTTGAGATGCTCGTGGCCGCGCATCAGATCGTCCAGATCGGCGACCTCGAAGGCGGAGTGGATGTAGCGCGGCGCGCCCGGCGCCTCGATCAGGAACAGCGTGTGATGATCGCAGGGATCGTCATCGCCCCGGTCGCAGCGCAGGAACGCGCCGATCGGCCGGTCCCGCGCGCCGCCGGGGCGGATCTCGTCGGACGTGAGCAGGCCGAAACGCGCCTTGTACCATTGCTCCGAACGCGCGAAATCGGTGACGGCGACCACGACATGGCCGAGCCGCAGCACATGGCTGGGCCGCGGCGGCACGCGGCGGAACACGCCCTTGCGCGGATATTGCCCGCCCTGGTTCCACGGCACATGCGGCGGCAGGTCGGCGGGCGCGGCCTCCGCCTGCCCGGCGCGGACCTCCACGATGTAACCGTCCGGATCGGTAAGACGCAGGACGCGGCCGCCCCCCGGCGCGTGGGACGGCGCGGACGCCACGCCTTCCTCTGCCGCCAGCCGCTCCAGATCGTCCGGCGAGGGCGCCCAGAAGCCGAAGCCGATGAAGCCCGGTTGGCCCGGTTCGGTCACATGGACGAACGGCGCCCGGCCCGCCCCGCGCATGTAGAGATTGCCGTCCGACCCGCCGCCGTCCCGCATCCCGAAATCCTCGAGAAACGCGCGCATGCGCGGCAGGTCCGGCGCCCGGAAGCGCACATGGGACACGTCGACGGCCTTGATGATGCTCACTGGTCCTCTCCGGCTCGGCCGGCCCGCCATCCATCGGAACGGGATGGGCGCCGGCGACTCCAATATTCGCATCTTAGCGCGCCCGGATCGCTCGCGCAATTTAATCGATAAATCTTTACAGAAGACGATATTGCCGATTAGATAGGCGTAATTGGAGAGGAGACTGGCATGAAGGACATTGCGGGCAGGACCGCCTTCATCACGGGCGGAGCGAGCGGCATGGGGCTCGGCATGGCCCATGCGTTCGGGTCGGCGGGCATGAACGTCATGCTGGCCGACATGCGCGAGGACCGGCTGGCCGAGGCGAAGGAAGCGCTCACCCGCAAGAATGTCCATGTCGACACGCTGCGCGTCGACGTGTCCGACCGCGCGGCCATGGCGCATGCCGCGCGCGAGACGGTCGCGCGCTTCGGCAAGGTGCATGTGGCGGTCGCCAATGCGGGCGTGGGCATCATCGGCCGCGTGCGCGACGCCAGCTATGACGACTGGGACTGGAGCAACGGCGTCAATCTGGGCGGCGTGGTGAACACCATCCAGTCCTTCCTCCCCATCATCCGCGCGCAGGGCGAAGGCGGGCATATCATCGCCAATGCCTCCATGGCCGGGCTGACCCCGGTGGCGCATGGCGGCGTCTATTCGGTGCAGAAGAGCGCCGTCGTCGCCATCATGGAATCGCTCTATGCCGAGTTGCGCGAGGAAGGGATCGGCGCCTCGGTCGTCTGCCCCGGCATGACGCGCACCAATATCGGCGAGACGCTCAAGCTGCGGCCGGAGCGCTATGGCGACCACGGCATCAAGGTCAGCCTGCCCGGCGGGCCGCCGCCCGGCGCCGCGCCCGATGGCCCGCCGCCCATGAATCCGATGGACTTCGCCATGGACCCGATGGAAGTGGGCGAGCGCACGCTCAGGGGCATGCTGGCGGACGATCTCTACATCCTCACCCACAATGAGTTCGCCGACGAGATCGCCGCGCAGTTCCAGCCCATCCTGGACGCCATGCCGCCCGCGCAGCCCATGCCCCCGCCGCCGCCCGGGGCGCCCGATCCGGCGGCCGTCATGTTCCCCGTCTACCGCGCCGTGCTGGCCGCGAAAGGCAAGCTCTGATGGCCGTCGACCTCTATCATTTCGAACCCAACGCCAATGGCGGCAAGCCGCTCATCGCGCTGATCGAGAAGGGTGTGGCCTTCACCAGCCACTGGGTTGACCTGCTCAACTGGGAGCAGCACCAGCCCGCCTATCTGGCGATCAATCCCAAGGGACAGGTGCCCACGCTCGTCCATGACGGCGCGATCATCACCGAATCGACGCCGATGTGCGAATATATCGACGAGGCGTTCGAGGGCCTTCCGCTCCGCCCCGCCGACGCCGCCGGGCGCGCGCGAATGCGGCGCTGGTGCCGCTATGCCGACGAATTTCTCGGCCCCTCGCTCAGCATGGTCGCCTGGAGCCGCTTCATCGGCCCGATGATGCGCCAGCGCTCGCGCGAGGAGCTGGACAGGGCGCTCGCCGCCATCCCGACGAAGGAGCGGATCAAGGCCTGGACCAAGACGATCGAGAATGATTTCCCGCCCGAGGAACTGGCCGAATCGCAGCGCCGCATCGCCTTCGCCGCCGGGCGGATCGACGCGCAACTGGGGCAGACGCCCTGGCTCGCCGGCGAGACCTATTCGCTCGCCGACATCATCGTCTTCAACATGGCAGCCGGCCTGCCCAGCTTCATGGCCGAGCGGATCAACGCGCAGGCGACGCCGCACCTGCTGGCCTGGATCGAGCGGGTCGGTTCCCGTCCGGCGGTGCGCGAGGCGCTCGCCTATTCCCGCAACTCCCTGAGGCCGATCGCGAAATGATGATCCTCTACACCGCCGGCCCCGTGGGCCATTCGCTCAAGGTCATGATCGCCGCGGCGGAAAAGGGCCTGCTCCTCGCCTGCAGCCCGGTCGAAACGCTGGACCTCGAACATTATCGCGCGCCGCTGGCCATGCTCACGCCCACGGGCGGGCTGCCGGTGCTGGTGGACGACGAACTTGTCCTGACCGAATCCAGCATCATCAACGAATATCTCGACGAGAGCCGGGAGGGCCCGGCCCTGATGCCCACCGCCGCGCAGGCGCGCTGGCGGGCGCGGACATGGTTCAAGTTCGTCAACGAGGATCTGGCGCCGGCGGTATCCATCCTGGCCTGGCGCGAATGGGGCCTCCCGGCCTTGTCCGCCTCGCGCCGGGAACGCTTGCGGACGGCGGTGGAATCCATCGAAGCCATCGAAAGACGCGCGCACTGGCGGCAGGCGCTGGACGGCTTCCTGCCCGCGCAGCACGAGACGGCCGAGGCCAAGATCGCGACCGTCCTCGATCTGGTCGAGCAGCAACTGGCGGACGGCGATCATCTCGCCGGCCCCGCCTTCTCGCTGGCCGACATCGACGCCCTGCCCTTCATCGAGCCGCTGCGCCGCCTGCGCCCCGCGCTCATCGCCGCGCATCCGCGCACCGATACGTGGATCGATCGCATTCTGGAGCGGCCGGCCGTCGCGGCGACATGGTCCGGCTATCGCGACGACCGCTGGGTTCCGGGGCCGGAACTCATCCGCTGGGGATGAGGATGCGCGTCGCGCGGCGGAGGCGCTCCCACCGGACGGCGGGAGCGCGCTCCTCGTCAGAGACCGGCTGCGGCCAGCGTCTCGGGCACCTTGTTGGGCATGGCGAGCGCCTTCTGGACGGCGGGCCGGGCATTCATCGCCGCCAGCCATTCGAGGATGCGCGGCGTCGCCTGCGCATTCACCCGTTCGGGCATCAGCCGGGGCAGCGCGGGCGCCACGCAATAGGTCGCGATGTCGGACAGCGAGTAGCTGGCGCCCGCCGTCCATTCGCTCCTGCGCAGCAGCGCCTCCAGCCGGCGCACGCCCTCGGCCAGATAGCCGCGCGATTCATCGAGCTGTTCGGGCGTGAAGGACTGTTTCGCGATGGTCGCCCATTTCTCGCGGCGGTCGGCCATCGGGATCTTCGCGATCCGCTCGGCCATGGCGTCCTCGCCCAGCTTCCTCGCCAGCGGGTGCAGCAGGAAATGCCAGCCGATGCGGCTGCCGTGCGGGCCGAAATAATCGTCGATATATTTGGTCCAGATGCGCATGCGCGCCCGCTCGACCGGGTCGGCCGGCTTGAGCGGCGGGTCGGGGAAGACATCGTCCAGATATTCGTTGATGACGCTGGATTCGGTGATGACCGCGCCGTCATGCACCAGCGTGGGCACGATGCCGTCCGGGTTGATCGCCGTATAGGCCGGGTCGTGCTGCTCGAAGGCCAGCAGGTTCACATAATGGCTGGCGAAATCCACGCCCTTTTCAAAGCAGCAGATCAGCACCTTGACCGAATTGGCCACAGGTTCCGCGTGATAGAGATCGATCATCATTCACTCCTTCGGGATGATATTAGAGGAGACGGACATGTTTGAATTCAAGGGCAGAGGCGCGTTCGTGACGGGCGGCGCCAGCGGCATGGGGCTTGGCATGGCCAAGGCCTTCGCCCGGGAAGGCGCGCGGGTGGCGATCGCCGACATAAGGCAGGATCATCTGGACGCGGCGGTGGCGGACGCGGCGGCCGAGGGGCTGGACCTCGCGCCGTTCCAGCTCGACGTGACCGATCGCGAGGGCTTCGCCCGCGTGGCGGACGCGGCGGAGGCGGCAGTCGGCCCGATCAGCCTCCTCTCGCTCAATGCCGGCATCGGCGTGCTCGGCCATATCAAGGACGCGAGCTATGACGACTGGGACTGGATCCTGGGCGTCAATCTGGGCGGCGTCATCAACGGCGTGCGCACCTTCGTGCCGCGCATCCGCGCCCATGGCCTCGGCGGTCATGTGATGGCGACCGCCTCGCTCGGCGGCCTCGTCGTCGCCAGCAGCGGGGGCATCTATTCGGCCGCCAAGTTCGGCGTGGTGACGATGATGCAGTGCCTGCGCGACGATCTGGCGAAGGAGGGCATCGGCGTCTCGGTGCTGTGCCCGGCGGCGGTCAACACCAACATCCACGAACATTACGGCATGCGCCCGGCGCAGTTCGGCGACTCCCGCTACAGCCAGACGCGGGAAGAGGCGGACGGCCTCAGGCAGATGCTGAGCAAGGGCATGTCGCCCGATCGGGTGGGCGAGATCGTGGTGGAAGGTATCAACGACAACCGCCTGTATATCCTCACCCATCCGGCCGGCCCGGTCATCACGCAGCGCCGCGATGCGCTGCTCGCCTCGGTGCCCGACGAGCCGAAGAACGAAGCGCGCTGGCAGGCCGATCTGGCGGCCCGGCGCATGATGAACGAGCGACTGGCCTGAGGAGGAAAAGAGCACGCGCCTCACCAGTGGCGCGTGCTCTCGGCTCTTGCGGTGAACGGCTTGAGCGCGATCGTGTAGCAGAGCGCGGCCAGTGGGCAGAGCACCGCCGACACGCATGCCAGCGCCAGATAGAGCTGGGCCTCGTTGCCGAACACATAGTCCGTCAGCACCGCCACGACCGTGGGCCCCAGGCCATAGCCGATCACATTGTACATCACGAGATAAAGCGCCGTCGTCTGGCCCCGCATCCGGTTGGGCGTGATCATCAGGAAGGCCGCGTTCTGCGCGCCGATCACGGCCACGGCGATGACATTGCCGATGATGAGGCAGGCCACCGCCAGGTCGGGCGTCGGCATGAAGGGCATGAGCATGTGGAATGGCGCGCCGATCCACACCGCCGCCGCCGTGAGCCGCAGATTGGCATCCAGATGGCCCTTGCGATGCAGCCATTCCGCGATGCGGAAGCCGAGCAGGATGCCGATGGGACTGACGACCAGCCCGATGAGGCCTGCGACGGCGCCGAACTGCGCGGGCGACCAGCCATAGCTGCGGCCGAAGAAGGCCGGCGTCCAGGATTGCAGGCCGGAGCCGGCGATACTGTTCAGCGCGAGGCCGAGGAACATGGGGCCATAGACCGCGCGATGCGCCCACAGATAGGCGATCACCGCGCGCAGCGGCGGGGCGCCGTCCATGGCAAGCTGCGCGCCGCCGCGCCGGGCGGGCTCCTTGACGGTGAGGAACAGCGCGGCCGCCAGCAACCCGGGCACGCCGACGATGAAGAAGGTCGCCTGCCAGGGATACATGCGCCCGATCAGCGGCACCTCGACCGGTCCGAGCTTGGTCAGCGCGCCGATCACCGCGCCGCCCAGCGCGAGCGCGAGGCCATTGCCCACCACGAAGGCCAGCCCCATGAGCGACATGGCCCGCGCCAGCCGCTCCTTGGGGAACAGGTCCGAGATCATCGAGGAAATGGCCGGCGAGACGGCCGAATCCCCCGCGCCCACCCCGACCCGGCAGAGCGCCAGATGGACGAAGTTGCCGGCCAGCCCGCACAACATGGTGGAGACGCTCCACACCGTCGCCGCGATGCCCAGCACGGTGCGGCGGCTGCCATGATCGATCCAGCGGGCGACCGGCAGGCCGAGCACCAGATAGAAGGCGATGAAGGCGAACCCCATCAGCAGGCTGACCTGCGTGTCGGTCAGCCCCAGGTCGCGCTTGATCGGTTCGACCAGGAGGTTGAGCACCCCCCGGTCGAGAAAACTGACCGCGAGCGTCACACTGAAGACGAAGACCGTGTACCAGGCCTGCCGGGGCGAGGGCCATGGCGGCTCGGTCGCCGGATTCGCGGTCTCGATGTCGATCCGGGTCTTCGCCTCGATGTTCATGCTCATCGGCCGCCGATCAGAATTCGCGCTTCAGCGTGAGGCGCCACTCGCGCGGCCGCCCCGGCTGCCCCAGCGCGACGCCGGAGATGTTGTAGGTCTCGAACTTGTTGAGATAATAATATTTGTCGAACAGGTTGGTGACGGCGAGCGAGACGCTCGTCAGCTTCGCGCTGTCCTGCCAGGTGAGCCGGGCATTGGCCAGCGTGTAGCTGTCCAGCGAACTGTAGATGTTCTGCGCCGACGATGTGAACATGTCGTCCTGGAAGCTGACGTCGATGCGCGGGGTCAGCGAGCCGAGATCGCCCAGATCCGCTTCATATTGCGCGCCGATGTTCCACTTCCATTTCGGCGTGAAGGGCCGCGCGGTATTGAGCGTCAGGCCCGACGCCAGCGCCGCCGCCGAGAGGTCCGTGAACTTGAACTTGAGGTAGCTCAGCGACGCATCGATGGTGAATCCGTGGACCGGCCGCAGGGTCGTTTCCAGCTCGAAGCCCTTGAGGTCCGCCTTGCCGCCGTTGATGACCACCGCCGAGGGGAAGGTGCCCGCCGAGGGGTTGTAGCCCGGCGAGGTCGGGTCCTCGTCGATCGGCTCGTCGGGATTCACATAGGGCGTGTTGGTGCCGACCAGGATATTGTCATATTTGTTGAGGAACACCGCGCCGTTGAGCGTCACCGCACGGTCCGCGAACTGCGACTTGAAGCCGAGTTCATAGGCCGTGAGCGTCTCCGGATCGAACGGCACGACCTGATTGCTCCAGAAGGGCCGCGGATTGATCCCGCCGCTGCGGAAGCCCGTCGCCACCTGGGCATAGAGCATCACGTCATCGGTCGGATGGAAATCAAGATTGATCTTGTAGTCGAACCTGTGACCCTTGAACGTCGCGCCCACACCGTCGATCGCCGCGAGCGACGGCGGCGGAAGGCCGGTGCTCGGGTCCTCGCGATTATAGACATAGCTCTTCTTCTCGTCAGAATAGCGGATGCCGCCGGTGAGGTTGAGCTTGCTGGTGAGATGCAGCGTGGCGTGCGCGAAGGCCGAAGCGCTGCGCGAATCAACAGGATCGTCCAGCAGCGTGTCGAAATTGGTCGGGAAGAAGACCCGGCCGCCGGTGACATCCTTCGACTTGAAGTAGAAGCCGCCGATCGTCCAGTCGAGCGCATTGGCGAAGCTGGTGCCCGTCAGCCGCACTTCCTGCGTGAACTGCTTGTGCCGGAAATCGTTGAACACGAGCTGGAAATTGAACGGGCTCTCGTCGGCATCGCTCGAGAACTGGCCGTGATACTGGCGGAAGGCCGTGATCCAGGTGAGCGAGAGCTGATCGGCAAGGCGCGCCTCCACGCGGCCGGACAGGCCCCATTCCTTGAGGTTGTTGTTGCGATCCAGCGCATAGCTCGTCGCCGGCAGCGTCACCGTCGAGGAATAGACGCCGCCCGGATTGGCGTAGGTCGCGTAGTTGATATAGGTGCCGCCCGTCACGAACTTCGAGTCGAACGGCACGCCATTCAGGAAGGTCCGCCCGCGGCTGTCCACCGCCGTGAGCACCGTCGCCGCCGGCTCGGACCTGTCCACGCTGCGGTCGGCGATGATCGTGACGTCCACGTCGGGCGTGGGCGTCCAGAGCAGCGTGCCGCGAATGCCGTAATAGTCCTGCCCGCCCTCATGACCGATCACGCACGAGGACGCATTGGTCTGCGAGGAGGGCACGCCCGAGCCCGGATGCTTGCAGGCATAGTCATAGCTGGTGACATAGCCCGTGCTGCGCTGCGCGACGCCCGCCACGCGCAGGGCCAGCTTGTCCTTGACGATCGGCACGTTGATGCTGCCGCGCAGGCCGAGCCGGTCGAAACTGCCCAGCGATCCTTCCAGATAGCCGCCGAAATCATTGTTCGGCCGCGCCGAGAAGAGCTTGATCGTGCCGCCGATGGAATTCTTGCCCGCCAGCGTGCCCTGCGGCCCGCGCAGGATCTCGACGCGATCCAGATCAACCATGTCGAAGATGCTGCCGAACACGGTCGCGTAATAGACATCGTCGATATAGACGCCCACGCCCGGCTCCAGCGCGAAATTGGTGTCGCCCTGGCCGATGCCGCGGATGAACACCTGCGCCGCGGGGCCATAGACCGATCCCGCCGGCTTGATGACGACATTGGGCGCCTGCTCGCCGACCTCCGTGAAATTGGTGACGCCGCGCGAGGCCAGCAGCGTGGAATCGAGCGCGGTGATCGAGAGCGGCGTGTCCTGCACGCGCTGCGAGCGGAACTGCGCCGTCACCACGATATCCTGCGTGTCGTTCGTGGCGCCGGAACCGGCGCTGTCGTCCTTGCTCGCCGGCGCCTCCTGCCCGTCCTGGGCAAGTGCCGGCTGACAGGCGGCGATCGCCGTTCCGCCAAGCAGAAGGGCAGCGAAGAGCCGGGAACGAGCACACTCGTTGCGGCCCGGCGATTGCGTGACTTTCATTGACATTTCCTCCCCGTGAGGCCGATCGAACGACGCTTATAACGTCTGTTCCTATATAATCGGCAATAAAGGAAATATGTCAATAATTATCGATTAAAATGCCAGGTCCGCGAAAATCTAGGCGGCAAGGGCCTTTTCGGTCAGATGACGGGTCACGCGCTCGGAGGTTTCGCGGATATGCGCCTGCGCCAGTCGAATCGAATCCTCCACATTCCGGTTGATGACGGCATCGGCCATGGCGCGATGCTCGGCGGCGGTGTCGCGGTGCAGCGGCTCCTGGCTGCGCTGCGAGACCATCCGGTAGCGATCGGTGAGGTCGAACAGCGTATCCATGAGGTCGATCAGCATGGGGGCGCCACTCGCGGCGATGAGCGAGCGATGGAAATCGCGATGGGCGCGGCGCGCGTCCGGGTTGAGGCGGGGCGGATCGCCGATCGTCCAGGGCGTGCGCAGCAGCCGGTGCTGGGCCAGCACGATCGCTTCCTCCCAGTCCTGATCGCCCAGCGCGAGCGAGCGCGGCAGCAGCACTTCATAAAGCATGCAGCGGGTCTCGGTGAGTTCCTTCAGGTCCTCCAGCGAAACCGGCGCGACGATGAAGCCGCGCTGGTCGATCTGCATGACAAGCCGCTCGCTCGACAGGCGGTTGAGCGCCTCGCGGATCGGCGACGTGCCGAGCCCGTAGCGCGCCTTGAGCGCCTCGATGCGCAGTTTCTGCCCCGGTTCCAGAAGGCAGCTCACGATGTCCGTGCGGATCTGGTCGTACACGGAAGAGGTGAGTGTCACCCGCTCTCCCGAAGCGGGATCCAGTTTCGGTCGTGCCAAGTCCAATCTCCCTTCAACCATTCCTGTGCCAGAGCGTTCAGAAAACTTCAATCAAATGCGATATTCACCCATTTTATCGATTTTTGCTCCAAAATCATTGACCAACCGACAATTCTGCCGGATGTAGGTTGCGACATTCAGATTCGGGGAGGTGCCAGTGAAGATCGCGCGCTTTGATTCAGGACATGGTCCGGAGATCGGAATCGTGACTGACGAGGGGCTCGTGCCGGTCGGTCGGACGTCCCCGGGGCTGCCCGCCAACATGAGCGCGATCATTGCCGACTGGGACCGCCATGCCCCGGAATTCCGGCGCATCGCCGCCGAGGGCGGGGCCCTCCCGCTCGATCCGGCGCAACTGCTCGCGCCGGTCGCCCGGCCCGGCAAGATCCTCGCCATCGGCCTCAACTATGCCGACCATATCGCCGAAAGCGGCATGGAGACGCCGACCGATCAGGTCTGGTTCTGCAAGCATGACAATGCCGTGAACGGCCCCCATGCGCCGATCCAGATTCCGCGCGTCTCCTCGATGGTCGACTATGAGGCGGAGATGGTCGCCGTCATCGGCAAGGGCGGCAGGCATATCTCCACCGGAGACGCGCCGGGCCGGGTCTTCGGCTATTGCGTGGGCAATGACGTGTCCGTGCGGGACTGGCAGTGGAAGACGCCGCAGTGGATGCTCGGCAAGTCCTTCGACACCCATGGCCCCTTCGGTCCGTGGATCACCACGGCGGACGAGATCGGCGATCCGCATCGCCTCGGCATCCGCGCCATCGTCAATGGCGATGTCCGCCAGAACTCCAATACGCGCCATCTCGTCTTCAATGTCTGGGACCAGATCGCGCTGCTCAGCCAGGCGATGACGCTCTCGCCCGGCGACATCATCTATACCGGCACGCCGGGCGGCGTCGGCGCGGCGACCAAGAGCTGGCTCAAGCCGGGCGACGTCTGCCGCATCGAGATCGACGAACTGGGCGCGATCGAAGCACGCTGCGAAGCCGAGGACTGAGCGCATGGCCGCCGCCGGTCGCTATGACGTCGCCATTGTCGGCCTGGGCCCGGTCGGCGCGATGCTCGCGGCGCTGCTCGGGCGCGAGGGCTTCTCCGTGCTCGCGCTGGAGCGCAGCCAGGTCGTCTATCCCGAGCCGCGCGCGGCGCATGTGGACGGCGAGATCGTCCGCATCTTCCAGAAGCTCGGCCTTGTGGGGCGCATCGCCCCGCATATCCGCCCTGCCCCGCCCTATGAGTTCCGCAACGAGGCGGGCGGCATCCTCATGCGCGTGCCGGAGGCGGAGATCGGCGCGGACGGCTGGTTCACCCATTACATGATCTACCAGCCGGGGCTGGAGATCGCCCTCCGCCAGAAGATCGCCGGCTATCCGAATGTCGATGTGCGGCTCGGCGCCGGCTTCACCGGCTTCACGCCGGACGGGCATGGCGTCGCGCTGGGCTGGGCGGCCGACGGCGCGGACCATGAGACGCGCGCGACATGGCTGGTCGGCTGCGACGGCGCATCCAGCCTCGTGCGCAAGACCGCCGGCATCGGCCTCGACGATTATGGCTTCGACGAGCCATGGCTGGTGGTCGACGCGCTGGTGGCGGACGATGCGCTGCTGCCCGATTGCTGCGTGCAATATTGCCACCCCGCGCGCCCGATGACCTGCACGCCGCTGGGCCCGGGACGGCATCGCTGGGAGTTCATG
>Ga0180223_1002278_pt1 | contig 11926 bp, 12 predicted proteins | sample eDN5th30CKraftOP_FD_151337 | JGI IMG/M metagenome (GOLD analysis project Ga0180223, IMG submission 151337) | Enriched Organic Plus compost microbial communities from Emeryville, California, USA - eDNA 5th pass 30_C Kraft OP (version 2) (version 2) ...
GACATCCGGCGGGCCGCCGACGACGGAGCCGCGGTGCTGCTCATCTCCGCCGACGTCGACGAGGTGCTCGGCATCGCCGATCGCGTCGCGGTCATCGCCGGCGGCCGCATCGTGGACAGCTTCGCGACCTCGGACTACGACCCGCTGCGCGTAGGCCGCGCGATGGCAGGGCTGGGGGCCGCATGAGCGCGCAGACCTCCGCCCCGACACCGCCGACGCCTCCGGCTCCGCAGACGGGCCCGACACCTCCCCGCTCGGCGTGGAGCCGCGCCGCCGCCGCCGTCACACCTGCACGCGTCCTCGCCGTGGGCTACGTCGTCGCAGGCTTCGTGCTCGTCGGACTGCTCATCCTCGCCACCGGCGGGGACCTGGGCGTGGCCATCCGCGGCTGGTTCACCGGCGCCTTCGGCACCGGCATCTCGCTCTCGCAGACGCTCATCTACGCCGCCCCGCTCGTGCTCATCGCGCTGGGCGTCGCACCCGCACTGCGCGCGGGGATCATCTCCGTCGGAGCGGAGGGGCAGATGGTCGTCGGCGCGATCCTCTCCACGATCGTCGCGCTCTGGCTGCTCCCCGACGCGCCCGCGTGGATCGCTCTGCCCCTGGGCGCCCTCGCCGGGGCCATCGGCGGAGCGGCCTGGGCGGCGCTGCCTGCCCTGGCGAAGAACGCCTGGGGCGTGAACGAGATCCTGTTCACCCTCCTGGCCAACTACATCGCCGGCTATCTGCTGTCGTTCCTGCTGCGCACCAGCCTGAAGGACCCGGCCGGCGCGGCCACGCCGCGCAGCGCCGACCTGCCGGACGCCTATCTGCTGGGTACCTTCGGCGGGGTCGGCCGCCTGCACCTGGGCGTGCTGCTCGTGCTCGCGCTCGCCCTCGTCGCGCTCTGGTGGAGCCGCACCCGCTGGGACTTCGTGCTCGGCCTGTCCGGGGACCGGCCCGAGCTCGCCGCGCGGCTGGGCTTCACCCGCGGCCGCACCGTGCTGCTGACCTTCCTCGTCTCCGGGGCCGCTGCCGGCCTCGCGGGCTGGATGCAGCTCGCCGGGGTCGCCGACCGGCTCATCCCGGGCATCGCCTCGGGCGTAGGGTTCTCCGGCCTCGCCGTCGCCGTGCTCGGCCGCGGCAACCCCATCGGCATCGTCGCCGCCGGCATCGCCTACGCCTCGCTCACGACCGGCTCCTCGGGCATCGAGCTGGCCACCGGCACGACCCCTGCGTCGATCGGGGCGATCACCCAGGGCATCCTCCTGGCCGCCGCGGCCCTCGCGGTCGCCGTCAATCTCCGGAGCCGCCGCCGTGGACGTTGAGTTCTGGATCGTCGTGCTGTCCGGGGCGCTCGCCCTGAGCGTCCCGGTCGTCCTCGCGGCCGTGGGCGAGATCTTCCTGGAGCGCACCGGGGGCTTCAACGTCGGCATCGAGGGCATGATGCTCGTCGGGGCCGCCTGCGGTGTGATCGGCTCGGCCTGGGGAGGCTTCTGGGTCGGGCTGAGCGCCGGGGTCCTGGCCGGCGCGGTGCTCGGCATCCTGCTGGGCCTGGCGACCGTGTACGGCGGAGCGGACATCGTCATCATCGGCATCGCCATCGGGCTGGCCGGCACCGCGCTGAGCACCTTCTTCTACCAGCTGCTCGCCCCCGGCGGAGGCACGAACACCACCGCTCCCGTGCAGCCTCCGCTGAACGCGCCGTGGCTCGAGTCCATCCCGGTGGTCGGGCCGATCCTCGACCGGGCCGGGCTGCTGTTCTTCATCGCCATCGGGCTGGTGCTCCTCGCCTGGCTGGTGCTGTCCCAGACCCGCTTCGGGGTGCGCATCCGGGCGGTCGGCGACGACGACGCGCTCGCGGCCACCCGCGGTGTGCGGGTGGACCGCTACCGCATCGCCACCGCCGTGATCGCGGGCGCCTTCGCCGGGCTCGGCGGAGCCGCGGTGCCGCTGGCGAACATCGGCACCTTCACGCCGGGCATGACCGGCGGCGCCGGCTTCATCGCGCTCGCCGTGGTGATCATCGGGCGGGGCAACCCGCTCGGGGCGCTGGGCGGCGCGCTGCTGTTCGCCTTCTTCGACCGGCTCGCGATCCTCGCCCAGACGCAGGGGCTCGGGCTCCCCCTGGAGCTCTATCAGGCGCTGCCCTACGTCGTCACCCTGCTCATCCTCTGCCTCGCGGCGGCGCAGCGCACGGCTCTCGCCCGGCGCCGTGCCCTCGCCGCGGCCGGGACCTGAGCCACGGCCCCCACCGCATCTCCCGCACCTCCCGCAGAACCGAAAGGACCCCTCGTGCCCGAGCCCTCCCCCTTCCCGCTCACCGATCGCGAGGCCGAGCTCGTCGAGAAGGCCCGCGTGCTGGCCGCGGACTTCGCCGCTGATGCCGCCCGCGTCGACCGGGAGTCCGTGGTGCCCGTCGAGGCGCTCACCCGGCTGCACGACGAGGGCTTCGACGGCGCGTTCCTGCCCCGCGCGCTCGGCGGCGAGGGCCTGAGCTACCAGGCCTTCGGCGCGATCGTCCGCGTGGTCGCGGCGGCGGACCCCTCCGTCGCGACCATCTGGGTCATGCACGTCGGCTCCGGCGTCGGCCTGGCCACGCTCACGGCCGACACGCTCGGCTCGTACTACGCCGACGCCTTCCTCGCCGGCGAGCGCTTCGCGAACGCCCTGTCCGAGCCGGCCAGCGGCAACCGCTTCTTCAACCCCCAGCAGGAGGCCGAGCCCGTCGAGGGCGGCTGGGTGCTCGACGGCGCCAAGCGCTTCGTCTCCGGCAGCGAGCTCGCGCAGCACCTCCTCGTGAACGTCCTCGTCGACGGCGTGCCCACCTTCTTCGGCGTCGAGCCGGACGAGAGCGTGCAGATCATCCCCATCTGGGACACCCTGGGGTACCGGGGCACCCGCAGCCAGCTGCTGTCCTTCAACCGCACGCTGCTGCGGGCTGACCGCCGCGGGCGCGGCATCCAGCCGGGGGACTTCAACGCAGTCGGCGCGGGCCTGCCGGGCATCTCCCTCGGCGTCGCCGACGCGGCCTTCGGAGCGCTCGCCGAGCACGCCCGCAGCCGTCAGATCCTCGGCGCGCCGCTGAGCCACCAGCAGTGGGTGCAGTTCGAGGGCGCGGAGGCGCATATCCGCATCGAGGCGGCAGGGGCGCTGTACCGGCAGGCGCTCGCCGAGTCGGACCTGGGCCTGCCCTCCTCGCTGTCCTCGCTGGACAAGGCGAAGTTCCTCGCGAACAAGACCGCGACGGAGGTCGCCCAGCTGGGCGTGCGTGTCGGCGGCGCCAGCGGCTTCCTGTCCACCTCGCCGATCCAGCGGCACTTCCGGGATGCGCAGGCCGGGCAGCTGATGGCCTACTCGACCGAGGTGCTCGCCGGCATCATCGGCAAGCAGGTGCTCGGCGTCGAGGAAGGCGCCTGATCATGGCCCCGCAGCGTCCGCGGATGATCTTCAACGCCTTCAACATGTTCACCGCCTCGCATCACGATCAGGGCATGTGGGCGTGGCCGGGCTCCCGCCAGCTGGAGGCGACCTCCCTCGACTACTGGACCGACATCGCCCGGCTGCTGGAGCGCGCGCGATTCGACACGGTCTTCTTCGCGGACGTCCTCGCGCCCTACGAGACCTTCGAGAACACGGCGGAAGCGGCGATCCGCAGCGGCATGCAGTTCCCCGTGTACGACCCGAGCGTGCTCGTGCCCGCTCTCGCGGACGCGACCGAGAACCTCGGCTTCGTCGTCACGCAGAACGTCCTGCAGGAGCCGCCGTACACCTTCGCGCGGAAGATGTCCACGCTCGACCACCTCACCCGCGGGCGGATCGCGTGGAACATCGTCACCACCTTCCTGCCGGGCGCCGGGCGCAACCTGGGCCACGGCGGCCTGCCCGAGCACGCCGACCGCTACGCCATCGCGGACGACTACATCGACGTGGTGTACAAGCTCTGGGAGGCGTCCTGGGAGGACGACGCGGTCGTCAAGGACATGCGGACGCTGCAGTTCAACGACCCGGCGAAGATCCACACCATCGATCACGTCGGCCCGTACTACACCGTCGTCGGCCCGCACCTGGTAGACCCCTCGCCGCAGCGCACGCCATTCCTCGTGCAGGCGGGCGTCTCCCCGCGCGGGCGGGCCTTCGCCGGACGCAACGCGGAGGCGCTGTTCATCAACGCCCTCAGCCCCGCGGAGGCCGCTCCCGTGGTGGCGGACGTGCGCCGGGCGACGGAGGCGGCCGGCCGCGAGCGCTCCACGGTCAAGATGCTCGGCATCCTCGCCTTCGTCGTGGGCTCCACGGAGGAGGAGGCCCGCCGGCTGGACGCCGAGATCACCGACTTCACGAACATCGACGCCCACCTGGCCAAGCAGAGCGTCTTCCTCGGCTACGACTTCTCCCAGCTGGACCCGAACGAGCCGATCAGCGAGATCGCCCGGCGGCCGGAAGGGCAGACCGGGATCGTCGCGACGCTCATCGGCCTCTCGCCGCGTGCGGACTACACCATCGGCGAGCTGGTGCGCTGGTTCGGGAACATGCGCGTGGTCGGCACGCCCGAGCAGATCGCCGACCATGTCGAGCAGTGGCAGGACGCCGGCGTGGACGGGCTGAACGTGCAGTACGTCGTCAGCCCGGGGACCTTCGAGGACTTCGCCGACCACGTCGCGCCGGAGCTGCAGCGCCGCGGCCTGCTGCAGCGCGAGTACGCCCCGGGCACGCTGCGGGAGAAGGTCTTCCCCGGCAACGGCCCCTACCTGCCTGAGACGCACCGGGCGCGGGAGTTCCGCCGGGCGGCCTTCGGAGGGTAGCGCGGCGACCCGGCGGGAGCAGCGTCGCGGCCGGCCGTCGCTCAGCCCAGGCCGGCGTTCCAGGGCTGCGCGAAGCTGCGCACGACCGTGTAGTGCACCGCGTCGGGTCGATGCGCCTCGGAGGCGAGATAGACGCGCGTGCCGTCGTGCGCCACGCCCACGTTCTGCAGGGTGAGCACGGCGTCGCCGGCGTCGCAGCCCAGCAGCTGCGCGGTGCGCTCGCCCGCGAGGCGGGCGCCGGGGCGGGCGATCTCCCAGATGACCGGCTGCGTCCACACCCGGCGCGCCAGGGCGAACAGCGAGTCGGCCAGCTCCGCCTCGCTGAGGCTCTCGCGCAGCTCCCGGGCGCTCTCGCCGGCCGGAAGCGCGAGGTGGTTCTCGGCGACCATCGCCGGGACGCCGTCCGCGAGCCAGCGCTTGACGATCCGCAGGCTCTCGCGCGCGACCGGGGCGCCGGGGGCGGAGACCCACTCGGGGGGCAGCGGCGCCACCTCCGCGTCCACGAGCTGAACCGAGGGCGTGTAGCCCATGCGCTGCAGGAGCACGGAGTACTCCAGCTGGTCCTCCAGCCGGGTCGCGAGGCCCAGCGCGACCGGGTCCACGAGCGTCGGAGCGCCCTGCTGACGGCGCAGGATCCCGTGCTGCTCCAGCTCGGCCAGCAGCACCCGCAGCTGCCCGCGGGTGATGCCCAGGCGCCGCGCCAGCTCGTGCTCCCCCGGCAGGGGCTGCGCCATATAGGCCGCCTCCCGCGCCAGCCGCAGCAGCGCCGTCCGCGCGCCGTCGCGCGCAGAGGGCAGGCTCATCAGCCGTTTCCGGCCACGTCCGGCACCGCCGCCACGGCGTCGAGCCGGTCCAGCAGCTCACGCTGCCGCTCGGGCGAGGCGAAGGAGGCCTCGATGGAGGTGCGCGCCAGCTCGGTCAGACGGCTCTCGTCCCAGCCGAAGGCCTCGGCGCACAGCGTCCACTCCTGCTCGATGCGCGTGCCGATGGGTGCCGGGTCGTCGGTGTTCACGGTCACGCGCACACCCGCACGGGCGAGCGCGTCGACGGGATGCTCGGCGATGTCCGCGTACAGGCCGAGGGTGAGGTTCGAGCGGGGGCAGACGTCCAGCGCGATGCCCCGCTCCACCAGCTCGTCCACGAGGACAGGGTCCTCGATCGCACGGACGCCGTGGTCGATGCGCTCGGCGTGCAGCAGCTCGATCGCGTCGCGCACTCCGGCCGGCCCGCTGGACTCGCCGGCGTGGGCGGTCCGGCGCAGCCCGCCGCGCTCGGCGATCGCGAATGCCTCCGCATGGCGCGGCCCGGTCCGGCCGGTGGCGGCCTCGTCGCCGTCGATGGACAGCGCGACCACACGGCGCGGGCGCTCCGCGACGATCCACTCCGCGAGCTGCCGGGAGGCGTCGGCGCTCTGCGCCCGCAGGATCGAGGCGCACACGAGCACGCTGCCCAGGCCGTCCTGCTCGGCCTCGTCGAATCCGGACGCGAGCGCGTCGAACAGCGCCGACTCCCGGCCGCGCCAGCTGGACCAGTGCGTGGGGTTCACGATGACGTCGCTGTGCGCGACACCCGAGGCGCTCTGCCGGGCGGCGAAACGGTAGGCCAGACGGGCCGCGCGCTCCGGCGTGCGCACGAGGCTGCATTCCCAGTCCAGGAAGGCGAGGAAGCCGGACAGGCCCGCCGAGCCGACGCCGCTGTCCGTGCCGCCGGTCGTGACTGCCGGCCTCGCGTAGCCCTCGTGGGTGGAGATGTCGAACAGCGTCGCGGCGGGGCCGGGCAGCTGCCGGCCGTCCTCGCGGGCGAGCTCGAGCAGATCGGCGAGCTCGAGCGTCCCCTCCAGGTGCACATGCACCTCGGCCTTCGGCAGTGCGCGGACGAACGCTTCCGAGACCCGGTGCGGCATCTGGGCTTCCCTCCCACCGGGCTCTGTCCCCGGAGCTCGCTGAATCCTACCAACCTGTTGACAAGCAGGGAGCACGGGCGCGGCGCCCGTGGAAGCGGCGGTAGGGTGCCCCTGCAGGACTTCCGGCACTCTCCCCGAAGGCGGACCATGAGCTCGATCGCGCGCTACATCGACCACACCCTTCTCAAGCCCGAGGCGAGCGATGCGGACGTGGCCGCGCTGGTCGCCGATGCCGCCGTGCTCGGCGTCTTCGCGGTGTGCGTCTCCCCCTCGCGGCTGCCGCTGACCGTCCCGGACGGCTCCGGCCTGCGCGTCGCCGCCGTCTGCGGCTTCCCCTCCGGAGCGCACACGCCTGCGGCGAAGGCCTCGGAGGCCGCCGCGGCGGTCGAGGCGGGAGCGGACGAGATCGACATGGTCATCGACCTCGGGCTGGCGAAGGCGGGCCGGTGGGACCTCGTGCGGCGCGAGATCGAGGCGGTGCGATCCGCGGTGCTCCCCCCGGCCGTGCTCAAGGTCATCATCGAGTCGGCGGTCCTCAGCGAGGAGGAGATCGTCGCGGCCTGCGAGGCCGCGGTCGCGGCAGGAGCGGACTTCGTGAAGACGTCCACCGGCTTCCACCCGGCGGGCGGGGCCACGGTGCCCGCCGTCCGGCTGATGGCGCGGACCGTCGCCGGCCGGGCCCAGGTGAAGGCCAGCGGCGGCATCCGCACGCTCGCCGACGCGCGTGCCATGATCGAGGCCGGCGCGACGCGACTCGGGCTGTCCGCCTCGGCGGCGATCCTCGCGCAGGAGCGGGCCGAGACAGCCGGGCAGGCGCTCGCCGAACCGGGCGCGCAGGCGCTCGCCGAGCCGGGCGGCGCGCAGCCCTCCGGCTCGTCCTACTGAGCCGCCGGCCGATCAGGCCAGCAGACGGGAGCGCAGGAAGGCGACCGCATCGGCCAGCTCGTCCGGCACGATGGCGTGCTCGTCGCCGGGGTAGACCCGCTCGGTCAGGTCGACGACGCCGGTGAGCGAGTCGTGCGTGTGCGCGATGTAGTCCGCCCGGATCGCCGGGTCGTTCTCGGTGCGCCCCCAGAACACGGCGGGCTTCAGCTCGGCCAGGCGGGTGTCGCCCGGAGCGGGTGCGAACAGCGAGAATCCGCCGAGGGTGACGACCGCGTCCCAGCGCTCCGGCGCGTAGCGCAGCAGGTTCAGGGAGAGCGCGGCGCCCTGGGAGAAGCCGAGCGCGCCGAGTCCGGAGGGGGCGCCGCGGTCGGCGATCACGCCGTCCAGCCAGGCGAGGACCGCCTCGGTGGTCTCCGCGTCCTGGCCGGGCAGCGGGATGATCTCCGGGTCCACGTCCCACCAGCCGTTGCCTCCGGGGAAGGGATCGCGGGAGGGGCGCGGCCCGCGCAGGGCCGCCGTCACGACGTCGTCGCCGAGCGCCGCGCCGACCTGGTCGAGCGAGTGCTCGTCGCGTCCGTAGCCGTGCAGCAGCAGGACGAGCGGCCGGCCTTCGAGGCTGCCCTCCTCGGACCAGTTCACGAAGGCGGGATCGATCGCGATGGACATGCTCCTCCTCGAACACATGGGGTGCGGACGGACGGGGCGCGGCCGCGGCGTCTGGCCTCGACGCCCCTTTCCGAGCCTATCCCCGAAAGCGGCACTGTCGTCCCGGATATCGCGGAGGCGGGGCGCGCGCACCCCTTCCCCGGTCCGGCCGGCGGCGCGACAATGAGGGGGTGACGGCATCGGCGACCTTCGAGGAGCTCAGCGGCGAGGCGCTCGCGCTCTACGGCACCGCGCGAGCCGTCTTCGCCGTGGAGGCGGACGACCCCGCTCAGGCCGCTCGCTTCGCGCGCTCCTGGGCGCAGCAGCTGGAGGCCGCGGGCCGGCAGGTGCGCGTCGTGGCCGCCGAGGAGGCCCTGCAGGGCGCAGGCGATCCGGATGAGCAGGTCCCCACGGCCGCCCAGCTGCGCGAGGCGATCGTGCGCCCGCACCGCACGCAGGCGCAGCCCGGAGAGGTCCTGCTCGTGCATGGCAGCCGTCTGCTCGACCGCGAGCGCCTGGGCCTCTGGCAGTACTCGGTGCGCCTGACGGATGCGGACACGGCGATCCCCGTGCGCCGGACGCTCACCGGCGTCGACGCCCTGGTGGACCCGGACACCCTCCAGCGCCTGCAGCTGGACTTCTGCTGAGCGCCGTCGCGCCCGGACCGGGGGCGGCCGCGAAACCGCCGGGAAACACGACCCGCCTAGGCTCGAGCGGTGACCACGCGCGCCGAGCTCGACCGCTTCCTCGACGTCATCGAGCAGGACATCGTCCCGCTCACCCGAGCAGGGGTGGCGGCAGGGAACAAGATCTTCGGCGCGGCGATCCTCCGAGCCGACGACCTCCGGCTCGTCGTCGCGGAGACGAACAACGAGACCGAGAACCCGCTCTGGCACGGCGAGATCCACGCGCTGAAGCGGTTCTACGAGCTGCCGGCCGCCACGCGACCGCCGATCGCCGAATGCCTCATGGTCGCCACGCACGAGCCCTGCTCGCTGTGCCTCAGCGGCGTGGCCTGGGGCGGCCTGCCCTCCTTCGCATACCTGTTCAGCCACCGCGACTCCGCGGAGAGCTTCGCCATCCCCTACGACATCCAGATCCTGCGAGCGGTCTACGCCGTCCCCGACCCGGACCGCGACGACGTGCCCGAGCAGAGGGACCTGTACAACCGCAGGAACGCCTTCTTCACGAGCGTCGACCTGCAGGCCGAGATCGCGGCGCAGGCCGACCCGGCGCTGCAGGCCCGGGTCGACAGCCTGCGCGAGGAGTACGCGCGGCTCTCGGAGGCCTACCAGGCCGCGAAGGGCGGGGCGGGCATCCCGCACGCCTGAGCATGCACGCCGGCATGCGCCTGCGGCTCAGACGCCGGTGAGCTGCCCGATGCCCAGCGCCAGGAACCAGCCGATGAAGCCCAGGCAGATGAGCCGCTCCGCGAGCCCGAACAGGCGCCGCAGCGCGGTGAACAGGCCGAGGATCACGCCGGCGGAGCCCACGGCCATGACCACGGCAGCGATGGTCGACAGGGTGGACAGCCCCGGGCGTCCCGCGTCGTGCAGCACGCCGGCGCCGAAGAAGGGCACCGCGAGGGAGCAGGAGATCCGCGGCCGGGTCCTCGCCGACAGCGGCAACGCGAAGCCCCCTAGAGAGGCCGTCACCGCATCCGCCGGACGCGCTGTGAAGGCGGGTAAGAACCGGATGGTGTCGCGCAGCAACGCGACCGCGGAGGGCTATCTCGTTGAGGGACGCGGCCGAGCGCTCGCTGAAACGGGGACGGGCGTCCTCTCAGGACTCGTCGATACCGGAGTTGCGGAACTCCGATCGCTGTAGTGCTTGCAGATCGACGGGCTCAAGGGACAGCGGGCTCGGTACCGCGCCTGGGCCCGTGACCAGGAGCGTGGCGTCCGGCGCGTCGACGGACACCATCCAGCCGTCCGCTGTAGCGGCGAGAAGCGAACCGGTGAACGATGCGCCGGCGACGGTGACCGGAACCGATTCCGCCCGGGCGGATGAGACGGGCATGGCGCTGTGGAAGTTCTTGAGCCACAGGACCGGGGCTCCGTCTTCGACCGTTCCCCGTTCGACGGTGTTGACCTCGAGGCGCGGCTGACGAGCGCCGTCCCCGCCGGCGAAGATGCAGTACGTCATCACCGGCGAGGAGGCGCCGAAGGTTCCATGCAGGACGGTCTCGGGGTCCATCGTGGAGACCCGGTAGAGCGGCGGAAAGCTCATCTGCTCGTATGACGCGGCAGCTCTGGCCTTTCGCCGTGCTACTTCGTCGTTCGGCACTGGTACCTGCCACATATGGCTAGTATCTCTTTCGCGGCAGTGGAAGATGGGGATGAGCACGCGCACCGCGGCGGAGATCCAGAGCAGGACCGGGCGTACATGTCTCCGGGCAGCGCGTGCAGCACGATGAAGCTGACGAGGACGGCCGCCCCGCCCACCAGCAGCGGCCATACCGCGACCGAGAGCACAGCTCGATCGTATTCCGCGGTGCGCCCCCTGCGGGAGCGCAGGCCTTCCGGCTTCAGGGGGCTGTCTCGCGTGTCGTGTGGCGCGTCTCGAGCGTGCGGGCCCGCGCGGGGTGGCGGTCTCGGTTCGTGTCGTGGGCCGTGCCTCCGCCCGGATACGGGGCCGACGCTAGACGTTGAAGCGGAACTCGACCACGTCGCCATCGCGCATGACGTAGTCCTTGCCCTCCATGCGCGCCTTGCCCCGAGCGCGTGCCTCGGCCACGGAGCCCGCCTCGACGAGGTCGTCGAAGGAGATGACCTCGGCCTTGATGAAGCCCTTCTGGAAGTCGGTGTGGATCACGCCGGCGGCCTGCGGGGCGGTCCAGCCGCGACGGATCGTCCAGGCGCGGGTCTCCTTCGGCCCGGCGGTGAGGTACGTCTGCAGGCCGAGGGTCTCGAAGCCGACGCGCGCGAGCTGGTCCAGGCCGCTCTCGCTCTGCCCCACGGAGGCGAGCAGCTCGGCGGCCTCCTCGGGCTCCAGGTCGATCAGCTCGCTCTCCAGCTTCGCGTCGAGGAAGACCGCCTTGGCGGGCGCGACGAGGGCGGCGAGCTCCGCCAGCCTGGCCGGGTCCGCCAGCACCGCCTCGTCCACGTTGAAGACGTAGAGGAACGGCTTGGCGGTGAGCAGGCCCAGGGAGCGGATGGGCTCGATGTCCACTCCGGAGGCGGACAGCGGCGTGCCCGCGTCCAGGGCCGCGCGGGCGGCCAGGGCGGCGTCGAGGACGGCCGGCTCGGTCTTCTTGCCCTTGACCTCCTTCTCCAGGCGGGGGATGGCCTTCTCCAGCGTCTGCAGGTCGGCGAGGATCAGCTCGGTGTTGATCGTCTCCATGTCCGCGGCCGGGTCGACGGCCCCCTCCACGTGGACGACGTCCGGGTCGGCGAACGCCCGCACGACCTGAGCGATCGCGTCCGCCTCGCGGATGTTCGCGAGGAACTGGTTGCCCAGCCCCTCCCCCTCGCTCGCGCCGCGCACGATGCCGGCGATGTCGACGAAGGACACCGTCGCCGGAAGGACGCGCTCCGAGCCGAAGATCCGCGCAAGGACCCCCAGCCGCGGGTCCGGCAGCTCCACGACCCCGACGTTCGGCTCGATCGTCGCGAAAGGATAGTTCGCGGCGAGCACCTGGTTGCGCGTGAGGGCGTTGAAGAGCGTGGACTTGCCGACGTTGGGCAGTCCGACGATGCCGATGGTGAGAGCC
>Ga0180223_1002280_pt1 | contig 11912 bp, 9 predicted proteins | sample eDN5th30CKraftOP_FD_151337 | JGI IMG/M metagenome (GOLD analysis project Ga0180223, IMG submission 151337) | Enriched Organic Plus compost microbial communities from Emeryville, California, USA - eDNA 5th pass 30_C Kraft OP (version 2) (version 2) ...
GCGGGCGGGAACCAAATGGAGCCTTGCCGTCTTGTAGTTCCGGAGGTTCCCCATGGCCGCACGCGCTTATTGGCAGGGTCAGATCAAGCTCGCCCTGGTGTCCATCCCCGTTGAGGCCTATCCCGCGACGCGCTCGGGCGCTTCGATCAGCTTCCACCAGATCCACGAGCCGAGCGGCAAGCGCATCCGTTACGAGAAGGTGGCGCCCGGCGTGGGCCCGGTCGACCACGACGAGATCATGAAGGGCTATGAGGTCTCCAAGGGCAACTATGTGCTGCTCGACGAGGATGAGATCGAGGCGGTCAGGATCGAGAGCCGCAAGACGCTCGATCTCGTCCAGTTCGTCGAGGCGAGCGAGATCGACGTCCTCTATTATGAGAAGCCCTATTTCCTCGTCCCGGCCGACGATCTTGCCGAGGAAGCCTATGTCGTGCTGCGCGAGGCCCTGCGGCGGGCGAAGAAGGTGGGTCTGGGTCAGCTCTCGGTGCGGGGGCGCGAACAGCTCGTCTCCATCAAGCCATGCGGTCGCGGTCTCGTGATGGAAGTGCTGCGCTATGCCGACGAGGTGAACAAGGCGCAGGGCTATTTCCGCGACATCAGCGACAAGGCGCCCGAGGAGGACCTGCTGGATCTGGCCACCACCCTCATCGAGAAGAAGACCGCGCCCTTCCACCCGGCCGAATTTCACGACCGCTATGTCGATGCGCTCCACCGGCTGATCGAGAAGAAGCGCAAGGCGAGCGGCAACAGGCGCATCCTCGAGGATGTCGAGGAGCCGGGACGGCCCGGCGGCGGCAATGTCATCGACCTGATGGCCGCGCTCAGGAAATCGGTCGGCGAAGGCAGCGGGCGGGCACCGGCGAGGAAGGCGTCATCGCCGCGCAAGGCGACGAAAACCGCCAGCGCCGCCAAGGCCGCTCCCGCCAAACGACGCAAGGGCGCCTGACATGACGCTCAATCCGGGCACGCCGCTGCACTGGATCGACGGCGAGATACTGCTGCGCCTGGGCGTGGCGGCGGTGCTCGGACTGCTGCTCGGCCTCGATCGCGAGCTGCGCGGCCATGCCGCGGGCATGCGCACCCATGGGCTCGTCTGCGTGACCGCGGCCGTCATGACCATGTCCATCATCGCGCTCTATCTTCAGCTCGCCGGCGCGCATTCGCGCATGGACCCGCTGCGCCTGTTCGAGGGGGCGGGGGCCTTTGTCGGCATCATCGCCGCCGGGCTCATCGTCGTCAGCAAGGGGGAGGTGCACAATCTCACGACCGCCGTGCATATGTGGATGGCGACGATCGTCGGCATCGCCTGCGGGGCGGCGCAGTGGCCGCTCGTCCTGGTGGCGACGCTCGTCGCCATGCTCATGCTGACCCTGCTGCGCATCGTGGAGGACCGGTGGATCGCGCCCCACGCGAAGACGTCCGGGAAGCGCCCCTGATGGCCGCGCGCGACGCCCTCGCGGCCTATAACGCCAGGCGCGACTTCGCGAAGACGCCCGAGCCGGCCGGCAGGAAGGCAAGCAGCCCGCGCGGCAATCTCTTCGTCGTCCAGAAGCATGACGCGACCCGGCTCCACTGGGATTTCCGGCTGGAGGTGGACGGGGTCCTCAAGAGCTGGGCGGTGACGAAGGGGCCGAGCTTCGATCCCGACGACAAGCGGCTGGCGGTGCGCACGGAAGATCACCCGCTGTCCTATGCCGAATTCGAGGGCATCATTCCCGAAGGGGAATATGGCGGCGGCACGGTGATGCTGTGGGACGAAGGGCGCTGGAGCCCCGTGGAAGGCAAGAGCGCCCGGGACATCGAGAAGGGTCATCTCCATTTCCGGCTGGATGGCCAGCGGATGAAGGGCGAATGGCTGCTCGTGCGCATGAAGCCGCGTCCGGGCGAGAAGCGCGAGAACTGGCTGCTGCGCAAGATCGACGATGCGCAGGCCGGCGCGGGAAACGAACTGGTGGAGCGGAACCTCACCAGCGTGCTCACCGGCCGGACCATGGCGCAGATCGCGGCCGACAAGGGCGGCACCCGCTCGCTGGCGGGCAAGACGGGCAGGGCCTTCAGCGATGCCATGGCGGCCGCCGCGACGCATAACCGCAAGGCGGCGAAGCGCGCGCCGGGGCGCAAGGCGGGGCAGGCGGCCCTGCCGGGGTTCCAGCCCGTCCAGCTCGCGACGCTGGTCGATGCGGTGCCGACGGGCAATGGCTGGATGCACGAGATCAAGTTCGACGGCTATCGCGCGCTGATCGCGGCGCGGGGAAAGGCGGTGCGCATCTATACGCGCTCCGGGCTCGACTGGACCGGCAAGTTCGGGCCGCTGGCCGACGCCATCCGCGCGCTCGACCTGCCGCCCTGCCTGATCGACGGCGAGATCGTGGCCTATGGCAAGGACGGCAATCCCGATTTCTCCGCCCTGCAGACCGTGCTCAAGCGCGGCCATGGCGAGCAGGGACCGGGCGATGCCTTCGCCTTCCATGCCTTCGACCTGCTTTCGCTGGATGGGGAGGATCTGAGGCCGCTCCCCAATATCGAGCGCAAGGAACGGCTGGAGGCGCTGCTCCGGGCCGCCGTGCCGCCCATCCACGTCGCGGATCATGTCATCGGCGCGGGCGAGAAGCTGTTCGAGGCGATGTGCGGAGCCGGGCAGGAAGGCATCATCTCCAAGCGGATAGACGCGCCCTATCGCGGCGAGCGCACGCGCAACTGGGTCAAGGTCAAATGCACGCAGCGGCAGGAATTCGTCATCCTGGGCTGGACGAGGAGCAGCGCGAAGGGCCGGCCCTTCTCCTCCCTGCTGCTGGGGCAGAATGAGGGCGGCACGCTGGTCTACAAGGGCAAAGTCGGCACGGGTTTCGGTGCCGATCTCCTCGACGAGCTGGCCCGGCGGATGGCGCCGCTCGCGCAGGACGCGGCCCCGGCGCAGGTGCCCCGCGCCGAGGCGCGCGGCGCGCAATGGATCAGGCCGAAGCTCGTGGCCGAAGTCGCCTTCGCGGAAGTGACGGCGGGCGGCCGGGTGCGCCATGCCAGCTTCATCGGCCTGCGCGGCGACAAGCCGGCGAGGGCGGTCGAGCCGGAACGGCCGGCCCCCGCGCCCGACGCGTCGACGCAGGTCCGCATCACGAACCGGGATCGCGTGATCTTTCCCGAAAGCGGCGGCACCAAGGGGAACCTCGCCGACTATTACAGCGCGGTCGCGCCGCTCATGCTTCCCTTCGCCGCCGGCCGCCCGATCAGCCTTGTCCGCTGTCCACAGGGCAGGGCCAGGCAATGTTTCTTCCAGAAGCACGACAGCGGGTCCTTCGGGCCGCATGTCTCCCATGTGCCGATCGTGGAAAAGGACGGGGGGACGGAGGATTATCTCTATGTGACGGATGCCGACGGCCTTCTCGCCTGCGTGCAGATGGGCACGATCGAATTCCATGGCTGGGGCGCGAAGGTGGAGGATGTCGAGCGGCCGGACCGGATGATCTTCGATCTCGATCCGGACGAGGCCATCGACTTCGACGCGGTGAAGCGCGCCGCGCGCGACATCCGCCAGCGCCTCTCGGACATCGGCCTCGTCAGCTTCGCCATGCTTTCGGGCGGCAAGGGCGTTCATGTGGTCGTGCCGCTGACGCCGGGGCATGACTGGGACCGCCACAAGGATTTCTCGAAGCGGTTCGCCGAGGCGATGGGCGCGCTGGAACCGGACCGGTTCGTCGCCACGATGAGCAAGGCGAAGCGCAAGGGGAAGATCTTCATCGACTGGCTGCGCAACCAGCGCGGCAGCACCGCCGTCCTGCCCTATTCGGCCCGCGCCCGCCCGGGCGCCCCGGTGGCCATTCCGATCGGCTGGGACGAACTCGAGGGCATGAAGGATGCGCATCCCTATGCCATCACGGATGCCGCCCGGCTGATCGAGCGGTCACGCGGCAAGACCCTGCAGGGCTGGGGCTTCGCGGCGCAATCGCTGCCCGATCTCTGAGCCGGCCGGACCGTGCGACCAGCGGCGGAACCGGCGTCCGCACGGCTCGTTCGGTTCAGGACCCATTCCACGGAGGAGCACCGTCATGGCCGGGACGATCGAGATGATTCACGAGGATGCGCTGCCGGGACATGAACGCGACCTGCGGCCAAAACCCGAGTGGCAGCCGCGCTACCCCGGATCGGGCCGCCTCGCGGGCAAGGTGGCGATCGTCACCGGCGGCGACAGCGGCATCGGCCGCGCGGTGGCCGTGCTGTTCGCCCGGGAAGGCGCCGATGTCGCCATCGCCTATCTGTGCGAGCATGACGATGCGGCGGAGACCGGGAGGATGATCCAGGACGAGGGCGCGCGGAGCATCGCCTTCGCGGGCGATCTGGGGGACAAGGCCGTTGCCGCCGAACTGGTGGCGCGCACATTGTCCGCGTTCGGCCGCATCGACATCCTCGTCAACAATGCCGGCGAGCAGCATCCCGACGAGGATGTGGGCGACATCACGGAAGAGCAGCTCCGGCGCACCTTCCAGACCAACATCTTCGCCATGTTCTTCCTGGTGCAGGCCGCGCTGCCGCATCTGGAGGAAGGCGCGGCGATCATCAACAGCACCTCGGTCACCATGTACCAGGGCTCGAAGGAACTGCTCGACTATTCCAGCACCAAGGGCGCGATCACCGCATTCACGCGCTCCCTCAGTGAGAATCTCGTCGGGCAGGGCATCCGCGTCAACGCCGTGGCCCCCGGGCCGATCTGGACGCCGCTCAATCCGATGGGCGGCGCCAGCAAGGAGAAGCTGGCGCATTTCGGCGAGAGCACGCCCATGGGCCGGCCGGGCCAGCCCAATGAGGTGGCGCCGAGCTTCCTGTTCCTCGCCTGCGCGGATTCGAGCTATATGAGCGGCCAGGTGCTGCATCCCAATGGCGGGACGATCGTCGGGAGTTGAGGCTCATTCCATCCGGTCGAGAATGTCCGCTATGTCCGCGAAGGCGAAGGCCACCGAACTGTCGGCCAGGCCATAGGGCAGGAACAGCCGGGGGCCCAGCCGCATCGCGCCGCATGTATAGACCACATTGGGCACATAACCCTCCCGGTCATGATCGGCCGCGGCCAGCAGCGGCTCGGGCGTGCGGGCGAGCACCTTGCCGGGATTTTCCTTGTCCAGCAGCACCGCGCCCAGCGCATATTTGCGCATCGGCCCGACGCCATGGGTCAGCAGCAGCCAGCCCTCGTCCAGCTCGATCGGCGCGCCGCAATTGCCGATCTGAACGAACTCCCAGGGATATTTCGGTTCCAGCAGCTTCGTGCCGCCCGACCAGTCCGAGAGTTGATCGGACTCCAGCAGGTAGAGATTCTTGCCGTCCTGCCGCCCGATCATCCGGTAGCAGCCGCCGATCCGGCGCGGGAACAGGGCCATCCCCTTGTTGACCGCGGCGGCGCCCTCCATCGGCATCAGCGCGAAGGTGCGGAAATCGAAGGTGCGCAGAAGTTCGGAGCGGATCTCGCGCCCGCTATAGGCCGTATAGGTGCCGATCCACTCGACGCTGCCGTCATCATGGAAGAACTGGGTGAGCCGCAGGTCCTCTAGACCATTGGCCTGCGCGGGCGTCACGGGAAAGATGACGGTGCCGGAGAGCGTGCTGTCCCGGTCGCGCTCGACGACCACGGTCCCGTCCGCGTCGCCGCCGGAGGACTGCGCGGTCGCGGCGGTCGCGATGCGCGGTTCGGCCGCCAGCTCGAAGCGCCCGTCCGACCCGACCAGTCCGTCGCGGAAGGCGATCGAGCTGATATGGCCTTCCCCCACGGCGCGCAGCGAGAGGATGAAGCGGACGGTCTTGTCGTCGAGGGCGGACTGGTCGGGATGGGGCACGATGGACGGGTTCATCAATGCCGCGGCCTGAAAGCTGTATTCGTGCGAGAAATAGGCGCCGATCAGTTGCCGGCGCCTGTCGCTGATCGCGCCCGTCTCCAGATCGAGCTCCCGCGCGACCTGCTCGAAGCGGGTGTGGAACACGCGACTGATCTGCCAGTGCCGCTGCTCGAAATCGCGGAACACGTCGGCGAGCGCCCGGTCGACGGCCGCCTCGTCCATCGCCTCGATGTCGCTGACCAGCTTCGCGCCCCGGCTGGAGGCCGACCCGGCGGCCTGCCAGGAGAGGTGGAAGGGTCGAACGACGACGCGCCCCGGATCGGCGCTCAGACGTTGGTCGAGTCTGCGAAAAATCGGCAATATCTTCCCATCCGCATCTCGACCGTGCCGGCAGGGTTGGATTGGACAAGCCATGGCGGTCCGTCAAGACGGGCCGGCTCTATCCGACCGTCAGAAGCTGCGGCGTATCGTCTATTTCGCCCACCAGCTCGGCCATGGCGTGCCGGGCCATCTGCAGCGCCAGGATCGATTCGGCGCCGCGATTGCGATTGACGCCTTCCCGCGTCAGCCCGTCGCAGCAGGTCGTGCCGTCCTCGCCGACCAGCGACATGCCGAGATCATTGCCGCCCTCGAACCAGGCCAGCGCCCTGCGTGCCGCCTCGACCCAGAGATTGTCGGGATCGACCCGGTAGGCGGACAGGCAGGCCTCGATGGTGCCCGTGGCCTCAAGCGGCTGCTGGTCGAACGGCGCGGGGCTGGCGAAAGCCCGGCCGAAACCTTCCGTGCCCACCGGACGGAAATGGCCGGCGGGCGATGTCTGCACGCCGATCAGCCAGCGCAGGGCGGCGAGGGCGGCGTCGATCGCATCCCTGTCGCCCAGGATGCGCGCGGCTTCGATCATCGCCTGGGGCAGGCGGGCATTGTCGTAAGTGAGGCCGGGTTCGAACCAGGACCAGTCGGGACGCGCCGCCTCGCGCCGCATCGCCTTGAAGCGCGCGAGCGAAGATTGCAGCAGGTCCCGGCAATGCGGGTGATCCGGCCGGGCGTCGAGGACGGCCGCCATGCCGAGCGTGGCGAAGGCAATCGCGCGGGGCGCCTGGAGTGCGCCGGCCAGCGGAAGCGCTTCCTCGAACAGCTCGGTTGCCCAGCGGCGCAGGTCCTCGTCCGGCGCGCGGCGCATCACATGGCCGAGCGTCCAGAGCGTGCGCCCGTTGGAATCCTCGGAGCCCGCGGCTTCCAGCCATTGCCGGTCATAGCCCATGAAATTGCGGAACCGTCCCGCCTCCCGGTTCCAGCCATGCTCGACGAAGGCGGCATAGATGAGGACGAGGCGCCGGCGCAGCGCCGGGTCGCCCATGCGCGTCTCGCACAGCAGCCTGAGCGCGCGCGCATTGTCGTCGATGCAATAGCCGTGGCGTCGGTCCGGCACGCCATGGATGCTGTGCTGGATGATGCCGACATCGTCGGTCGCCGCGGCGATTCCGGTGATCTGCACCTGCCCGCGATTGCCGCTTTCCTCCCGGCGACCCGGCAGGGCAACGGGATTGCCGGCGCGTGCTTCGGAAAAAATCTCCATGACTCTCCTCGCATTCTGTTCCCAGATTGTCGATCTTGCGGCGTGCCAGACCCGGTCCGCCTGTGCCGCCAGCCAGTCCGGATCGCGAAAATGGTCGAGCAGGGCCCGGGAAATGGCCCCCGCGTCCCCGAAAGGCACGAGCGTGCCGATGCCCCCGGCCAGCGCTTCGCGAGCATGGATATAGGGCGTCGAGATCACCGGACGGCCCATGGCGAGCGCGTAGGACAGGGTGCCGGACGTGACCTGACCGCTGCCGAGATAAGGCGTCAGATAGACGTCGCAGGCCTGCAGATGATCGAGCAGATCGTCATTCTCGAGGAAACAGTCCACGAACCGGACATGATCCTCCATCCCCAGAGTCCGCGCGAGATCGGCCAGGCTCTCGCGATAGGCCTCGCCATCGTGGCGCAGCAGCGTCGGGTGGGTCGCGCCCACGACGAGGTAGAGAAGGTCCGGATGCCGGACCACCACATCGGGGAGCGCGCGGATTGCCGTCTCGATGCCCTTGCCGGGGGAAAGGAGGCCGAAGGTCAGGATGACCGGCCGGTCGCCGAGGCCCCGCTTCTCCTTGAGCGGCCGGGTCCCGGACAAGGGGCGGTCCGGCGCGCCGTGCGGAACGATGCGGATGCAGCGCGGGTCGGCGCCATAGACCTGCTCGAGCAGCCGCGCCGCTTCCCGCGCCATGACGATCAGCCGGTCCGCCCGCGCGATGATCGCGCGCATGACCCGCATCTGATCGGCATCGGGCCGGGCCAGCACCGTGTGCAGCGTGACCACCACCGGGATGTCGATATGCCGCAGCAGAGGCAGGATATAATCGCCCGCCGTGCCACCGAAGATGCCGAACTCGTGATGCAGCCAGAAAATCTCCGCCCCGGATCGCCCGATCTGCGCCGCCGCGGCGACATAGGCGGATCGCTCGTCCGCCGGGATGGTCAGGGCCACGTCCGGCCCATAGACGACTCCATGGCCGTCATCCATGGCATAATGGTCGATCTTCAGAGAGGGAAACGCGGCGCCGAGCGCCTGGATGCTGTGACTGGTGTAGGTCGCCAGGCCACAGCGGCGCGGCAAGGCGTTTCCAAGAACGGCCACATGCGAAAATGATGAACTGGAGAACCGGCGGACCATCCCTTTCCCTTCGCAAGACGCCTTCGAGTGGAGCATTGCTGCATTGCAGAAACAAGGCAGCGCCCGGTTCGTTCCCGACGCGCCGGTCGGAAATCGATGATGGCGGCATCTTGCAGGGGGAAAGCATGTCGGCCGGATGCGCGCGCCGGGATTCCGGGAATGCTTGCAGGGGGTCGCCTTCAACCCTTGGCTATTTGTGAAGGTCAGTCCGACGGGATGGAAGCCGCCATGGATATTGGCGCTGCCCGGCCCGTTGATATAACATCATGAAAGACATGATGAATTGTCAATCCCGGTTCACCGTACGAGATTTCGCTTCCTGGCTTCCGTTACCACGGCGCGCTGGAGCGGGGTGAGGGTGGGGGCGCTCAGCCGCCGTACGATGGCGGCGATTTCCCCATCGAGCATGGCCGCTGCCATGGCGGCGCATTCATCGGGAACATTGATCATGGTGACCTTTCCAGGTCCGGCGACGTCTGCCTCACGGTCGCGGGACCGGCGGCGGTGCATGATGCAGCGCCGCACAGATTTTCGGGCGCATCATAGCATGAAAGCCTTCAAGCGCCGAATCCCTCCGCCCGAATTGGCGGCCGGCTGGCCTCCCTCGCGTGAGGCGGGAACCGGATGCGCGGCTTTCCGCTTGTAGGGCGGAGGTCGTCCATGATCGCAGGCAGGTCCCGTCCCGCATCCCCCGCGCCAGACTCCGCGCCGGACGGGGCGGCAGACAGAGCGCCGCATTATGTATCGGATGAGGAACCGGGCATCACGCGCCGGCGGGCGGGCCGGGGCTGGAGCTATCGCGATCCGTCGGGCCGGATCATTCGCGACCGCGCCGTGCTCGACAGGATCAGGGCCCTCGCCATCCCGCCGGCCTATGCCGACGTCTGGATCTGTCCCTCGCCGCTGGGCCATATCCAGGCGACGGGCCGGGACGCGCGCGGGCGCAAGCAATATCGCTATCATGCCGCGTTCCGGAGCGCGCGGGACGACGCCAAGTTCGGGCATCTGCTCGATTTCGCGAACGCCCTGCCGCGCATCCGCGCCGCCGTGGAGGCGCATATGGCGCGGCGGGGCCTGCCCCGCGACAAGGTGCTCGCCACGATCGTCCATCTGCTGGAGGCCACCATGATCCGGGTGGGCAATGCCGATTATGCCCGGCGGAACCAAAGCTATGGACTGACCACGCTCCATTGCCGCCACGTCCGTCTGGACGGTCATGACCTGCGCTTCCGCTTCCGCGGCAAGAGCGGCCGCATCTGGCGGCTGAAGCTCACCGACCGGCGCGTCGCGCGCATCATTCGCCAATGCCAGGACCTGCCCGGCCAGAAGCTCTTCCAATATGTCGATGACGAGGGCGCGCAGTGCGGCATCTCCTCCGGCGACGTGAACGACTATCTCCGGAAGATTTCGGGCGCCTGCGTCACCGCCAAGGATTTTCGCACCTGGACCGGAACGGTGCTCGCCGCCACGGCCCTGGCGGCATTGCCGGCGGTCGATTGCCCGGCGGACGCGAAGCGAAACCTCGCGACCGTGATGTCCGGCGTTGCCGCGCAACTGGGCAACACCGCCGCCGTCTGCCGGAGCGGCTATGTGCATCCGCAGGTCATCGAAAGCTATCTCGCGGGCGCGCTGGCCCTGCCGCCGGCCGGCCGCCGCGCCGATCCATGGCTGAGTGCCGGGGAGCGGGCCGTCATCGCCTTCCTGCTCGCCGGGAAGGGAAAATCGCGCAAGGGCGGCAGAGGCGCAGGATGACCCGTGTTGGTAAGAGTATGGGGCGTCGCGTGCGGATTGGAGTCGATGCCGATTCAAAGGGAATCAGTGCTCCTGCGCAGGCAGGAGCCCAGGGCCCGGCCGAAGTACCCTTGCGCCCTGGGCTCCTGCTTTCGCAGGAGCACAAGCTGGTTCTGATGGAGAGCCCCCAGGCCCGATCGGCATTCAGTTCTCATGGCCTGCAAATGGCGCTTTTCCGTGCTTCCGGTGCTCACGGAGCTTGAGGCCACTGCGCGCCGGGTCACGCAAAACCACCATTTTCGCCCAGCCATCTCCCGAATTTCGATGCGACCTAGCCGAGCGCGGCCAGAACGGCCTCCCGCGTGATGGGGAGATGCCTCAGCCGGACGCCCACCGCGCGGAAGATCGCGTTGCCGATTGCCGGCGCGACGACCGTGGTCGCGGGTTCGCCAAGGCCGACCGGCGGCTCGCTGCTCTCCAGGAAGACGATCTCGATGGGCGGAACGTCGCCGATGCGCAGCGGCGTATAGGTATCGAGATTGGTGTCGCGAACCTGTCCGTTGCTGAATTCCGTGCCTTCATGCAGGGCGAGGCTGAGGCCCCACAGGGTCGCCCCCTGCACCTGCGCGAGCGCGCCGTCCGGGTCCACGATCGTCCCCGCGTCCACCGCGAGGCTGAGCTTCTCGACCACCACCACGCCGGTCTTGCGATCCACGCGCACGCGCGCGACGCAGGCCGTCCAGGTCGGCATGTCGCGCTCCTGGCCGAAGGAGGTGCCGAGGCCCAGTCCGGTATCGGGCGGCAGGCTCTGCCCCCAGCCGGCAAGCTCGGCGGCCCGGCGCACCACACCCGCCTGCCGGTGCGCGCCGCCGACGGCATCGGGCGCGCTGCCGGCATTGCGCCCGGCGCCGGTGAGCCGGGCGAGGCGGAACGCGACCGGATCGGCCTTCAGCGCATGGGCGGCCTCGTCCATGAAGCTCTCGACGGCCCAGTTGGTCCAGCCTGGCCCGACCGAGCGCAGCCAGCCGGGGCGGAAGCTCTTGTTGGCGAGGTCGTTGGAGATGGCGCGGACGCGCTGCACGCCGACATCATACCAGTGATCGGCCCCTGCGATGGCGAAGGGATCGTAAGGCGCGCCGTTCGTCCCCTTGGGCATGAAACCGGGCGCGAGGATCTCGGTCGGCCAGCCGGCGGTCGCGGCATGATCCATGGCCGTGACATTGCCCTTGTCGTCGAAGGCCATGCGCAGCGACTGGACCGAGGGCGAGCGGAAGCTGTCATAGCGCACATCCTCGGCGCGCGGCATGATCATCTTCACCGGCCGCTTCAGCGCCTTGGCGGCGAGCGCGGCCGGCACCGCATAGTCGCCGTTGAGCCGGCGCCCGAACCCGCCGCCCAGCAGATAGGTCCGCATGACGATGCTCGTCTCGGGCCGCTGCAGGGCCTTGGCGAGAACCGGGAGGAACAGGCTTTGCCACTGGTTGCCGGTGTGGATCTCGAAGATGCCGTCCTTCTCGAAGGCGAGGGCATTGAGCGGCTCGAGCTGGAAATGCAGGACGCTTCCGGTCGTGTAGGTCGCGTCGATCGTCCTGTGCGCCTGGCGGAAGGCCGCGTCGACATCGCCGCCGCCGGTATCGAGCACCGCGCCGGACTTT
>Ga0180223_1002281_pt1 | contig 11911 bp, 15 predicted proteins | sample eDN5th30CKraftOP_FD_151337 | JGI IMG/M metagenome (GOLD analysis project Ga0180223, IMG submission 151337) | Enriched Organic Plus compost microbial communities from Emeryville, California, USA - eDNA 5th pass 30_C Kraft OP (version 2) (version 2) ...
CCGTTGGGCTTCGTACGCCCCTCACTTCCCCGCGAACATGAACGCAGCCGCCCCGATCAGGCAGGCGAAGGCGCCGGCGTGGCGCCAGCCCAGCGGCTCCTTCAGCACCAGCACCATGAACAGGCCGAACACCGCCAGCGCGATCACCTCCTGCGCGATCTTGAGCTGGCCGCCGGACCAGCCCTGCGCATAGCCGATCCGGTTGGCGGGCACGGCAAGACAATATTCGACGAAGGCGATGGCCCAGCTGATGAGGATTACCGTCATCAGCGGGCGCGCCATGCCCCCTTTCAGATGCCAGTACCAGGCGATCGTCATGAAGAAATTGGAAGCGATGAGCAGCAATATCGTCGGCATGTCCCCTGCCATATTGCGATCCGGCCGCGCCGCCAATCGCTTTCGCGCCTGCGCGCGCGGCGCATATTTTGCTTGGAAACGAAGGGTGAACATGGCTAAGGATCATCCCATGGTCCAGATCGCCCCCTTCCCTCCTCGCGGCATCCGATGATCGCGCATCTCAAAGGGCTGCTCGCCAGCACCGGCCTCGACCATGCGGTGGTCGACGTGGGGGGCGTGGGCTATCTGTTCGGCGCCTCGACGCGGACGCTGGCGGCGCTCGGCCCGGTGGGGGAAGCGGTGACGGTGCATACCGAGATGCTGGTGGCGGAGGATTTCATCCGCCTCGTCGGCTTCGCCAGCGCGGGCGAGCGGGACTGGTTCCGCCTGCTGACCGGCGTTCAGGGCGTGGGCGCGCGCGTGGCGCTCGCGATCCTGTCGGCGCTCGACGGGGCGGAGCTACACCGCGCCATCGCCACGCAGGACAAGGCAATGGTGGCGCGCGCCAACGGCGTGGGCCCGAAACTGGCCGAGCGCATCGTGCGCGAGCTGAAGGACAAGACCGGCACCATCGCGGGCGGAACGGCCTTTGGAGGCGTTGGCGGCGCAGCGATCGCGGCGACGCCCGCGGGCGGCCTTGCCGCCGACGCGATCAGCGCGCTCGCCAGCCTCGGCTTCAAGCCCGCCGAAGCCTCTACGGCGGTGGCGGCGGCGGAAAGCGAGCTGGGCGACGGTGCCACCCTCGACGCGCTGGTGCGCCTCGCGCTGCGGAAGGCCGCGAAGTGATGCGCGAAATTCCATATTTTATGGACAAATCCGTGCATATTCCTATAATCCTGCCATGTCCCAACTCAATATTTCCATTCCCCCCGCGCTCAAGAGCTGGATCGACAACCGCGTCACCGAAGGGCGGTACAGCAGCGCCAGTGACTATATTCGCGATCTCGTCCGGCGGGATCAGGATGCGTCGAAAGAGGAAATCCAATGGCTGCGCGGCCTGATCGCCGAAGGGCTGGCGTCGGGAGCGGTCGATGACGAACCGGAAGCCGTCATCGAAACCCTCATCGCCAAAAGGCGGGCGCAGCGAAAACCGGCTTAGGCTGACGAAGGCGTCCAGTGACGATCTGGCCGCAATCGACGCCTACAGCGTCGAACGGTTCGGAGAGGATGCCGCGGACGAATATATACGCGGTTTTCACGAGGCGTTCGCCCTGTTGCGCGCCCATCCGCTGGCAGGCGCGGAACGGGCTGAATTGGGGCAGGCTATCCGCTGTTTCGTCCACATGCGGCATCGGCTGTTCTATCGCGTGACGGGGAATGAGGTGCTGGTCATACGCATCGTCCATCATGCGCAGGATGCAAGGGCCGCATTCCGGAAGGCGGGAGCAGAATGAGGGATCGGGCAATGACAGGAACAGCCGGAAGCACGCGCCGATGACCGACGCCGACCGCCTTATCACGCCCGCCCGCCGGGGCGAGGATATGGATGCCGCGCTGCGGCCGAAGAGCCTTGAGGAGTTCATCGGGCAGAAGGGCGCGCGCGATAATCTGCGTATCTTCATCGAGGCCGCGAAGGGACGCGGCGAGGCGCTGGACCATGTGCTGTTCTTTGGTCCGCCCGGCCTCGGCAAGACGACGCTGGCGCAGATCGTCGCGAAGGAAATGGGCGTGGGCTTTCGCGCCACTTCCGGCCCGGTCATCGCCAAGGCGGGCGACCTCGCCGCGCTGCTCACCAATCTGGACGAGGGCGACGTGCTGTTCGTCGACGAAATCCACCGCCTCAATCCGGCGGTCGAGGAAATCCTCTACCCCGCGATGGAGGACCGCGCGCTCGACATCATGATCGGCGAGGGGCCCTCGGCGCGCTCGGTGCGGATCGACCTGCCGCAATTCACGCTGGTCGGCGCGACGACGCGGCAGGGGCTGCTGACGACGCCGCTGCGCGACCGCTTCGGCATTCCGGTGCGGCTGCAATTCTATACGGTGGACGAGCTGACGCTGGTGGTGACGCGCGCTGCGCGCCTGCTCGGCCTTGCCATGAGCGAGGACGGCGCGATCGAGGTCGCCCGCCGCTCGCGCGGCACCCCGCGCATCGCCGGGCGGCTGCTGCGCCGGGTGCGCGACTTCGCCGATGTCGCAGGCGCCGCGACCGTCGATGCACGCATCGCCGACGCCGCGCTCAACCGGCTGGAGGTCGATGCGCTCGGCCTCGACGCGATGGACCGGCGCTATCTGATGATGATCGCGGATATCTACAAGGGCGGCCCGGTCGGCGTCGAGACGCTGGCCGCCGGGCTTTCCGAACCGCGCGACACGATAGAGGAAGTGATCGAGCCCTATCTGATCCAGCTCGGCCTGATCGCCCGCACGGCGCGGGGCCGCTGCCTCAACGCGGGCGGGTGGAAGCATCTGGGCCTCAACCCGCCGCCCTCGGTGCAGGACGGGTTGTTCGATATCTGACGGGACGGGCGGGCCTTTCCTTCGGGAAAGGTTCAAGTGAAAGCTGGCACTTCAACTCCGTTCGGGCTGGCTTGTCGAAGGGCTCAGGGCGAACGGCTCTTGATATCACCGTTTGTTTCAAGCCTGTCGCCCCAGCGCAGGCTGGGGCCGCAAGCCGTGTTGCGCGCCATCTCCACAGATGCCAGCCTGCACTACATGACGGAGAAGGTCAGGGTCGAAAGCGACGAAACCGGCTTTAGTGACGTCAAGACGCATTTGGGGCTTTGCCAACGACTCGCCGGTCGTCTAGACAAGGGCCGATGTCAGCGCCGCCGCCCCCATCCGACCTGCCAGCGCCCGCTTCCGGCCGTTTCGCCGGGGGCGTGCATCATTATCCCGTGCGCATCTTCTTCGAGGATACGGACGCGGGCGGCATCGTCTATCATGCCAATTATCTGCGCTATATGGAGCGCGCCCGGTCGGACATGCTGCGACTGATCGGCATCGACCAGCGCGGCGCGCTCGACGGCGGGGAGGGCGTCTATGCCGTCACCCGCCTCGCCATCGACTATCGCCTGCCCGCCAAGCTGGACGACGACCTGATCGTCACCAGCCGCGTCGCGCAGATTTCCGGCGCCACCGTCACTATGACGCAGGACATGGCGCGCGGCGCCGACCTGCTCACCCGCGCGGAGGTTCGCGTCGCCTTCCTGTCGCCCCAGGGCCGCCCCAAGCGGCAGCCCAAGCCCTGGGTCGCGCTGTTCACCCGCATTGCCCAAGGGGAAGATATCCACCCATGACCGTGCCCATCGTCGATCTGTCCGCCAACGCCGCGGCGACCCTTTCGCCCTATACCCTGTTCATGCAGGCCGATATCGTCGTCAAGGTCGTGATGGCGGGCCTGCTGCTCGCCAGCATCTGGACCTGGGCGATCATCATCGGCTTCGGCTTCTCATTGTCCGGCATCCGCCGCAAATGCCTGAAGTTCGAGCAGGAATTCTGGCGCACCGACGATATCGACCGCTTTTTCGAGAACCGGGGCAAGGAAAACCTGCCGAGCGCGCGCGTGCTCCAGGCCGGGATCACCGAATGGCGCCGCTCCACCAAGCAGAAGGTGGTGGACCGCGAGGGCGCGCGCGACCGCATCTCCACCGCATTGTCGAGCGCCGTGGGCGGCGAGGTGGACCTGCTCTCCGACCGGCTCAACATATTGGCGACCGTCGGCGCGGTCGCGCCCTTCGTCGGCCTGTTCGGCACGGTCTGGGGCATCATGCGCAGCTTCACCGCGATCGCGGCGCAGCAGAACAGCAGCCTCGCCGTCGTCGCGCCCGGCATCGCCGAGGCGCTGTTCGCGACCGCCATCGGCCTGTTCGCGGCCATTCCGGCGGTGATCGCCTATAACCGCTTCAGCCACGCGATCAACAAGGTCGAATCCGGCCTCAACCGCTTCGCCGACACCTTCTACACGACGCTGAGCCGGGAACTGGAGCACAGCTGATGGCGATGGGCCCCTCCCCCTCCGCCAAACGCGGCCGGCGGCGCCAGCCGATGGCGGACATCAACGTCACGCCGCTGGTCGACGTGATGCTGGTGCTGCTCATCATCTTCATGGTGACGGCGCCGCTGCTGATCACCGGCGTGCCGGTGAAGCTGCCCGAAAACCGCGCCAAGGCGCTGGATGCGGAGGAAAAGCCGACGATCATCTCGCTCGACGCGCAGGGGCATCTGTTCCTCAACGAGACGGAGGTGACGGAGGACGAGCTGCCCGAAAGGCTCGACACGCTGGCCGCCGCCCGCGCCGGGCTGGAAGCGCCGCAAATCTACCTGCGCGCGGACGAAGCGATCGATTATGGCCGCGTGTCGCGCGTGCTGGGCGAGCTGAACCGCGCGGGCCTCAACCGGGTCGCGCTGGTCAGCACGGCGGCGTCCGACGCGCCCTCCGTCAGCGGCGGTTCAGAATGAAGCCCCTAGGCTGAGGCGATGGAACGCGCGGATAAAATCGGTCTTGGCATCGCGAGCGCGGCCCATGTGCTGCTGTTCGCGGCGCTTTCCAGCAGTTGGGTGACGCCCAAGAAGATCACGCTCGACACCAAGCCGATCGAGGTGTCGATCGCCGATGCCGTTGCCCTGCAATCGATGGCGCCCAAGCTGTCGCCCGAACCGCCACCGCCCACCCCCGGCGAGGTCGAAGGCCCGCCCGAACAGGCGGCGCCCGCCCCGGCCGAGAGCATCGCCCAGCCTGAGCCGCAGCCCGCCCCGCCGCCGCCTCCAGCCCCGGCGCCGCGCCCCAAACCGGTCGAGCAGCCCGCGCCCAAGCCGGTGCCCAAGCCCGTGCCGAAAAAGCCGGAACCGGCCAAGCCCAAGCCCGCGCCCAAGGCTCCGGCCAAGCCCGACACGAAGAAGCCCGAACCGGCCAGGACGCAGGCCAAGGCGCCGGCCAAGCCCGCCGCCACGCCGAGCAACGCCAAGACCGCCAGCACCGCGACCGCCGCCGACAAGGGGCAGGCCGCCAGATCCAGCGGATCGAAGCTGAAGCTCGACACCAGCGACTGGATGAAATCCGCCAGCCGCAGCACCTCGCCCGCCAGCAAGCCGAGCGAGGGCGCGACCGCGGCGGCGCTCGGCCCGGCGCAGAAAAGCGCGCTCGACGCGGAAATCCGCCGCCAGTTGAAACCGCATTGGAAGGCGCCGACCGGCGCCGATGTGGAATCGCTGCGTACCATCGTCAATGTGAAGCTGGCGCGCGACGGATCGGTCGTCGGCGCGCCGGAAATCGTCGATACGCTGGGCGTCACCGCCAGCAACCGCACGCAGGTGCGCCTGCATCAGGAACAGGCGGTGAAGGCGATCCGCCTTGCCGCCCCCTTCAACCTGCCCGCGCAATTCTATTCCAGCTGGCAGTTCCTTCAGCTCACCTTCGACAAGAGGCTCTCGCAATGATCCGTTTCGCACCGCTCAAGACCCGGATGACGGCGCTGCTCGGCCTGCTGTTCGCCGCGTCCGTCCTCCCCATGGCCGCCCATGCGCAGCTGTCCGTCGACGTCACCGACGACAGCGGCTCCAACGCGCTCAGGATCGCCGTGCCGTCGCTGCCGACCAGCCAGGTCGTCACGACGCCCGCCGGGACCACGCAGGAACTGGGGCAGAAGATCGCGCAGGTCATTGCCGACGACCTCAAGGGCTCCGGCCTGTTCGCGCCGTCCGGCCCGTCCGGCATGCGCGCCGTCTCGATGGCGGAGGTCACCGCGCCCAATTTCGGCAGCTGGTCGGGCTATGAGGCGCTGGTGCACGGCTTCGTCCGCTCGGCGGGCGACGACAACGACATCACCGTGGGCTGCTATCTCTACGATGTCGCGCTGCAATCGGAGCTGACGCGGCAGGGCTATGTCGTTTCCCCGCGCGACTGGCGCCGCGCCGCGCATAAATGCGCCGACGCCATCTATGCGCGTCTGTCGGGCGAAAGCCCGTTCTTCGACAGCCGCATCGCCTATATCGCGGAGAGCGGCCCCAAGGATCGCCGCGTCAAGCGCCTCGCCATCATGGACAGCGACGGCGCCAACCACCGCTTCATCACCAACGGCCAGTCGATCGCGCTGACCCCGCGCTTCTCGCCCGATTACGGCTCCATCCTCTATGTCAGCTATATCGGCGACCGGGTGCGCATCTTCGTCTACGACATCGGCACCGGCAAGCAGCGGCTCGTCACCGAAAGCCGCAACACCACCTTCGCGCCGCGCTGGTCGCCCGATGGCCGCTGGATCCTCTTCTCGATGGCAGTCGCGGGCAACACCGATATCTATCGCGTTCCCGCCAGCGGAGGCACGCCGACGCGCCTCACCACTTCGCCGGGCATCGACGTGGGCGGCAGCTATTCGCCCGACGGCACGAAGATCGTGTTCGAAAGCGACCGGTCCGGCAGCCAGCAAATCTATGTGATGAACGCGGACGGATCGAACCAGCGGCGCATCAGCCATGGCGGCGGCCGCTATGCGACGCCGGAATGGAGCCCGCGCGGCGACCTCATCGCCTTCACCAAGATCGCGGGCAATTTCCACATCGCGGTGATGACGCCCAATGGCGACAATGAGCGCATCCTGACCAATGGCTGGCAGGACGAGGCGCCGACATGGTCGCCCAACGGCCGCGTGCTGCAATTCTTCCGCACCTCGCCCGGCCGCTCCGGCGCCAGCCAGATCTGGCAGGTCGACCTGACCGGGGTGAACGAGCGCCGCATCCCGACGCCGCTTTCCGGCTCCGACCCGGCCTGGGGCCCCTTGCTGCCCTGATCGGCTTCCTGCCGATACCGCTGCCGTCTTCTGCCGTCGCCCCGCTTTCGGTGCGACGGCACGTTGACAACGGGCGCATTTGTCATCAGCCTCGCATCTTACAGGAATAAGGAGAAATATCATGACCCCAGTCACGCGTTCCCTGATGATCGCCACCGCTTTGATCGCGCTCTCCGCCTGTTCCAAAAAGGCGCCTCAGGAACTTCCCCCCGCTCCTGTCGATACTTCGCGTCCGGCCGAACCGACCGGCCCGACCGGTCCGGTCAAGGGCAGCCAGGAGGATTTCATCGCCAGCATTTCTTCCGATCGCGTCTTCTTCGAGCTCGACGACTATGGGATCGACGCTCAGGATCAGGAAACCCTGCGCAGCCAGGCCCAGTGGCTGATGCAGAACCCCAATGTGCGCGTGACGATCGAGGGCCATTGCGATGAGCGCGGCACGCGCGAATATAACCTCGCGCTGGGCGAGCGCCGCGCCAATGCGGCGAAGAACTATCTCGCCACGCTGGGGATCGACCCGTCGCGGATCAGCACCATCAGCTATGGCAAGGAACGGCCGGTGGCCATGGGTTCGGACGAATCCGCCTGGGCGCAGAACCGCCGCGCGGTGACGGTGACCGTGCAGTAACCGCCCGGCCGGCACCCCGCCCAAGGGCGACGGCATTCGAAAAGGGCAAGGCGACAAGGGCAAGGGTTGCAACAAAATGCAACACTTGCCCTTTTGCCGTCATATACGGGCTGGCATCCCCCCGCCGTTCCGCTAGATAGAGGCCATGTGGCGCCTCTATCAATTTCCGCTCTGCCCCTTTTCCCGCAAAGTCCGCCTGCTCCTTGGGGAAAAGGGCGTCGCCTATGATCTCATCCGCGAATCTCCGTGGGAAGGACAGGACGCGTTCCTCGACCTCAACCCCGCCGGGCAGACGCCGGTCATGGCCGAGGAGGAGAAGGGCGTCGTCCTGATCGACAGTCAGGCGATCTGCGAATATTTCGAGGAAACGGTGGAGAAGCTGCCGCTCATCAACGGCAGCGCGGCCGGCCGCGCGGAAGTGCGGCGGCTGACCGCCTGGGCGGACCAGATCTTCTATCGCGACGTCGTCTCCCCGTTGCTGGAGGAGCGGATGAAGAAGCGCCTCGTCCACCGCGCGCCGCCCGATGGCGGCCGCCTGCGCGAGGCGATGCGCAACGCCAATACCCATATGGATTATATGGACTATCTGCTCGACCACCGCAGCTGGCTGGCGGGCGGAACCATGAGCCTCGCCGATATTGCGGTCGCCGCACAGCTTTCCGTCGCCGATTATCTGGGCGGCATCGACTGGGCCGGGCATGAGCCGGTCAAGCGCTGGTATTCCGCGCTCAAATCCCGCCCATCCTTCCGTCCGCTGCTGTCCGAGCGGATGGAAGTCATCATGCCCCCCGACTATTATGAAAAACCGGATTTCTAGGTCAGCCGTTTCCAGACCACGTAGGATCGATCGACATTCAGTTCAGGCGGAGCCGAAAAGCGTGATATTCGAGCACCGGAGCGCAGCGGACTTGAAAGTCCGTGAGCACCGGAGCACAGAATAGCGCGATTTGCAGGCCCGCATGGGCTGAATGCCGACCGATCCTAGTCTTCGGTGATTGCGGCGGCCATATAGACCCTGTTGCGGCCATGCTCCTTGGCCAGATACAGCGCCCGGTCCGCGGCCTTCAGCGCGTCGCGCGGCGTGGGATAGTTGAACACGTCGGCCACCCCGCCGGAAAAGCTCACCTGCGCCATGCGCTCGCCGCTGTTGCGGTCGACCAGGTTGCGCGCGGCGAGGTCGGCCCTGGTCTGGTCCACGATCTCGCATGCCTCGCTGACGCTCTTGCCCCGGAACAGCAGCACGAATTCCTCGCCGCCGTGACGCGCGACATGGCATTTCTCGCTGGAAATGCGCGCGAAGAGCGACCCCACGAAGCGCAGCACGCGGTCGCCAGTGTCATGGCCGTGGGTGTCGTTGATATGCTTGAAATGGTCGATGTCGCAGAACGCCACGCTCAGCGCCTCGCCCTTCGCCGACGCCGCCTTCACCTCTTCCTTCAGGAACACCTCGAACGCGCGACGGTTGGGCAGGCCGGTCAGATGATCCTGCTCGGCCACCTTGCGCGCGCTTTCCAGACTCTGCTGCAAGGCATGGGTCTTTTTCTGGTTCTCGCGCATTTCCGCTTCGATCTGCCGGGTCTTGTCGACCATCGAGCGGGTGAGGTCCACCAGCGCGCTCACCAGTTGCTCGGGCGAATGATCGCTCTCGATCTCGCTGACCTGCGCCTGCAAGGCCTCGCCATAGGATGAAGCCGAAGTGCGGGATTCGGTGGCGAGGAGATGGAAGCGGTCGAGATTTTCCTCGACCGAGGTCAGCATCCGGCTCAGCCCGTCGACCGTCAACTCCTTCGAATGGCGTTCCGTGATGATCTTTTCGGCCAGCACGTTGGTGATCTGCCCGCGTTCCTTCAAAATGGCGCACACCGCCTTTTCGATCTCATGATCGTTGCCCGTCAGATAGTCCAGCGCGAGGCCGAAATTGACCGGCGTGATATCCAGATCATGGGCGAACAGGAAGGAACCGACATCCTCGTAGAGCTGACGCCGCCGCTCGATTTCCCGGCTGGACCCGTTGCGGGATCCCTCGCGCGAGCTGGCTTCGACCGACAGGGACTGCATTTCGTCCGCCGACAATCCTTTGGCCCAATTGGCGATTCGCCTGGTGAAACCTATCTGCGCGTTCATCCCTGATGCCCGTTCAATATTAGCTGTGAGCATCAATACGGCAGAAGCGGTAAATAATTTCGTAGCACGCAACGCTTTTGGTGAAAAAGCCGTTCAGCCTCTTTCAGACGGTCTGCCCCACCAGCCAGTCATGGAAGATGCGGACGGCGCGGTTCTGCAACGCGCGCGGGCGGCAGACGAAGAAATAGCGATAGGGGCTCTCGACATCCTGATCGAACAGCCGCGCCAGCCGCGCATCGTGCGAATAATCGTAATGGCTGGCGAGCATGACCGCGACGCCCAGCCCCTGCGCGGCGGCTTCCAGCATCAGCGGGCCCGAATCATAGGTATCGATCGCCATCGGCTGGATGTCGCCGCAGCCGACGCTTTCCTTCCAGTCGTCGAAGATGGTGGGCATGTCGCGATGGATCAGCAGCGTATGCCGCTTCAGGTCCTCCGGCCCGGTCACCGGGTTGCGCTCCAGCTGATCGCGATTGCCGAAGAGATAGATATATTCGCGGCTCAACTCGTGCACGTAAAGGGCGGGGTCGACCTCCCGCGCCAGCACGATGGCCGCGTCCAGCCCCTCGCCCAGCCGCGCCACCGCATGGGGCGTGGTTTCGATATCGAGGTGCAGCGTGGGATAGGCCTGACGCAGCTCTCCCATCAGCGGCAGCAGCCGTTGCGATGCAAAAAGCGGCATCACCGCAAGGCGCAAACGCAGCTGGGTTCCGCCGTTCATCAGCTTTTCGACCGCGACGGACATTGCATCGAGCGCAGGCGCGATATCGTTGAGCAGGCCCAATCCGTCCGCGTTGATCTCCAGCGCCTGGTGCTTGCGCTCGAAAAGCGGACGGCCGACATAACGCTCCAGCGCCTGGATGCGCCTGCTGAGCGCAGGGGTCGAAAGCGCGAGTTCTTCCGCCGCGGCTTTCACGGAACCGAGCCGGGCGACCTGCACAAACGCCTCAAGCGCCGTAAGAGGGGGCAAACGCCGCATTCATCCTCATGCTTGCTACGGGTTGTTATGCGCTCCTCATGCCTCAATTGTCGGAGTACGACAACTGCCCCAGCACAGAAAATCGGTGGAAAGAAATGCGGAATTTCTGAATTGCAGTTTTTGCAATCGAGATCGCGACCTTCGCACTTGCACAAAATCATCCCGCAGCGCACATAGAGGAGGCCTTTCAGGCATCCTCTCCTAATAAACTTTCAAGGGTCAGCCTCGGCTGGCCCTTTTTTTGAGGTAGGGTGTCCGCTCCCACTCCCGTTCGCCCTGAGTCCTTCGACAGGCTCAGCCCGACGGGCTCTTATGTCAGGCAATGATCGCAACCCTTCCCCACCAATCCGCTCGCACAGAACAACCGCCTTTTTCGCCCGCCGGCCAGGCAAACCGGCTTTTGGGCTTTCGCTCTCGCCGGACGCAGGATAGAGCCGCTTCCAGACCGGCCGCCGTCAGGGCCCTGGGCCGGTTCCTCGTTGCGAATGGGAATTGTTCATCTCGATGCACAGTATCGCGGACCATCTGAAATTCTTCCGCCAGTTCCTGCTATCCCCCAAGATGGTCGGCTCCGTCATCCCGACCTCGCAGATCGTGATCGATCATCTGCTGGCGGCGGTGGACTGGTCCGCGACCAGGGTGTTCGTCGAATATGGCCCCGGCATGGGCACCTTCACCCGCCCGATTCTCGACCGGCTCGGCCCCGACGCGCGGCTGATCGCGATCGATACCTGCCGCGATTTCATCGACCATCTGGGCGACGCCATCGCCGACCCCCGGCTGCGGCTGGTGCACGGCTCGGCCGCCGACATCGAAAGCATATTGGCCGAGGAAGCCGGCGGGCTCCCGGCCGATTATGTGATTTCCGGCCTGCCCTTCTCCACCCTGCCCCCCGGCGTCGGCGACGGCATCATGGCGGCGACGGAACGCGCGCTCGCACCCGGCGGCGCCTTCCTGATCTATCAATATTCGACATTCGTGCTGCCGCTGCTGCGCCGCTGCTTCACCAACATCCGCTACCGCCGGTTATGGCGCAACGTCCCGCCCTGCTTCGTCTTCGTCGCCCGCAAGGGGTGAGCGTCGCGCCTCATTCATAGAAGTTCAGCCGCCGCGTGACCT
>Ga0180223_1002282_pt1 | contig 11907 bp, 12 predicted proteins | sample eDN5th30CKraftOP_FD_151337 | JGI IMG/M metagenome (GOLD analysis project Ga0180223, IMG submission 151337) | Enriched Organic Plus compost microbial communities from Emeryville, California, USA - eDNA 5th pass 30_C Kraft OP (version 2) (version 2) ...
GTCGCCCCGTGTGCGGCGGGCCGCGCGCCGCTTTGCCGGACACGGCGTCCCCTCTTCGGCGGCAGCGGTGCCGGATGCGCTGCGCGAACGCGGTCTGGCGCGCGAGGATCAATTGCGCGACCAGATCCGCACCGTGCTGCTCGCCGGCTTCGAAACCACGGCCGCGACCTTGTGCTGGACGCTCGATCTGCTGGCGCGTCATCCGCATTGGGCCGGGCGCGTCGCGGCCGAGGCCCGCGCGCATTTTGCCGACGATGGCGCTGATGCCGCGCCGCTCGCGATCACCCGCGCCGCGGTGAAGGAAGCGCTACGGCTTTATCCGCCGGTGTGGGCGATCCCGCGCCGCGCCGCGGCCGCCACGCAGCTCGGGTGCTGGCGCATCGAACGCGGCGCGCAGGTGCTGATCAACATGCACGGCATACATCGCGACGCCGCGACCTTCGCGAAGCCCGATGTCTTCGATCCCGGCCGCTTCCTCGGCGAGGGCGGCGATCCGCCGGGCTACATGCCGTTCGGCATCGGCGCGCGGCAGTGCATCGGTCTGCATGTCGCCCAGGCCGAGGCGGTCTATGTCGTCGCGCGTCTTCTCGCCGCTGTGAGGATCGCGCCGGCCACGGACGCGACACCGGCGCTCGCCGGTCTCACGCTGCGGCCGCGTCACGGATTGTGGCTCAGGATCGAGCCGGCGCGGCATGACCCTCAGGCGTGAGGCCGCGTCAGCGCCACCCCATCCCCGGCGCGACGTGGGTCAGGATCGCCTCGATGACATGGGCGTTGTAGTCGACGCCGAGTTGGTTCGGCACCGTCAGCAACAGCGTATCCGCCTCGGCGATGGCCTCGTCGGCCTTGAGCTGCGCGATCAGCTTGTCCGGCTCGGCGGCATAAGAGCGGCCGAAGATCGCGCGCTCCTTCTCGCTCAAGAGGCCGATCTGGTCCTGGCTCTCGTCGTCGTCGAAATACATCCGGTCGCGGTCGCTCACCAGCGCGAAGATCGAGCGCGACACCGAGACACGCGGCGTCCCCGCATGGCCCGCCTCCTTCCACGCGTCGCGATAGAGCCGGATCTGCTCGGCCTGCTGCACATGGAACGGCTTGCCGCTCTCGTCGATCTTCAAGGTCGATGATTGCAGATGCATGCCGAGCTTGGCCGCCCACTGCGCCGTGGCATTGGTCGCCGCGCCCCACCAGATGCGCTGGCGCAGGCCGTCCGAGAACGGCTCGAGCCGCAGCAGGCCCGGCGGGTTGGGAAACATCGGCCGCGGGTTGGGCTTGGCGAAGCCCTCGCCCTTGAGCAGTTCGAGAAACACCTCGGTGTGCCGCCGCGCCATGTCGGCGTCGCTCATGCCCTCGGGCGGCACATAGCCGAAGTAGCGATAGCCATCGATCACCTGCTCGGGCGAGCCGCGCGAGATGCCAAGCTGCAGCCGCCCGCCGCTGATGAGGTCGGCGCTGCCGGCATCCTCCGCCATGTAGAACGGGTTCTCGTAGCGCATGTCGATGACGGCGGTGCCGATCTCGATCTTTTTGGTGCGCGCGCCGATCGCCGCCAGCAGCGGAAACGGCGAGCCGAGCTGCCGCGCGAAATGATGCACCCGGAAATAGGCGCCGTCGGCGCCCAGCTCCTCGGCCGCCACCGCCAGCTCGATGGATTGCAACAGCGCGTCGGCGGCGCTGCGCGTGCCGGACTGCGGCGACGGTGTCCAGTGGCCGAAGGAGAGAAAGCCGATCGATTTGCGGTTGGTCATGGGTATCGTCCTTTGCGCCCTATCTAGGCGCGCGCGCCGCCGCTGTCACCGCGGGATCAGCGATGAGCGGAAGGAACAGCGGTGATACTGGCCTCTCCCGGCCTCATCCTGAGGAGCGCCCCGCAGGGGCGCGTCTCGAAGGACGGGGCCGCCCCATCCTTCGAGACGCATCGCTGACGCGATGCTCCTCAGGATGAGGGCGGGCCTTGCCCCACACCGCCTCCTAGTATATATTCCTAAGCATGGCCCTCTCCCCGCTCTTCCACCCCAACACCCTCCGCCGCGTTCTGGTGAACCCGCCGGAACCCGACGCCGTGCCCGCGCCGCCGCGGCCGCCGGGCCCGGACGGCCAGCGATCGCGCCGGCCGCATGCCGACGCCGTGGTGGCGCGGGTGCGCCAGCTGATCGAACAGACCACCCTCACCTATGGTGAGATTTCGGCGCGCACCGGCGTCGGCCGCGCCTCGATCTCGCGCTGGTCGCGCGACTTCAACTGGACGCGGCCGCTCGATGCGCCGCGCGCGACCGACCGCATGCCGACGCGGCGCGCCCTGCAGCACAGGAAGCTGCGCACCCTCGCCGAGCGGCTGCGCCTTTTGGCCGAGCGCCATGTCACTGAACTGGAGCGCGCGCCGCAAATCGACGCCGACAAACTGATGGCCGCGCTGCAGCTTCTGAAGATGGCGCGCCTTGAGGCCATGGGCCGGCGCCGCCGCCGCAAGCCGCTGTGGGGGCCGGCCAAAACCGGCCGGCAGATCATCGACGAGGAAACCGCCATCCGCACCGCGATCCGCGAACTGCACCGCGGCGGCGTCACGGTGGACCTCGCGCCGGACGAAGCGGTGGAGATGGTGATCGACGCGAATATGCCGGCGGAGGTGCACGGTGCGTTCAGGAAGAGAGGGCAGCGGAGATAGCTTTCGCCGGTTGTTTTGCATCCGTCGTCCCCGCGAAGGCGGGGACCCATACGCCGCAGCGTTTGAAATTTGGCTAGGCCGATCTTGCCGTACACCCGTTCCTTCACCCTCCCCCTTGTGGGGAGGGTCGATTGGCCGAAGGCCAATCGGGGTGGGGGTGTCGACGGTGCGCAAAGCGCCGTATCGCGGTGGGGACGGCCCCAGAAATCCAAATAACCAACAGAGCTGGCGCAATATAATCAGCGAATAACCGAGCAATTGGTAGAGTTCAAGACTCCCTATTGGAACCACCGAAGCATATGATTCCACAATCAGGCCGTGTATGCGGTCAAGGCACCGATGATCTTTATCCCATTGCCTGGGGGTTTTGGAATGAACGTCGCTGTCAAAGCCACCAAACACGCAGCCCCTGGGCCTTACTTGGGCTTTGCTCTACAGCCAGTACGGCTTTGTTTCCATCTCCTGACTTGTCCTGCCGGAGCGAAAGTCTCACTAGAGTATCTAGATGACGTAGCAGTTCACTACGCCGATGGCTCCGTTCTGCTAGAGCAAACTAAAAGCGCGCTTAAACAAAACCCTATTTCAGATTGGTCCGACGAGCTTTGGAAATGTTTCGCCAACTGGACTGAAGGAATTGCCGCGGGCAAAATCGCTCCTGAGTGCTCGAGCTTCCAACTCTACGTCACTCCGGCCAAACAAGGCGACTGGGCGCAAGCGCTCAGCAATGCGAAGACAGCTTCCGACCTTGATGCTCTTTTCGCCACCATAAATGCAAAGCGAACTAAATCCAAGAAACCAAAAGCGTGTGACGCATACATTGATTCCTTCCTGAACGCTCCGCCCGCAGTTCGCAATGCGATTGCACTGAACTTCACACTAGCCTCGTCGGAAACAGATCCGATTGATTCTCTACGCAACCAAATTAAGGCAACAGTCGACCCGCGCCTAGTCGACGATGTCTGCCATGCAGCTGTTGGCCGAGCCAAAGAGCAGATCGACCGGCTGATCCGCGCCGGCCAGCCGCCTCAAATTGATGGCGACGCGTTCAAAGCCGCCTTCAGAGCATTCGTACGCACAATAAACATACCCGGCCTCCTAACCTCGCTCACCTCTCCACCACCGAAAGACCAAGTAGAGGCAGTGCTATCGACACGTCCTGTATTCATTCGGCAACTGGAAATAATCGGCACCAGCGAAGACGAACGCGTGCGCGCGGTAAGCGACTTCCTTCGCGCGTCTGCAGATAAATCAGTATGGGCAGAGCAAGGATTGGTCTATGCGGACGGCCTAAACGAATGGGACAATTCCCTAATCGGTCGCCACAGTTTTATCAGCGCTGAAACCTCTGACTTACATGCCGACAAGGACGGCGCTTTTCGAGGACGAATGACCTATCGGCGATGCGCGCAATTAGAAGCCCCCCTTGAGGGCCGCGCGGTACCAATGCACTTTGTACATGGTTCATACAATGCGTTGGCCGATATTATGCGATTGGGGTGGCACCCTGATTATCAATCTCTGCTACAGGATAAGAAATGAGCAGACAGCTGACAGAGCTCGAGATAGTTCAGAATCCAGCACTGGGCGCTTACGTCCTCTGGAGATTTGGCGCCGGACATCAGAGCGACGACGGCAGACCAACACCGCTACTCCTTGGCTTCTTAGTTCTTCCCCTGGTTCTACATCAACCGACACTAAAGGCGGTTGTATCAACTCAGCGAGCATCCGGCTTAGCGCTATTTGCCGCGAAGCTAAGCCAAGAGCGCGAGCATCTCATTGCCGTACACGAACGCGCCTTCGCGTTACGACAGCTTAGCCTTAGATCGCTAGGAATGGGGTTGAATAATCGCATCTTGAGCATTGACTATAGCACGGCGACGTTTCGAGCCAATACGGCGGACGATTCATTGCGCAATCCAGCGCTGCCAGATCGAATCCGTGGCTTCTCTGGAGCAGCAGAAAAGCTTGGCCACTGGTTCTCTAAGGTTGGCATTCATCAAGTGGCATCCAGCTTAGAGGTACATTTCTAATGTATTTTCAACTAAAGAAGATAATTCTATGGCCTCGCATTGAAGCAATGCCGCGGATACTTGAATTCAAAATCGGTACTGTAAACGTTATTAGCGGCGCTTCGAAAACAGGGAAATCAGCCGTTATTCCAATCGTCGACTACTGCTTGGGGGCCGAGAAATGCGCAATTCCGGTCGGTGTAATCCGTGAGAATTGCTCGTGGTTCGGCATTGTTATCGAAACTGTCGAAGGCGAGAAACTACTTGCGCGCCGTGAACCCGGCGACCAGCAAAGCACCGGCGATATGGTGCTTTTAGAGGCCCCACAAATTGAGGTGCCCGACAGAATACAGGAGAAAAACACCAACGTTGGCAACGTTAAAAGCACACTCAATAGATTGGCTACGCTGAGCAATCTTGAGTTTGAACCAGAGACAGACAACGGCTTTAAGGCGCGGCCTGGCTTTCGCGATTTGATGGCCTTCACCTTTCAGCCGCAGAATATTGTCGCAAACCCTGACGTACTATTCTTCAAGGCTGACACAACAGAACACCGGGAAAAGCTTAAGACCATATTTCCTTACGTTCTAGGGGCAGTCACAGCAGAGGTATTGCAGGCTCGCTTCGAGCTCGAACGAATCTTGCGGATATTGCGACGAAAAGAAACCGAACTGCGAAGCATAGAGAGCGCAACAACAGCGTGGCAATTAGAAGCACAAGGGTGGCTCAGGCAAGCCATCGAACTTGGCTTGCTCCCTGCCCGGCAACAGATTCCTTCTGAGTGGCCCGACATCATAGATTTAATGAATATGCTGGCGACGCGAAATGCTCAAAATGCGAGGCCGTCTCTCGCGGGCATTGATGTAACGCTCGTTCGCCTTGAACAATTACGGAGGTCCGAGGCCCTGGCTGCAGCAAAACTGACCGAACATCGACAACGCATGAATGAACTGCGTCGACTTAAAGAGAGTAGCGACGCGTATAGGGGCTCCATGCACATCCAGCGAGACAGGCTCGCACTTTCGAACTGGATGAGAGGCATGGTCGAAACTGGTACAACCGATCCTCTTGTCAAACTCACCCAAGGAGGACGCGAGGAGCTATTGCAGCTCTGCGATAACCTGGAAGCAATCGAGGTAAAGCTTAGAGCCTATCCAACCGTCTCAGACACTCTTGACAAAGAAACACTACGCCAAAGAGCCGCCGCCGAAGAGACGCTGACTCAGCTTAACGCGATTCGTGCCGAGATTATTGAACTTGAGCGATTGTCCGATAAAGCAAAGGCAACTACAGACCATTTTGATCGAACAGAGCGCTTCCTCGGTCGCCTCGAGCAAGCAATCCAACTTTACAATAAAGCCGACCAGTCCTCGGCTTTACGGGAGGAGATTGCTCGCTTACGAACTGAGATGCTGCAACTTCAAAGTATAATTTCTGAATCTGAGATTCGCCGGAAGCTTAGCAATGCTCTGGCACAAATTCACAACTTCGCAAATCAATATATACCACAACTTGATGCAGAGTGGCCTAACGCCCCAATCGAACTTGTCATCAATGAGCTTACAATTAAGGTAATTCACGGCAGTCGAAGCGACTATCTTTGGGAGATTGGCAGTGGCGCAAACTGGCTTGCTTACCACGTTGCTACGACGCTTGCGCTGCAGAAGTTCTTCCTGAATGAACCCAATCATCACGTACCGGCTCTTTTGGTGTATGACCAACCTAGTCAGGTCTATTTTCCAAAGCGCCTCGCAAAGGAGGACGTCGAGGAGCCCGTCGTCCTCCGGGATCAAGATGTTCAGGCCGTGCGAAAGGTCTTCGCTCTTCTCGGTAAAGAAGCTCTAGCCGCTGGAGGACGTCTTCAGATTGTTGTTCTAGACCACGCTGGAGAGGATGTTTGGGGAGGACTCGGCGGTGTCGAACTTCAAGAGGAATGGCGCGACGGTCACGCGCTAGTTCCCTTGGAATGGTTTCAATAGCGAGGAAGGTTCCACGGGATGAGCTATCGCGTTGGTGAGTTGTAGCCTTGCTACGAAGGAGCAGTTTAAGAGACGACATCAACTTTCTATTCGGGTCTCCTCCCTACTCCTCCTTGAACCCAACCGCATCTCGTTGCCCTTGGCGCCGTAATGGCGAAGCGGCAGGAACTTGCCGCTCATGCTCCGCACCTCCCCGACTTCCACTGCAATCCCAGCAACACAACCCCGATAACCGGCAGCACGATGTCGCTGTAGAACGTGATGCCGGCATTGCCGGGCGCCATGTTGTGGGTGAGCGCGATCTGATACGCGTGGCCGATGGCCGCTCCGATGAGGAAGATGCCGGAGCCGACGATCGCCGCGACGCAATTCGAAGCGGCGGAACGCCGCGAAAGATCCGATGAAGGAAAAGTTGCAGCCGCCGACTTGTTTATAAATTCGGCGCGACGCATTGACATTGACGCGCCGATTGTTCACGATATGTTCGTTTGGCGCATGTGGTGTAGCCATGCTGCTGGTTCACAACGAGCGAACGAAACTCACCGCGGCGTGGTTGAACACGGTCGCCACAGCGCTGATGGCGGCGGGCGGCTTCGCGCCGGGCGCAGCCTGGCTTTACGGGTTGTCATCGCTGCCGATCGGCGGCGTCAATCTGTTGGCGGTTGCCCTTGCTTGTATCGCCGCAGGCACGGGCATACATGTTGTGGCAGTGGCCCTTCTCGGGAGGCTTCGCGAATGATCGATTTTGGCATCGTTGCGATGGTCTGGCCGTTCGTCACGATTGGCCTTTCGGTCGCGTGCGTCCTCGCCTTCCACCTTTATCTGGACCGGCGCGAGCAGCGGCGGCACCGCGCGGCGGAGTGAGTCTTGTCGTCCCCGCGCATAGCCGTCCGAAGGACGGCGTTCTTTCAGAACGCCTATGGCGGGGACCCATACGCCCTGCCCTATCGAGAGCGCGGTGGCTATGGGTCCCGGCTCACCTCGCTTCGCTCGGTGTCCGGGACGACAGAAACTTCAATCCTCCTTGAAGCCGAGCTGCATCTCGTTGCCCTTGGCGCCGTAATAGCGGAACGGCAGGAACTTGCCGCTCATGCCGATCGCCACGCGGTCGCCCTTGGGGTCCGCCTTGCGCGTGATGTCCATGTCGAAGTCGATCGCCGACATGATGCCGTCGCCGAACTCCTCCTCGATCAGCACCTTGATCGCCGGGCCGTTCACCAGGATCAGCTCGTAGAAGCGGTAGATCAGCGGGTCGGTCGGCGGCATCGGCGCCGCGGTGCCGCGCATCGGCACCTCGTTGAGCAGCGCCTCCTCAGCTTTCGACAGCCCGAACAGCGCCGCCGCCTTCGCCGCCATCGGCCTGGTCATCTTGTGCTGGCCGAGCACCGCGCCCGTCACCAGGATCGGCGACATGCCGCCGATCTCGTCGCAGATATATTTCCAGGTCCAGCCCTTCTCGCGCTTGATGTCGAGCAGCTTTTCGGTGAGGTCGGCGCGCTTCATGAGATGCTCCTTCTGGCGGACGCGAATGCGGTGTCGGTGTCGGTGGCGGCGGCGATGGCCGGCTCCGGCAGGCCCGGCGTAACGTGCGGAACGCGGCGCGGGTCGTGGCCGGACTTGTCGAAGCTGCGCGAGCGCTCCACCAGGAAGTCGAGAATGTGGTTGCGCACCGCGTAATAGAGCGGGTGCTTGTGGAAGTCGGTGCGCGCGCGCGCCTTCGGCAGCGGGTTGTCGACGATCTCGGCGAGCACCGCGCCGGGGCCGTTGGTCATCAGCACCACCTTGTCGGCGAGATAGATCGCCTCGTCGACGTCGTGGGTGATCATGAACACGGTCTGGCCGGTGTCCGTGCAGATGCGGCGCACCTCGTCCTGCAGCGTGCCGCGCGTCAGCGCGTCGAGCGCGGAGAACGGCTCGTCCATCAGCATGATCTTCGGCTCGATAGAGAGCGCCCGCGCGATGCCGACGCGCTGCTTCATGCCGCCGGACAGTTCGGAGGGACGCTTGTGCTCTGCGCCCGTCAGGCCGACGAGGTCGATGAACTTCTGCGCATGGGCGTTGACCTCGCCGCGCGACCAGCCGCGATGGCGCGACGACACGGCATAGGCGACATTGCCGAGCACGGTGCGCCACGGCAGCAGCGAGTGGCCCTGGAAGATCACGGCGCGGTCGAGGCTGGGGCCTTCGATCGCCTTGTGGTCGACGATGACGGCGCCGTCCGTGGGGGCGTCGAGGCCGGCGAGGATGTTGAGCACCGTGGTCTTGCCGCAGCCGGAATGGCCGATGACGCAGACGAATTCGCCGCGTTTCATCGACAGCCACAGGTTCTCGAAGATCGTCGTGGCGCCGAATTTGCGCGAGATGCCTTCGATGGAGATGAAGTTGCTCATTCGGGGAACGTCACGAGTTTGGCCAGCCGCGCCAGGATCAAATCGAGCACCATGCCGATCACGCCGATCGCCACAATCGCCACAATCACATTCGTGATGGAAAGATTGTTCCATTCGTTCCAGACGAAGTAACCAATGCCGGTGCCACCAACGAGCATTTCCGCGGCGACGATGACAAGCCAGGCGATGCCGATGGAAATGCGCATGCCGGTGAGGATGGTAGGCGCTGCAGCGGGAAGAATGACAGTTACGGCTTGTCGGACCGGCCCGACTTCGAGCGTGCGCGCGACGTTGAGCCACTCCTTGCGGACCTGGGCGACTCCGAAGGCCGTGTTGACCAATGTCGGCCACAGCGAACAGATGAAGATGACGAAGATCGCCGACAGGCTAGAATCCTTGATGGTGTAGAGCGCGAGCGGCATCCAGGCCAAAGGAGATATAGGCTTCAACACCTGGATGTAGGGATCGAGCGCGCGGCTCATCAACGGCGACATGCCGATGAGAAAGCCGACCGGCACCGCGACGAGCACGGCCAGCGAGTAGCCGATCAATACGCGCAGGATCGAGTACGCAAGCTGAATGCCGAGCCCCTTGTCGTTCGGGCCGTTGTCGTAGAACGGATTTCTGAGGTGCGACCAGAGCGTCTCGCCAACATCGAACGGGCCCGGCATGGCGGACTTGCCTTGCGTCGCGGTTGCGCCCATCAGCTTGGCGTATTCCGGGTCCATTTTGGCGGTCGCGCCCGTGCCTTGCGTGGCGACGTGCCACGCAAGGACAAAGCAAACGAACAGGGCGACCGAAACGATGGCCGCTCGCCATGTCAGTGAAACGCTCATGACTCCTTCCGGATCTTGAAGCTCTTGAGGTAGTCCTCGGGCTTGGCCGGGTCGAAGGTCTTGCCCATGACGACAAATGTCTTTGTCGTCGTCGCCGGCGGCGTAAGCCCCACCTCCTTCATGAGTTTCGCCGTGTCGGTGGCCAGGAATACGTCCTTGGCGACCTTGTCATAGTCGATGTCGCCCTTGACCTGCCCCCAGCGCTTCATCTGGGTCATGATCCAGACGGCGAAGGACTGCCACGGGAACGGGTCGAAATCGATGCGGTTGGCGTCCTTCTTCACGCTGCCTAGTCCGTCCGCATAAGTCCCGGTGAGGATCTGCTCCAGCACCGTGACCGGCTGGTTGATGTAGTTCGCCGGCGAAATCGCCTCGGCGATCTGCTTGCGGTTCTCCGGCTTATGGGCAAAGGCGGTCGCGTCGATAATCGACTTGAGCAGCGCCGCGTAGGTGTTCGGCGCGGTCGTGACGAACTCCTTCGACGCCGCGAAGGCGCAGCACGGATGCCCTTCCCAGATCTCCTTGGTCAGGATGTGGATGAAGCCGACGCCGTCATACACGGCGCGCTGGTTCATCGGATCGGGACCGAGGAAGCCGTCGATATTGTCGGCGCGCAAATTGGCGACCATTTCCGGCGGCGGCACGGCGCGGATCTGGACGTCCTTGTCCGGGTCGATGCCGTGCTCGGCGAGGTAATAGCGCAGCAGGTAGTTGTGCATCGAATAGTCGAACGGAACGGCGAACTTGAAGCCCTTCCAGTCCTTCGGATCGCGCTTGTCCTTGTGCTTGATCGACAAGGTAATCGCCTGGCCGTTGATATTCTCCACCGCCGGCATCGTGTAGGGGATCGGCTGCGAACCGACGCCCATCGAGATGGCGATCGGCATCGGCGACAGCATGTGCGCGGCGTCATATTCCTTGTTCAGCGTCTTGTCGCGGATGACCGCCCAGCCGGCGGTCTTGATCACGTCGACATTGAGGCCGTGCTTCTCATAGAAGCCCATCGGCTTGGCCATTATGATCGGCGTGGCGCAGGTGATTGGGATGAAGCCGACCTTGAGGTCCTTCTTCTCGACCGGCCCGGAGGCGGCAAAGGCCTCGGTCGCGGCCTTGATCGGGAAGAACTGCGAGAGCGCGGCCAGAGCTGTGGACGCGCCAAGCGACTGCAGGAAAGCACGACGGCCGACGTCCTGCGGAAACAGCTGCCGCATCACGGCGGAAGCGACGATGTTTTCGTAAGCCTTCTCTTCGCTGACGTCGGGCGTAACCGCCTGCAGAGCGAGATCAGCAACGCCATCGTGTTCGGCCTGCGTCGCATGCTGGCCGCAGGAGCAGCCGCTGGAATTGAGACCGCGCTTCGCGTCGAATGGATTGTCGAAGGTGGACATGAATGTCGCTCCCAGTTGGTCCCCGGCAATTACCGGGACAAAGAGCAACTTCGGTGCCAAGTGGTCGGGACAATCGTTTCCTGAAGGCTCGCGCGGCTAAGTGCCTGTGATTGGCCTACTTCTTGCTAACGATATTTCGTAGTTCACGAATTTTCGTAGTTCGGATGACGGAATGTCGCACTATCTCAAGGAAGACCAAATGAGTGGCGCGTGGCGCCTGCCCGCAGATCAGGCAGATGTTAGATCCGATGCCGCTTTTGGTCGCATCGAGCGCGAGAACCAGCTCATTCTTCGGGCGGCAGGCGAAGGCATCTACGGCGTCAATGCCGAGGGCAAGACGACCTTCGTCAACCCGGCCGCCGAGCGGATGCTCGGATGGTCCGCGGAAGATCTGGTCGGCCATGACATGCACACGCTGGTGCACCACACCCATCCGGACGGCTCGCACTATCACGCGCACGACTGCCCGATCTATGCGGCCTTCCGCGACGGCGCCGTTCACACCGTCGAGCACGAGAAATTCTGGCGCAAGGACGGCACATCGTTCTGGGTCGAATACACCTCGACGCCGATCCGCGACGACGGCGTACTCATCGGCGCTGTCATCGTATTCCGAGACGTGACGCAGCGGCATGAAACCGCC
>Ga0180223_1002283_pt1 | contig 11902 bp, 10 predicted proteins | sample eDN5th30CKraftOP_FD_151337 | JGI IMG/M metagenome (GOLD analysis project Ga0180223, IMG submission 151337) | Enriched Organic Plus compost microbial communities from Emeryville, California, USA - eDNA 5th pass 30_C Kraft OP (version 2) (version 2) ...
GTGATTGTGCCGCGCAAGGCGGTCGCCGAAATCCAGAAGCTGCTCGACGGCGTCGATGGCGAGGCGGTGATCGAGTTGTCCGCCAGCAAGATCCGCCTGTCCATCGGTCCGGTGGTTCTCACCTCCAAGCTGATCGACGGCGCCTTCCCCGACTACCAGCGCGTCATCCCCGCCGGCAACGACAAGGTGATGGTGGTGGAGCTGGGCGAGTTCACGCCGGCCGTGGACCGTGTCTCGACCATTTCGTCCGAGCGGGGTCGCGCCGTGAAGCTGTCGCTGCAGGAAGGCAAGCTGACCCTGTCGGTGACCAACCCGGACTCCGGCTCGGCGGTGGAAGAAATCAGCGTCGACTATGAGGGTGAACCCCTCGACGTCGGCTTCAACGCCCGCTACCTGCTCGACATCGCCGCCCAGCTCGACGGCGACACCGCCTTCTTCAAGCTGGCGGACGCCGGCTCGCCCACCATCGTCCAGGACCGCGAAGGCGCCCCCGCCCTCTATGTCCTGATGCCGATGCGCGTCTGATTTTCAGGAAAGCCGGGAGCCGGAGGCATGGTCTGGCGGGGCGGGCGCTGCCCGTCGCCAGGCCACGCGGTTTCCGGCCGCGCGGCGCCGGAACCGCGTCATGACCTTACGACCGCGCATCACGCGCCTGATGTTGCGCGACTTTCGCAGTTATCGCGCGCTCGATCTGCGCGCCGGCGCCGCCCTGGTCGCCCTGGTCGGCGACAACGGCGCCGGCAAGACCAATATCCTGGAAGCCATCTCGCTGTTCTCCCCTGGCCGCGGCCTGCGCCGGGCTGAACTGCGCGACATGCGTCACATGGCCCAGGGCGGGGCGCCGGCTGGCGAGGCGCCGGCTGACGCCGCGACCTTCGCCGTCTCCATTACCCTGGATGAGGAAAGCGGCGGCGCCCGGCTGGGCGCGGCGCTTGAGGAGCGGGCTGGCGCGCTCTCCCGGCGCAGTCGCATCGACGGCGAAGCCGTCTCCTCCCCCGCCGCCTTCGCCGAATATGTCCGTATCGTCTGGCTGACCCCGGCCCAGGACGGCCTCTTCGCTGGCCCGCCTGGCGACCGGCGCCGGTTTCTCGACCGGCTGGTGCTGGCGGTGGACGCCAGCCATGGCGCGCGCGTCAACGCCTTCGAGCGCGCCCTGCGCTCGCGCAACCGCCTGCTGGAAGACCCGCGCGCCGACGGCGCCTGGCTTGACGCGGTGGAGCGCGAGGTGGCGGAACTGGGCGTCGCCGTCGCCTCCGCCCGCCGCGAAACCGCCGACCGCCTGGCGGCCCTCGCCGCCACGCGCAGCGACGCGCCCTCCGCCTTCCCGTGGGCCGCTTTGCGCCTCGACGGCGCCATCGAGGACATGGTGGCTGGGGCCCCCGCCCTTGATGTGGAAGATCACTACCGCCGCCTGTTGCGCGACGGCCGCGCCCGCGACCGCGCCGCCGGACGCACCCTCTCCGGCCCGCAAACCACCAACCTGGCCGTGCGCCATGGCCCGCGCGACATGCCGGCCGAACTGTGCTCCACCGGCGAACAGAAGGCGCTGCTGATTGGCCTCGCCCTGGCCCATGCCCGGCTGGTCGCCGCCATGAGCGGCATGGCCCCCCTGGTGCTGCTGGACGAGATCGCCGCCCATCTCGACCCGCGCCGGCGCCGGGCGCTGTATCTGGAGCTGACGGAGCTTGGCGCCCAGGTCTGGATGACCGGCGCCGATCCGGCCCTGTTCGGCGAATTGCCCGCCGGCGCGCAGCTGCTGCGGGTCACGCCGGGGGCGGCGGCGCCCTTCGTCGCGCCGCTTTGAAGCTGGACGGGCCAGCGCCGTCCGCCAACCCCTTGTCATGGCGAAATTTCCGGCCGCGCCGCCCCGGCTGCCCCGTTCACCCGGAGCGTCGCTGACAGGGGCAGCCGCGACTGGCGCGCTGGCCGGGAAAAGCCTATATAGGTGGGGTCGGGATTCGTAATGTACGCGCGCGCGCGCGTTCCCGGTAGCATGGGGGCCGGCGCCGCCGGTCCGGCGCGTCGCCCGCCAGCCGTCAGGCGCATGAAGCCCGTCAGCAATTCAGGGAAACAGATGTCAGAAGCAGCCCGTAACGCCGATGCCGAAAGCTATGGCGCCGATTCGATCCGTGTCCTGAAAGGTCTGGACGCGGTCCGCAAGCGTCCGGGCATGTATATCGGCGACACGGATGATGGTTCCGGCCTCCACCATATGGTGTACGAGGTTGTCGACAACGCCATCGACGAGGCCCTTGCCGGCCACGCCACCGAGGTCACCGTCACCCTCAACCCCGATGGCTCCTGCACCGTCACCGACAATGGCCGCGGCATTCCCACCGACCTGCACCCCGAAGAAGGCGTTTCGGCGGCCGAGGTCATCATGACCCAGCTGCACGCCGGCGGTAAGTTCGACCAGAACTCCTACAAGGTCTCCGGCGGCCTGCACGGCGTCGGCGTCTCGGTGGTCAACGCCCTTTCCACCTGGCTGCGCCTGACCATCTGGCGCAACGGCCAGGAGCACGCCATGGAGTTTCGCGGCGGCGACGCGGTGGAGGCCCTGGCGGTAACCGGCCCCTCTAACGGCAATCGCGGCACCAGGGTGTCGTTCCTGCCGTCGCCGGAAATTTTCAGCCAGATCACCTTCGATTACGCCACGCTGGAGCACCGCCTGCGCGAACTGGCGTTCCTGAACTCGGGCGTGCGCATCATCCTGACTGACGCCCGCGGTGCCGAGCACAAGCGCGAGGAACTGGTGTATGAGGGCGGCGTCGAAGCCTTCGTGCGCTATCTCGACCGCGCCAAGACGCCGCTGGTCAGCAAGCCGATCGTCGTGCGCGCCAGCCGCGACGGCATCGACGTCGAGGCCGCCCTGTGGTGGAACGACACCTATCACGAGAACGTGCTGGCCTTCACCAACAACATTCCCCAGCGTGACGGCGGCACCCATCTCGCCGGCTTCCGCGCCGCCCTGACGCGCCAGATCACCGGCTACGCCGAAGCCACCGGCCTCAGCAAGAAGGAGAAGGTCTCGCTCACCGGCGACGACTGCCGCGAGGGCCTGACCTGCGTGCTGTCGGTGAAGGCGCCGGACCCGAAATTCTCGTCCCAGACCAAGGACAAGCTGGTTTCCTCCGAGGTGCGCCCGGCCGTGGAAGGCGCGCTGAACGAGGCGCTCAGCCAGTGGCTGGAGGAGAACCCCGCCGAGGCGAAGGTGATCGTCGGCAAGGTGGTGGAAGCTTCCTCCGCCCGCGAGGCGGCGCGCCGCGCCCGGGAGCTGTCACGCCGCAAGGGCGCGCTCGACATCGCGTCGCTGCCCGGCAAGCTGGCGGACTGTCAGGAGCGCGATCCGGCCCTCTCCGAACTGTTCATCGTCGAGGGTGATTCGGCCGGCGGCTCCGCCAAGCAGGGCCGCGCCCGCGAGTATCAGGCGGTGCTGCCGCTGCGCGGCAAGATCCTCAACGTCGAGCGCGCCAGGTTCGACAAGATGCTGTCGTCGGAGACAATCGGCACGCTGATCCTGGCGTTGGGCACGGGCATTGGCCGCGAGGATTTCAACGCCGACAAGCTGCGTTACCACAAGATCATCATCATGACGGACGCCGACGTCGACGGCTCGCACATCCGCACGCTGCTGTTGACGTTCTTCTTCCGCCAGATGCGCGAGATCATTGATCGCGGCCACGTCTATATCGCCCAGCCGCCGCTCTACAAGGTCACCAAGGGCAAGTCCCAGCAATACCTGAAAGACGAGCGCGCCCTGGACGATTATCTGATCGACGCGGGCCTCGACGGCGCCACCCTGCGCCTCGCCAGCGGCGAGGAACGCGGCGGCCTCGATCTGCGCGCCCTGGTGGAGGAGGCCCGCGCCGTCCGCACGCTGCTGTCGTCCCTGCACACCCGCTACAACCGCACCGTGGTGGAGCAGGCGGCCATCGCCGGCGGCCTGCGCGCCGGCATCGTCGATAACGAGCCGGAGGCCGCGGCGCAGATCGCCACCGCCATCGCCGCCCGGCTCGACGTGATCTCGGAAGAAACCGAGCGCGGCTGGACGGGCGCGATCGCCAACGGCGGCTACCATTTCACCCGCATGGTGCGCGGCGTGAAGCAGTCGGTTGAACTCGACGCCGGCCTGCTGGCCTCCGGGGAGGCGCTGCGCCTGTCGGAACGTCAGGCCCAGTTGCACGATGTCTACGCCGCGCCCGCGACCCTGCTGCGCAGGGCCGAGGTCACGCCGATTCATAGTCCCAACGAACTGTTCGAGGCGGTGACCGGAGCCGGCCGCAAGGGCCTGTCGCTGCAGCGCTACAAGGGCCTCGGCGAGATGAACCCGGACCAGCTCTGGGAAACCACCCTGGATCGCGACAACCGCTCGCTGCTTCAGGTGAAGGTCAAGGACGTCCAGGACGCCGACGACCTGCTGGTGAAGCTGATGGGCGACGTGGTGGAGCCGCGCCGCGCCTTCATCCAGGACAACGCCCTCACCGTCTCCAATCTCGACGTGTGATGACGCCGGCGGGGCCGCAAGGTCCCGCCCCGCGCCGGCGCGTCATGTCCGCGCGCAGGCGCGGGCATCCGCGTTGCCTGCGCCACGCCAGACGCGGCGCGCCAGGCCGCCTGGAGGCGCGCGGCGCGCAACCGATGACCGGGAAGGATCAGGCCGCTCACACCAAACGGGCGGCCGCCGCCGGGCGGAAGATCGCGCGGCGCGCGTGACGGGTGGCCGCCCCGTGAAAATTTCCGTTGTCCTGCTGAATTGTCGCCTGATTTCAGCGCCATGGCAGATGGCCATGACAAACCTCTCCCCGATCCGGGCGGCCTGCGCCGTCACTGCCCTTGCCGCCGCTCTCGCCGCCTGCGCCCTGCAGCCGGAAAAGCGCGTGCCCCGCGAGGAAATCTCCGTCTCGACCGCCGACGCCGCCCGCGCCGCCAGCCTCATCAGCGCATATCGCGTCTCAAAGGGCCTGTCGCCGGTGCGCGTTGATGCGGCGCTGAACGCGCCGGCCACCGAGCAGGCCGTCGCCGTCGCCCAGTACGGCAAGCTGACCCACGGCAATTTCAGCGCGCGCATGGAACGTTACGGCGCCCCTGGCGCCGCCGCGGAAAACCTCAGCGCCGGCTCGTCCGACGTGGCGGACGTCATCAACCGCTGGAAGCGTTCCTCCGGCCATAACCGCAACATGCTGCTGCCGGACATGCGCCGCATCGGCCTGGCCAAAGCCACCTCGCCCGGGAAGGGTTATGGCTCCTATTGGGCCCTGGTGCTCGCCAACTGAGCGCCGCTCCGCACACCTGCCGCATCCACCGGCTGACCGGAGCCGGCCAGGCAAAAAAATGCGCGGGAGGCCCCCCGCGCATCGACACCTGACAGACCCCAAAATGCCTCAGATCGCGGCGATGACGGCTATCTCGACCTTGTATTCCGGCGCGGCGAGGCCGGCCTCGACGGTGGCGCGGGCCGGGGTTTCGCCAGGTACGACCCACTTTTCCCACTCCTGGTTCATCTCGCCGAACGTAGCGATGTCGGTGAGATAGATCGTGGCCGTGAGAATCTTCGTCTTGTCCGAGCCGGCGGCGGCCAGCAGCGCGTCGATCTGGCCAAGAATGGTCCGGGTCTGCTCAGCGACGGAGGCGCCGCCAGCAACCTGGCCAGCGAGATAGACGGTCTGGTTGTGAACCACGGCCTGGCTCATGCGCGGGCCGTTCTCGATGCGGCGAATGGTCATGCCCAACTCCCTGCAGCTCGTTTGCTGCGCTTGCAAAAACAGGCGGCGGCCAGTCGCGGGGCTGCCGGATATACGCGCCATGCCGGAATCGGCGTCCGGCGCGCTTCAGTGCGCAGATATACGCATACGGCGTCGCGGCAAACGCCCAATTTGTGATCCGCCGCCTGGTAACGGCCGCCGGTTTCACAACACCGCGACCCGAAGCGGCGGACATCTCCGCAATCCCGCGCACAAAAAACGCCCGACGCTTGAGCGTCGGGCGTGAAATGGTGGTGCCCCTGGCCGGGCTCGAACCAGCACTCCTTTCGGAACTCGATTTTGAGTCGAGCGCGTCTACCAATTCCACCACAGGGGCATTGGGCGCGGATCATAGCGACGCCATGCACCAGGTCAACGCCCCGAAGGGGCCGTCCGGATGATCTGTCCACCGCTGCGCGCATCATGCACGCCCATCATGGCGCGCGCCGGGCCCCTGACAGGCGCCGGCGGCGCCCCGGCGTCAGTTGCCGGCCTGAACCTCCTCCACGGCGACTGCCAGCAGCCGCTCCATGGTTTCGCGGATCTCCGGCTCGCCAACAGACACGCCGGCGGCGGCGAGGTCCCCGCTCACCTTGCGGAATACGTCCTCATCGCCGGCTTCCTCGAAGTCAGCCAGAATGACGGATTTGGCGTAATCCGTCGCGTCCTTGCCCGACTTGCCGAGTTTGCCGGCGACCCACTCGCCCAACAGGCGGTTGCGGCGCGCCATCGCCTTGAAACGCAGCTCTTCATCCAGAACAAATTTGCGCTCGAAGGCTTCCTCGCGCTTGTTAAAGGACGTCATGTAGCGGCCCCGATTGGTGTTTCAAAAAGATCGAACCTTCAATGTAGGCGCCGGGCCCGGCGTTTGCCAGTGGCCGCCGGCAAAACCCGTGGGCTGAAACCGGATGGCGGCGGCGCCCGCCGCCCTTGACCGGCCGCCACGGCGTCCCACATAAGTGACCACGAAAACTGTATATAATCCAGATATTTCCGGACGGCGCCTTGAAATAGCCGGAAGTGTCTGCATTGAGCTCGTCAGCAGGACAATGCGCCCGGCCAGCGCGTTAACTCACTCATTGTGCTTCTGCCCCCGATCGGCTAGGTTGCCCCGGCGGGTCGGATACCCAGAAAGCCCGCTGGCCGCGGACTTCATCCCTTTTCAAGGAGCGACGGCGGTCCCCTATGGATTTTCTTAAAACACGGTATACGCCGATGAATCGTCGCCGTCGTATTTACGAAGGCAAGGCGAAGGTCCTCTATGAGGGTCCTGAACCTGGAACGCTGATCCAGCACTTCAAGGATGACGCCACCGCCTTCAACGCCAAAAAGCATGAGGTGATTGACGGCAAGGGTGTGCTGAACAATCGCATCTCGGAATATATATTCCAGAACCTCAACGACATCGGCGTGCCGACCCACTTCATCCGGCGGCTCAACATGCGTGAGCAGCTGATCCGTGAGGTCGAGATCATCCCCCTCGAGGTGGTGGTGCGGAACGTCGCGGCCGGCTCGCTGGCCAAGCGCCTCGGCCTTGAGGAAGGCACCCAGCTGCCGCGCTCGATCATCGAGTTCTATTACAAGAACGACGCACTCGACGATCCGATGGTCTCCGAGGAGCACATCACCGCCTTTGGCTGGGCCAATCCGCAGGAAATCGATGACATCATGGCCCTGGCCATCCGCGTCAACGACTTCCTCTCCGGCCTGTTCCTCGGCGCCGGCATCCGTCTGGTCGACTTCAAGATGGAGACGGGGCGGATCTGGGAAGGCGACATGATGCGCATTGTCGTCGCCGACGAGATCTCACCGGATTCCTGCCGTCTGTGGGACGTCAAGTCCGCCGACAAGCTGGACAAGGACCGCTTCCGCCGCGACATGGGCGGCCTGGTCGAGGCTTACCAGGAAGTGGCGCGTCGTCTCGGCATTCTTGGCGAGGCCGAAAACGTCACGGCCGGCGGCCCGCGCCTGGTCCAGCCCTGAGGTTCTGGGCCTGAGGGCCCTGACCTTGAGGCTTTTTTTCGGGGGGAGGGTTTCCGCCCCAATCCCGACAGAAATTCCGTTGAAACGGGTCCGGTTCGCCGGGCCCGTTTTTCGTTTTGGGGACCAGGTTCGTTTCGGGACCAGGGATCCGGCAGGCGGCCACAGGCCGGAGCGACGCCATCGCGCGATTGCTCACGCCACGGGCATTCATCATCCGGAAACCCCGCGCTGGCAAAGTGCCGGCTGCCCGGAACCCGGACAATCCGGCGGCCATGCAAAAAACGCCGGGCCGCATATCGGCGGCCGCCATAAGGGCATTAGACCTCCGGTCCGCCGCTCAATAAGAAGGGCTCCATGTTCAAACGGCTCTATGACTGGACCCTGAGCCTGGCCAACCGGCCAGGAGCAACCTGGGCGCTGGCCCTCGTGGCTTTCGCAGAGAGCTCGTTCTTTCCCATTCCGCCAGACGTGATGCTGGCCCCCATGGCGCTGGCGCGCCCGCGCAAGGCATGGTTTTACGCCTTCGTCTGCACGGTCGCCTCGGTGCTTGGCGCGCTCGTCGGCTACGCCATTGGCTACCTGCTGTTTGATTCCCTTGGCCAGTGGGTCATCAATTTCTACGGCATGCAGGACGGCGTGGCGAAGTTCCGCGAATCCTACGCCACATATGGCCACTGGATCATCCTGCTGAAGGGGCTGACGCCCATCCCCTTCAAGCTGGTGACCATCATGTCCGGCTTCGCTGAATACAACCTGCTGTGGTTCGTGGCCCTGTGCATCGTCACCCGCGGCCTGCGCTTCGCGCTCGTCGCCGGCGCCATGCAGCTGTTCGCCGAGCCGATCCGCCGCCTGATGGATCGCCACGCCGGCGTCATTGGTTTCGCCATCGTCTTCTTCATCATCGCCGGCTTCGCCGCCGCCAAGTTCCTGGTCTGAGGAGGCCATCATGCTGGCCCGCATGTCCCTGTCCCGATGCGCGGCCCTCATCGTCATGGTGGTTGCCCTGGCGGTCATCGCCACTTTCCTCATTTTCGAGCACGTCTTCGGCTACCAGCCCTGCCCGCTCTGCCTGCAACAGCGCCTGCCGTGGTATTTCGGCGCGCCGCTGGCGGCGCTGATCGCCGCGACGCCCGAGCCGCAAAAACGCCTGCGCGGCGTCGGCCTGCTGCTGCTCGCCCTTGTCTTCCTCATCAGCGCCGGCCTTGGCGCCTACCATGCCGGCGTGGAGTGGAAGTTCTGGCCAGGCCCCCCTGGCTGCAGCGGCCAGGGCGCGCCTGCTGACGCCGCCAGCCTGCTTGACCAGTTGCAGTCGATCCGCGTCGTCAGCTGCACCGACGCCGCCTGGCGGCTGTTCGGCCTGTCCATGGCCGGCTGGAACGTGCTGGTTTCGCTGGCCCTTGTCGTGGTCGCCGCCGCCGGCTCCCTGCGCGTCGCCCGAAGCCCTGGCGGCGATCGCGCCGCGCCGGAGGCCAGATCGTGAAGCTGCGCCTGCGGGCTCCCGCATCCCACGACCCTGAGGCGCGCATGAGCGAGATGCGCACGGCGGTGATCGGCGCGCTCGTGGTCATGCTCGGCCCCATCAGCATGTCGCTGTACACGCCGGCCATGCCGGCGATGGTGCACGCCTTCGATACGACGCCGGCCGCCATCAAGCTGACCCTCACGGTCTATTTCATTGGCTTCGCCCTGGCCCAGCTGGTTTGCGGCCCCATGTCCGACGCCTATGGCCGCCGGCCGGTTGGCATCGGCTTTTTCACCATTTACCTCGCCGGCAGCGTCATTGCGGCGGCGGCGCCCTCCCTGTCCTGGCTGCTGGCCGGCCGCATTCTCCAGGGCATTGGCGCGGCGGCGGGCATTTCCATGTCGCGCGCCATGGTGCGCGACCAGTACAGTGGCCAGCAGGCCGCCCGTATTCTCAATCTGATTGGCGTGATGCTGGCCATCGGCCCGGCGGTGTCGCCGACCCTCGGCGGCGTCATCCTGTCGACGATTGGCTGGCAGGCGATCTTCTTCGTCATGGTGCTCTATGGTTCGGTCGCCATCTGGCTGATCGCGTTCGTCGCGCCCGAAACCAACCGCAACCGCGACCGGGCGCTGGCCAGACCCAGCGCCGTGCTCGCCAGCTATCGCACCCTGTTCGCCAACCGCACCTTTGTCGCCACCTCCCTGCTCATCGCTATGTCGCCGGGCGGCCTTTATACGCTGGCGGCGATTCTGCCCTTCGTCATGATCGAGAAGGTGGGCCTGACCCCAACCCAGTTCGGCATGGGCATGCTGGCCCAGACCGGCTCGTTCATGACAGGCGCCGCGCTGGCCGGCGTGCTGCTGCGCCGCACGGACGCCACCCGGCTCGTGCCCGTCGGCCTGGCGCTGGTGGCCCTTTCGGGGCTCGGCTTCTGCATCGGCCTGCGCATCTGGCCGCCGTCATTCATTTCGGTGATGGCGCCCACCGCGCTCTGGGCCTTCGGCAACGCCTTCATCATGCCAGGCGCCACCACGGCCGCCCTCGCGCCGTTTCCACGCATCGCCGGCGCCGCCTCGGCCGTCACCGGCTTCATGCAGATCGGCGGCGGCCTCGCCGGCACAGCCGTGGCGGCGCTGCTGTTTCACGAACCGTTCAATTCACTGCGGGTGATCATGCCGGTGATGTCGGTGATCGCCATCGGCAGCTACGCCTGGCTGGTCTGGCGCGGCGGCGGCCTGGTCACCACCACGCCAACCGGCGAGCCGGCCCGCCGGCCGGACCCCGCGGGCGGCCGCGACGCCCTGCCGCCCTCCGGGACGGCGGAGGACGGGCATCATGACGACGCCCACGACGGCCACGCCCGCAAGACCCGGCGCTAAGACCCGGCGCTGAGCCCCAGCGCTGGGACACCCGCCCCGCAGTCCTGGAATGGCGACAGAAAGAGCGCGTTCCGGGCCGGAAGCGCCCCCTGCGGCGATCGGACGGCCCTCCGTCGGCGCCGAGTTGCCCCGGCGTGATTGCCTGGACGCGCAAGACGGGTTAAGCCCCCCTTGAGCCTGCCTGAAATTTGGCGGCCAGGAGCCGGTGAGGCGTTTTCGCCCTGTCAGGAAAAGATCACCGCCAGCCCCGGATGCTGGCGGGACCTTCGCCGCCACGGGGCGTGACAGAACCGCCGGACCGGCCGCCCGATATGTCGGGGCGGGCTCCTGTCCAGGCAGACTCCTGAAATCCGACAGTGCGGAGCATCCATGAAGGCCCGAGTCACCGTAACCCTCAAGACCGGCGTGCTCGACCCGCAGGGGAAAGCAATCGAAGGCGCGCTTTCGTCCCTCGGCGTTGAAGGCGTCACCGGCGTCCGCCAGGGCAAGGTCTTTGACATTGAACTCGCCCACACCCAACCTGAAGCGGCGCAAGCGGCCCTGAAGGATGCGTGCGAGCGTCTTCTCGCGAACACCGTCATCGAAAACTACAGGGTCGAGATTCTCTCCTGACGCTGGAGCAAGGCGATGCTGGACCCTGACGCCCGGACCGTCCTCGATCTCATGAAAGCCGCCGGACGGCCCGTGATGACGGCGCTGTCCCCCCTGGAGGCGCGCGAGGCCTACCGCAGTTCACGGCGGGCGCTGGGTCCTGACGCGCCGGACGTGGCGCTGGTCGAGAACTTTTCCGCGCCCGGACCCGGCGGCCTGGTGCCGCTGCGCTACTATCGCCCCGCCGGCCCGGACGAGCTCGCCCCCCTGCCCTGCCTCGTCTATTTTCACGGCGGCGGCTGGGTCATCGGCGACCTGGAAACCCATGACTACGTCTGCCGCCGGCTGGCCAACGCCGCCGGCTGCGCCGTGGTCGCGGTGGACTACCGCCTGGCGCCCGAGCATGTCTTCCCCGCCGCGGTGGAGGATTGCGTCGCCGCCGTAAACTTCGTCATCGACAACGCCCGCCGCCTGCATGTCGACCCGGCGCGCATCGCCGTGGGCGGCGACAGCGCCGGCGGCAATCTGGCGGCGGTGATGGCGTTGATGGCCCGCGATGGCGATCTGCCGCCGCTGGTCTACCAGCTGCTGATCTATCCGGCGGTGGACATGCGCGACGCCTGGCCATCGCACACGATGAACCTGGACGGCTTTCCGCTCACCGGCGAAACCATGCGCTGGTTCATCGATCATTACGGCGTATCACGACAGGACCGGGCCGACTGGCGCGCCTCGCCGCTGCA
>Ga0180223_1002284_pt1 | contig 11901 bp, 10 predicted proteins | sample eDN5th30CKraftOP_FD_151337 | JGI IMG/M metagenome (GOLD analysis project Ga0180223, IMG submission 151337) | Enriched Organic Plus compost microbial communities from Emeryville, California, USA - eDNA 5th pass 30_C Kraft OP (version 2) (version 2) ...
AGGCAATCCCCTCGGGCGGATGCCCAAGGACATCAAATCGCGCGATGGAGACGTCCAGTGTCGGCGCACGAAGGCACCGCCGTAGAGTAAACCAAGGCGTGTTCGATCGGCCCTATATGGACTGCCCTATCCCGAAAGGCAAGGCGAGGATGGGAGGACGTGAAGATGGAGTTTCCGAGCCCCTACGCGCAGACGATATACCGCCAAAGACAAGCAATTCTCAAGGGTTGCCGACGCCGGGCGCAGACCGCGTATCATCTTGAGCAGCCCCGGGCGCCCGTCGAGATCGCGGCAAATTTACGGCGTATTGGCCCAACAAGTCGAACGCCAGGGGCCCGCAGCACCGCTCGATCGGCCTCCAGGAAAGAAAAAAGGCGCCTGACCCAATGGCCCGGCGCCTTTCAATTTTTCCGTGCGGAAAGCGAGCGAGGTCGCGCCGAACGCGTCCCCGCCACAACATCACCGGTAGATCGTGGCATAGCCGCCGGTGTAACGCCCTGTGCCTGAGCCATTGCCACTGTAGCGCTCGTAGGAAACCTGCCGCGAGCGGGGGCGGCCGTAGTAGCCGCTGTCGTATGAGCGCGAGTTCGACGCGTAACTGCGTCCCGAGCGCCGGCTGTGACTGGCGTAGGTGCGACTTCCGGCCAGAGACACGAAGTGACGGCCGATATCGACGTGCACGTGGCTCATGTTCGGATAGGTCATCGTGCCGCCCTTCTTGTGGTTGGCGACGAGCCATTTGACGATCTCGCCCTTGCGGCTGCCCGCGTCGAAGTCGACGGCATTGCCGCTCGCATGCCGGGAGATCCGTCCCGATCCGGCGATACGTGCGCCGGGTCGGCATGTAGAGATGACCCGTACGGGGCCGAATTTCTCTTCGATCTGTTCAAGAAGTGCGCGGGCTGCCGTCGTCAGACATTTGCGTGGCGCGCCCTTGGCGTCGGCAACCCGCTTCTCGGGCTTCTTCTCTTCAGTTCTGGCCTCGGCGTCGTGCACGGCCTTTTCTTCTGGCTTAGCGTCAATCTTAGCGTCGGCTTTGGCGTCGGACGCCGGCGAGTTGGCGTTGGATTTGCTGCCGGGATTTGGCGCCGCCATTGCAGAGCTAATGGAAACGAGCGCAACGCAGATCGCTGCGGTTGAGAGCCGCTTGATCATGATCACTCCTGGGTATGCGATATATTTCGGGGCGCGCGACGAGCTATGGCCCCCTTCCATTTGCAGCCCCATCAGCCCCGGTAGCCGCAATCAGCCAGCTACCCGTGTGATCGGTCCTGCGCAGTCCCCGGCTATGCCCCGCCTGTCGTCGAGGCTGACCCTGGCCATCGCGCGGCGATGCCCCCGTCCGGGTTGAGCGCACTTTGCCATCTCATTGGGTGAGAATGCGGCGAGCGCAGCGTCCTGCGTCGATGCGCCGTACGCGTCGTAAAAAAGAGACGGGGCGCCAGTTTTCCAACCGGCGCCCCGCATAATTTGCTTGCGGTGTTGCGTATACGCTTTAGCGCAGATACGGGCAGACCCGCTCGTCGCCGTAGCGATTGATGTACGTGCCGGTGCGGCGGTCGAACGAGCGGAATTCGCGTTCGCAGCGGCGAATATCGCGCTCTTCGGCACGTCCCTCGCGCACGGCACCAGCGATGAGCGCACCGGCGATGATGCCGCCGAGAATCGCTGCACCCGTGCCGCCGTGACGGTGACGCCGATGCACCAGCGTTACGCCGTTGTTGTCATTGTTGATGGAAGGCTTGGGCAGCGGGGCAGCAACGGCATACGTCTGCGCGAGAGGCAGCAGCAGCGATGCGCACACCACCGAGGCGACTGTCGATCTCAGTGCTTTCACGATTAGGCTCCTTTCAGGTCTCGATAAAAGAATTCCGAGTTGCCGGCACAATGCCGCGCACTGATGGCGCACGCGGGGCCAAGGCGCGGCGAAGTCGTGTCAATAAAAACGGATGAGAGGTGATTTCCCGTCGTCCAAGTGAGCGCAGCAGCGCCCAGAGAGCGCGTCAGTTGTCTTCCATCTTGAGTGCGGCAATGAAGGCTTCCTGTGGAATCTCCACCTTCCCAAACTGGCGCATCTTCTTCTTGCCCGCCTTCTGCTTCTCCAGAAGCTTGCGCTTACGGGAGATGTCGCCGCCATAGCACTTGGCGATCACGTCCTTGCGCAAAGCGCTGATCGTTTCGCGCGCGATCACCTTGCCGCCGATAGCAGCCTGGATCGGTATCTTGAACAGGTGCGGACGGATCAGCTCCTTGAGCTTCTCGCACATGGTGCGCCCGCGGCTCTCGGCGCGCGTCCGATGCACGATGATCGAGAGCGCGTCGACGGGCTCGTCATTGACGAGGATCGACAGCTTCACGAGCTCGCCAGCCTCGTAGCCGATCAACTGATAGTCGAACGAGGCGTACCCTTTACTGATCGACTTCAGCCTGTCGTAGAAATCGAACACCACCTCGTTGAGCGGCAGCTCGTAAACCAGCATCGCGCGGTTGCCCGCATAGGTGAGGTCTTTCTGCCGCCCGCGCCGGTCCTGGCAGAGCTTCAGAATGCTGCCGAGATATTCATCCGGGACCATGATGGTTGCCTTGATCCACGGCTCCTCGATGCGCTCGATACGCGTGGTCTCCGGCATATCGGCCGGGTTGTGCATCTCCATCATTGTGCCGTCGGTGAGATAGAGATGGTAGATGACACTCGGCGCAGTGGTGATGAGATCGAGGTTGAACTCCCGCTCCAGGCGCTCCGTGATGATTTCCAGGTGCAGCAGCCCTAGGAAGCCGCAGCGGAATCCGAGCCCCAGCGCCGCCGAAGTTTCCATCTCGAAGGAGAAGCTGGCGTCGTTGAGGCGCAGCTTGCCCATCGCTTCGCGCAGGTCCGCAAAATCAGCCGCATCTACGGGGAAAAGGCCGCAGAATACCACCGGCTGCGCCGGCTTGAAGCCGGACAGCGGCTCGGGCGTGGGATTACGCTCGTCCGTCACCGTATCGCCGACGCGCGTATCCGCGACCTCCTTGATAGCGGCCGTGAAGAAGCCGACTTCGCCGGGACCGAGCTCATCCAGCATCTGCTGCTTCGGGCGGAACACACCGACGCGCTCGATCTGATAGTCCGCGTCCGTCGACATGAGCGTGATCTTCTGGCCCTTCTTCAAGGTGCCATCGATGATGCGCACGAGCACGACGACGCCGAGATAGGCGTCGTACCAGCTATCGACCAGCAGCGCCTTGAGCGGCTTTTTGCGATCGCCCTGCGGCGGCGGCAGGCGTTCGACAATCGCTTCCAAAACGGCTTCGACGTTCTTGCCGGTCTTGGCGGAGATCGGAATCGCATCCGAGGCATCGATGCCGATCACGTCTTCGATCTGCTGTTTGACGCGATCGCTGTCGGCCGCCGGCAGGTCGACCTTGTTGAGGACGGGCAGGATCTCGAGGTTGTTGTCGAGCGCCTGGTAGACGTTCGCCAGCGTCTGCGCTTCGACGCCCTGCGACGCATCGACGACGAGGATTGCACCCTCGCAGGCGGCAAGGCAGCGCGAGACCTCGTAGGCGAAGTCCACGTGCCCCGGCGTATCCATCAAATTGAGCTGATAGACATTTCCGTCCTTGGACTTGTAGTCGAGGCGCACCGTCTGCGCCTTGATGGTGATACCGCGCTCGCGCTCGATCTCCATCGAATCGAGGATTTGCTCCTTCATCTCCCGGTCGGCCACGTTGCCGCACAGCTGGATCAGCCGGTCGGACAGCGTCGACTTGCCGTGGTCGATGTGGGCGATGATTGAGAAATTGCGGATGCGCGAGGTGTCGGTCATGGCGCGCTAGATAGCACCGCCACAAGCCCCTAGAAAGGGGGCAGAAACTTGAGTAACCGCGCCTTTTCCTGTGGGGGCCGAAAATACTGCACATTGAGGGGGCGAACCCAGTCTTGACGGCGCCACATCCCCCGGCATTGAGTACCCCCCCGGATAGGTAGCAAAAACGCCGAAGGACGCCCGATGGACGCTATGAAATTCTGTGCGGCGGTCGCCGCCGTCGCCATACTTTTTGGCGCCGCTGGCGCCGCCCAAGCTCAGATAGAGCCCTCGCCCGCCTTCCGCGTGCAGCAGCCAAAGAAAAAGGCAGTCCGTAAGACCCAGCCAGCGCCCGCCGCCGAAACCGTCGCCCCGGCGGAGCGGCCAGCCGCTCCGATCACCACGGCCGCCGTAGCTGCGGTCGCCGGCGTCACCCAGCATGCCACGCATCCCGCCAAGCGGGCACCCTATCCGCCGGCCAAGGAAAACTGCCGCAACACGGTACCCTTCGAGACTTGGCGCGCAAACTTCAAGAAGCTCGCTGCGCAGCGCGGCCTCAACCGCCAGACGATCGCCATCGTCGACGGGATCCAGCTCAACCCCGCCATCATCTCACGCGACCGCAAGCAGTCGTTCTTCGCGATGAGCTTCCTGGACTTCCAGAACCGGCTGGCCACCGCGAACCGCGTACAATCGAGCAAGCGCAAGGTCTCCGAGCACCGCCGCACCTTCGAGCGTGCCCGCGAGGAGTTCGGCGTCCCCGCTTCTGTCATCACCGGCTTCTGGGCCCTGGAGAGCGATTTCGGCGCAGGTATGGGCAAGTTCCCCATCATGCCCGCACTTGTCACTCTTGCGTACGACTGCCGCCGCAGCGAGATGTTCACCGAGGAGCTGATCGCCGCCCTGCAGATCATTGAGCGTGGCGACATGACCCCGTCGAGCATGATCGGATCGTGGGCGGGAGAGATCGGCCAAACGCAGTTCCTGCCGACGCGTTATCTCGACTACGCAATCGACTATGACAACGATGGCCGCATCAACCTCTTCTCCAACGATGATGACGTCATCGGCTCGACCGCCAACTACATGATGAACCTCGGCTGGCGCCCGAACGAGCCCTGGCTGGAAGAGGTGCGCGTGACGAAAGACCTGCCCTGGGATCAGGCCGACCTCGCAATCAAACTGCCGCGGTCGCAGTGGTCGCAGTGGGGCATCCAGTATGCGGATGGCCGTCCGATTCCGTCCGATGAATTGCAGGCCTCCCTGCTCCTGCCCATGGGCCGCTTTGGGCCCGCGTTCCTCGCCTACCCGAACTTCGACATCTACACCGAGTGGAACAATTCGCTGAACTACGCGACGACCGCCGCCTATCTGGCCACGCGCATCGATGGCGCACCGGCGATGTCGAAGGGGCGCGGCGACACCAACGGCCTCGACTTCAACCAGACGAAGGAGCTGCAGTCGCTGCTCGTGCGCCGCGGCTATGACGTTGGCAAGGTGGACGGCCTCGCCGGCGCCAAGACGCGCGCGGCGGTGAAGGACATGCAGATCAAGCTGGGTCTACCTGCCGATTCCTTTGCGACCCCGGAGCTTCTCTCGGCTCTGCGCCGCGGCTGACGGTCAGCTGGGCCGCCGCGCTTCTGCAAGCGTACCAACCGAACCCAAATAACAAAGGGCGCCGCACAAGCCGTGCCGGCGCCCTTTCTTTATGCCGTTCTTTATGCCGTTCGGATCCGGATCAGTGCAGCTTGACCACCGGCTCGGTGCGCCGCGTGAGCGTGCGCGACAGCGTATCGAGGAACACCTTCCACGGGCCGTGCAACGCCATCTCGTGCATCTTATAAAGCGAGCGGTACATCACGCGCGCGAACAGCCCCTCGATGAAGAAGCTGCGTCCGACGACGAAGCCCATCAGGTTGCCGACCGTCGAATAATGTCCGAGTGAAACCAGCGAGCCGAAATCGCGGTACTTGAACGGACGCACCTCTTCGCCTTTCAGCTTGCGCTGGATTTCGACATAGAGATGCGAAGCCTGCTGATGCGCAGCCTGCGCGCGGGGCGGGATCGGCATGCTCTCGCCTTCCGGCACCAGATAGGCGCAGTCGCCCATCGCGAAGATGTTCGGATCGCGCGTCGTCTGCAGTGTATCGGTGACTATGAGCTGGTTCGACCTGCTCACCTCCAGCCCATCGAGATGGGCAAGCACCTCGGGGCCTTTAACGCCGGCTGCCCACACCACGAGTTCCGATGGAATGAACTTGCCGTTGGCGAGATTGACGCCCTCGGCCGTCACCTCGGTAACGCGCGAGTTCGTTAGAATCTCGACCTTGAGTTTTCGCAGCGTCTCGGCAACACCCTCCGAGATGCGATCCGGCAGCGCCGGCAGAATGCGCGGCGCCGCCTCGATCAGCGTAATTTTGATGTCGTTTTCCGGATCGATCTTGTCGAGGCCAAACGCAACGACGCCGCGCGCCGTCCGATGGAGCTCCGCGGCAAGCTCTGTGCCGGTCGCGCCTGCACCGATGATCGCAACGTCGAGCTGCCCAGGCCGTACGGGCCCTTCCTGAGCATAGGCGCGCACGCACGCATTGATGAGCCGGCGATTGAAGCGTTCGGCCTGATCGGGCGTATCGAGCATAATGGCGTGCTTATCGACCCCCGGCGTACCGAAGGCGTTACCGACCGAGCCGATGGCGATGACGAGTATATCGTAGCGGAAGGAGCGCACCGGCGTGATCTCACGCCCTTCCTCATCGTAGGTGGCCGCGAGGTAGACGAGCTTTTTCTCGCGGTCGATGCCTGTCATCTCGCCGTAGCGGAACTGGAAGCCATGCCAGTAGCCCTGCGCCTGGTATTCCAGCTCGTGCTGGGCGACATCCATGCTACCGGCGGCGATCTCGTGCAGCAGCGGCTTCCAGATGTGCGTACGCGACCTTTCGATCAGCGAGATCTGCGCCTTCTTCTTCCGCCACCGCGTGGTGCGGCCCAGCTTGTCGCCGAGGCGCGTCGCCAGCTCCAGCCCGCCGGCACCGCCACCGACGATGATGATGTGCGGCAAATCGCTGTCGCCGTCGCCGACGGACATAATCTTGGTGTTTGCGGAAGCGGTCGTCATCTCGGTCATTGCGGAGCGCCTCTTGGGTGGTGAACCTACGGCCCGACGCGCGCTTATACCATCAGCCGCCCCACGAGGCGCTAGCCTCGCGGACGCACAGCAGAGGTGCGCTGCTGCTACAGCCGCCAGAGGGCCGGCCTAAGGAGCGGGCTGTGTAGCGGGAGCCGGCGCCGGCACTTCGAGCGGAGCACCGTCCGGTGAGGTCGGGCCGGTCACGAACGGCAGATCGGCGAACACGAACGTATAGGCAAGCGCCGCCAGCACACAGACGATGAACCCCAAAATCAGAAACTTGCGATTGTCCATCACGGCGACATTTCCCTACGGTGCTTGGCGAAGATGCGAATGCGCGGAAAGCGCGCGCAGACCGCACAGAAAGCACGCAAGGTCCCAAAAAACCGCTAAGCCCCGGCGCGCATCGATCGCGCTTCGATCGAGCGTCGACGGTGCATTGGACGCCAGCATCGGCTCGCGGGCGCGGATTGAGCTACGTCAGGAGCGGATTTCGCCGCCCGTCGCCTTCTTCACCGCCGCCGCGACCTTCTGCGTCACCGCCTCGATGTCCTTGTCGGTGAGCGTCTCGGAAGTGGGTTGCAGCATCACTTCGATGGCGAGCGATTTCTTCCCCTCCTTCTCGAGCGCACCCCCCTCGAACACGTCGAACACAGCGACATCGCGGATGAGCGCTTTGTCGGCGCCCGCAGCGGCGCGGACGACGTCACCCGCGGCAACGTTCTTATCCAGAACGAATGCGAAGTCGCGGCGGACGGGATGTAGATCGTTTGCTTCGAGGCGGGGCTTGGTTCGGCTCTTCGCCTTTTGCTGCGGCAGCGCATCGAGGAACACCTCGAACGCCACGACCGGAGCCGCGAGATCGAGCGACTTCAGCGTGGCCGGATGCAATTCGCCGAAGTGAGCAAGAACCGTCTTCGGGCCGAGCCGCAGCGTGCCGGAGCGGCCCGGATGATACCAGTGCGGGGCATCGCGCGTGACCTGGGCTTTCGCCGGATCGAGTCCGAGCGCTGAGAGCAGCGCGCAGACGTCGGCCTTGGCGTCGAACACATCGACATCCTTCGCCGCGCCATCCCAATGGCGGCCGCCCCCGCCGACCTTCGCCGTGCCCGAGCACACACCCGAGGCGGAAAGATACTGATCGCTCGCGGCCTCACCACGATACGCCTGGCCAAGCTCGAACAGCGATGTGTCGTCGAAACCGCGGTTGTGGTTGCGGCGGAGTGCCGTCAGCAGCCCCGGCAGGAGCCCCGGACGCATGGACGACATCTCGACCGAGATTGGATTGGCGAGGTTCAGCTCCGGTGCGCCGCCACCGAATGCCTTCGCCTCGGCCTCAGGAATGAACGACCATGTGATCGCCTCGGTGAGCCCGCGGGCGGCCAGCGCGCGACGCGCACGGCGGGCGCGCTTCTGGCCTTCGGTGAGCACAGGGCGTGCGACGCCGGCAGGACGCGGCAGCGGCGTTGCGGGCACACGCTCGAGCCCGGCGATACGCACCACCTCTTCGACGAGATCGGCGGGGCCGTGGATGTCGGGCCGCCAGGTCGGCACGGTGACCTTCGCCTCTTTGCCCTTCGCGGCGACCGTACAGCCGAGCTTTTCCAGGATCGACTTGATCTCAGCATCGGCAATCGCAATGCCGGTGAGCTTTGCAACGCGCCCGAAATCGAAGTCGATGATGCGCGGCTGGGCCGGCGGCTCGCCGGCAACCTTCGCCTTCGACGGCTTCCCGCCCGCAAGCTTCAGGATCATGTCCGTTGCAAGATCGAGCCCCGGCATCACCGACGCCGGATCGACGCCACGTTCGAAGCGGTAGCGCGCGTCGGTCACGAGGCCGGTCTTGCGGCCCGTCGCAGCGGTGCGCGCCGGATCGAAGTAAGCGCTTTCGATCAGTACGTTGACGGTCGCGTCTGTGGAACCGGATTCCTCGCCGCCCATGATGCCGCCGAAGCCCAGCGGACCGCTGTCGTCGGCGATGACGCACATGGTCTCGTCGACCAAGTATTCCTTGCCATCGAGGCCGAGAAACTTCTCACCCGTCTTACCGAGGCGCGCAACGACCGCACCCTTCAGTTTGTCGGCATCATAGACGTGCAGCGGACGTCCGCGGTCCTGGCTGATGTAGTTGGTCACATCGACGAGCGCATTGATCGGCCGCAGACCGACCGCTTTCAGACGCTGCTGCATCCAGGCCGGAGACGGCCCATTCTTGACCCCGCGCACATAACGGCCGGCGAACACCGGACACGCATTCGCGGTCTCCTTCGTGAATTCCAGCTTGATGTCGACGGGGGAGTCGAAATCACCCTCAACACCTTCGATCTTTGGCTCAGGCTTCAGCGTCCCCATGCCGGCGGCAGCGAGGTCGCGCGCAATGCCGCGCACGCCCGTGCAGTCCGGGCGGTTCGGCGTCAGCTTCACCTCGAACACCGGATCGTTGAGCGCCGCGGCATCGATGTAGGCTTTGCCGATATGTTCGCCCATTGCCTCGGGCAGCTCGATGATGCCGGCGGCTTCGTCGGAAAGCTCCAGCTCCGCGGCAGAGCACATCATGCCGTTGGAGACGACGCCGCGCACGGGCTTCTTCTCCAGCGTGATCTTCGATCCGGGAATATACGTGCCGAGCGGCGCGAAGACGCCGACGAGCCCGGTGCGCGCGTTCGGCGCGCCGCACACGACCTCTAGGGGCGCAGCGCCCTTCTCGATCTCGACCATCACGATCTGCAGCTTGTCGGCGTTCGGATGGCGCCTGGCTTCGACGATGCGCGCAACACGGAACGCGCCGAGCTTCGCACCGGGATCGTCGATGCTCTCGACCTCGAGGCCGATGGCCGACAGCTTCTCCTCCAGCGCCTCGATGGAAGCGTCAGTGTCGAGATGATCCTTGAGCCAGGACAACGTGAATTTCATCGGCGCATTCCTTCCGCGCGCGGCGACCCCAACGGGTCGTTATAAACTCAACCCGAAAGGCCGCCCGAAAGCGTCGGCACGTCCAGCACCGAGAAGCCGTAGTGGCGCAGCCAGCGCAGGTCCCCAGAGAAGAACGCGCGCAAATCGGTGAGGCCGTACTTCAGCATCGCGATGCGATCGAGGCCCATGCCGAAGGCGAAGCCTTGATATTTCTCCGGATCGAGCCCGCAATTGCGAATGACGTTCGGATGCACCATGCCGCAGCCGAGGATCTCCAGCCACTGCCCCGGCTTGCCGATGGCTTCGGCGCCGATATCGACTTCCATCGACGGCTCGGTGAACGGGAAGTGCGAGGCGCGGAAGCGCATCTTCACCTCGTCCACCTCGAAGAATGCCTTGCAAAATTCTTCCAGCACCCACTTGAGGTGTCCCATGTGGGTCGTCTCGTCGATGACGAGACCTTCGATCTGGTGGAACATCGGCGTGTGCGTCTGATCGCTGTCGCAGCGATAGACACGCCCCGGCGCGATGATGCGGATCGGCGGCTTGTTCGCCAGCATCGTGCGGATCTGCACCGGGCTCGTGTGCGTACGCAGCAGCAGGCGCGATCCATCCTCCTTCGGGGAGAAATAGAACGTGTCGTGCTCCTGCCGGGCGGGATGCTCCGGCGGAATGTTGAGCTTGGTGAAGTTGAGATCGTCGCTCTCGATATCCGGGCCTTCAGCAACGGCGAAGCCCATGTCGGCGAAGATCTCGACGCACTCGTCGTAGACCTGGCTGACGGGATGGATGCGGCCCTCGGCAACCGCACCGGGACGCACCGGCAACGTGATGTCCGCGCGCTCGCTGGCGAGACGCTGCGCCAGCGCCTTATCCTCGAGGCCCGCCTTGCGGGCTTCAAGCGCGGCGGTGACGCGTGCCTTGATCTCGTTGACGGCCTGGCCGAAGCCCTTGCGCTCTTCCGGCGGAAGCTTACCAAGCGTCTGCATCAGCTCGGCGATGCGGCCCTTCTTGCCGAGAACGGCAACGCGGGCTTGCTCGATCGCAGCAAGGTCACCCGCGGCAGCAATCGCATCGAGAAGCTCGCGCTCGAGGGCTGCGAGATCGGAGGTCGTATGGGTCTGGCTCATGCGCTTTCAGCGTGTCTCGAGTTCATCCGCGGGGCAAATGGCCCCGAGGATTCACATTGCCTCCTGCGCCGGCACAAGCCGTGGCCCCGATCCCCGGCCATTGGCCGAGGACGACGGACACGCTGGAGACGGACTACGCCGCAGCCTTGCTAACGGCGGCGGCTGCCTGCTCGGTCAGCGCCTTGAAGGCTGCAGCGTCCTTGACGGCGAGATCGGCCAGCATCTTGCGGTCGATGTCGATCCCGGCCTTGTTGAGGCCGTCGATAAATCGGCCGTAGGTCATGCCGTGCTCGCGGACGGCTGCGTTGATGCGCTGAATCCACAGGGCGCGGAAAGTGCGCTTGCGGTTCTTGCGGTCGCGGTACTGGTACTGCAGCGCCTTCTCGACGGCCTGCTTCGCGACGCGGATGGTATTCTTGCGACGGCCGTAATAGCCCTTCGCGGCCTTCAGAACTTTCTTGTGCTTCGCATGGGCGGTAACACCGCGCTTGACGCGTGCCATGGGACTGCTCCGTTAGATGACGTTGTTCGACTGCGCGAGCACCTGATTTGTAATCAGGTGCGCTCAGCGCGCGTAGGGCATGTACTTCTTGACGATCTTCGCGTCGGATTCATCCAGCACCATGGTGCCGCGCGCCTGACGAATGAACTTCGCGTGGCGCTTGATCATGCCGTGACGCTTGCCCTGGGCCGCAGCCTTCACTTTGCCGGTGCCCGTCATCTTGAAGCGCTTTTTGGCGCCGCTCTTGGTCTTCATCTTGGGCATTTGGCTCGATCCTTTCTCTACTCGTAGGGCTGGCCCTAATTCCGCGGGGCGCGTGGCCGACCGGAAACGTCCCCGTGAGGGGAGGAGCCGCCTGTTGAGGCTGTCAAAGCAGATAAAAGCCGCCACGGCATGCCCCGCCGGGCGGCTTCGCGCGTCCTTATAGGGGCGCCATGGGTAATC
>Ga0180223_1002286_pt1 | contig 11898 bp, 9 predicted proteins | sample eDN5th30CKraftOP_FD_151337 | JGI IMG/M metagenome (GOLD analysis project Ga0180223, IMG submission 151337) | Enriched Organic Plus compost microbial communities from Emeryville, California, USA - eDNA 5th pass 30_C Kraft OP (version 2) (version 2) ...
TCGCCCGTCGCATGGCCCGTCTCGAGCGAGATGAGAAATCTGTTGCGGAAAGTATCTTCTTCATAGGCTTTCCGTCAGAGCCGGGTTAGAGACATATACCTGGGCTCACGAGCTCCCATTCCCTTAAAACCTGCGCCATTGAAATAAATGATCGTGAAATTCAGCATGACATTGCATGCTCATCAGCATGACATTGCATGCTCAGAAGACGCCATCGCCTTCAAGACATCTTCGACTTAACGAAAAGAGCAATACAGCTCCCAAGCCAGCAAACGACCGAGCATGATAACGCTGAATACACCAATGGTAGGGCTGCGGTATTCTCTGGTCAATATGACTAAATGAGTTCACCTGGTCACCATCGGCTTTCCAAGACCTCCTGTCGGTGCAGCCTGCCCGCCAGGACGTGACGCCTGTTCATTTCCCGGACCCGATCACAACCCTCGCCGGAACACGGCTCGATTGGCAGTTCTGATGCCGCTATAACCTTTCAAGCGTTGACCAGGCGTCAGATGACGCAAGCCCACTCTGGGGATCGCCCCGGAACACGTGAACGCCGGACCGGAATGGACCCTAACCGCGAAAGGAAAAGCAATGGCAATTGCCAAGAATACGATCTGCCTGTGGTACGACAAGGAGGCCGAGGCTGCAGCCCGCTTCTACGCCGAGACGTTTCCCAACAGCACGGTAGGCGCCGTCCACCACGCTCCCAGCGACTACCCGTCCGGCAAGGCGGGCGATGTGCTGACAGTCGAATTCACGGTCGCCGGCATCCCGTGTCTTGGCCTCAATGGCGGGCCAGCGTTCAAACATAACGAAGCTTTTTCCTTCCAGATCGCCACTGACGATCAGCAAGAGACCGACCGCTACTGGAACGCCGTTGTCAGCAATGGCGGTCAGGAAAGTGCGTGCGGCTGGTGCAAGGACAGATGGGGCATCTCCTGGCAAATCACGCCGCGTGTGTTGACCGAGGCGATGGCCGCCGGCGGCGATGAAGCAAAGCGCGCGTTTGAAGCCATGATGGACATGACGAAAATCGACGTCGCCGCGATCGAGGCGGCCCGGCGCGGATGATGGTCTTTGGCTGATCGGTAACTGCTGCGTGATACCTGACGCTTGAGCTGGGCGATCGCATGCGGGCCAGCGAACGCAATCGATCGTCCGCGCCCGATCGATTGCGGACACGAATCGATACGGTGGTCGATTGCTCCTCAATCCTTACTGTCACCGGCTCGTGCTGGAGATCGCAGGCGAAAACATCAATTGGCCAGAGAACTCGTCCGTGAACAGATTTCTAGTCTACTAGAAATATAGACGCGTCGTCAGCGTGGGCGTGAAGGACGGTAAAATGCGCGACGGCGACGCGCAATGCACTTATCCTCTGCGGCTATGAGGCCCTGCGAGCAGTTCCCTATCGGTAACCCGCCTCTTCGATCACGCAAATATCGGACTATCCGCCGGCGCGAACCAACATAGAAGTTGGCCACTAAATATAAGAAGGTCATTTGCGACCTTCGACGAAACCTCCTGGCCCCCACCCCAGTTCACCCGCGCCGATCCAAAACGGGAGGAAACGCACGCCCTCTTCCGTACCCGAATTAAATTTATAGTCTGCTATAATTTTATTGCCAAGGCGATCAGCCAGGTGATATAGAACCATTCAACAGAGGCTTGAACGACCACTGGTCGATGCCGCAGGGAGGAAAAATGGTCAGCCCGCAAGATGGCATGCTTGAAGGCCGGATTTTGCCAAATCGCGCGCTCCTCGGTCGGGAGTATCGGCGCGAGCCGGACGGAACCTATTTACAGAACTGGAATCCGCTGCTTCTCGCGCGTGATCTTCACGCAGGCGAGGTCGTGGGGAAAGATTTCCTTGGAACCCGCGTTGTTGTGTATCGCGGTCCCGACGGGAAGCCCGTTGTGCAGAGCGCCTATTGTCCTCATGTCGGCGCTGATCTCAGTCTCGGCACGCTCATAGATGGCAATCTCCGCTGTGCCTATCATCACTGGAAATTTGCGCCGGACGGACAATGCGTGGAAATTCCCGACGTGGATCGCATTCCATCATCCACCTGCATCTACAATTATCCGGCCGAGGAGCGATGGGGCTTGATCTGGGCGTTCAATGGCGAGAAGCCCTTGTTCGGGCTTCCGGAAATGCCCAACGTATCCGAAGACGAACTCATTTTTGAAGTCGACCGCCATGGGCTTCGGCCTGTCGAAGGGTTTATCTCGTCCTCGAATGTTGTCGATTTCCAGCATCTGAAGACAGTCCATGGAATCGCCAATCCGATTCCAACCTCGATCGTCTTCGACGACTACATCGTCAAAGTACATCAGGAAGCGCCGGACAGAATCGCTGACTCGCATCTCTATGGCGCCACCTGGCTCGGCATTCATCTGCAATATCCGAACATGCCGGAGCGCTTCTTCATGGCGGGAAGCTCTCAGGTGGCGCCCGGACTGTCCGATGGCTTCTATCTTGTTGCGATGCGACGGAGCGAAGCGGAGAAGATAGGGGAAGATGCGGCGCGCGCGCGCCTGCAGCAACAGATCGCCTATGTCAAGAAACTGTACTCTGAAGACGAGCCGATTCTGTTCTCCATGCGCTTCCGCGGCCGCGGCAAAAGCAAGCTGGTCGCGCTAGACCAGCACTTCGCGAAATTTCTGCAGTACGTGGACAATTACCCGCGCGCGAAGCCCTTCGACGTCTGAGCGCAGGCAGGAGCGCGTGCGGATGGCAGCGCCGGCAGGCGACGGGGCTGCGGTATCTTGAATATTTTTCGTGCATGAAAGGTGGCCGCGACCATGTTGCGTGAGCGGGATATCCAAGTCGGCGTGTTCGTTCCGCCGCATCATTCCAACCGCGAGAACGTCGCGCTCGCCATGCGGCGAGACCTGGAGCTCGTCAATTGGCTGGAGGAACTTGGATATTCGGAGTTCTGGCTTGGCGAGCATCATTCGGGCGGCTTTCAGATTTATGGCTCGCCGGAGTTGTTCATCGCCGCTGCGGCGGAGCGCACGAGCCGGATAAAGCTCGGCGCCGCAGTCATTTCGATGCCCTACCACAATCCCTTGATCGTTGCCGACCGGATCGTCCAGCTCGACTATCAGACCCGTGGCCGCGCAATGTTCGGCTTCGGTCCCGGCGCCTTGTCTTCCGATGCTCACATGCTCGGCATACCGGTGTCCGAGTCGCGCGACCGTATGGCGGACGGCATCGATCTGGTCGTGCGTCTGTTGAACGGTGAAGTCGTCACGGCGCAGTCGGACTGGTACACGCTGCGCGACGCGCGGCTGCACCTTGAACCATTTACGCAGCCTCGACCGACCCTGGCCGTCGCAAGCTTGAAGACGCCAACGGGGGCATTGACGGCTGCGCGATACGGTATGGCGCTGCTGTGCGCGAACGCAGCGGGCGTCAAGGACGCTCGGAAGATAGCAACCGACACCGCGGCTGAATACGGCACGACGTTTGACCGCAGTCAAATTCGTGTTGTCGGCAGTTTCCACCTCGCCGAGACCCGAGAGGAAGCGCTGAAGCAAGTCAAATTCGGCATTGATGACTACATCGAATATCTCCATGTGATCCGGCCACCGGAGCCAGGGAAAAAGGAAACCGCGGGCGAGACGATCGAGCACATCCTGTCGGCTCGCGGCGGCGTCATCGGCACACCTGACGACGCCGTCATTGCCCTGGAGAAATTATGGGAGCTGACGGGTGGCTTCGGCTGTCTCCTGCTGTCTGGAACCAACTGGATGAATTTCGAGGCGACGAAAAGGTCGTATGAGTTGTTCATGCGCTATGTGCTGCCGAGGTTTACCGGTCAGAACAGAAGAAGAGAATCTTCGCTGCAGTGGATGAGGGACAACGCTCACGATTTCAGCGAAATCCGCGACAAGGCGGCCGAGCATGCCATGATCAGGAGCGACAAGAAGCACGTTCACGCCGACCCAAACTAGAAATTCCCGTCGGTCAGGCTGCTGGTGTCCAGATAGTCGCATCACAAGCGACACGGAGAGGGGGAGGAAACAATGGAAAGGCAGACGCAGTCGATCGACGCTGTGCTCGAACAGAGCACGCTCGGCTCTTATCGATGGAAGATCTATGCCGTTTGCGCGGCGCTCATGGCGCTGGAGGGTTATGACGGATATCTCGTTTCAAATCTTGCGCCTGTCATCGCTCGCGGGCTCTCGGTCCCGATCCCCACGATGGGTATTGTATTTTCCGCTCAGGCGATCGGCTTCGCCGTGGCGTACTACACGATTCCCCTGCTGGCCGATCTGATCGGCCGGCGCAATATCATTGTTACATGCGCCTTGTTCTTTGCATTACTGACCTATGCGACCACCCTGGTGGAAGAGTTCAGCTCCTTCGTGATCATCAGAGCCCTGGCGTTTGTCGCGCTCGGTGGCGCGATACCAAATATCGTTGCCCTCGTCGCGGAATTTCTGCCGAGGTCGCGCCATGGCTCATTGCTCACATGGCTTTTCATCGGACACGGCCTGGGCGCTGCCGCTGCGGGCTGGATTGGCTCTTATCTGATTGCCTACTATTCGTGGCACGTCCCGTTTTGGCTCGGCAGTGCAGTGCTGCTCATGGCTATTCCGTTTCTATGGACGTATCTGCCTGAATCGATCCGCTACCTCGCGGTCAAGGATGGCAAAGATCCGCGCATCGGGAAAATTCTGCGGCGGATTGATCCAAGCGTACAGGTCTCGGATAACGTTGTTTATGTGACCGCAGAGGCTCAGGCGAAAGGCGTGCCGCTCGCCGGTCTCTTCAGCGATGGCCGGCTGAAACTCACACTGTTTTTGTGGATCGCCAACGCCGCAACCTTTTACACCGCGGCGACGCTGACGGCCTGGTTGCCGAGCTTTCTCAATGTTCTGGGCGGTGTGGAGTTCAAGGACGCCGTCCGGATGGCATCGCTATCAGCCATAGGCTCGATGGTTGGCCCGCTTCTCCTCGACCTCCTCGCCAAGCATGGCGGCCGGTTCCGCGCCGTCCTTGCTGCAGTGGTCGCCGGCGGCATCGTGATGTGCCTGATGGGAAGCGTTGCGGAGGTGCCGCCGCTTGGTTGGGTCTTTGGCTTCTGCTTTGGAATGCTCGTCATCGGCGGACAGGCAGGCCTGAACTCGCTCAATGCATCGTGTTATCCGACAGCCATGCGTTCGACCGGCATCGGGTGGGCTGCGGGCGCTGGCAGAGTCGCCTCTGTCATCGGGCCTGGTCTTGCCGGGGCGATGCTCGCCGCCCACTGGTCTCCCAATGCGATCTATGTCGCGACTGCCGCTCCGTTATTCATCGCTGGCATTGCCTTGGCGGTCCTCGCGAATCTGCGAACGGAAAACGTTGATGTCCCGGATCAACTCCCGCAAGGCGCTGTGGCCAAAGCCGACTAGCGCCGTCGTCCCCAACAACCCGTCGCGTGCCATCAGGCACAGGCGGGGCAGGCGGCGATCCGACCATTCCGGAAAGCGGGTAACGGGCTATTTGACAGCGGTCTTGAATCGTGTCGGCGGCATGCTCAATCCCAGGTTCTGCCGCAGCGTCCTGCCCTCATATTCGGTGCGGAAGAGGCCGCGCCGCTGCAGTTCCGGCACCACCAGTTCCAGGAAGTCGGTGACGCCCCTGCGGTAATAAGGAAAGAGGATGCAAAAGCCGTCGCATACCTCTTCCTCAAACCACTCCTGCATCACATCGGCGATCATCTGCGGTGTTCCCCAGACAAGGTTGTGGGACCTCGACTCAGCGAACCGGCGTCCGACCTGCCTCAGGGTCAGATTGTCGCGTCGCGCCATTTCGATCAGGCGCTTCTGGCGTGCCTGGGCGCCGTTGCTTATCGGCAGATCCGGAAGCGGCCCATCCAGCGGAAACTTGGTGAGGTCCAGCCCGCCCGAAATGCGCTGCATGGTGCGCAGCGCCTGGTCATCGGTGATCAACTCCTGCAGTTGGAGATAGTGCGCCTCCGCCTCTTCCCGGGTCTTGCCGACGACCGGACACAAGCCGGGAAATATCTTCAATGAACCAGCCGGGCGGCCATGAGCGGCGGCCTGGACCTGGATGTCGTCATAGAACGCCTTCGCTTCCTCGATCGTGGACTGCGCGGAAAAAACGACGTCCGCAACGCGCGCCGCCAGGTCCCTGCCCGGCCCGGACGCGCCGGCCTGCGCCACAATCGGCCTCCCCTGCGGCGACCGTCCCTCGTTGAGTGGGCCCTTGACGCTGAAATACTTGCCTCGGTGATTGAGGATGTGGGCCTTGGCCGGATCGAAAAAGCGCGCGCTTTCCTTTTCTTCAACCATTGCGCCTTCGTCCCAGCTGTCCCAAAGGCCGCTGACGACGTCGAAAAATTCGTTGGCACGACGATAGCGTTCGGCATGCGGCATATGGGTGTCGGCGCCGTAATTGCCGGCCTCCGCCTCGAACTGCGACGTCACCAGATTCCAGCCGCTCCGCCCGCCGCTGATCTGGTCGATGGCGGCAAAGCGGCGCGCGATATTATAAGGCTCGTTGTAGGTGGTGCTGCCCGTCGCAACGAGGCCCAACCGGGAAGTCTGTCCCGCCAGCGCCGTGATCAGCGACATCGGCTCAAGGGCCACGGCCCGCGGAAACAGCCCTGCAGCCGGGTCGTTCCTTTCAAGCAGGTCAATTGACTGGGTGACGGCCACATCGGCGAAGAACAACGCGTCGAGCTTGGCCGCCTCCGCAAGGCGGGCAACATCAAGATAGTATTCGTAGGTCGTGTCGGTGCCGGGAATGGCCTCCGGCATCCGCCATCCGCCGGAATGCGAACCAGGCGGGTGCCACATACCGAGCAAATTCATCATGCCTCTGGACCTGCTTCCCATCAGCTGAACCTTTCGACTATAGGAGCCGTGGCGCGACCACCGCCCTTCTCAGACGTCCTCAACGAAAATCTCTTTGCGTCGACGCGAGATCGACGGAAGACTGACGAAAAGCACCGCGCCGACGCTGACGAGAAGAAGCGCAAGGCTGATCGGGCGTTCCACAAATGTCATTGGATCGCCATTGGACAGAATGAGCGCACGGCGCAGATTCTCCTCCAGCATCGGCCCAAGGACGAATCCCAATACGAATGGCGCCGGCTCGCAGTCGAGCTTGGACAGCAAGTAGCCCACCAGACCCGAGATCACGATCAGATAAATGCCGAAGGTGGAGTTGTTTACACTATAAACGCCGATCGCGCAGAACAGGATGATCGCCGGAAACAGGATCGTGTAGGGCACGCGCAAGAGGCTGACCCACAGGCCGACCAATGGCAGGTTTAGGACCACCAGCATCAGATTGCCGATCCACATCGACGTGATCAGCCCCCAAAACAGCTGCGGACTCTTAGTTATCACGTCGGGTCCCGGTACGATGCCCTGCATCGTCATGGCACCCACCATGAGCGCCATCACCACAGTCGATGGAATCCCGAGCGAAAGCATGGGGATGAACGAAGTCTGAGCGCCTGCATTGTTGGCAGCTTCCGGCGCGACAACGCCTTCGATCGCACCGTGACCGAAGTCTTTGCCGTTCCGGGACAGCTTTTTCTCAACATTATAGGCAACGAAAGATGAGAGGATCGTCCCACCGCCCGGGAGTATTCCGAGGAAGGAGCCTATCGTTGTACCGCGGAGCATCGGCACCACCATCCGGCGAAAGTCATTGCGCGTGGGCCACAAGCTGCCGACATTCGCGACGGTGACCCGCTGATCACCCCGGCTTTCCAGATTGCGAAGTATTTCCGCTATTCCGAAGACGCCCACCGCCACTGCGACGAAGTCGATTCCGTCAAGCAGATCCATCGAGCCGTAGGTCAGGCGGGGTGCACCGGTGTAGACATCGGTTCCGGTCAGACCGAGCAACAGGCCAAGGCAGATCATGCCGATGGCCTTGATGATCGAGCCAGACGCCAGCGCGACTGAAGACAACAAACCCAACACCATAAGGCTGAAATATTCGGCTGCGCCGAAGCTCAGGGCAACCGATGTCAGGGGCGTCGCCACGACTGCGATCAGGATCGTCGCAACGGAGCCGGCGAAGAAGGACGAAAGCGCAGCAGCTGTCAAAGCCGGCCCCGCGCGGCCATTGCGGGCCATCTTGTAGCCATCGAGCGTGGTCACTGCGGAGGAGGATTCGCCGGGCAGGTTCAACAGGATTGCCGTTGTCGAACCTCCATACTGCGAGCCGTAATAGATGCCCGCAAGCATGATCAACGATGTCGTCGGATCAAGGCCGAACGTGAGCGGCAGCAGCATGGCAATTGTCGCGAGCGGGCCGATTCCCGGCAGCACGCCAATGACAGTCCCGAGGAAAGCGCCAATGAATGCGTAGAGCAGATTCGAGCCGGAAAGCGCGACAGAAAATCCCAGCAACAGGTTGTCAATGAGTCCCATGATCAGCCACCCAGCCACGGACCGATGATGGGAATCGGCAACCCGATCCCGTAGGAAAAGACCGCGACACAGAAGACGGACAAGGCAAGGCTGGTCAGGATCGCCCGGCGTATTGTCATCTCCGTGCTGGCAAAGCATGTCAGCATCGCGGTGCCGACAAGCACGGGAAACAGCCCAAGGTCGAAGAGAAAAACGGCGAAGAACAATAGCGCCAGCGTTATCATGATGATCCCTCGCCAGGGGATGACCCCGAGCGGCGTCTCCTGCGGGCGGTTGATGCTGGAGATGGCCACGACAAGACCGACGAGAAAGGTCAGGCTCGAAAGCAAGACCGGAAAGTAGCCCGGCCCCATGTTCAACATCTGGCCAATAGGCAAGGTTTTCAGCGCGTAGCCAAAATAGAAGGCGCCCGCGCCCATGAATATCACGCCGGACGCAAGGTCTTTTCCATTAACCTTCAAGGGATCGACTCCAGATCATGCACAGGGCTGCAGGGTCGGCTGTTGCACATGGAGCCTGCCCCGCACGATCAGAAGCGCTCAGTTCAGGCTCATGCGAGCAGCGCCAGCGACCTTGCCCCAGACATCGAACTGACGATCCAGCCAGGCCTTCGTTTCGGCCGCCGACATGAAGGTCGGATCGATGCCGGCTGCACGCAGCCTCTTCTTGGATTCCGGTGTCGAAAAAATCTTGCGTGTCTTCTCCTCAAGGATGGCTGCAAGCTCCGGAGGCAGTTTGGCCGGCGCCATTAGTACGTAAGTCAGCCGCGTATCAGCGTCCTTGACCCCCTGTTCAGAGAGGGTGGCCACATCGGGCAAAAGAGCGTCCCGCCCGGCATCGGCCACAGCGAGGCCGATCACCTTTCCGGTCGCAATATTCGGAGCCGTCACGGATATCGAAAGAAACCCGGCATCCACTTCGCCAGACAGCAGCGCCAGCGCCGCGGGATTGCCACCTTTATAGGGGACGTGGACAGCATTGATGCCGGTCGCAAGCTTGAAACGTTCAAGCGCCAACTGGCCGGGGGAACCAATGCCACCCGACGAGAACTTGACCGGCCGCTTCTTGGACAGTTCGATCAAGTCTTGAACGTTCTTCGCGCCCAGCGATGCGTTGGCGCTGAGCGCCAGCGCATAGGAGCCGATTGTCGCAATCGGTTTCAAATCTTTGCGCGGATCATACGGCAGATTTTTGTAGATGTGGGGATTGACCGTCACGATGGTCTCCCCTCCGAGCAGAAGCGTCAAACCGTCAGGCTTCGCGCGGGCGACTTCCGCCGAGCCGGTATTTCCGCCAGCTCCACCTTTTGCCTCGAGCACTGCCGTCCGTCCCAGTTCGGCCTGCAGCCCTTCTGCAAGGATACGGCCCATCAGGTCACCCGGGCCTCCCGGAGAATAAGGCGAAATAACAGTAATCTGCCCCGCAGGATAATTTTGCGCCTGCGCGATCGCAGGTGCTGACGCTAACAAAACGACGGCAGCCATCTTTCTGAAGTTCAACATGTTCCACCTCATTTTGTTCAGGCCACTTTGCAGGCAGTGTTCTTTTGTAATTTTCTTCGAGTCTTTCAATGTCGACGGCTGCGGGCGTTTGCTGCGCGCTCGTCCAAAGTGGGCATGCTGTTCAGGATAATGCCTCCATGAAATGCATACATGTTGTAGTTTTTACCGCCGATTTGTCTTTGTCAAGCACGTTAGTTGATCAATCCTTTTCCGAGGCTTCTCGACCTCGCAATCGATCAGTTCATCGCGGCGTGAATCCATTCCGCCCAGGCCAGCAGCCTGCGGTCGTCGCCCCGGCGAGCCACGATCTGAAGGCCAAGCGGCATGCCGTTCGGCCCGAAGCCTGCGGGAATTGTCACGCATGGGACGTGCAGGCCCGACCAGAATTTGTTGAAGGCTGCCCCTCCGGTATTTCCGATACCGATGGGCGCTTCGCCCGGCGCCGGCGGAGTGATGAGAATGTCCAGATCGCCCATTGCTGCGCCAAAGCCATCCTGCAACTGTCGCATCACCGAGCACAGGCGATCGAATGTGTCCGGGGTCGTCGCCAGCCCCTCATCAAGTGCGGCGAGCAGCACCGGGCTGATGCGCTCGCGGTGTTCGACCAATTCCCACGAAAGCGACTGGGCGGATTCATAGAACTGGACCAGCGTGTGTGCGGCGAGCATCGCCTCGAACTCGTCCGGCGGCTCCCAGCTTCTCACTGAAGCGCCGGCGCGAGACAGCGCGGCGACAGCACGCTCCATCAATTCGCGGGTCTCCGGCAGCGCCTCCGACCATATCCACGTGCGGCACAGGCCGATCGTCGGAGCCGTGTCCAGCTTTGCCTGCGGATTGCCGAGGTCACGGCGCGAAGCTGCGCCCGCCAGCAAGGCACAGTCGGCCACCGACTTGCCCATGACGGCAATGGTGTCGAGACTTTCGGACATGATCCGCAGCCCGGCCCTGTTGATGAGGCCAAAGCTCGGCTTGTAGCCGAAGACGCCGCAGAAGGCCGCAGGCCGGATCGTGCTGCCGGCGGTCTGTGTCCCGAAGGCGACCGGAAAGAAATTGGCAGCGATGCCGGCTGCCGAGCCGCTGCTGGAGCCGCCCGGCGTGCGTTTGGAATCATAGGGGTTGGTGGTCGGGCCGGGCGTACGTATGGCAAATTCTGTTGTCACGGTCTTGCCAATCACATAGGCGCCGGCTTCACGTGCGAGGATCACCGAAGCGGCATCCATGCGCGGACGATTGCCCTTCCAGATCGGCGAGTTCGCCTGCGTCGGCAATTCGGCCGTGTCCAACACATCCTTGACGCCAACGGGAATGCCGTGCAGCGGTCCGTTGCGCGACCCTGCAAGGGCAGACCGCGCCGCATCGGCATCAAACCAGGCGAAGGCCTGCACGGTGGCCTCGCGCCTGCCGATCTGTTCGATATAGGCTTCCAGGAGGTCGCCGGGGTCTATCCTGCCATCCCGGATGCCTCGAACCGCCTCCACTGCACTGATCGTCGCGAGATCCATCCTCTATTCTCCTGGGCATTCAGCGTTGCAGCGGTCACGGATGAGAACGGCCGACGGTCCGACAGTCCTCAACGGAATAAAGAGCGACGTTGGATGGCTGTGTCAGCAACCTGCTTTCCCCTCGTCGCTGCTCTGTCATTTGCATCGGCGCTTCGGTTGTCCGGCGATGTTCATCGGGCACTCATGAAACAACTGCCGCGACGCGGGAAAGCCGAACCTGTCCGGAGTGAGCTTCGATGCTGTGGCAGGTCAAACGCGTGCGATCGAGAAAGTGCATCGCTGCATCGGCAGCAAGACCTCTTGCGAAAGGTCCGTTCCACACAGACGATTTCATCGCTCAGCTCAGCATCGGCCAGCGCACTCGTTCCAGTCTTTTGTCCGTGCCGGCGCAGACAATAGAGCGTGCCGTCGACGGATATGCATCCGATCAGCGACCCACGCTGACAAGCGCATCGACCGCCTCCGCCAGCTTTTCCGCTGCCCGG
>Ga0180223_1002288_pt1 | contig 11894 bp, 10 predicted proteins | sample eDN5th30CKraftOP_FD_151337 | JGI IMG/M metagenome (GOLD analysis project Ga0180223, IMG submission 151337) | Enriched Organic Plus compost microbial communities from Emeryville, California, USA - eDNA 5th pass 30_C Kraft OP (version 2) (version 2) ...
ACGGTGGCCGAGGGCGTCGAGCGCGTCAAAGCCATGCTGCCGGTGGCAGCCAAGGCGAAACGCGAAACCCGCCCCGCGTCGGAAGTGGTGCTGGCGCTGCAATGCGGCGGCTCGGACGGTTATTCCGGCATCACCGCCAATCCGGCGCTCGGCAAGGCGGTGGACCTGTTGGCGAAGCATGGCGGCACCGGCGTGCTGGCCGAGACGCCGGAGATCTACGGCGCCGAGCATCTGCTGACGCGCCGCGCGCTCAATACCACGGTCGGGGAGAAGCTGGTCGAGCGTATCCGCTGGTGGGAAGACTACACCGCGCGCAATCGCGGCGAGATGAACAACAATCCGTCGCCGGGCAACAAGGCTGGCGGCCTCACGACGATCCTCGAGAAGTCGCTCGGCGCTGCCGCCAAGGGCGGTTCGAGCACCTTGCGCGCGGTCTATGAATATGCCGAGCCGATCACCGAGCGCGGCTTCGTGTTCATGGACACACCCGGCTACGACCCGGTCGGCGCCACCGGGCAGGTCGCCGGCGGCTGCAACGTCATGTGCTTCACAACGGGCCGCGGCTCGGCCTTCGGCTGTAAGCCGACGCCGTCGATCAAGCTGGCCACCAACCACTATGTCTACGAGACCATGACCGACGACATGGACATCAATTGCGGCGATGTGCTCGACGGCGTCTCGCTCGAGGACAAGGGCCAGGAGATCTTCGACAAGGTGCTCAAGGTCGCCTCCGGCGCGCGCACCAAATCGGAAGAGCTCGGCTACGGCGAACTCGAATTCGTGCCTTGGCAGATCGGCGCGACGATGTAGCTTCTTCTAGCGTGTCCCGTAGGCGCGATCACCGGCGTCACCGAGGCCGGGGACGATGAAGGCGTCGTCATTGAGGCCGTCATCGATGGCGGCGGTCCAGACATGGACGTCCGGGTGAATGCCGCGGATGCGCTCCAGTCCTTCCGGCGCGCTGATCAGGCAGACGAGGCGGATGTCTTTCGCGCCGCGTTCCTTGAGCCGATCGACGGCGGCGACGGCGGTGTTGGCGGTGGCGAGAACCGGGACGACGACGACGACCAGGCGCTCGTCGAGATCATGCGGCGTCTTCATGTAATACTCGACGGCCGACCGCGTCTCCGGCTCGCGGTACATGCCGATATGGGCGACGCGCGCCGCCGGCAGCAGATCGAGCATGCCCTCGGCGAAAGTGAGGCCGGCGCGCAGGATGGGCGCGATCACCAGCTTCTTGCCGGCGAGGATCGGCGACTTCATCTTCGCCAAAGGCGTTTCGATGTCGACCATTTCCAGTGGCAGGTCGCGCGTGACTTCATAGCCGATCAGCATGCCGACTTCAGTCAGCAATTCGCGAAAGGATTTGGTCGACCGCTCCTTGTCGCGGATCAGTGTCAGCTTGTGCTGCACCAGCGGATGGTTGACGACGGTGACGCCTTCCATGATCTTGTCTCCTTAGAAAACCGTGCCGTCGCTGATGACGGAGATCGGCGGGCCGCCGCCTTCGCGCTTGTCGCGGGCGATGGCGCGGCCGGCGGCCCATGTGCCGCCTTCGAGTACCTTGGCAAGCGGCAGCGTCTCGGCACCCATACCGAGACGAGCGCGGATGATATCAGCCAGCTTGTCGAGCAAGGCGACCGTAAGGCTGCGCCACTCGACCACGAGCTCGGACGAGACGTCATGTGGCTCCAGGATGCGCAACGGCTCGTGCAGCTCGAGCACGGAGGCATCGACGAACAGGCCGCCGTTGCGGTACTCGGCGAGTCCGGTGAGACCGTCGATATTCGAGACGGTGACGCCTGCGCGCTGCAGTGGCTCGATCAGCGAGTAGGACAGCCACTGCGACAGCTTGTGCAGCGGCACGAAGCCGCTGGTCGCATCGCCGGTCACCAGCATGCGGTGCCGCCAGCAGTCGCCGAGCGGCACGCCGCCGAGCGACAGGCGCGACGGCCAGATCGGACCGAGTTCGCGGAGCAGGGCGGTCAGGATGTCGGGTGCGGTCAGCGCGCTGCCATGTTGCGCAACGAGGTGATCGAACAGGCCCCCGGGGCGGGCGCTGTCCTTCAGCGCGAACACGTCCGGTTTGGCAAGCGCCAGTTCGCCGACGCGACGCAGCAGCGATGCGCGGCCGTCGAGCCCGACCAATGGATTGCTCTCGGAGACTTGAAAGCCGCGGGCGAGATCACCGGCGGAAAGCTGCGCTAGCTTGCTGGCATCGACGCGTAGCGGGTCCTTGTCGTCTGCCGAGAGCGTGCCGGCTGCGAACATGTCGAGGCTGGCGAGGGCGAGGCCCTCGGAACGGCCGATCTGCTCGCCGGTCTTTGCGTCGGTGTAACGCCATTGCGCCCCGGCGCCGGCATCGAGGAAGACGCTGACGATGGCGAGGTCGAATTCGGCGCGCGCCTGCGCGGCGCTGTCTTCTTTCTTCGCCAGTGCCGCGAAACGATCGTGGTCCTTGTGGACGAAATGCCGCCAGCGCGAATGGAACGGCACGTCGAGCGAAGGGTAGGCCGCGCGCGTCACCGCGATGACGCGGTCGGCAACCTTGTCGAGCTTGCCCAGATCGACGCGGAAGTGCGGCAGCCGGCCATCGATACCGAGCGCGAGTAGGGTGTGCGCGCGCGTGCGCACGGCATAGGCGGTGAGAAGCGAAAAAGCGGCGTCGGTCTCCGAAGTCATCGGGTCCCTTTTCGTGTCAGGAGCGGAGGAAAGCGCGCTCAGTACTTGTTGAGCGCGCGGCCGACGGTGCCGGTCAGATCGTCCGGCTTCACCGCCTCGGGCGAGAAATACCCGGCCGCTTTTTTGGCCGCGATCTCGACATGGGCGTCGGCCGGGATCATCTCGTCCGGGATCGACACGCGCTCGACGATGTCGATGCCTTGCGACACCAGCGCGTCGTGCTTCATGTCGCTCATGGAAATGAAGCGGTCGAGCCGGCGGAGACCGAGCCAGTGGAGCACATCCGGCATCAGTTGCTGGAAGCGGGCATCCTGCACGCCGGCGACGCATTCGGTGCGCTCGAAATAGGCAGCTGCGGCGTCGCCGCCTTCCTGGCGCTTGCGCGCGTTGTAAACGAGGAATTTCGTGACCTCGCCCAGCGCGCGGCCTTCCTTGCGGTTATAGACGATGACGCCGAGGCCGCCGCTTTGCGCGCCACGCACGCATTCCTCGATGCCATGAATGAGATAGGGCCGGCAGGTGCAGATGTCGGATCCGAACACATCGGAGCCGTTGCACTCGTCATGGACGCGGCAGGTAATCTTGGTTGCCGGCTTGTTCAGCTTCGACACGTCGCCGAACAGATAGACCGTGATGCCGCCGATCGGCGGCAGAAACACCTGCAAGTCGGGCCGGGTCACCAGTTCGGGAAACATGCCGGCGGTCTGGTCGAACAGCACGCGGCGCAGCGCGCTTTCCGAGGTGCCGAAACGTTCGGCGATGCCGGGCAGGTGCCACACCGGATCGACGGCGATCTTGGTGACGCCGATGCTGCCGTTCTCGCGCACGAGGTCGCCGTCGGCCTTGATGCGGCCGGCGCGCAGGGCGTCCTGCATCTCGATCAAATCGAGTCGCGCCTTGGTGATAGCGATGCTGGGACGGATATCGACACCTTCGGCGATCTCGCTCTTGAAATCGTCGGCGATGCGATGGCCGAAAGGATCGAGCGACACGATGCGTTTCTGCTCGGCCCACTGCGCGAAGGGGCCGACGTCCTCGGCCGGATGTGTATTGGTGAGGTCGGGGCGGCGGATCGGATCGAGTGCGCCGGAAGACACAGCGAGTGCGCGATAGACCGAATAGGAGCCGCCATGCGTGCCAATTACATTGCGGTCGCCGGGGCGCGATACCGTGCCGATGATCGGGCCGCGTTCGCGCGCGGTCCCTGCGCCCCAATGAATCGGGAAGCGCGGCTTGCCGCCGGGAACGGGATGCGAGGTGAGGCGGATATGGTCGGGTCGATTGGAGCGTGTCATTTGTAAAACCGGAGTTGTTGTCGCCTGGATTCAGGAAAACCAAAAGCACAAAGCCCGCCTGCGATGACGGGCCAGTACGTTCGGTTGCTTACTCGGTTTTAAAGGCCGCCTCAGTTCCCCGCCGGATCGAGCGATCCGGTCGTTGAGGACGTCCCTTAAAAGACAAATATAGCGCCGGTTTTTGAACTTGCAATCGTCTTCGCGCATGTCCGCCATTCGCGCATGCGGCGATATAGTGTCACGCAGCCTTAACCAAGGCCTTCAGTCTCTTGTTTATATGTTCGGCGAACACCGCGGTGGCGACCGGGAGATTGCGTTCGCGCAGCTGGCCGAACACCAGCTTCGCCGGCGGCACGTCGCGGCCGTCAATCTCCTTGGCGACGAGGCCGAGTTTGTTGCCCTCCGGCATCGCGCCAATGGCGATCTGAAATGAAACAAGATTGGCGTGCAGCACCAGGCCGCGCAGCAATTCAAAGGAATTGGATTCGGCGGCAATGTTGAACTTCAGCCCGGTGCGCGACATCGCTTCTTCCAGCAGTTGCCGTCCGCCGATCGAGCGTTCGGCCAGCGCCACCGGATAGCCGGCGCAATCGCGCAGCCGCACCTTCGGCTGTTTGGCGAGGGGATGGCTCTTCGACACGACGGCGACGAGGTTCTGTTCCAGCGTCATCAGCGGCTGAAAGTTGGCGAGAAAGGGCGGGCGGAACACCAGCACCAGATCGACTTCGAAGGCCGACAATGCGGTCATGGCGTATTCGTGGTCCACCACCTTGACGTCGAATTCGACCTTGGAATGATCCTTGCGGAAATCGGCGATGGCGCACGGCAGGAAATCGAGCGCGAGCGCCTGGCTGCAGGCGATGCGCACCGTACCGCGGCGCAAGCCCTTGAGATCCTCAATCTGAGATTTCATGCGTTCGGCTTCGCCACCTTGCTTGCGCAGGTAGTTGACGAAGACTTCGCCAGCGGCGGTTAAGCGCACGCCACGCGGCAGGCGCTCGAACAACTCGGCGCCCAATTCCTCCTCCAGATCGGCGATGCGGCGGTTGACCGCGGAGGCGGTGACGTTGAGGTGCTCGGCCGCCTTGCGGATCGAGCGGGCGCGGGCGACGGCATCGACGTAGTCCAGAATCCGCAGGTATTTCATGGGTTCATCCCGATGAGGCGAGGCGGCCGCTTCTACCGGTGCGGTACAGCCGCGCGCCGAGTGATGCCTTTTCAGCACCACTCTAGCAAAAAAACAGCAGCAGAAGGCAACGGTGATCCACGCTAGCTTCGGCATCGCGCTTGCATGGTTCGACGCATGGTCCGCGCCGAACGCCTCCAAAGAGATGACTTAAGACGAAGAGCTTCGACGCATTCCGAAACGACAGCGGACGGTAAGCCGGAACCGGGATCGCTTCTCGCCACCCTCCTGACAGGAGTTCGAACATGACGTTTTCGCCTCGCTCTTTCCTGGTGGCCGCAGCCGCGGTGATCGGGCTGACTGCTCCGCTTCTCACGCCAGCGCCGGCCGCCGCGCAGACCAAGCTCAAGATGGTGCTGAACTGGAAGTATCAAGGCCCGCAGGGCTGGTTCTTCCTCGCCGAAGATCGCGGCTACTTCAAAAAGGCCGGCATCGATATTCAGATGGACCAGGGCAATGGCTCCGGCGCGCCAATCCCGCTGGTCGCCAACGGCACCTATGACGTCGGCTTCGGCGACATCAATGCGCTGATTCAGTTCGCCGCGACCAAGCCCGCCGAGGCGCCGATCGCCGTTTACGTCATGTACAACCAGCCGCCCTTCACCGTGGCGGTGCGCGCCGACAGCCCGATCAAGACGCCGAAGGATTTCGAAGGCAAGAAGCTCGGCGGCGCCGCCGGTGACGGTGCGCTCAAGCTATTCCCGGCGCTTTGCAAGATCGCCAAGATCGACTGCACGAAGGTGGAGATCACCAACATGCAGCCAAATCTGCGCGAACAGATGCTGATGAACAAGCAGGTCGACGGCGTGTTCGGCTACGTCAACACGATCCGCTTCTCGGCCAAGCTGATGGGCGTCGCCGACAACGACATCCGCTACATTAACTTCGGCGACTACGGCATGAACCTCTATTCGAACGGCATCATCGTGTCGAAGAAGCTGGTAGCCGAGAAGCCCGAAGTCGTGAAGGGGCTTGTCGCGGCGATCAACCAGGGTTTGCAGGATGCACTGAAGGATCCGGATGCGGCGATCGCCGCCGTCGCCAAGCGCGAACCCCTGATCAAGCCGGCGGTCGAGAAGGAGCGTTTCATGGCGACGCTCCATGACGAGATGAACTCACCTGAGATCGCAAAGATTGGTCTCGGCAATGTCGACAAGGAACGTCTGAAGAAGTCGATCGACATTCTGGTCGAAGCCAACGGCCTGACCCGCACGCCGACCGTCGATGAGGTCTTCACCGACAAGTTCATCCCGCCGGTCGCCGACCTGCCGAAGAAGCTGTTCTGAATTCTGCCCGCCAACTTGCCGTTCCCCCTCATAAGGGGGAACGGCGCTCTTCGGCCCGCTGCTGACCGATACGGGCCACGTTATTCAGGTGCCACGATGGATTTGAAGCTTGCTGGCCGCATCGCCATGATCACAGGCCCGGCCAAAGGGATGGGTGCGGCCATCACCAAGGCCTTCGCTGGCGAGGGCGCTAAGCTATCGCTGATCGGCCGCGACACTGCGGCGATCGAGCGGGTCGCCACGGAGGTGCGTGAGGCCGGTGGGGAAGCCATTGTTATTGCCTGTGACCTGACCGATCCAAAGCAGTGCGAGGCGGCGGCGCAGAAAACGCGCGAAGCCTATGCCGAACGAATCGACATTCTGGTCAATGTCGCGGGCGGATCGGGCCCTGTGGGCAAAACCGGCGTCGAGACCACCGCGGACGAGTTCGACGAGATCGTCACGCTCAACATGAACGGCTGCTTCCACACCATGCGCGCAGCGTTGCCGGCCATGATCGCGCAGCGCTACGGCAAGATCGTCAATGTTGGCGGCACCTTCGGTATGCGCGGCCGCGCCGGCCGCATGTCCTATTCGGCCTCGAAGTGGGGCCTGCGCGGGATCACCAAAAGCTTCGCCCTCGAGGTCGGCCAGTACAACATCAACGTCAATTACGTCGCGCCTGGCATGGTTGATGGTCCGCGCTTTCGCGAGAAGGTGTGCGCCGACATGGCCAGGAAGCTCAACATCAGCGTCGAAGAGGCGATGGAGCGGCACGCCCAGGAATACGCGCTGCGTCGCGTCACCGTGGACGCCGACGTCGCCAATGCCTGCCTGTTCTTTGCCAGCGACGTGTCGCGCCAGATCACCGGCGCAGATCTGCCGGTCGATGGCGGCTGGGCGGCGTTGTGAGGTCATCATGAGCGCAACGACCGCCGACCTCGTCATCGCCAACGGCCAGGTCGTCACGCCGGACAGCGTGTTCGAAGGCTCGATCGCCATCAAGGACGGCAAGGTGCTTGCCATTGGCCAGATGAGCGCCATGCCGCCTGCTAAAGAAACCTTCGATGCCGGCGGTTTGCACATTCTGCCGGGTGCTATCGACGATCATGTGCATTTCCGCGATCCGGGCCTCACACATAAGGAAGACTGGGAGAGCGGTACGGCCGCGGCTGCCTTCGGCGGCGTGACCTGCGTGTTCGAAATGCCGAACACGCTACCGCCCGTTGCCACGGGGGAAATCCTGGCAGCCAAACACAAGATCGCATCGTCGAAAGCGCATGTCGACTACGGGCTCTATGGGTTGCTCGGTGATGAGACCATCAAGGCCGTGCCGGAGCTTATCGAAAACGGGATCATCGGTTTCAAGCTCTATATGGGCAACACTTTCGGCAAGATTCCGTCGCCCGACACCGGCGCTACGCTGGAATGCTTCGAGATAGCGGCGGAAACCGGCAAGCGCGTCTCGTTGCACGCCGAAAATAACGACATCATGGTGCGGCGGCAGACGCGGCTGATGGCCGCTGGCAAGAAGGACCAATGGGCGCATCTGGCGGCGCGGCCCAATGTCGTCGCCATGGAGGCCGTCGCGCGTGCCGCAATCCTCGCCGAATGGACCGGCGCCCGCATTCACGTCTTGCACATCTCGACCGCGGAAGAGCTGCGGCCGTTGCGGGAGGCCAAGGCGCGCGGCGTGGATATCACCGGCGAGACCTGTCCGCATTATCTCGTGCTGTCGACCGAGGATTACGACCGGGTGCCGGGTATCATCGCGGTGAATCCGCCGGTCCGCGAAAAGCAGAACCAGCGACCGATCTTCGAGGCGCTGCTCGACGGCACCATCGATGTGATCGCCACCGACCACGCGCCGCATAACCTGGAAGAAAAGACGCGGTCGGACATCTGGACCGTGGATTGCGGGTTTCCCGGCGTCGAGACGCAAATGTCGATCATGCTGACCATGGTCAACGAGGGCCGCATGACCATTTCCGATTATGTGCGCATGAGCGCCTACAATCCGGCGCGTATCTGGGGGCTGTACCCGCAGAAGGGCGCGCTGCAGCCGGGTTCCGATGCCGATATCGCCATCGTCGATCTGGCCCGTGACCAAGTTATTCGCGACGCGGACATTCAGTCGCGCTCGAAATGCTCGCCTTGGGATGGGCGCAAGGTGAAGGGCCTGCCGATCCATACGCTCGTTCGTGGCCGCTTCGTCATGAAGGACCGAAAACTCGTTCCCGGCACCAAGGGCTGGGGGCGCTCCGTGCACACGATCCAGGCGATGCCGGCGCCGGCCGTGAAGAACGCGGAACACACGATGCAAGCCATCACTCAAAGAAAGGCGTGAGAGGGCAGGGACATGACCGGCGACATATCTCCGCGCACTGACGACACCTTCGTCGAACTCGAGAACGTGACTCTGGCTTATGGCCGCGGCGACAAGAAGGTCGTGGCTCTCGGCGAAACCAATCTGCGCATCGATCAGGGCGATTTCGTTGCGCTGGTCGGGCCGTCGGGTTGCGGCAAGTCGACCATTCTCAAGCTGGTGACCGGTCTGATCAGCGCAACCTCCGGCTATGTCTATGTCGCCGGACGCGAGGTCGGCGCCGAGCCGGTTCGTGTCGGCATGGCGTTCCAGAACCCGACCATGCTGCCGTGGCTCACCGTGCGCGACAACGTGATGATGCCGCTCAAGATCGTGCCGCCGTTCCGGCAGGAGTATCAGAGCAAGAAGAAGACCGAGTTCCGCGACCGCGCCGATGCGCTGCTCAAGGAAGTCGGCTTGGCCGGCTTCGGCGACAAGCATCCCTGGCAATTGTCCGGCGGCATGCTGCAGCGGGCCTCGCTGTGTCGTGCCCTCATCCACGAACCGCAGCTGCTGATGCTCGACGAGCCGTTCGGCGCACTCGACCAGTTCACGCGCGAGGAGCTGTGGGCGGTGATGCAGGAGCTGTGGCTCAAGCTCAAGCCCACGGTGCTTCTGGTGACGCACGATCTGAAAGAGGCGGGCTATCTCGCCAACCGCATCTGCGTAATGCGCTCGCGGCCGGGGCAGATCATCGACGATGCCGCCGTGCCGTTCGCGCGGCCGCGCACCATCGACATGTCCTACACCCCCGAATTCGTATCCATGACGCAGCGCCTGCGCGAACTGATCGTGTCGGCGCGTCCGGTAAGGGAGACCGTGTGATGGATCAGCAACTGCGCCGCCGCCTCTGGTCGGTTCTCCTCATCATCGGCTTCTTTGCGATGTGGGAGGCATTCTGCTGGATTTTCCACATCAGCGACATTGTGCTGCCGAAGCCGAGCCAGATCATCGTCACGCTGGTTCAGCGCTTTCCCGCGCTGTGGCCGCATGCGGTGCAGACGCTCTACACGACCTTGGTCGGTTTTGCCTTCGGCATTCTGGCCGGCGTTCTCCTGGGCGTCATGATCGGCTCGTCACGGCTGGCCTATGACGTGGCCTATCCGCTCCTGATCGGTTTTGCTTCCATTCCGAAGGTCGCGGTGGTGCCGATCTTCGTTTTGTGGTTCGGCTCCGGCGCGGTACCGGCGATCCTGACCGCGATGATCATGAGTCTGTTCCCGATCGTGGTGAACGTCGCAACCGGCCTTGCCACCACGGAGCCGGAACTCGAGGACGTCATGAAGGCGCTGCGCGCCACCAAACTCGACATCCTGTGGAATGTCGGCCTGCCGCGCACCATGCCGTACTTCTTCGCCTCGCTGAAGGTCGCGGTGACTTTGGCCTTCGTCGGCACCGTCATTTCGGAAACGGTGGCGTCGAACCGCGGCATTGGCAACGTCATGATGATCGCCTCGTCGAACTTCGACGTGCCGCTGGTGTTCGCCGGGCTCATCATTCTCGCCATCATGGGCGTGGCGCTCTACGCGGTGTTCTCGCTGGTCGAATCGCGGATCACGGGCTGGGCGCACCGCAAGGACGAATTCGCGATGGGCTAATCGCCCATCGCTCACAAGTTTGCCGGTCATTCGACTGAACAGGAGTACGCAAATGTCTCTCATCCGCTTCGGCATCGCGCTCGCGACCGCGCTGTGCCTGTCCGTATCGGCGCACGCGCAGGAGCCGACCAAGATCCGATTTACTCTCGACTGGAAGTACCAGGGCCTGCACGCCTACATCTTCTGGGCCAAGGACAAGGGCTACTTCGCCAAGGAAGGCCTCGACGTTTCCATCGACCAAGGCACCGGATCGGCGGCGACGGTGTCGCGCATCGTTTCGGGCACCTATGACGCCGGGTTCGGCGACATGAACGCCATCATCCAGCTCGCCGGCACCAAGCCGGGCCAGCAGCCGGTGATGGTCTACATGATCTACAACACGCCGCCTTTCGCGCTGATCGTGAAGAAGGATAGTCCTATCAAGTCGCTCAAGGACCTCGAGGGCAAGAAGATGGGTACGCCGGCCGGCGGCGCCTCGGGCGTGCTGTTCCCGGCTTTGGCCGCGCTCAACGGCGTCGATCCGGCGAAGGTCTCGATCGTCAACATGCAGCCGCAGCTCCAGGAGCAGATGCTGGTCAAGGGTGACGTCGATTTCTCGGCGATCTTCACCGTCACCAGCTACGCCAACCTGATCGGCATGAAGATGGACCCGCTCAAGGACTTCCGCTGGTTCTACTTCTCCGATTACGGCATCGACCTCTATTCCAATGGCATCATGGTGTCGAAGGCGCTCATCACCGAGAAACCGAAGGCGGTTGCCGGTCTCGTCCGCGCGCTCAACAAGGCCATGATCGAGGTCGCCGGCAATCCGGCCGCCGGCGTCAAGGAAATGCTCAAGGTCGAGCCGCTGATGAACGAGGACATCGAGGTCAAGCGCCTCGAATACGCGCTCAAGACGCACTTCGTCTCCAAGGAAACCGACGCCAACGGCCTCGGCGACGTGTCCGATGCGCGCATGGAGAAGGCGATCAAGCTGCTCGCCGACACCTACAAGCTGCCGAATACCCCGGCGGTGAAGGACGTGTTCGACCGCTCGTTCCTGCCGCCCAAGGCCGAGCGCACGCTCAAGCTCAGCTTCTAACCGACGGGACGACACGATGAACCGGACAGTCGCGGCCTCCTGGCTGCTTTCAGGAGCGGGCGGGGCCGCGACCGCCAACTTGGCCATCGCCATCGGCGATGGCCGCATCGAGGCCGTCACAGCGGGCGAGGGCCAAAGAGTCGAAAAGGCCGCCCTCGTCATGCCGGCGCTCGGCAACGCCCATGACCACGCCCGCATCGCCCGGCTGAGCCAGACCGGCAGCTATGACGTGCCGCTCGAGGCCTGGCTGCCGTATCTGACGCTGCTGCCGGCGGTTGATCCTTATCTGTCGAGCGCGGTGTCCTTCGCCCGCTCGGCGTGCGGCGGCGTCGGCGCGGTCATGGCGCACTATACCCGCGTGCAGGGCCTCACCGATTTTCCCACCGAAGCCCGCGCCGTGGCCAAAGCCGCGCGCGATGTCG
>Ga0180223_1002289_pt1 | contig 11886 bp, 16 predicted proteins | sample eDN5th30CKraftOP_FD_151337 | JGI IMG/M metagenome (GOLD analysis project Ga0180223, IMG submission 151337) | Enriched Organic Plus compost microbial communities from Emeryville, California, USA - eDNA 5th pass 30_C Kraft OP (version 2) (version 2) ...
CAGTCCACTACCCGCCAGTGCGACCGCGAAGCCTGCATCCACCAAATACGCGCCATGCACGCCAGCAGAGGTCAGGCCGCGCGTTTGCGACGCGTCGAACGAAATGGCCACGCCGGCCCCGCTGGCATACTGGCTGATCACCTGGGCCAGCGGCCCGCCAGGAATGTCGAAGCGGCGGGCGGGGGTCTCGGAAGCCATGACGGCGCCTTGCGCATGCAGCATCGGTGAGGCAAGCAGGGCCGACGCCATGAACAATAGTGCCAAGTAGGACGGCAAGGCGCGCAGGCCCATGCCAGGAAAGGAAATGGGGTGAACAGACTGGTTGTACGGCATGAAGTCTCTCAGGAGGACGTGAAATAAAGGTTCTGCCTGAGAAGACGAACGAGACGGCCCGAAGACGCAAATTCTTCAAAAATAAATTTTGGACGGTTCCTGAGCTCGGCGTCCGCACGCTTCAACGCGCGACAAACCGGGTCCAATAGCCCAGCACCCGCGCGGTCTTGACCGGAAAGCCCTGCGTCAATGCGGCCAGGGCCTGATCGGTGTTGTCCAGCGGGAAAGAGCCCGACACCAGCAGGTGGGCAACGTCGGCGTCGCACCCCAGGCCGCCGCGCCGATATCTGCCCAGTTCGGCCGCCAGTTGGCCCAGCGGCATGTCCAGTGCGACGAGGTTGCCACTAGTCCATGACGCGGTGGTGATGTCGTTTGGCTTCGGGGCTTCGACGGTGTCACGGCTGAACCGCGCCTGCTGGCCGGCATGCAGGACGACGGCGCCCTGCCCCTGTGCGGGCTCGATGCGGACGGACTTTTCCAGGACGGCCACGCGCGTCCAGCCATCTTCGGTCTTGACCGTGTAACGCGTGCCCAGCGCTGTGGCCGTGCCCTGGCGCGTGCGCACGAGGAAAGGGCGCGGCGTGGCGGCGGGGTCGGGATGCGTGGAGACCAGAATGGCGCCCGATCGCAGGTCCAGGATACGGGCCTGGGCGTCGAACGAGACGTCGACGGCGGTATCTGTGTCCATCAGCATGGAAGAGCCGTCGGCAAGCTGGATGTCGCGCCGTTCGCCGACGGTGCTGCGGTAGTCGGCAGTCCAGCCTTCCCACGGCAGGGTGCGCCAACTCAGCCAGGAGGCGGCGCCGGCGCCTGCCACGAGGCCGAGGTTACGCAGCACAGCGCGGCGCGACGCCTTGGCCGGGGCCAGCGTGGGGCGGGCGATGCTGCCTGGCAGGCGGCCCATCTGGCGGCAGACCTGCTCGACCTTGCCCCATGCGGCGCGGTGCGCGGCGTCGCTGGCGAGCCAGTGGTTCCAGGCGTGGCGATCGTTGGCGGTGGCGGCTTCCGAACTCAGACGCGCGTACCAGGTGGCGGCCTCCTTGATGGCGCGCAGGTCCCGCGCGCTAGGCGTTGTGTCCGTAGGCACCGGCGTGCCGCTCACGGCAAGAGCAGGCAGCAATGCGCCATGGCGCGCGCCAGATAATTGTCCACGCTGCGACGCGATACCCCCAGACGGCGGGCAATCTCAGCATAGGGCACGCCTTCGCACTGCGCCATCAAGAAGGCCTGCTTGACCTTCAATCCGAGTCCGTCGAGCATGGCGTCGATCTCGATCAAGGCGCTACGCAACACGGCCTGAGTTTCGAGCGAAGGCACCTCCTGCGGCGGGAGCGCGGCTAAGACCTCGAGATAGGTTCGCTCCAGTGTTTGGCGCCGAAAAAAATCGATCATCAGGCTTTTGGCAATGCTCGCCAGATAGGCGCGCGGTTCCCGAATCTCAGCGGCGGGGTCGGCGTTGGCCGCGCAGCACCGACCGGTATGCGTCTTCAACACCCTGACGAAGGTGTCCTGCATTAGATCAGCCGCGTCGAACGGATCGCCCACACGACGGCGCAACCACCCCAACAGCCACCCGTGATTGTCGCTATAAAGCGTATGCATCGCTGATGCGGCAGTGGGCGGAATGGTGGACACGAGGCGCTCCGGATTGAAATTCAGTAATGAGAATTACTATCAATTTTCCATCAAACACGCAGATTTTGGCAAGCCGCCCCTGAGTGGCCGCTCCGGGGCGTTCTGCGACCCCCAACCACCCCGCAGAACTGTAATGACCCAGTAGGAACCTGCTCAGGTGATAATTAAGGAAATCACCATGAGTTTGAAGATGGACGAAGACATCAAACGCTGGACAGCCAAGCGCAAGAGCGCGCTGGTCGTAGACATCATCCAAGGCAAGACGACGGTCGCCCAGGCCAGCCGCGCCTACGACCTTTCCCCGTCGGAAATAGAGAAATGGGTCGATGATGCCAAGCGCGAGATGGAGAATGCCTTAATCGATCTCCAAGCTGTGCCAGTGGTTCGGTATTGCCCGACGCACGGTGTACTACAAACCCACGAAGGCCGCACCAAGGGTCAAGCCTGAATTGGCAGAGCCCATCAAGGCGATGATCGAACAGTCGCCGTCGTTTGGATATCGGACTGTGGCCTATTTGCTAGGCATGAACAAGAACACGGTGCAGCGCCTCTTCCAGCTCAAGGGCTGGCAGGTGAAGAAGCGTGCCATCGGGTTCAGGCCCCGCATCCAAGCCTTGCCTTCAGTGGCGACTGCGCCGAATGAACGCTGGTCAACCGATCTGTGCCGCATTTGGGCCGGCCGTGATGGTTGGGCAACCCTGGCGCTGGTTATCGACTGCCATACGCGCGCATTGCTCGGCTGGCACCTATCCACGCAGCGGCAAGGCTACAACCGCTGGCAGCGCCCTGGAGCACGCATTGATCGCCCGCTTCGGCACGTTGGGCCGTGTCCCTGAGCCGTTCCTGCTTCGGCCGGACAACGGGCTCGTTTTTACCAGTCGCAGCGACACGGCATTGGTTCGCAGCTACGGGCTTCGCCAGGAGTTCATCACGCCGCACTGCCCCGCAGCAAAACGGCATGGTGGAGCGAGTCATCAGAACGCTTAAAGAGCAGTGTGCTCACCGGCACCGGTTTGAAACCTTGCAACATGCCAGCCGCGTGATCGGCGACGGGATACGCTTTTACAATCACCGGCGCCCACACCAGGCGCTGAACATGAAAACCCCGGCTCAAGCATTTGCATTAGCCGCATGAACTGAGCAGCCCTTCAGCCAGTGGGCCTCCTGCTTCGCCGAGGACCAGACGCTGACCGCCGCCTTGCTCGACCGCCTGCTGCACCACGCCCATATCGTCCAGATCGCCGGGGAAAGCTACCGGCTCAAGGACAAACGCAAAGCAGGAAATATCAAGATCAGGAACTAGGTTTTTGGATGCCGGGGTGGGTCAGTTTTACTCCGACGATTCCGACAAAAGTGGGTCAGTTTTCAACCGACGTTGACATCTATTTTCAAGAAACTGGTGCCGTGGCCGGAATCGAACCGGCACGCCTTGCGGCGGGGGATTTTGAGTCGGTGATTTACAGTGTTTCTACAGGGAAATAGGGCGAATTCTAGCGTAGGTTGAAATAGGTAAAACCAGTTTTAAATCAGTAGGTTAGCGTATTTTACCTGAATTGGGGAAAACTGGTCACTGTACCTGTACTGTACCTAAATCTCGGTACAGTACGCGGCCAGAATCGGATAGCGATTCAAAGAAGTTGCATGTGGCACCACTCAAATTGGAGGTGCCAGTAAATCCGGGCGGCGCTCGCTGAGTTGGTGAGTGACTTCTTCAATCGTAAAACGGAGTTCATACCCACCCTTGATGCCGCCTGTCCAGTTCTCTCGTTCGAGCGTCAACTCGTAGTTACCTATCCGAATCGGGGGAGTTCCGACGCTAAAGCCTAGTTCTTTATTTGGCTCGAATTCATCCGGAATAGCCACATGAATTAGCAAATCTACGATCTGAAAGAAAATATTCTCTGCATCGTTCGATCTGGAGGGCGAATTGATGTTTAGGACAATCTTTAATTTTAATACCGCTAACTCATCTCCCTCTATGTAATACGCAATGTTATTAGGGATAGGCTCTTTATCCAGCTCTCGATAGGAAGAGGACGCCCGCCAGCCTGCGTATGAACGATGATAGTCAAGCGTTTTTAAATTGACTGAGGACAGGAAGTTGATAGCGTCACGTGGCAACCAGCCAGCTTTTGGTGAGTTGCGAGGAGGTTTTTTTTCTCTTTTTCGAGCGAGCTTTATCTCTGCGATCGAGTTATTAATGTCAGTTTCACTTTTTTGTTCAAATATTCCTATGTGGCGATGCCATTTTTCTAGGCCTTCAATATCTAACTTAAATTTAGTAATGGCTTTTTGTTTGGCTTTTCTGCGAAGAGCGGATTCTTTGATGAGGAATTCTAAGCTGGCAAAGATGCGCTCGTATGTCGAGTAAATATGCAAACCATAGAGAAATGGTATAGAAAAGACTGTCAGAGCGATAGGCAATAAAAATTCTCTAACCGTATGGTATGTTGCGAAGTCGCCAAACTCGGTAATTATGCGGTATATGGAATTTACGAGAAGTAGCAGCGAGATAGCAGCTAGCAACGTTACTAGCAAGTTGTGTGCGGGCTTGAGCTTAACGTCGTTCATGCTTGTGGCCGTACCCAACGATAGAACAATTAATAAGAATGTGATGATTAGTTCAGAGATAAGGCCAAACGTATAGCTTGATGAGATGAATGAAAGAAGTGCCCCTAGCCCCACCGCCTCTATCAGTAATGTACGAAAGTATGATTTATCAGATTCTATTTTATTGAAATTAAATATAGTGACAAAAATGAAAACTATTATCCACACGATGGTAGTTTTCAGGTTGGATAGCTTCCACCAATCGATGGCTGATAACAACCACACGCATGCCACTAAATACGAGGCAAGAACAGTAAGTAAATATAATATCTTGCGCTGCGTTAAAGCATGCCAAATGCCATATAGGGCCTCGCGATTCTTCAATTTCCAATGAAAAATAACGATGAATAGCATTAGCCATATGAGTAATGCTAATTCTCGATTATTCAAGTTCATGTTGTGCCGTTAAGTTCAGAATGCAATTGAGCAAACATTTGATCGGCACCCCATGCCTGTGCTGCCGTGAACGCGACTTGGCGCTTTTGCAGAGGTGTTAGCGGCTCTTCCGGTTTGTAGGCAAGGTCGTGGTTGGCCTCGCTCCATGCATGTTGAAATAGCGTTTTAATCTGTAGCTCAAAGAAATTAGGGATCTTGTCGCGATGAGCATCGTCCTCGATCACATCTACAGGCATTGATAGGATAAAGTGTTTTCCGAAGTAACCGAACTCAGCTTCTGACTCCGGGATGAGGTCCTTGCGTTCAATGTGGCGGTAATAGCGCTCAACTGTGTCCGCAACGACTTGTACATCGTGTGCGTAAAAGACGATGATCCGAGCACCAACCAGATCTTGAATCTGTTCAAAAGGATGTGAGTACTTCGGCCCGCCATCTTCAAGTGCTTTTACGGCTTTCGCAAGAAATCGGCCTGGACTCTTTGCGCGAGCAGTTACCCGGTCTATTCGAGGAATGCCCTGAAGGTTGTCCAGGACATGGGCGGATAGGCGTTCGGCGATTGGCTGCAAAATGGCCTGATAACGAAACTCATACTCTTGGCGGAGTTCTTTCTCTGTCATCTTGTCCTCTTGAGCCGCTCATCGATGACGGTTCCGCTGGTGGTGAACGTATGCTCGTCTTGACGTCGAGTTTCACTAAAAACTTGGTCGAATCTGTCTGCAGGCGCTGTCAGGACAGCGCCGTTGTCCAGTTCGACCTGCTTGTATGCTAGGTGTCTGGCGAATTCCTGGGCATCGAAGCGAAAGCGTTCGTTTGCGAGTTGCGGCTTCACTTTCGATAGCACCATTTGCTTTGTTGCTTCCGAGAAGTGGAAGTGATCACAGAAATCAGCAATTGTGAGCGCCCGATTAGGTAGGTTCGCAGCCAAATGCGCTGCAGATGCAATCTCGTGTTTGAGCTGTACATTTGTGCTTGTGGTGACTGCTTGGCGTAGGGCTACGGCCAGCCGTTTTGTTCCAGCTGCTGGTGTAGTGGCGAACTCAGACAAGAGAAAATCCGAGATCCAGTAGTCAGCCACAGCCTTGTTTCCTGCATTGATCTGTCGATCAACCACATGACCTGTCCAGAGTTGATCTGGTCTGGCTGAGGCAACGTAGGTTGCGGCCTTGTACGAATAGGCGCTTTTCAAGAAGACCTGTTCTACGAATTGGACCGATAGTGCTGCTCGTGACCTTTCCGCGACTACGCCTTCGTCTGCGGGGAAGCGTGAAATTACGATGCGAGTACCGTTATCGTCTCCAAGGCAAACGAAGAGTAATCCCATGCCCGATTGTCCACCCGTAGCTCGTTGCAGTCGCGTTGCGAGCGGTGTAGCGGTCCTAAGCGATCGTCGTTCTACCAGGGCGACAAGTTCATTCCGCGCAGCATTCTGCTGTTGATCGCCGTCAGGAACGAACATGATCGGAACAGTACAGTCTTGTGCGGCTCTGTCAAAGATGCCGCCCAGCATCCGGTTGAGTTTGTCGTTCCGAATTGGAATCGTGGCGCCCGGCTCGAGTGGATCGTCAGGCTGACTCTTCTTTGGATACGTGAGAAAACTGTATATAGCCTCCAGCGCCATTCCTCTCTCCTCCTATTGCTCCGCGCTTTTCTTCAAAAAAATCGTTCGATCTTTGAGGGGCTTGAGCAATACTTCGGCCTGATTAGTATGCACAAGATGTTTTTATAAATAGGTAAATTGCGAGAAGACGGACTTCGATTTGATGTGACGTTGTACATAAACCGGCGACAGCCTATCCTGCACTAGCTTCAACCACCTACATTTTCTTCGTCATGACTAAGCTTTTAGGCTTGCCAAGGCACTACGCGGTTGCACAAATTCTTTGAGGTCAATGTCCCCGTTAATGAACCGTTGAGCATTTTCTTCATCTGCTGCACTGAGCGAGAACCCCTCCAAGCCGACTGATGCGCGTGCGTAATTGACGGCCGCTATACGCCGGTCGCGCTCGGCACCGGATATCGTTTCACTTAGTTCCGTTTCGTGCGAACCCATCTCAGCCATGGTTGTCTCCCGTGCTTTAAGTAACGTTATTTTACAAGGTGTGGGATTTTTTTTGGGTTTTGTCGAGAAAACAGGCAAAAAGGTTTCACGCAGAAATTGTCTTGTTTTTGTGGCTATCAATAGGTTTTCCCGATTGACAGCAATATTGGCTGCCATCCTTGAGAGGGCACTTCCCAAAGAGGCTTTGCCTCTCTGGACTCTCCACCCTCGCCGGCGGGAGCCTCGGGGGCAGGGGTTACGGGCCGTTGGCCCTGAACACCTTCCCCGGGCACAGCGTGTGGGCACTCCTGCCGCGTCAAGGGGCCGTGTCCTCGCCCGTAGGGCTGCGGCCGCACCAACCCCTTGACCCGTCATCCGCGCTGTATATGGCCCGATTCGATATGTAGGTGGTGATTCCGGCTGGAAGAGGTGGCAAGGGCGGGACCGGAGGCCGCAGCCCGGAGCAAAGCGTAGGGAACGGGTGAGGATGCCGGGCGTAGCCTTCACCCTTGGCGCATCTTGAGGCCATAGAGCCTGTCGGCAAAGGGCAGGAACAAGACAAAGCCGCTGGGCCTGCCCCCGCAGCCAGTCCGGCAAGAACGGACGCGGGATGCAACCGAAGGGGTTGCCCAAGCGTAGCGCGGTAGAATGTGCTGTGTTAAGCGCGCTGCTGAGGGCAGTGCCTGTGCCAGTCAATCAATTAACTGATCACTCCCAAAAATTCGCCTACTACCCGATAGCGATGCTTGTCGTCTTCATTGCTGAGTTCGATTGGGGCCAACGCTAGATTGGTTGACCGAGGCTTTAATACGATCCGCAGATTTTCGGTACCGTCTTCGGTGTGCGTTTTGAAACTTTGATACTCCTTAACCGTGTAACGCGAACCGGCGTCGCCATCTTGGGTATCTGCACATTCCACCAGCACGATTTTCCCATTCCGGCTACCTCCAGGGTTCAAGCGAAACAGGCAGATAGCACCGTCAGGAATGATCTTGTTCATGGATTCGCCTACCACATGGCAGGCAAAAATATTCTCCCCCACGGGCATGCCATCAGGTACAAGCACCCACTTTTCATGCTCAACCTGCTGAAGCGCGCTAAAGTCACCTGCGGCGGCGTGTAGATCGTAGAGAGGAACTGAATTGACATAAGGCTCCAGCGGCTTTGCCGGTTCCGGAAACGCAATGACGTTGGATTTATAGTTTTCCACATGTTGCTTGAGGTAGCTTCGTAAATCGTCGTCGCACGCGTAGACAAACGTGCCGCGTATACCCCGCAGCATGACGGTCTGGTAAATGTTCAGTATATATTGCTTGAGTTCATTCGGGTCTTCAATAGCCTGTTTGCCCGTTTGGTCATGGTAATTGTCCTTTTCGATAGCAATCTGATCCAGCCTTTTGTCGTAGCGAATTTCGTGGCCGAAGATTACCCCGGTATAGTTCAGATCGTAACCCTGCGTGGTATGGATGCAACCCACTTCGCTCTCGGCGCCCTTTGTATTGATCCAATCCACATTCGTACTGTTCCAACGCAATCGGACGTCGCCGATCTCAATGTCATACAAGTCGGGGGTGTTTTTGGAAACCCAACGCCATGAATAGCCAGCCACCAAACGTGCTAAGCCATAGCTGCTATTCCTGCGCTCAATCTCTTTTATCATGTCGGACAGCTCATCAAAGACCAGAAGCTCGTATTTGCTTGAGTGGAATTTTTTCCCTGCCGAAAGTCGCACATTCAGAAGGTCGTCGACGAACCGCACATAGTGCAGCCCAGCGCGAACCCGAAATTGGGAGATCAGCGTCATGACCTTGCTGTCTAGCGCAGACTTGATGCCGTCGAAGTCTGATGCGTTGGCATCGGATGGTTTGATGCTCTGGTTCGGATCGTAGAAGAAGACGGCCTTATCTGATTGGCGGATGACCCAGTCCACCTCGCTGCACATATATTTGTCCAGGCCGAGAGCGGCACAAGCCTTGTCGAAGGCGCCGTAATATGCTCCCAGGTTGACGCGTTTGCGCAAGCGGTGTGACTCATCCACCAAGACGATATCGTAGCGCTGCCTCGTCAGTTCCGAAGGGCTGATCACCATGTCGGGATGCAGGCCTGCAACATTACGGAATGCCTTCTTCAAGGTGCTCCGAAACGAGTTCATGGGCACTACCAAGGCCATACGTGGTTCTGGAAGCCGCTGCTTAATTTGTCGAAGAAGATCTCGCAATTCGTTTTCCTCTTCCGAGAATTCGTGCAGATCCAATTCTTCAAGATCGGAATTAATAAGTTTGAAAAGGAATATCGCCAGTACCGACTTTCCGGTTCCGGCGCCGCCTTGAACTATGATATTTTTTAGCCTGGGGTCGACTAAAGACCGCATTATCTCGATCAGGCCTTGCTGTTGATCGGCAGACAGTGACTTGTACGGCGAGTATTTGAAAACATCCGAATTGTCGATGACTTCAATCGATTTTTCTACAATTCCGTACTTGCGCAACCTGTCCCAAGTTTCACGAAATATCTTGGAATAGAGCTCGTCCCTCTGATAGTAGTTGTGATCGCTTAAGCCCAAGTTGCCGTTCAACAAATTGAAACGGCCGTCCGCGGACATATACTTTATGAGAGAAGATTCAATGTCGAGTGTCGCCGATTTATTGAAGCGCTCACTGCTGACGAGATGCACCGTCGTCAAGGATTGCTTCTGAGGGTGCTTAAGGTGTGTACCCAATCGAGTGATCGTGTCCGTAGTCTCGCCGACGTAGGCACGGCGTGTTCTTCCGTCGCTAAGGATATAAACGAGCGGCCAGTTATTAGCTGCGTATGCATCACTCTCAATTTCCGTCAGAGCTTCTGCGGAAAACCGATATTGATTCACTTCGACAAGATGGGCCTGGCTCATAACTCGTCGTATTTTTTTGCTGTTCCCTTTGCCTTATGTACGGGATATTTTTCTTCATTCTTTTCGATTTTTTCTAGAATGATATTCTCTATGTCGAAGCTGTACGCATCGGATAGTAGAAGCGCATAGGCCAGGACATCGGCAAGTTCTTCCTTCACCCTCTCAGAGTCGGCGGCTTCAGGGGTCTTCCATAGGAAAGCCTCCAGCAATTCGCTGGCCTCGATGCTGAGCGCCAAGGCTAGATCTTTAGGGTTGTGGAATTGCTGCCAATTTCGCTCGTCGCGGAACTGTCGCAGCCGCTGAATAACTTGATCCATTTCCTGCCTCTCCCGGATGTTTACGGAATCAGTGAGAACTGATGTTTGTACCTGTACTGTACAGAAAGCTCGGTACGGTACAACGCCCTCTCAATATGCTCCACTTCGCTCAATGAAGAGGTCTGCACTAACGTGGAAGCGCTCGACCAAGGCTGCAATCTGGCGAGTATTGAGCATTCGGCGGCCTGCCAGAATTTCGGATATCACGCTCTGGCTACCCACTTCCGCAAGGTCGGATTGGTTCAATCCGTGCTGATCCATCAGGAAACGTAGCACATCGCGGGGGGACGAGGCAGGAACAGCATGATGATCTGCTTCGTACTCATGCACTGCCGCCGTCAGCAGGTCTAGCAGATCAGCCAGAGGATGCGACGCATCCTCTCGTGTAGGCGTGTCGCGGGTTTCGTCCAGAATCGCTTCAATCAGCGACAGGGCGCGATCGTAGTCCGCTTCATTGCGGATCGCACCCACGCCTGCCACGGCGCGAAACTCGCTATAGCTGCGGGCCACTTCGGCCAAGTCGGGGATCACGGCTTCCATGAGTCGTACTCCTTGTGGGTAAATACATGCTTGATAAAGACGGTCTGAGATCGAAACACTACATCGGCAATGATGCGGTAGTTGTTGCCGCCTACGTTGAAGACGACGTAGCCGCTCACCCAGTCCACTGTGTTGAACACCGCTTTTAGCCCTGAGAAATCGGCTGCTTGGACATGCTCCAGCGTGGTGTGCCAATGGAGTAGTGCATTGGTGGACGCCGGATGAATTGTCCAAAACTCACGTAACGACCGTTTGGAGATGATGTGCATGCCGAAATTATCGCAAATACAAATAAGAATAGCAATTTGCGATTTGGCGAAATTCTCTGGATTGCCATCCATGCTTTTGCCGCTTGATCGGGCTCGTACGTTACTGTGTCCCCTCACCTCATGCACACTTGGTAGCTGGGCGAAAACGGACTGCCTAGATTTTTCTGGAGATGATCTCGTCGAGCGTATGGGCTTTAGGCTCTTCATCATAAACGGGGGACAAGCGGTATTCATTAGACTTGTTTTTGCGAAGAACAGTACTAATGGAGCGAATACCGATGTCCCCAGTCAATTCTATCTTAGGCTTTGGCGGCGTGGCGATTGAGCGGGTGCAGGTTCAGTCAGACATCCACGTCTGGATCAAACCGCAGTACCGGCCCGCGTGTGTGTATTGCCAGCATGCTGGGGTGCGCATCAAGGCCACGCACCAACGCAGCGTCAAGCATACACGGCTGGGTACTCGGCTGATGGTGCTGCACTTGAAGGTGCCTAAGTACCAGTGCCGACAGTGCCATCGTTATTTGCGTCATCCATTCCGGGGCATTCGACCTCGCTATCAGGCCACCGAGTCCTACCGGCTGGAGGTGTTCGAGGCGCACGAGGGCGGGGTCAGCCAGAAGCGGCTGACCCAGACGCACCGGATCGGCAGCGCGACGGTGGAGCGCTGGTATCAGTCGTATGTGCGTCGCCGGGTCTCTGAGCTGGCTGGCAGGAGTTGTCCGCAGGTACTGGGTATCGATGAGCACTTCTTTACCCGTAAACGGGGCTACGCCACTACGCTGGTGGACCTGAAGAATCATAAGGTGTTCGACGTGGTGCTGGGTCGCTCAGAGGCGAGCCTGCGCAGCTATCTGAAGC
>Ga0180223_1002292_pt1 | contig 11884 bp, 9 predicted proteins | sample eDN5th30CKraftOP_FD_151337 | JGI IMG/M metagenome (GOLD analysis project Ga0180223, IMG submission 151337) | Enriched Organic Plus compost microbial communities from Emeryville, California, USA - eDNA 5th pass 30_C Kraft OP (version 2) (version 2) ...
CGCGCGCGATCGCCGCCAGCGCCACTTCGCGGTGCAGATGCGTCGGCGCCGCAATGGTAATGGCGTCGACACCGAGATCGAGCAGCCCTTCGACATCGGCCACTGCAGCGCAGTTCAAAGTGCGCGCCACGAATTCAGCCTGCTTGGCGTCCGGATCGGCGACGCCAGCAAGCTCCGCGCCCGGCAGCCCGGCAAGCACGCGCGCGTGGTTGCTGCCCATGACGCCGACGCCAACGACGCCGATGCGCAGCGGCCGCGTTTCGATGGTCGAAGCCTGTGTCATCGCGAAAAGCCAATCCCCCAGCCTGAATCTTGAACCCCGCGTCCCCCTAGCACGCTGGTCAAAGGCTGGCGACCGCACCTGTGAAATGCGGTGAACACGTTTTGATTCAGTGCGTTACAGCACCGAACGGCGCTCTATTCCGCGGCGCGGCTGGCCGGCACGGTCAACTTCAGGCCCGCCGACAGCGCATCCTCGCGGAACGCCTGCACGGCACCGAGCGACAGTTCGGCCGGCGTCTTGCTGCCGAGCGCCGGCAGCTTCTTGAGCACGTCGGCCGGCGCCGTGATGATGTGGCAGCCCATGTCATCCGCTTCGACGACATTGTAGGCCTCGCGAGTCGAGGCCCAGATAATCTCGATAGTCCTGGTCGCGCGCGCACGGGCAATCGCGTCCTGCATGATCGGCCTGTAGTCGTAGCCGAAATCGGCCAGGCGGCCGGCGAACACCGACACACATGACGGCGCGCCGCCGTCGAGCGCTTCGACCGCGCGCGCCACCTGCTGCTGTGTAAAGATCGCCGTGAAATTGATATTGACGCCGTCGCGCGACAGCATGCGCACCACATCGAACAACGGCTCGCCGCGCGTCGTCGTGACGGGCAGCTTGACGTAGACGTTCTTGCCCCAGGTTGCGATCACGCGGGCCTGGGCCACCATTTCCGGAATATCGTCGGAGAACACCTCGAACGAGATATGACGATCGGGCACCGCTGCGACCACGTCCCGGCCATAGGCCTCATAGTCGCTGACGCCCGCTTTCTTGAGCAGCGACGGATTGGTCGTGAAGCCCGCGATCCACGGCTGCTTCGCCATCTCGACGATCTGCGCCTTGTCGGCGCCGTCGGTGAAGAGCTTGATCTTGAGGTCTGCGAGCTTCTTGACGGTCATGGTAGTTTCTCTGTGCAGTTTCTCTGTCCCTGGCTGCCGGCATAATATGTGGAAAATGCGAGCCTGTCCAAATCGGCAACCGCTTGAGAAATGCGGCGGAGCGCCGGACGTTCCCGCTACTTCGCCCGTTCCAGACCAGGCGGAGGGCGCTACTTCAGGCCGTGATAGGCGCGATACCAGGCGATGAAGCGTGCGATGCCGTCGGCGATCGACGTCGACGGCTTGAAGTCGACTTCCTTCATCAGCGCGTCGACGTCGGCATAGGTCGCCGGCACGTCGCCGGGCTGCATCGGCTCCAGTTCGCGGATCGCTTGTCTGCCGATCGACTTCTCCAGCAGTTCGACAACGTCGAGCAGGTCGACCGGATTGTTGTTGCCGATGTTGTAGACCCGCCACGGCGCGCTGCTCGAGCCCGGATCGGGGTTATCGCCCGACCAGTCCGGGTTGCCGGTTGCCGGCCGGCCCACCAAGCGCACGATCGACTCGACGACATCATCGACATAGGTGAAGTCGCGCTGCATCTTGCCGTGGTTGAACAGCTTGATCGGCTTGCCGGCAAGAATGGCGCTCGCAAAGATCCACATCGCCATGTCCGGCCGGCCCCACGGTCCGTAGACCGTGAAGAAACGAAGTCCCGTCGTCGGCAGTTTGAACAAATGCGAGTAGGAATGCGCCATCAGCTCGTTGGCCTTCTTCGAGGCGCCATAGAGGCTGAGCGGATGGTCGACATTGTCGCGGACCGAGAACGGCATGTGCGTGTTGCTGCCGTAGACCGACGACGACGACGCATAGAGCAGATGCTTGCAGCCATTGTGGCGGCAGCCTTCGAGCACGTTGACGAAGCCGATCAGGTTGGAGTCGACATAAGCGTGCGGGTCGATCAGGGAGTAACGCACGCCGGCCTGCGCGGCGAGATGCACGACGTGCGGAAACCTGTATTGCGCGAACAGATCCGCGGTCGCCTGCCGGTCGGCGAGGTCGAGCCTGATGAAGGAGAAGCCGTTGTGCTTCCTGAGTTCGGCAAGGCGCGCTTCTTTCAGCGTCACATCGTAATACGGCGTCAGGTTGTCGACGCCGATCACGACCCGGCCCTCTTTCAGCAGCGCGGTCGCGACGTGAAAGCCGATGAAGCCGGCGGCGCCGGTGACCAGAATAGGTTGATTGTCTACTGCCGCCACAGATCGATCCCTTCCGGCCTCCCGGCGCGGTCAAGCTTGCGTTGCGTCACGAACGCCCCGCTTCGAGCCTCACGGCCCGTCCCAGCGGCGTCGCCACGCCTCGTACATCAGAATCGCCCACAACGCATAGGCCCAGTTGCGCCGGCCGGACAAATGCGCCTGCCACAATGCGTGAACCGGCACCGGATCGATCAGGCCGCCACCGAAGCGCGACGGCGTCAGCAGGTCCTCGGCCCAAGGCCGTAGTGGCCCGCGCAGCCAGTCGGCCAGCGGAATGGCGAAGCCCATCTTGGGCCGCTCTACCAGCGCGCGCGGCACGTATCGGTCGAGCACGCGACGCAGCAGCCATTTGGTGTCGCCGCCACGCAGCCGCATGGCGCGCGGCAGCCGCCAGGCGAATTCGACGACGCGATGGTCGAGCAGCGGCGGCCGCACCTCGAGTGACACCGCCATCGAGGCGCGGTCCACCTTTTGCAGGATGTCGTCCGGCAGGAAGGTCAACTGGTCGCACAGTTGCAGGCGCTCGACCGAACGGTCCTCGGCTGACGGCGGCAGGCTCGGCATGGCGACGTCATGCTCCGGCGCGCCGAACATCAGCGACGACGGGTCATGGTTCTGGCTGACCAGAACGCGATAGGCTTCCTCGTTGTCGAGCGGCAGCACGGCGGCGAACTTCTTGAGCTTGTCGACCGGCTGCGGTGGCCGCACCTTCGCCGGCAGCAGCGACACGCCGGCCTCGACCAGCGCATCGGGCATGGCATCGAGGACGGCGCCCGCCACCTGGCGCAACGCGCGCGGTGAGCGCGACAGGTGCCCCGCGAGCCCCTGCCCCAGATTGTAGCGGTTATAGCCGGCGAAAAGTTCGTCGCCGCCGTCGCCGGTCAGCGCTACGGTCACGTGCTTGCGCGTCAGCTTCGAGATCAGATGCGTCGGAATCTGCGAGGAGTCGGCGAAGGGCTCGTCATACATCTCGGCAAGTTGCGGCACGACATCGAGCGCATCCTGTCCGGTCACCGTCATGTCGTGATGATCGGTCTTGAGATGGTCGGCCACAGCGCGGGCGTGCTGCGATTCATCGAAGCCTATATCGGAGAACCCGATCGAGTAGGTGCGCACCGGACCGCGCCCGGCCGCGACCATCAGCGCGACGACGGTCGATGAGTCGATACCGCCCGACAGGAAGGCGCCGAGCGGCACGTCCGACATCATCTGTCCCGCAACGGCGTCGGCGAGCAGATCGTGCAGTTCGGTTTCGGCCTCGGCATCCGAGCCCTTGAACGGAGCGGCGACACCGGCCGCCGCGACGTCGCGCAGCGACCAGTAGATGCGGCGCGACACCTTGCCGCCGCCATCGATCGAGACAATCTCGCCGGGCATCACCTTCGAGACGTTGCGATAGATCGAATACGGCGCCGGCACATAGGCAAAGCGCAGGAAGCTCGCCACCGACTGGGGATCGGTCTCGAGCGCTACGCCGCCCGCGCGCAGCGCCTTCAGTTCCGAGGCGAAGGCCACACCGCGCGCATCGTCCGAGAAATAGATCGGCTTGATGCCGAGCCGGTCGCGAATGAGATGCAGCGTGCGCGTCGAACGATCCCACAGCGCGATGGCGAACATGCCGTTGATGTCGGCCAGCGTGCGGTCGATGCCGCGCCTGGCGACAGACTCCAGGATCACCTCAGTGTCGGACGTGCCGCGAAAGGCAAAGCCGGCGAGTTCCGGACAGCGCGCGACCGCATCGCGGTTGTAGACCTCGCCGTTGTAGGAGATGACCCAGCGGCCATCGGCCGAGACCATCGGCTGGGCGCCGCTCGGCGTCAGGTCGACGATGGCGAGGCGCCGGTGCGCCAGGCCCAGCGCCGCATCGGCATCGCACCAGATCGCCCAGGAGTCGGGACCGCGATAGGCAATGGCGTCGGACATCGCCTGCGCGCGCTGTTCCAGCGCCGCAGGATCGCCCGACCGGGCCCGGTCGTAGAAGCCGGCAATGCCGCACATTGAGGCGTCGTCCCGTCAGACCACCGAGGCCTAGTGCCTGCCGCATCCGCAGCGTCGCGTCAACGGCGAGCGCCGGCGGCGCCGCTCGTGATGGCAAGGCTTTATAAGTGGAGATGGCGCGCCACGGCGCTGGGCCGATTTCAATCTTCCGCCCGATGCTTTATTGGGTTCGTCATATTCAAAGCAGCGAGAAAACCGGCCCGTCAATGGCGCGAACGATCCTCTATCTCGTTTCCGAAGACTGGTATTTCGTCTCCCACCGCCTCCCGATGGCACGGGCGGCGAAGGCGGCCGGCTTCGACGTTCATGTCGCCACACGGGTCGATCGGCACGGCGGTACCATCACCGCCGAGGGCTTTACGCTCCACCCGGTGAACTGGCGGCGCGGCAGCCTCAATCCCTTTACCCTGCTTGCCACCGTCCGCGAGGTCCGCGCGCTGTACCGCCGCCTCACGCCGGGCCTCGTCCACCACGTCGCCCTGGTGCCGTCCGTCCTCGGTTCGATCGCCGCGCTCGGTCTGCCGATGGCGAAACTCAACGCCTTCGCCGGGCTGGGTTTCGCCTTTACCTCCAACACCGCAAAAGCCCGCGCCATCCGCGCCGTTGCCGCGCCGCTGCTGCGCTGGCTGCTCAACCGCCCAGCAACCGCCGTGCTGGTGCAGAACCCCGACGACCGCAAGGCCGCGCTCAATCTCGGCGTCCCCGCGGACAGGGTCGCGCTTATTCCGGGCTCCGGCATCGACGTCGATGAACTCAAGCCCCTGCCAGAGCCCGACGGTCTGTTCACCGTCGGCTTTGTCGGTCGCCTGCTCGACGACAAGGGCGTGCGGCCGCTGGTGCGCGCGCATGAGATCCTTGCCGAACGCGGCATCGCTGTGCGTCTGTTGCTCGCCGGCACGCCCGACCCGTCCAATCCCGCTTCGATCCCGGAGAGCATCATCGATGGTTGGCGCCACCGCCCGAACCTCGTCGTCATGGGACATGTCAGCGACATTGCTTCGGTCTGGGCGCAGGCGCATGTCGGCGTGCTGCCATCGCGCCGCGAAGGCCTGCCGAAAAGCCTTCTGGAAGCCGCCGCGTGCGGCCGCGCGCTGATCGCCACCGATGTGCCCGGCTGCCGCGAGATCGCGCGGCAGGATATCAATGCGCTGTTGGTGCCGGTGGACGACGCCACGGCGTTGGCCGGCGCGATCGAGAAGCTGATGAAGGACGACGCCTTGCGCCATCGCTTCGCCGCCGAGAGCCGCCGCATGGTGGTCGAGGAATTCTCCAGCGCCCGCATCGGCCGCGAGATCGTCGCGCTCTATAACAAACTGCTCGCCGCCCGCGCCGCGGAGGATGCATGAACACCGCCGCGCTGAATCTTCCGACCGCCGCCCTGATGCTGATCGCCGCCGCGGCGATGAGCTACGGACTGCTGTTGCTGCTGCGACCGCTGCTGCTGCGCTACGCGATGGCGCTGCCGAATGCGCGCTCGTCGCACAAAGTTCCGACGCCGCAGGGCGCCGGCATCGGGGTCGTCGCAGCAACGGTGGCCATTGGCGCGCTCGCTGCGCTGGCGCTGGATGGGATCGCTGACCGCGCGCTCTGGACCGTGATTGGCGCGAGCATCGGCATCGCCGTTGTTGGCGCGGTAGACGACATCAAGCCCGTTCCCGTGCTGCCGCGCCTGCTGCTGCAGGGCGCCGCAGTGGCCGCGATCCTGACGGCAATCCCGGTCGAAGCTCGCGTTGTCCCAATACTGCCGTTCTGGGTGGAGCGCGCCCTGCTCGGTTTGGGCGCGGTCTGGTTCGTCAATCTGACCAATTTCATGGACGGCATCGACTGGATCACCGCCGCCGAAACGGTGCCGATCACGGCGTTCATCGCCTTGTTCGGCGTCTTTGGCGCCAGCTCACCGACCGAGACTGTCGTCGCGCTGGCGCTGTGCGGCGCCATGCTCGGCTTCGCCCCGCTCAACCGCCCGGTGGCGAAGATGTTTCTCGGCGATGTCGGCAGCCTCGCGATTGGGCTGCTCATGGCGTGGATGCTGGTCGGGCTTGCCAGCCGCGGTCACCTCGCCGCCGCGCTGCTGCTGCCGCTCTACTATCTCGCCGACGCGACCATCACGTTGTTCCTCCGGCTGTCGCGCGGCGAAAAAGTCTGGGTCGCGCATCGCACGCACTTCTATCAGCGTGCGACACAGAACGGCTTCAGCGTGATGGAAACCGTGACACGCATCTTCGCGGTCAATGTTATGCTCGGGCTGCTGGCGCTTGCGAGCATTCTGTGGAGCGGGATTGCAGCGCAGGCGCTTGCGCTGGCCTGCGGCGCAGCATTGGTCGCGTGGCTGCTTCATACGTTTGCCGCCGGCCGCGCGTCAGCGGCGTGAGCCCAGCGCCTCGTCGATCGCGACCATGACCTGCTGCGGCGCCAGCGCATCGAGACAGGCGCTGTAGCTTTGAAGCCTGCGCTCGCAGCCCTCGAGCTGACATGGCGTACACGGAAAGGCATGCTGCACCAGCCAGACATTCCCGCGCTGCTGCACGGCGCTAGTGTCGGCCCATGGCGCACTGAGACCGCCGACCGGCCATGGTCCCCACAGCCGCGGATCGGTCGGGCCGAACAGCGCCACCGTCGGACAACCGCAAGTGGCGGCCAGATGCGTCACCGATGTATCGGGACCGACGAAAACATTTGCGCCCGCGAGCAGCCCCGAGAGTTGCCCCCAGTTTAACTTGCCGTCGAGCCGCGTCACTTCGGCGCCGCGCCAGATATCGTCGAGATAGGCGCGCTCGTCCGCCACCGGCCCGCCGGTGGCGATCACGGTGAGGCCGCGCGCCTTCAGCGAGGCCGCGATGTCGCGCCAACCCTGCGCCGTCCATTGCTTGTAGCGAAACATCGGCGCGGCATGGATCACCGCATAGTCTCCGCTCGGCTTGCCCTCGAACGGCAAGGCGGTCGGCGGTGTCAGCCGCGGCGCGCGTTCGATACCGAGGGCATCGGCCAGCCGCAACATCTCCTCGACACGATGTACGCCAGCGGCGACTGGCACGGTACGGCTGAGAAAGCGCGCCTTCAGCGCGCCACTTGCCCGCGCCTCCACCGGCGCCACGGCGTGACGCCCCGCGAGGATAGCGAAGAAAGTCGGGCGATCGCCCGATTGCGTCGACACCGCGAGGTCGTAGCGCCGCCACAGCTTCATCGCCAACGACAGGCTCTGCGGGGCGGTGCGCTTGGCCGGCAGGGTGACGACGCCATCGAGATCGGGATTGCCGGCAAGAATGCCGGCGGTGTCGGCAAACACCAGCGCCTCGATGGTAGCATGTGGCCACTCCTGCCGCAGGCTGGCGATCAGCGGCGTCGTCAGCAGCACATCGCCAAGGCGGCGCAGCGCCACCACCAGGATGCGCGGCCGATCCGGCAGGTCGATCCGGCTCATGGCGCCGCCTTCACGCGCAGCGACGACATTCCGCGCTTGGCGCGCACGTCGCGTCCGCCAAGCAACTGCGTGAGCTTGCGCTCATTTTCTGACAGCGTTGAGCGGTCGGCTTCCTTGTGCCAGAGATGAATGACGCCGGTGGCGAAGTTGCCGTCCTTGCGCACGACGCCGGCATGGAGCAGGCGCACGATCAGATCGGAATCTTCCTTGCCCCAGCCGGCATAGTCGGCATCGAAGCCATCGACGGTATCGAGGTCGCGGCGCCAGATCGCCAGATTGCAGGAGCGCGCGCCCTTCCACTCCTTGGCGCGGATGCGGCGCAGCGGACCGAGTGGCAGATGCAGCAGCGCCGACAGGCGATTGACGCCGCCACGCAAACGCTCGACCAGAAACTGGGTAAAGCTCCAGCGCTCCGGCTCGAGGCCCTCACGTAGCACGCGCTCGGTGAGTTGCGGCGACAGCAGGATGCGATTGCCGGTGACGAAGGCGCCCTCTTCCGCCAGCTTGCGATGCTGCGCAACAAAATCCGGCCGCACGATGCAGTCGCCGTCGATGAAAATGACATAGTCGCCGCGCGAGGCCAGTACCGCGCGATTGCGGATCTCGCCAGCGCGAAAGCCCTTGTCCTCATGCCAGACATGATCGACGCGGTGGCCTACCTTGGCCTTCCACGCCGCGACCAGCTCGGCGGTCGCCGGGCCCGAGCCGTCATCGGCAACGATGACCTCGAAGTTCTTGTCGGTCTGGCGCGCCAGCGAGCGCAGCACGGCGGCGAGCGCATCCTCGCGCTTGTAGGTGGTGACGATGACGGAGATCAGGCCGTTCACCGGTCGCGCCCCGCCAGCCAGGCTTTCATGTAGCGATAATAGGTGCCTTCGGCATTGGCGACCGCGAGCAGGAAGCCTTCGCGGCCGTCGAGGAAGCCACCGCGCAGGATATAAGTGCGGAAGAAGCTCCACAGGCCGTGCGTAATGCCGCTGGAAAAGCTGACGCGCTTGCCGCGCGCCACCGTCATCGCGGCATTGGCCGTCGAATAGCGATCCATGCGCGACAGCGCGTCCTCGAGCCGCAGCACCGGTTCATGCAGCAGGTCGTTGCGCAGCCGCGCTACCGGACCATAGCAGATGACGCGCTCGTGGACGCGATCGTCCGAGAAACGCGCTCTGCCGCGTCTGAACAGCCGCAGCACGTGATCCGGATACCAGCCGGAGTGGCGCATCTGCCGGCCGCAGAAGCTCGACAAGCGCGGCATCTCGAAACCGTCGGCCCTGACTTCGCTCATCGCCTGCGCCATCTCGGCGGCCAGCGCCGGCGTGACGCGCTCGTCGGCGTCGATGGAGAACACCCAGTCGCCGCTTGCCTGCGACAGCGCGAAATTCTTCTGCGCGCCGAATCCGTCAAAGGCATGTTCGATAACACGCGCGCCCTTCGCGGCGGCGATCTCCGCCGTGCCGTCGGTGCTGCCGCCGTCGACCACGACAATGCGCTCGTCGCCGAAAGCGACGCTGTCGAGGCAGGCACCGATATTGGCGGCCTCGTTCTTCGCGATCACGATCACCGACAGGCGCGGCATGCCCGCTCCACCTTCATCGCCTCAGCGGCGGCTACCGTTGCGCGAGCGCTCAACCATCGAGGTCGTGGACTGCCCCGGCACCAGATCGACCAGCACGACCACGCCGCCGAGCGCCTCGACGATATCGTGGCCGACGACCTGCTCGCGCGTGTAATCGCTGCCCTTGACCAGCACGGTCGGCTTTACTTCGGCGATCAGCTCGCGCGGTGTGTCCTGCTCGAACACGACCACGAGATCGACCGCTTCGAGCGCGGCCAGCACGTCGGCGCGCGATTGCGCGTTCTGCACCGGACGGGTCGGGCCCTTCAGCCGCGTCACCGACGCATCGCTATTGAGGCCGACAACGAGGCGATCGCATTGCGCGCGCGCCTGCGCGAGCAGCTTGACATGACCGGGATGCAGCAGATCGAACACGCCGTTGGTGAAGCCGATGCGCAAACCCATCTTGCGCCAGGCATCGAGATGCTCGCCGAGCTGCGACCAGTCGAAGACAATTTTCTCTTCGGAGGCGAGCGAAGCTTCCGGGAGGATGCGATGGCGCAGTTCATCGACGGTGAGTGTCGCGGTACCGCGCTTGCCGACGACCACGGCGGCGGCGGCATTGGCCGCGCGCATCGCGCTCTCAAAATCGGCGTTCATCGCCAGCATGGCGGACAGGACGGCAACGACCGTATCGCCGGCGCCGGACACATCGCGCACCTTCACGGCATAGGACGGCACATGCACCGGCGCACCCTCGCCCACCAGAGTCATGCCGTCTTCGCTGCGCGTCACCAGCACGGCCTGCGCGCCCAGCGCGTTCTTGAGGCCGAGGGCGGCCTCAGCGACCTCATCGTCGCTGCGCGCGGCGGTGCCGGTCGCCGCCGCGAGTTCCTGCCGGTTCGGCGTGATGAGCGTCGCGCCGCGATAGATCGAATAGTCGCGGCCCTTGGGATCGACGATGACCGGCTTGCCGGCCTTGTTGGCGGCGTCGATCACGGCGCGCACGACGCGCGGCGTCAATGCGCCCTTGGCGTAATCGGACAGCACGACGGCGCCGGCGCGCGGCATCGCCTCGATGGCGAAACCGATCAGCGCATCCTCTTCGGCGGGCTCGATCGGCGCCGCCATTTCCCAGTCGGCACGCAACAGATGCGTCGAATGATGCTCGGAGACGAAGCGCACCTTGCGCGTCGTCATGCGCTGGGTGTCGGTGGCGAGCGAGAACTCGATCAGCGGATGGAGCGACAGCGCGCCGGTGAGCGCCTTGCCGGCCTCGTCGTCGCCGACCACGCCGATGAAGATACAGCGCGTGCCGAGCGCGACCAAGTTGCGCGCCACATTGCCGGCGCCGCCGATCATCACCTCGGTGCGCCTGACCGCGATCACGGGCGTCGGCGCTTCCGGCGAGATGCGCGACACGTCGCCATAGACGAACTCGTCCAGCATCAGATCGCCGATGCAGAGCACGGTCTGCTGCGATAGGCCGGCAAGGTGTTTGTCGAAGTCGAACATAACTACTTATACTTATCAGCCGTATCGAGATAGCCCGTGACGTATTGCGTCACCGCCTTCTCGAGCGGCGTGAAGCCGGCATTGTAGCCAGCGCGGCGCAGATTGCCGGCGTCGGCCTGTGTGAAATACTGGTACTGATCGCGGATCGACGCGGGCATATCCACGTATTCGACATTCGGCGCACGGCCCATGGCCTTGAACATGGCGACGATCATGTCCTTGAAGCTCTCGGCCTGGCCGGTGCCGACATTATAGATGCCGTTCTTGGCCGCGCCGCTGATCGCCCACTGCGTCACAGAGACCACGTCATCGACATAGACGAAGTCGCGGCGCTGATCGCCGTCGGCAATGCCGTCGCGGTGCGACTTGAAGAGCTTCACCGGCTGGCCGGCCTTGGCGCCGTCGAACACTTTCGACAGCACGCTGGCCATCGCGCCCTTGTGATATTCGTTCGGGCCGTAGACGTTGAAGAACTTAAGGCCGACCCAGGTGGGCGGCAGCTTCTGCTTCTTTACGAAGCGATCCACCAGAGCGAGGTCGAACAAATGCTTCGACCAGCCGTAGAGATTCATCGGCCGCAGCTTGCGGAGCGCTTCGATGGACCAGTCATCGACGAAATTGGTATCGCGGTCGCCATAGGTGGCGGCGGACGAGGCATAGACGAACGGCGTGCCGGTTTGCGTGCACCAGTCGAGCAGGCGGAGCGACAGGCGGAAGTTGTTGTTGATCACAGCGTCGCCGTCGCCGGCGGTGGTGGAGGAAATTGCGCCCATGTGGATGACCGCCTCGAGCTTGCGGCCCTCGAGCCACCTGGCGAGGTCCTCGGGCGGCACGAAATCGACGATCTGGCGTTTGGCCAGGTTCCGCCACTTGCCGTCCGACCCGAGCAGGTCGTTGACGACGACATCGGTCCGCCCCGCCTCGTTGAGGCTGGCGACGATGTTCGATCCAATGAAGCCGGCTCCCCCGGTCACCAAAATCATAGCGGCCCTTACCGGCGCGCCCGGCGCCTTGCGAAAACCTTTGCCCCAGTCCGGGACGGGGCGCAAA
>Ga0180223_1002293_pt1 | contig 11880 bp, 11 predicted proteins | sample eDN5th30CKraftOP_FD_151337 | JGI IMG/M metagenome (GOLD analysis project Ga0180223, IMG submission 151337) | Enriched Organic Plus compost microbial communities from Emeryville, California, USA - eDNA 5th pass 30_C Kraft OP (version 2) (version 2) ...
GATCGCGGATGCGGCGGGTCACACCCGGCAGGGCGACACGCTGCGCGCCCGCGCGCTCGCCGCCATCAAGGTGACGCGCTGGGTGCCGCCGCAGGGCGAGAACCGCATCACCGGCATGATCGAGGCGAAGCCCGACTGGGTGATCTCGCGCCAGCGCGCCTGGGGCGTGCCGATCGCCGTGTTCGTGCGCGAGCACGGCGACGGTTCGGTGGAGATCCTCAAGGACGAACGGGTCAATGCGCGCATCGCCGCCGCCTTCGAGCAGGAGGGCGCGGACGCCTGGTATGCCGACGGCGCGGCCGAGCGTTTCCTCGCACCGGACTACGACCCGAAGGACTGGACCAAGGTCAACGACATCCTTGATGTCTGGTTCGACTCCGGCTCGACCCATGCCTTCGTGCTGGAAGACCCGAAGAAGTTTCCCTCGCTCGCCGGCATCAGGCGCAGGAAGGACGGCGGCGACGATACGGTGATGTATCTGGAGGGCTCGGACCAGCACCGCGGCTGGTTTCATTCCTCGCTGATCGAAGCCTCCGGCACGCGCGGCGGCGCACCCTATGACGTGGTGCTGACCCACGGCTTCGTGCTCGACGAGAACGGGCGCAAGATGTCGAAGTCGCTCGGCAACGTCGTCGCGCCGCAGGACGTGATCAAACAGTCCGGCGCCGACATCCTGCGCATGTGGGTGTGCGCGTCCGACTATGCGGATGACCTGCGCATCGGCCAGGAAATCCTCAAGACCACGGTCGAGACCTACCGCAAGCTGCGCAACACCATCCGCTGGATGCTCGGCAACCTCGCGCATTTCCACGACGACGAGCGCGTCAAGGCGGATGCGATGCCGGAACTCGAGCGGCTGATGCTGCATCGGCTGGTCGAGGTCGATGCCATCGTCCGCCAGGCCTATGCGGACTTCGACTACAAGCGCATCTTCGCGACACTCAGCGCGTTCATGACCTCGGATCTGTCGGCCTTCTATTTCGACATCCGCAAGGACGCGCTCTATTGCGACCCGATCTCGTCGCAGACCCGCAAGGCCTGCCTGACCGTGCTCGACTATCTGTTCCGCTGCACGGTGACCTGGCTGGCGCCGATGCTGTGCTTCACGGCGGAGGAAGCCTGGCTGTCCCGCTACAGCGCGGATGCCAAGTCGGTGCATCTCGAGCCATTTCCGAAGGTGCTCGCCGCCTGGCGCGACGATGCGCTGGCCGAGAAGTGGCGCAAGGTGCGGCTGGTGCGCCGCGTGGTGACCGCGGTGCTCGAACTCGAACGGGCGCAGAAGCGGATCGGCTCGTCGCTGGAAGCTGACCCGTTCATCTACATCTCCGACCCGGACCTGCTCGCCTCGGTGCTGGACGTGGATTTCGCCGAGGTCTGCATCACCTCCGCCGCCACGCTGGTGCAGGGCGACGGGCGCGCCAACGGCGCGGTCTATCTGGGCCAGGGCTATCCGGACACGGTCGGCGTCGATCCGCACCGGGCCGAAGGGCAGAAATGCGCCCGATCCTGGAAAATCTCCCCGGTGGTCGGCAGCGACCCGGCCTATCCCGACGTGACGCCGCGCGACGCCCAGGCGCTGCGTGAATGGGACACCCTGCGCAAGGCGGCGGAATAGGCATGTTCTGGGGCCCGCTGACCCGCTACGGCCTGCTCATCGCCGTCGGCAGCCTGATCATCGATCAGGCGGTGAAGCTCTGGCTGCTGTTCGGCTTCGACCTCGGCAACCAGGGCCGGGTGGCGGTCGGGCCGTTCCTCGAGCTGGTGCTGACCTGGAACACCGGCATCAGCTATGGCTGGTTCCAGCAGGACGGGCCGGTCGGCCAGTATGTCCTGCTCGCGTTCAAGATCGTCGCGGTGGCGCTGCTGTGGGTCTGGCTGTCCCGGGCGACGACCCGCATGACGGCGCTCGGGCTGGGGCTGATCATCGGCGGCGCGATCGGCAACGCCCTCGACCGGGTGATCCACGGGGCGGTCGTCGACTTCGCCCTGCTCCACATCACCACCGCCACCTGGCGTTTCAACTGGTACGTGTTCAACCTGGCGGACGTCGCCATTGTTGCCGGTGTGGCCGTCCTTCTGTATGAGTCCCTGATCGGCGAGCGCGCCGCAAAAGCGCCCTGATCCTCAAGGAAAAATAAGTTCTTGGGGTGATCATCAGGACGAAGCAGCTTGTGCCGCGGCCGTGGCCGCGTGAACGGGGGAACTTCATGCACCGTCAGTCTTCTCTGGTCTTCCGGTTGTCCCGCGCCGCTCTGGTCGCGGCAGTCGGTGTGCTCGCGGTCGGCAACTTTGCGACCAGCAAGGCTTATGCCCAGGCCCAGGCGGAAGAAGAAGACACCTTCGAAGAAGGCCTGATCCGCCAGTTCATGCGCGGCATGGGCCTCAAGGACAGCCGCGACAACGGCATCGACTATCGCGAGCGCGCGCCGCTGGTGGTGCCGCCCACCCGCGATCTGCCGCCGCCGGATTCCACGCCGGTCAACGCCCGGAACTCCGCCTGGCCCGTGGACCAGGACGTCAAGAAGCGCGCGGACGCGCGCGCCCGGAAGGCCAAGGACACCCGCGACGTCAATACCCGGCTGGAACAGGAGATGCGGCCTTTGAGCCAGGCGGAACTGAACCGCGGCCGGGTCGCCAGCCGTGGCACCCCGACCTCCTCCCCCGATCCGATGGCGACTGACAAGATGAGCCCGTCCCAGCTCGGCTATGTTGGCGGCCTGTTCGATTCGCTGTGGAGCAAGGTGGGCCCGGCAAAGGCGGAAGAGGTGCCGTTCCAGCGGGAGCCTGAGCGGGCGACGCTGCTGGCGCCGCCGGCCGGATATCAGACGCCGTCGGCAGCCCACCCGTATGGCACGGGCGTCCCGACCGATCCCAACTCCAAGGCCAATGCCCTGCTGAAGGATCGTGCCGCCGGCGACGTGCAGTATCCGCAGTAGCTTTGGACGCCGGATCGCGGCCTCCACAATTTCTCCAGTGTTTCGGTAACGCGGTCCATGTCATCTCGAAATTCCCTGCTGCAGTTCACCCGCCGCGCAGCCTGCATCGCTGTGGCTGTCGTCGCGCTGGCGGCAGCGCGGCCGGCGCTTGCGGCACCCGAGGTTTCGCACTTCAAGCTGCCAAACGGCCTGGACGTGGTGGTGATCCCCGACCATCGCGCGCCGGTCGTCACCCACATGGTGTGGTATCGCGTCGGCGCCGCCGACGAGACGCCCGGCAAGTCCGGCCTCGCCCATTTCCTCGAACACCTGATGTTCAAGGGCACCGAAAAGAACCCGGGCGGATTCTTCTCCAATACCGTGGCCACCATCGGCGGCCAGGAGAATGCCTTCACCTCCTCCGACTATACCGGCTATTTCCAGCGCGTGCCGCGCGAGCGCCTCAAGCTGATGATGGAGCTCGAGGCTGACCGCATGACCGGCCTGGTGCTCACCGACGAGGTGGTGAAGCCCGAACTCGATGTCGTGCTGGAGGAGCAGAACAGCCGCGTCGCCAACAATCCGGCCGCGCGTCTTGCCGAACAGGTCTCGGCCGCGCTTTATCTCAACCATCCGTATGGCCGGCCGGTGATCGGCTGGCGCAACGAGATCGAGAAGCTCAACCGCGACGAGGCGCTCGCCTTCTACAAGCGCTTCTACACGCCGAACAACGCGATCCTGGTGGTCGCCGGCGACGTCAGTCCGGAAGAGGTCAAGGCGCTGGCGGAAGAGACCTATGGCAAGGTCGCGCCGCGTGCCGAGGCGGAGGTCGGCCCGCGCATCCGCCCGATGGAGCCGGACCAGCCGTCCCCCCGCATCGTCTCGCTGGCTGACGCCCGCGTCACCCAGCCGAGCGTCCAGCGCCAGTATCTTGCGCCCTCCGCGCACACCGCGAAGCCGGGCGAAAGCGAAGCGCTCGACGTGTTGTCCCATGTGCTGGGCGGCGGCTCGAACAGCCGCCTCTACCAGGCTCTCGTCATCGACCAGAAGATCGCCCTCGGCGCAGGCGCCTGGTATTCCGGCATGGCGCTCGACTATTCGCCGATCGGCGTCAGCGCCACGCCGAAGGACGGCATCAGCCTGCAGCAGGTGGAAGCCGCGATCGACGCCGTGCTTGCGGATCTGATCGCCAAGGGCATCACCCAGGATGAGCTGGAACGCTCGCGCGACCGGCTGATCGCCGATGCGATCTATGCCCAGGACAATCAGGCCGCGCTCGCGCGCTGGTATGGCGGCGCGCTGACCACCGGCCTCACAGTGGACGACGTGCGCACCTGGCCGGAGCGGATGCGCAAGGTCACCGTCGAACAGGTCAACGCCGCGGCCCGCCAGTGGCTGGACAAGCGGCGCTCGGTCACCGGCTATCTGGTCAAGGACGACGCCGCCTTGCAGGAGAAGAAATCTTGAACATCGCCGGGCACTTCCTGACACGGCTGTCGGCGCTCATCGGCGCCTGCGCCCTGTTCGCCGTCGTGGCCGGCCCCGCCGGGGCGACCAATATCGAGCGTGTGGTGACACCCGCCGGCGTCGAAGTCTGGCTGGTGCGCGACCAGGCCGTACCGCTGATCACCATCGAATTCTCGTTTGACGGCGGATCATCCCAGGACCCGGATGACAAGCCGGGCGTCGCCAACTTCACCGCCTCCATGCTGGACGAAGGCGCCGGCGACCTCGACTCCAACGCCTTCGCCCAGCGCATGGAGCGCAAGGCGATCGAATTCAGCGTCCGTGCGGGGCGCGACAGCGTGCGCGGTTCAATGCGGACGCTGTCGGAGAACCGCGACGAGGCGTTCGGCCTGCTGAAGCTTGCACTGAACGCGCCGCGTTTCGACGCCCAGCCGCTGGAGCGGGTGCGGGCGCAGATCATGTCCAGCCTGCAGCGCGAGACCATGAATCCTGGCGATATCGCCAGCCGGCGTTGGTGGCAGACCACGTTTCCGGACCACCCCTATGGCCGGCCGGTGAGCGGAACATTGGAGTCCGTGCCGCAGATCTCGGCCGACGACCTGCGCACCTACACGAAGCGCATTCTCGCCCGCAACAACGTCAAGATCGGCGTTGTCGGCGATGTCGATGCGGAGAGCGTCAAGCGGCTGGTCGACGAGGTGTTCGGCGGGCTGCCGGCGAAAGCCAACCTGCGCGGCGTGCCGAATGTCGAGCCGAAGCTGCTCGGCCGTCCGGTCGGCGCGAAGATCAACGTGCCGCAGGCTGTCGTGATGTTCGGCGGTCCCGGCATCGCCCGTGACGATCCGCAATTCATGGCGGCCTATGTCGCCAACCATGTGCTCGGTGGCGGCTCGTTCTCGTCGCGGCTGTATCGCGAGGTGCGCGAGAAGCGCGGCCTGGCCTATTCGGTCTACAGCGCAATGTTCTGGCTGCAGCACGCCGCGCTGTTCATCGGCACCACGGCGACCCGCGCCGACCGCGTGGAGGAGTCCGTCAACATCATCGAGCGGGAAATCCGCGAAATGGCCGAGCAGGGCCCGACCGAGGACGAACTCGCCAAGGCGAAGTCCTATCTCGCCAGTTCGTTTGCGCTGAACCTCGACACGTCGGCGAAGATCGCATCCCAGCTCGTGCAGATGCAGGTGGACAATCTCGGCATCGATTATATCGACCGCCGCGCCGGCCTGATCGACGCGGTGACCTTGGAGGACGCCAAGAAGGCGGCGAAGCGGCTGTTCGGCAACGGCCTGCAGTTCTCCATCGCAGGTCCAACCGGCGACGACTTCAAGGCGCAGGATCCAGCCGTGCGGCCGAACTGAAGTTCGCCTGCGTCACGATGGCGTCTGCTATCATCCGGGCATGATCCGGGTCACCGATTCCATCTCCATCGACGAGAGCGAACTGACGGAAGACTTCGTCCGGTCGTCGGGACCCGGCGGTCAGAACGTCAACAAGCTCTCGACCGCCGTGCAGTTGCGCTTCGACGTGCGGCGCTCGCCGTCGCTGCCGAATGACGTCGCGATCCGGCTGATGCGGCTCGCCGGCAGCCGGCTCACCAAGGACGGCGTCATCGTCATCACCGCCCAGCGCCACCGCACCCAGGAGCGCAACCGGCAGGATGCGCAGGACCGGCTGGTCGAGCTGATCCGCGAAGCCACCGTCGTACAGAAACCGCGCCGCCCGACCAAGCCGACCAAGAGCTCGCAACAGAAGCGCATCGAGACCAAGAAGCACCGCGGCAGCATCAAGGGCCTGCGCCAATCCCGCCCCGGCAGCGAATAGCGGTTCGTCTATCGCCGCAATCGGCGCCACCTGCCACGAATTCAGCGCCAACCTCCCCTTGCAAAGGGGAGGTCGACTGCGAAGCAGTCGGGAGGGGATCAATCCCGCGTTTTCATGGAGTTGAAGCAATTGAGTTGACCCCCACCCCAACCCTCCCCCTTTCAGGGAGAGGGAGCGGAGAGGCCGTGCCATTTGGCTCGAAATCAAGTCCTTCGTCGCGCTATGCCAACCCGCATGGTGGGCTACTCGCCCAGCATCACTTCAGCCGATAAAATTGCAGGATTCGAATCGAAAGCAGCACATGACCGTCCGCCAGCTCAGCGAGGCCGTCGTCAACCGCATCGCCGCGGGCGAGGTGGTCGAGCGTCCGGCCAGCGTGGTGAAGGAACTGGTCGAGAACGCCCTCGACGCCGGCGCCACCCGTATCGATATCCTCACCGATGGCGGCGGCCGGCGGCTGATCCGCGTCAGCGACGACGGCGCCGGCATGGTGCGCGCCGACCTCGCGCTGGCGATCGAGCGCCACGCCACCTCCAAGCTCGCCGAAGACGACTTGCTGGACATCCGCACGCTCGGCTTCCGCGGCGAGGCCCTGCCCTCGATCGGCTCGATCGCGCGGCTTGCCATCACCACGCGTCACGCCGGCGAACCGCACGCCTGGAGCATCAGTGTCGATGCCGGCGCGAAATCCGATGTCAGGCCGGCGGCGCTCGGCGAAGGCACCCGCGTCGAAGTGCGCGACCTGTTCTATGCGACACCGGCACGGCTGAAGTTTCTCAAGACCGACCGCAGCGAAGCGGAGGCGGTGCGCGACGTGATCCGCCGCCTCGCCATGAGCCGTCCGGATGTCGCCTTCACGCTGGCGGGCGAGGATCGCATGCCCGTGACCTGGGCCGCGGCGCTGCCCGGCGCCCATGGGCAACTGGCGCGGCTTGCCGATATCCTGGGCCAGGACTTCCGCGCCAACGCCGTCGCGGTGCATGGCGGCCGCGAAGGTGATCGACGCGAAGGTCTTGCCATCGACGGATTCGCCGCGCTGCCGACCCATTCACGCGCGAACACGCTCGGCCAGTATCTGTTCGTCAACGGCCGGCCGGTGCGCGACAAGCTGCTGCTTGGCGTGGTGCGCGCCGCCTATTCCGACTATCTGCCGCGCGACCGCCATCCGGTCGTCGCCCTGTTCATCACGCTCGATCCGCACGAGGTCGACGTCAACGTGCATCCGGCCAAGGCCGAGGTGCGCTTCCGCGATCCCGGCCTGGTGCGCAGCCTGCTGATCCGCTCGCTGCAGGACGCGCTGATGCGCGAGGGCCAGCGCACCGCCACCACCGGCGCGAGCGCGACCATCGCCGCATTCCGCCCGATGGCCGCGCCGCCGCGCAACTGGGACTGGCGCAGTTCACCGGCGCAGCCGGTGTCTCCGGGGACTTTCACGACCGACGGCAATGCCGCCGTCGGCTTCGCCGAAGTCGCACAGGCGGCGTTCGATGTCGGTGCGCCGACGGCAGATGCGCGCATCGAGGTGCATGACGCCTCGCCCGATCTGGTCGACCAGCCGCTCGGCGCGGCGCGGGCGCAGGTGCATGAGAACTATATCGTCGCGCAGACCCGCGACGGTCTCGTGATTGTCGATCAGCATGCCGCGCATGAGCGCATCGTCTATGAGCGGATGAAGGCGGCGCTCGACGCCACCGGCGTGGCGCGGCAGATCCTGTTGATCCCGGAAATCGTCGAACTCGATGAGGCCGACGCGGAACGCCTCGTCGCCCGCGCCGACGAACTCGCACGTTATGGCCTCGCCATCGAGGCGTTCGGTCCGGGTGCTGTCGCCGTGCGCGAAACGCCGTCGATGCTGGGCGAGGTCGATACGCGATCGCTGATCAACGATCTCGCCGAGCATATGGCGGAATGGGACGAGGCGCTGCCGCTGGAGCGCCGGATTCTCCACGTCGCGGCGACGATGGCCTGCCATGGCTCGGTGCGCTCCGGCCGCCGTCTCAAGCCGCAGGAAATGAACGCGCTGCTGCGCGAGATGGAAGCGACACCGAATTCCGGCCAGTGCAACCACGGTCGTCCGACCTATGTGGAGCTGAAACTCTCCGATATCGAACGGCTGTTCGGACGGAAGTGATTGTCAAAGACAACGCTGTAGCCGGATGAAGCGCAGCGCAATGCGGGATCAGCCGTCACACAAGTCAGGCTTTCCCCGCATTGCGCTTCGCTCCATGCGGGCTACGTTCATCGCCTCATCACTTCAGCAAATCCAGCCCCACCTTCTTGTTGACGAACTGCAGCGTATAAGCGCGCCGCAAGTCGATGCCGCCCGTGACGACACCCGCGCGCACCATCTTGTCGTAAAAGTCCGTCAAGCGCGCATCGGTCATCGCGCCGATGCCCAGGGTCCTGGCATCACCGGAGTCGACGATGCCGAACTCCTTCATCTTCGCGATCGAATAATCGAGCAGATCCTGCGTCATCTCCGGATTGTCCTTGCGGATGAGCGCATTCGCCGCCGTGTTATCGCCGTGGAGATAATTCGCCCAGCCGATGATCGAGGCATCGACGAAGCGCTGCACCAGATCAGGCTTGTTCTCGACAAGCTCGCGCCGGGTCTCGATCTGGGTCGAATAGGTGCTGAAGCCGTGATCGGCCAGCAGGAAGATTTTCGGCTTGAACTTGCCCTCCCGCTCCACGGCAAACGGCTCGGAGGTGACATAGCCCTGCATGGCGCTGCGCTTGTCCACCAGGAACGGCTGCGGATTGAAGGTGTAGGGCTTCACCCTGTCATCGCTGAAACCGTAGTCGCGGCGCAGCCATTGGAAGAAACCCGCACGGCCTTCCGATGAGATCAGCAAGGTCAGCTTCTTGAGGTCCTCGAAGGTGTCGATGCCCTGGTCCGGATGGGCGAGCAGCACCTGCGGGTCCTTCTGGAACATCGCCGCCACCGCAATGGTCGGAATGTTCTGCGCCGCCGCCTCGAACGAGGCGATCGAATTGCCGCTGATGTAGAAATCGAGCCGGCCCGCCGCGAGCAGCAGGCGGTTGTTGGTGCTCGGCCCGCCAGGCACGATGCTGACGTCGAGGCCGTATTTCTTGTACGTGCCGTCGGCAACGGCCTGATAGAAGCCGCCATGCTCCGCCTCGGCGACCCAGTTGGTGCCGAACACCACCTTGTCGAGCGGCTGTGCGGCCACCGGCATGGTGACAGCGGCAACGAACAGGATCAGGGCGCCGACGGCGCGGCCGAACATCTTCAACATCAATATCCCCGGACTGGCGGTCCGGCCTTGCCGGCACGGACCCCTCTTTCGCGGTGTGACGATATTCAAACCGGCTGGGCTTGGACAGCCGCGCAGGAGTGGGCCATCACCACCCAAAAGCCCTGCAAAAAATTCGAACCGCCCTTTGAACCTCCCGCGCCCGGCCGGCGACTGATGGTTATCGCGGCCATGATGGTCGCCACCAGATCACCGGACGGAGAGTAAAAATGTTCAAGACCCGGATTGCCGCGATCGCCATCGCCGCTGTGACCGTTGTCGGCGGCATTGCCGCCACCACCAACCAGGCGGAAGCCCGTCGGTGGGGTTGGGGTGGTCCCGCTGTCGGTGCGGGCATTGTCGCGGGAGCCCTCGTCGGCGCCGCCATCGCCTCCAACGCTTATGCCCGTCCCCGCGCCGTTTACGTCGCCGGCCCGCGCCGCTGCCGCGTGGTCCGTCAGTATGACGGCTTCGGTTACTGGCGCCCGGTCCGTGTCTGCCGCTGGTAACGGCTGACGACGGGATACGAGACGCGATCGGCGCTGTCACCCGTCCACCCCTGCGTCGATCCGCTAGGCCCGCCCGGACTTGCGTCCGGGCGGGTTTATATTTGGGTGGCACTCGTGCAGGTATAAGCGCAGCGGAGTTCGCCAGCGCAGGACAGACCATGCAACGTGTCACGATCACACTCGACGACGACCTGATGCAGGAGATCGACCGCATCATCGAGACGCGCGGTTACCAGAACCGCTCCGAAGCGATCCGCGATCTGGCTCGCGCCGGACTGCGCGAGGCCACCACGGAGCTCGGCAACAAGCAGGACTGCGTCGCGGCGCTGGTCTATGTCTACGATCACGCCGCGCGGCAGCTCTCGAAGCGCCTCACCGATACGTTCCATGACCACCACGAATTGTCGCTGTCGTCATTGCATGTGCATCTCGACCACGACACCTGCCTCGAGGTGAACGTGCTCAAGGGCAAGACCGGCGAGGTGCAGCACTTTGCCGAGCATGTCATCGCCGAGCGCGGCGTCCGGCATGGGCGGCTGGTGGCGATGCCGGTTGAGCCGATGCCCGACCGGCCACGCAGCAAACGTTCACACGATCACGGCCATTGAGACCACACGGTCATTGAGAACCGGCGTGTTCCGGCTCTCCGCTCCCCTCCTCTGAAAGGGGGAGGGTCGGGGTGGGGGTCAACGGCAACGTCGTAGGCCTATGAAAGGCGTGGATTGCTCCCCTCCCGATCGCTTCGCGATCGACCTCCCCTTTGCAAGGGAGGTCAGGCGGCGAGGTTCCGGGCGAACGTCCGAACAAATCTTTCATCGCGGCGCGGGCGCGACCGTAAACAATCCCTCTGCCTGAATCACAGCGTCGTAACGGCCGGCGGGCTCCAGAGTCTTGTTCCAGTCGCCAACCTTCGCCAGCCACGGCTGAGCGATGGCGGACGCACCAGCAACCGGTGCAAACATCGCGCTCAGCACGGCGAGAGCGGCTTTCATCTCATTCCCCAGATGCTATGTTTTCCAAACCTGGACGGGGCCTTGCCGGGTGGCGCTGTTTCAGTATGATATTTATCAATAATCATCTTACTCACAAACAACAGGAAACACATGATGCGTTCCAGGCTTGCCGGTCTCACCCTTGGATTCCTGATGTTTGCTCCCGGCGCGGCGCTTGCGCATCCCGGCCATGGCGACATCGCCGGCTTCAGCCACGGCTTCGCGCATCCGTTCAGCGGGTTTGATCACATCCTGGCGATGGTGACGGTGGGCCTGTTCGCCTGGCAGCTCGGCGGCCGCGCGCTCTGGCTGGTGCCCGGAGCCTTCGTGACGCTGATGGCGGCCGGCGGCGCGGCCGGCATGGCGGGATGGACGGTGCCTCTTCCTGAATTGGGCATAGCTGTCTCAGTCGTCACGCTCGGCGCGATCGTCGCGCTCGGCGTGAAGACGCCGGTCACCGCAGCCATGGCACTGGTCGGCCTGTTCGCCATCTTCCACGGCTATGCCCATGGCGCCGAGATGCCGTTCGGCGCGGCCACGGCGGAATATGCCGGTGGCTTCCTGCTCGCCACGGCGCTGCTGCATATTGCGGGCATTGCGCTCGGCTTTGTCGCCGGGCGGATCAGCGAAGTCTACGGTGCGATCGGATACCGGGTCAGCGGCGCGCTGGTTTCGCTTGCCGGCCTGATCCTTGTTCTGCAGGCGATGTGACGACAACGACAAAGAGGCTCCGGCCTCTTTTTTGTGAATTTTTATTGCAAGCGCAAATCATTTGCGTTCTAAATTAGATCAGCTTATCTGCTCTCCGCCACAGATCGGGCGGGGCTTGGATGACGGCCGGGACGTTTCTGCGACACAGGCACGCGACCGGGCGCATCATCGCTGTGGCATGTGCCATGCTGATGACAGGCCTGGTCGC